>Ga0209564_1003155_pt1 | contig 11607 bp, 10 predicted proteins | sample AraplaCol_mMF_r2_FD_184272 | JGI IMG/M metagenome (GOLD analysis project Ga0209564, IMG submission 184272) | Arabidopsis root microbial communities from North Carolina, USA - plate scrape MF_Col_mMF_r2 (SPAdes) (version 3) | ecosystem: Host-associated > Plants > Roots > Endosphere | place: USA... | reverse complement strand
CGCCATTGGCGCTTGCGCGATAAACGAAGCCCTGCCAGACCATGCAGGCATCGAGATCGGCACCGGTGACATCGCCATCCGGGCAGTTGAACATCACCATGCCCATGGTCCGCTCCGGATCGTCGGAGGACATGACATAGCCATTCATGACGACCGGGCTCTTCAACGCGCTGAGCTTGAACTGATGGGTCGAGGTCATGGCCTCGGAGGTAATCGGCGAAAAGCGCAGTTCATAGGCGCCATCACGATCTCCATAGATCGCGCTGGCCTGCTTGCACTCGGCAGCGACGGCGGAAACCGGCGCGCAGGACAGTGCGGCGATGACGATCGCTGCCAGACCTTTCCGTTTCGTCGCCATGTGCTCCCCACTCATTATAGGTTCGGCCTTCTGCGCCCGTCGGCGTTTTCGATGACCTGGAAATCCGTCAGCAGCACCAGTGGATGCTCTTCCTTGTCCATGCCCCAGAACACCGGATAGAAGCCGTCGCCCGAGCCGCTCCAGAAGATCGCGACATTGCCCTTCTTGCCGGTCACTGGCCGGTGCAGGGCATAGACACCCTTGTTGGCGTCAAGCTCCGGGGCGAGCACGTCGTTATAGTAATTCGCGTCGGAATCGGGCTTCTGGGTCTGCACCTGCTGCTCGCGCTCCCCGATCAGGTCGAGCGTATCGGCATCCATGTAGCTGCCGAGGCCTGCATCGACGGGGTAGCCGAAGATCTCGTCATCCTTGAGCGTCGCGACATCCTGCCCCGGAACGGTCGCAAGCTCCCAATGATCCGGCTTGCCTTCACCGAAACGCATGCTGGCGGCGGCAACACGCCCGAAAGCCTCATAGAGCCGCACCGGATAGTCGCCCGCAGGAACCGTTCTCGCGAAGGCCGGCCGGTCCGGCTGCGCCAGCGGATCAGCGGCGACGATATGGCCGGACGTGAGCTCGACATTGCCCATATCAACCGTCTTGAGAGAGCGTGCGGAAAGCTCCGCATCGCTAAGCGACACGAGGTCGAAATTGCTGCTCGCCTTGTTCACGTCGAAAGCGAGAGCCGAGACCGGCATGAAGGCAACCATGGCACAGAATGCTGCGCCTGCCGCTCGCATGATCCGGTCTCGCATGGCAGATCGCTCCGCTTAGAGGTCCAGAACCAGACGTTCCGGATCTTCCAGGCTTTCCTTGACGCGCACGAGGAAGGTCACGGCTTCCTTGCCGTCAACGATGCGGTGATCGTAGGAGAGCGCCAGATACATCATCGGGCGGATGACGACCTGACCGCCGATGGCGACCGGACGTTCCTGGATCTTGTGCATGCCGAGAATGCCCGACTGCGGTGCATTGAGGATCGGCGAGGACATCAGCGAGCCGTAAACGCCACCATTGGTGATGGTGAAGGTGCCGCCCTGCATTTCGGCCATCGAGAGCGAACCGTCACGAGCTGCCTTGGCGAGACGGCCAAGTTCCTTCTCGACTTCGGCAATCGACATCTGGTCGGCGTCGCGGATGACCGGGACGACGAGGCCCTTGTCCGTGCCGACGGCCATGCCGACGTGGCAGTAGTTCTTGTAGATGATGTCGGTGCCGTCGATTTCGGCGTTGACGGCCGGCAGTTCCTTCAGGGCATGCGTGACGGCCTTGGTGAAGAAGCCCATGAAGCCGAGCTTCACGCCGTGCTTCTTCTCGAAGACATCCTTGTACTTGTTGCGCAGGTCCATGACGGCCTTCATGTCCACCTCGTTATAGGTGGTCAGCATGGCAGCCGTGTTCTGTGCATCCTTCAGGCGCTTGGCGATCGTCTGGCGCAGGCGCGTCATCTTCACGCGCTCTTCGCGGGCAGCATCTTCGACCGTCGACGGGCCGCGCGCGGCAACGGGTGCCGCCGGAGCAGCAGCGGCCGGAGTGGCGGCAGCCTTGGCGACGGCAGCGATGACATCACCCTTCAGAACCTGACCGCGCTTTCCGCTGCCATCGACCTGCTCTGCCGACAGATTGTTTTCTGCGAGCATCTTTGCCGCAGCCGGAGCCGGCGGCATCGACGATACCGACGCGGCGGGAGCAGCGGCAGTTGCTGCCGGAGCAGCCGGCGTCGGGGCCGGAGCCGCAGGTGCTGCAGTGGGGGCGGCGGCAGCGGGCGCAGCGGCGGCAGCCGCACCTTCGGCGATCTGACCGAGAAGCGCGCCGAGACCAACCGTCTCGCCAGCCTGGGCGACGATTTCCGAGAGCGTGCCGGATGCCGGCGCCGGAACTTCGATGGTCACCTTGTCGGTTTCAAGCTCGAGAATGGGCTCGTCAGCCTTGACGGCGTCGCCGACCTTCTTGAACCAGGTGCCGACGGTTGCCTCGCTGACGGACTCACCGAGTGTTGGAACGCGGATTTCTGTGGCCATTGTTCAAATCCTGATTGTGCTTGTTATCGTGTTAGATAGCGGTCCCGGCTTGCGGCCGGAGAATGATTGAGGGCATTGGCGAGACATCGAAACGGAAACCGAGGCCGGAAGAGACGATCGGGTCGGCATCGGCGAGCGCCTGCGCCGACGCCTGGTCCGCAACCTCGACGATCGCGATGCCGAATGCCCCTTCGCCCGCGAAGACGGGCCCGACGGCGATCGCCGATCCCGCAAGAGCGTTCTGGTGCCAATATTCGGCATGGCGCTTCATCGCCGCCATCTCCTCCCCGGTCCCGTCGTGCGGGAACGTGGAGCGCGGCGGCACAAGTTTCATGAAGAAATATGCCATCGCGCTTCCCCTTTTTTGTTAGCCGCCCAGCGCATCCTCGAGGAATGCTGCGAGCTGCGACAGGTGCTTGGACATCAGGCCCGTTGCCGGCGAAGCGGCGGCCGGGCGGCCGGTGTAGCGAACGCGCTGATACTTCGCATCGATATGAGCAAGAACCCATTCCAGATACGGGTCGATGAACGACCAGGCGCCCATGTTCTTCGGCTCTTCCTGGCACCAGACCATTTCCGCGTTCCGGAAGCGGGACAGCTCGTTGATGAGCGCCTTGGCCGGGAACGGATAGAGCTGTTCGATGCGCAGCAGGTAGATGTCGTCGATGCCGCGCTTTTCACGCTCTTCCAGAAGGTCGTAATAGACCTTGCCGGTGCAGATGACGACGCGACGGATCTTGGCGTCCTTCTGCAGCTTGATCGGGCCGTCCTTGATGACCTCGGCATCGTCCCACAGGAGACGGTGGAAGGAGGATTCACCGGCCATTTCGGCAAGCGTCGAGACCGCGCGCTTGTGGCGCAGCAGCGACTTCGGCGTCATCAGGATCAGCGGCTTGCGGAAGTCGCGCTTCAGCTGCCGGCGCAGGATGTGGAAGTAGTTCGCCGGCGTCGTGACGTTGGCGACCTGCATGTTGTCTTCAGCGCAGAGCTGAAGATAACGCTCCAGACGGGCCGACGAATGTTCCGGACCCTGACCTTCATAGCCGTGCGGCAGCAGGCAGACGAGACCCGACATGCGCAGCCACTTGCGTTCGCCGGACGAGATGAACTGGTCGAACACGACCTGCGCACCGTTGGCGAAGTCGCCGAACTGGGCTTCCCAGAGTGTCAGCGCATTCGGACGAGCGAGCGAATAGCCGTATTCGAAGCCGAGAACGGCTTCTTCCGAAAGCATCGAGTTGATGACTTCGTAACGGGCCTGCGTCGGCGACAGGTTTGCGAGCGGGATGTAGCGCTCTTCGGTTTCCTGATCGTAGAGAACCGAATGACGCTGCGAGAAGGTGCCGCGTTCGCAATCCTGGCCGGAGAGGCGGATCTTGTGGCCTTCGACGACCAGCGAGCCGAAAGCAAGCGCTTCCGCCATCGCCCAATCGAGGCCTTCGCCGCTTTGGATCATGTTGGCGCGGTTTTCCATGAAGCGCTGGATCGTGCGGTGCGCGTTGAAGCCATCAGGAATTTCCGACAGCTTGCGGCCGATATCCTTGAGCGTCTTCATCGGCACGGCGGTCTTGCCGCGGCGCTGTTCGTCGGCATTGTCTGCTGTGCGCAGGCCCGACCACTCGCCGTCCAGCCAGTCGGCCTTGTTCGGCTTGTAGTGCTGGCCGGCCTCGAATTCCTGCTCGAGATGCGCGCGCCAGTCGGCCTTCATCTTTTCGACTTCGCCGTCCGTAAGCAGGCCTTCGCGGACGAGGCGATCAGCATAGAGCTGCAGAACCGTCTTATGGCCGCGAATGACCTTGTACATCTTCGGCTGCGTGAACGACGGCTCATCGCCTTCGTTGTGGCCGTAGCGGCGATAGCAGAACAAGTCCAGCACCACAGGCTTGTGGAACTTCATGCGGAATTCGGTCGCGATTTTGGCTGCGTAGACGACGGCTTCCGGATCGTCGCCGTTGACGTGCAGGATCGGCGCCTCGATCATCTTGGCAACGTCGGACGGATAGGGCGACGAGCGCGAGAAGGCCGGGTTCGTCGTGAAGCCGATCTGGTTGTTGATGATGACGTGCATCGTACCGGCAACGCGGTGGCCGCGAAGACCGGAAAGACCGAGGATTTCGGCAATGACGCCCTGGCCGGCAAAGGCCGCGTCGCCGTGAATCAGGAGCGGCAGAACCTTGGCGCGCTCGGACAGCGGGATGATGTCGCCGTCCCACACCGTAGCGCTCATGTCCTGCTTGGCGCGGGCCTTGCCCATGACGACAGGGTCGACGATTTCGAGATGCGACGGGTTCGCCGTCAGTGAGACGTGCACCTTGTTGCCGTCGAATTCGCGGTCGGAGGAAGCGCCAAGATGGTACTTCACGTCGCCGGAACCTTCGACTTCGTCCGGCGCGTAGGAACCGCCCTTGAACTCGTGGAAAATCGCGCGGTGCGGCTTGCCCATGACCTGGGAGAGCACATTCAGGCGACCGCGATGAGCCATGCCGAATACGGCTTCCTTGAGGCCGAGATGGCCGCCGCGCTTCAGGATCTGTTCGAGCGCCGGGATCAGCGATTCACCGCCGTCGAGGCCGAAGCGCTTGGTGCCCTTGAACTTGACATCGAGGAACTGTTCGTAGCCTTCGGCCTCGACGAGCTTGGCGAGGATCGCCTTTTTGCCTTCAGCCGAGAAGGCAACGCCCTTATCCGGACCTTCGATACGTTCCTGAATCCATGCCTTTTCTTCCGGATTGGAGATATGCATGAATTCGACGCCGAGCGTCGAGCAATAGGTGCGCTCGAGAATCTCGATCATCTCGCGAATGGTCGCGTATTCGAGACCGAGCACGTTGTCGATAAAGATCTTGCGATCGTAGTCTGCAGCCGTGAAACCGTAATTTTCAGGCGCAAGCTCGTGATAATCATCCACCGGGGCGGCGATGCCGAGCGGATCAAGCTTGGCATGCAGGTGGCCACGCATGCGATAGGCGCGGATCATCATGATGGCGCGGACGGAATCGCGCGTCGCCTGCAGCACATCGGCTGCATTTGCCGGCTGGCCAGCGGCTTCGGCCTTCGCCTTGACCTTGGTCTCGATGACCTTTTCGACGATGCCCCAGTCGCCATCCAGCGCCGAGACCAGATCGCCGCTTGCCTGCAGCGGCCAGTTCTTCTTGCGCCAGGAAGCGCCCTTGGCCGCCTTCTTCACATCAGCGGGGTCTTCTTCAAGCGCCTTGAAGAAAGACCGCCACTGGTCGTCTACCGAGTTGGGATCGTCTTCATAACGGGCGTAGAGCTGCTCGATATAGGCAGCGTTGGCGCCATCCAAAAACGAGGTGATCTGAAATTGCTCGTTGGCTTCTTGCCGTGCCATGGTGTTACGCGGACGCTTCCGCCCGCCTCCTGACTTAGATGAATTTGCCGGCTTCATCGCCGGCTGCCGCATTCCGATTGCCGCCTGTCCGCGGCGCATCCGCTTTGAAATGAAGAGCCGGGCGGAGGCCGGGATGCCGTTCCTCCGCCCGGGGTATATAAGTTGGATTAGCCCTTGAGGACTTCAACCAGCGTCTTGCCGAGGCGAGCCGGAGATGGCGACACCTTGATGCCTGCCGATTCCATTGCCGCGATCTTCGATTCCGCGTCGCCCTTGCCGCCGGAAACTACAGCACCGGCATGGCCCATGGTGCGGCCCTTCGGTGCCGTACGGCCTGCGATGAAGCCGGCCATCGGCTTCTTGCGGCCCTTCTTGGCTTCGTCCTTGAGGAACTGTGCCGCGTCTTCTTCGGCCGAGCCGCCGATTTCGCCGATCATGATGATCGAGGTCGTGGCTTCGTCGGCCAGGAACATTTCGAGCACGTCGATGAATTCGGTGCCCTTGACCGGGTCGCCGCCGATGCCGACAGCCGTCGTCTGGCCGAGACCTTCATTGGAAGTCTGGAAGACGGCTTCGTAGGTCAGCGTGCCCGAGCGGGAAACGATACCAACAGAACCCTTGCGGAAGATCGAGCCCGGCATGATGCCGATCTTGCATTCTTCCGGCGTCAGGATGCCCGGGCAGTTCGGTCCGAGCAGGCGCGACTTGGAACGGTCGAGGCGGGCCTTGACGCGAACCATGTCCATGACCGGGATGCCTTCGGTGATGCAGGTGATGAACGGGATCTCGGCGTCGATCGCTTCGATGATCGCATCGGCGGCACCTGCCGGCGGAACATAGATGACGGACGCGTTGGCGCCGGTCTTTTCCTTGCCCTCGGCAACAGTTGCGAAGATCGGCAGGCTTTCGCCCTTGGAGCCGGTCCAGGTTTCGCCACCCTTCTTCGGGTGAATACCACCGACCATCTGCGTACCGTAGTAAGCGAGCGCCTGTTCGGTGTGGAACGTGCCGGTCTTGCCGGTTAGGCCCTGAACCAGAACCTTGGTGTCTTTGTTGACGAGAATGGACATGCGAGGCCTTTGTTTAGGAGAGGTTGGAAGACGTGAGGGACGCGCGACGATAGGTGCCGCTGACGACCTCCTGCCAAGTATCGCTGCCTGCAGGCGAAAAGCTGACGCCCATCCGGTAGCAGTCTTCATTTTCAAATGTGAATACGGTGCGCTGTCTGCCGCGCGGCGAAGCCTTCATCAGCACCAGTTCATTGCCATTCCACGCGCCGGAAGCCGGTGAGGGCGGAGCAAAACCGACGCTGTCGAACTGGTAGAGCTTGTAGCTCTGGTCCGAACCGTCGAAGCCAAAAACATTGCGGGCTTCGAAGGAAATTTCTCCGTCACGCATCTGGCGGTAGGATTGCTCGACGAAGAACCCGCCGAATAGCGCCTCGCCGGAGAGCGAAGCGCTGGCTTTGCCTTCCTTCGTCCAGGCCGAAGCCGCGACATGCTCTTCCCCTTCCCAGAGGCCGGCAAAGGCCTCCAGGCGGAAATGAGCAGCACTGGGCGTGGACTGGGAAGCCATGACCGTTCTCAACCGTTGATCGCAGCGACGATCTTCTTGGCCGCGTCATCCAGATCGTCGGCAGCCGTAATGGCCAGACCCGACTCGTTCAGGATCTTCTTGCCGAGCTCGACATTGGTGCCTTCGAGGCGAACCACGAGCGGAACCTTGAGACCGACTTCCTTGACCGCGGCAATGACGCCCTCGGCAATGACATCGCACTTCATGATGCCGCCGAAGATGTTGACGAGAATGCCTTCGACCTTGGGGTCTGCCGTGATGATCTTGAAGGCCGCAGCAACCTTCTCCTTGCCGGCACCACCGCCGACGTCGCAGAAGTTCGCCGGCTCCTTGCCGTAGAGCTTGATGATGTCCATCGTCGCCATGGCAAGGCCAGCACCGTTGACCATGCAGCCGATGTTGCCGTCGAGCGCCACGTAGGCGAGATCCCACTTGGAGGCCTCGATTTCCTTGGCGTCTTCTTCCGTCTCGTCGCGCAGCGTCTTGACGTCGTCGTGACGGAACAGCGCGTTACCATCGAAAGACATCTTGGCATCGAGGACGCGCAGATGGCCGTCCTTCATGACGATCAGCGGATTGACCTCGAGCAGGGCCATGTCCTTTTCGCCGAACGCCTTGTAGAGCGCCGGGAAGAGCGTCTTGGCATCTTCTGCGGCCGCGCCATCGAGCTGCAGCGCCTTCGAGATCGCGGCAACGTCGGCAGCCGTAACGCCTGCTTCCGGATCGATCGCAATCGTGTGGATCTTCTCAGGCGTGTCGTGGGCGACAGCTTCGATGTCCATGCCGCCTTCGGTCGACACGACGAAGGCCACCTTGCCGACCGAGCGGTCGACCAGGAGCGAGCAATAGAGTTCGCGGGCAATGTCGGCGCCATCTTCGATATAGAGGCGGTTGACCTGCTTGCCGGCTTCACCGGTCTGTGCGGTCACCAGCGTATTGCCGAGCATTTCTTTGGCATGAGCAACGACTTCGTCGATCGACTTGGCGAGACGAACGCCGCCCTTGGCATCCGGGCCGAGTTCCTTGAACTTGCCCTTGCCGCGGCCGCCCGCATGGATCTGGCTCTTGACCACATAAAGCGGACCGGGAAGCGACTTGGCGGCAGCCTCGGCTTCTTCAACCTTGAGGATAGCCACACCCTGCGCGACCGGCGCGCCATAGCCCTTCAGCAGAGCCTTGGCCTGATATTCATGAATGTTCATGGGTTTATCCCTATTTCGATAACGTCAGCGCACCGATTACTTGAGAGCGGGCGCGATGTTGATGCAGGCTTCGCAAAGACCGGCGACAGCGCCGACGGACTTGTCGAAGGCTTCCTTCTCGGTCTTGTTGAGATCGATCTCGATGATGCGCTCGACGCCACCGGCACCGATAACGGTGGGAACGCCGACATACATGTCCTTGACGCCGTACTGGCCGGTCAGGTGAGCAGCGCAGGGCAGAACGCGCTTCTTGTCCTTGAGGTAGGATTCAGCCATTTCGATCGCAGAAGCAGCCGGAGCGTAATAGGCCGAACCGGTCTTCAAGAGGCCGACGATTTCGGCGCCGCCGTCACGAGTGCGCTGGATGATTTCTTCGAGGCGTTCCTTGGTGACCCAGCCCATCGTCACGAGATCGGTCAGCGGAATGCCGCCGACGGTCGAATAACGGGCAAGCGGCACCATCGTGTCGCCGTGGCCGCCAAGAACGAAGGCCGTGACGTCCTGGACGGAAACGTTGAATTCCTTGGCGAGGAAAAGACGGAAGCGCGAGGAGTCGAGAACGCCGGCCATGCCGACAACCTTGTTCGCCGGAAGGCCGGAGAACTTCTGCAGCGCCCAGACCATGGCGTCGAGCGGGTTGGTGATGCAGATCACGAAAGCGTTCGGGGCATACTTCTTGATGCCGGCGCCGACCTGCTCCATGACCTTGAGGTTGATGCCGAGAAGGTCGTCGCGGCTCATGCCCGGCTTGCGCGGAACACCGGCAGTGACGATGCAGACGTCAGCGCCTTCGATGGCGGAATAGTCGCTGGCGCCGGTCAGGTTGGCGTCGAAGCCTTCGACCGGGGAGGACTGTGCGATATCGAGACCCTTGCCCTGGGGAATGCCGTCGGCAATGTCGAAGAGAACGATATCGCCCAGCTCCTTCAGGCCGGCGAGATGCGCCAGCGTGCCACCAATCATGCCAGAACCGATGAGTGCGATCTTGTTACGCGCCATTTCGCTTTTCCTTTGCGATCAAAATCCGTCGGGCGACGCGCGGGCATCGCCCAATGTCGCAATCGCATAGACCTAAAGCCAAAAAATGGCAATGCATTATTTTTGGTGCAGCAATTTCAATCGTTTAGATATCAAAATTCTTACGTAAACGTAAGATCAATTGTCACCAAAGTGTTACTCGGCAGCCCGCTGTTGATGATGCGCTGCGAGATATTCGGCGCTTCTCATTTCGAAAAGACGAGACACCGTGCGATCGAATTCAAAACCTTCGGTTCCGCGCCTTTCGGCGAGCAGATCTTCAGGCATGGCGGCAGCGGAAACGCAAAGGCGGACGCCGTGATCGTAGAACGTATCGATCAGAATGATGAAGCGCTTGATCTGGTTCCGCTTTTCAGGGCCGAGCAAGGGAATGTGATCAAGGAAGATCGTATCGAAGCGTTCGGCGATGGCCAGGAAATCGGCAGCGCCCAGCGGTTTTTCGCAGAGATCCGAGAAGGAGAAGCGCGCCATGCGATCGACGGCGAGCGGCACATCGATCGCTCGTCCCTTCATAGCGATCTGCGTCGGCAAGGCCTTGCGGCCGTGCAGCGCCTGCGTCCACGACGCATCCATCGCCATGTCGGTGCGCTCATCGATCGGCACGAGATAGACCGGTTGGCTGTTCAGCTTCTCCATCCGGTAATCGGTCGGCGAATCGAGCGTGACGATCTCGACATGCTTCTTCAGGAGATCGATGAAGGGCAGGAAGAGGCCGCGATTGAGGCCATCCCTGTAGAGATTGTCAGGCTCGACATTCGAGGTCGCCACCAGCACGCAGCCGCGCGCAAAGAGCTCGGAAAACAGCCGCGATAGGATCATCGCATCGGCGATATCGGTGACGGTGAATTCGTCGAAGCAGAGCAGCTCCGCTTCCTCGAAAAGAGCGGCGGCGACAGGCGGCATAGGATCGGCCTGCTTCGTTTCGCCGTTCTTCAGCTTCTGCCGATGGGCGGCGATGCGATTGTGCACATCGGCCATGAACTCATGAAAATGCGCGCGCCGCTTTTTCCGGCATGGCGCCATCTGGAAGAACATGTCCATGAGCATCGTCTTGCCGCGCCCGACGCTGCCATGGATATAGAGGCCCTTGATGCCGGCCTCCGCCTTCTTCTTGGATGCGAACAACCAACCGAGTGCGCTGCTCTTGGCCGCAGGCCGCTTCTGCTTGAGAGCGGCAAGTATCCGGTCGAGGCACTTGGCCACATCCATCTGGGCAGAATCAACCTGCAACGTCCCCGATGCGGTCAGCGATTTGAGCTGCTCGGTGACGCTGAGCGAATAGTCTGGCATTGGCTGCATGAGGGCTTGTCCGCCTATGCGTAACCGGCGGAACCCCGCCGGACTGACTTACCGGCTGAGGGTGATCGGCTGCCCGGTCGAGGTCTGGCCATTGAAGCTGTTGTCGGCAACCTTGTAGACGGAACCGATCTGGTTGCCGCTGCGGTCCTTGAGCAGAACCTGCTTGCCGGACACTTCCCAGGAGCCCATGGCTGTCAACTCGCCGACGCAACCGCGCGTACCGCCGCGCGATCCGCTGCCGAGATTGGTGAGCGTTAGGAACATGTCGCACGTGCCGTTGACACGCCAGCTGCCGACCATCGATTCCTTGGTGACATCAAGCGAAGTCGCTGGTGCAGCACCACCCGGCTGGACACCCGCCATCGGCGCCGTCGAGGTCGGGGCGGCAGGAAACTGCCCGGCCGGAGGAGGCAGCTGGCCACCCTGTACGGAAGGTACCGGCTGCGCAGTCAGCGGCGGAGGCGCACTGTTACTGCTGTAATCATATGAGGTGCGCTGGCATCCCGCCAAGGCCAGAGCGGCCGTTAGACCCGTCACCACATATCGCAACTGCATCATCAAGCTCCCGAATGTCCGCCTCAACCGCAGAGATATTTCAATTCTGGGTTCGAATTACCGTATTTCACTTTGGTTAATCAAGTCAGCACAATACAAATCAGCCTTCGAGACACCTATGGCGAAGCCGGCACAATTCAACCAACCGCTCGCCGGACTTCTTGCTGGTAAAATATGTCAGCAAGGTGTTGTGCCCGGGCGTCCGCT
>Ga0209564_1003149_pt1 | contig 11616 bp, 7 predicted proteins | sample AraplaCol_mMF_r2_FD_184272 | JGI IMG/M metagenome (GOLD analysis project Ga0209564, IMG submission 184272) | Arabidopsis root microbial communities from North Carolina, USA - plate scrape MF_Col_mMF_r2 (SPAdes) (version 3) | ecosystem: Host-associated > Plants > Roots > Endosphere | place: USA... | reverse complement strand
GGGCACGTGCGGAGCCCGCTCCGAGCGCCAGCACGACAAGCAGCCAAAGACACGTGGCTTTGGCCCGTCGTAGATTCCACGAGGACATGGCCGCTCCTTCAGACTGGATGACAGGAACTTCGACGAACGGTCCTGTTGCGACTGATGGCAGATTGCACAATGGCTTGCGGGATATTGCGGCGTCTTCTCAATATGATGTTAGAACATCTATCGGCGCTTGCGATGCAAATAGTCAGTGCTTCCGGGCGCAGGGCAAACTGGGCGGCGATTGACGACGGCGCTGGCGTGCCTGACATCTCTGCTTCGCGACGGGTTCATGCTTCATCGCATCCGATCAGTAGACGAAGCGTAACGGCTCACCGCTCGTGAACCGGGGTAGCGATATGTTTTCGGCAAGGGGCTGTCACGCGACGAACTAGCGCCGGCCGCCGCGTGCGCCTCCGCCTCCGCCGCCTCGGGCTGCGCCGCTCCCGCGGTTGAAGTTCGAAGACTGCGCGCTCGCGTGCCCGCGATTGAAGTCCCGCTGCGTCGCCGCCGCGCCCCCGCCGACACCCTGGAATGCCGAGTCGCGGCCGCCGCCCGCGTACCCGCCTGCGCCGCCGTAACCGGTTTGCGCGCTCGACGAGCGCGCGCGGGTGGGCGTTTGCGCGCCATGGCTCGCCGTCGGCGTGCGATTGGACAGTTGTGCGCGGTCGCCGGTTGCCGCGCCGCGGTTGGCCGTCTGTGCGCGATTGTTGACGCCAGCGGTTCTGTTGGACGTCTGGGCCCGGTTGCCGGCTGTGGTGCTTCGAGCCGCCTTGTCGGACCGGTTGCCGGCGCCCGCGTTGCGGCCCGCACGGTCGGCCGTCGTCACATTGTTCTGACGATCCGCGCGATTTGCGGCTTCGGCCCGATTGGCGACCCCCGCACGCTCCGTAGCGCCGCCGGTGCGGCCGCGATAGTCGCGTCGCGCGTCGGCGCCCTGCACACCGTTCGCGTACCGGTTGCGAGTCGCATTGTCACGATAGGCGACACCCTGACGATGCCCCGCATCGTGTTTCCATTTGCCGCCCTCCACCTTGGTGCGGTCGAAGTTGCGGTCGATGTTGGCGGCCTTGTTCACGTTGATGTTGACGTCGCCGCCGCCCCAGTTGCAGTTGCTGAAGATCGCGCCTGCCGCAGCGATACCGAGCCCCCACGCGAATCCGCTCGCGAGCGCGGCGCCGGGATAATAGGCGGGATACGGCGGCCAGTAGGTGGGCGGATAGGCGGGAGCGCTCCAGCCGCCGTAGACGACGGTCGGGTTGTAGGAGGGCACGTAGACGACCTGGGGATTGGATGGCTCGATGCGCACGATGGTTTGTTGCGCCGGCACGGGCTGGCCGTTCGCACTCGGGGCGGGTGCTTCGACAATGACCTTCTGTTGTTCGTTAGACGCCAGATGTCCGGCTTTTTGCGCACGTATCCTCAAGCGCTGCACAGCGTCGAGCACGTCCTTTTCATTTGCGAGGAATGCATCGCCAAGCCTCTGCGTCCAGTCGAGCTTGTCATTCATCGGTACAAGAACCTGCGGAAAAGCCACCAGCGACTTGACGCTGACGTCCCATGGCTGGTCTTGCACTGCTTGCACGGCAGCGTCGCCCTTCAGGTCCTTGTGCGTCTTCACCCAGCGGGCAGCGTGCACGATCTCGAGCGGATATGTCGACGCCATCAGGACTTGCGATAGCAGCGAGTCGGGATAGAGCGCGATCGGTGCGACCAACGCCTCGATTTCTTCCGGCGGGAATGGCTGGGCCTGAGGCTGCGGCACGGAGGCCGCGAGCGGCGCCGACGCCACGGCCGCGATCGAGGCCGTGGCGGGAGCAGAAGCTGGTGCGGAGGCTGGCGCGGAAGCAGGCGCCGAAGCGGCTTGCGTCTGGGTCTGCTGCTCCTGCTGTTTCGATGGACAGCCCGCCAACAGGACGACGAGGCTGCTGCTCAACAGTCGTGTAATCCTTATCGACATGGCCACCCCTGTTTATCCGTCAGGCGGCGTCTACCGCACAAGGCCGCATGAGAAGCAGATGAGTCCGCTGACCAGTAGAGATTGATGCGACGCTGCACGACGAGCCGATGATGATTTACTCATTAGATTAGTACTCGATGCACGATCGGTACAGTTAGATCCAGTCGGGTCCAATACTGCAATTCCGGAAGATGACAGGCGCGCACGAAGTACTCCATCGACAGGTTGGCGGGATCGCGGCATTCAACTAGAGTCATCGAGACAAGAAGCGCATATCGCGCGCTGCGTTCGATCTCATATGCCTTCACGCACCATCTTTACTGAAACAATCCGGCCAATGGATTCGCTTTTCGCATTGTTCGCGATGCCTGTTTCGGGTAGTGGCGCTGATGTGTCGCCCGCATGGGTTGGCTGCGTCGGTTGGGGGCATCGCGTGTCGACAGATTGACGAAGCGGATGTGAACCACCACGATAAAGGATGAGCCGCGCTTCGGCAGCCCGGCATGAATCGAAAGCCGCGAGCGGCCGCTGGGCGGTAGTGTGGCCGTGGCGCGGCTCCCGTTGGAGACTGGCCGCCACCAAAGTAAAGCAACTGCACGCGTCAATTGACGGGAGGGCTTGATGCGGTTTCGCACCATTGAGTCAGCTTGCAGTCTCGAGGACGCTCGCCAGGCCAGACTGGCGACGGCCATCTTCCGGCGGCCACGGCCGCGTTACACGTTATGCCTGGCGATGGGCACGGGCCTGATCATCGCCTTGCTGCCGCTTCCGGCTCACGCCCAGGCAGTACCGGATCAACAACTGTCGAACCGCACCGTCATCGGCGGCAACGTGAAGCGGCACGCCGATGCGGTGCTCGCCGTGATGAGCTATACGACGGTCCCGGATGTCACCACCAGTTCGCTTTCGATCAACAATGCTACTTCCGGAAACCCTGGCTTCGGTCAGTCGCAACTGGGGGGCGGGTTTACGATCAGCAGGTCCTTTCCGTTGTACGTAGAGGGCACGCTCGCGTACAGCCGCTACGACCCGATGTTCGTCGCCACGGACGGAGCCGATCAGCGCACATTGCCAACCAGGTGGAACACGTTCAGCAGCACGGTCGGGATCGGCTGGGACTTCCGGATCACCGACGAACTCGTATTCCGTCCGATTCTCAACGGCACGATCGGGCGCGTCTCGAGCGATCTGAAGATCGGGCAGTCTGTCGTCAACCGTGTGACCGACAGCAACCTTCAGTTCCTGAACAACGGATCGCTGGATGCATATGGCTATGGCGGCTCGCTCGTGCTCGACTTCGAACACTACCGCGCAACCTATGAGATCGACGCTGAATTGCGCGCGACCGATATCTATCTGCGCAGCTTCGGCGGCTCGTCGGAGGCTGTTCAGGGTTCGGCCACGGCGCAACAGGTGAGCCTGTGGACGCGCTGGCGCGCGCCGACAGGCTGGCATGCACTCGACCGGCCGGTCCGCTATGTACTGGAATTCGCCTACTCGCATTACTTCGGCGACAGCGCCGGGGTGCTCGGTTTCAACGATCTCACGTCATTGGGCGTTGGACTCGAACTCGACAGCAGCAAATATCCCATCGTCATCACCCGCACGCGTGCTCTCGTGAGATACGTCTTTGGACACAACGTGCACGGCGTGTCGTTCGGGTTCGCCGTGAGTTTCTAAGGTATCGGCGCAACGCTCATCTCGTCAGCGAAGGAGTCGTTGACCGCACCGGGAGTCGGTATAAACCCTAAATCGTGCGATGCAAGGAGCGGCTGCCGGGCGTTGACGGGCTGGCGCGACGTCCTGCACGAAATGCGTGCACGCATTCCGGCGGTGGACTTCGAGAGTGGACGCAATGCGGACAGCCAGGGGCGCGTATGATGAAATACCCCGTTCGGGCTCGTCTCCGATCGACATGCGACAGTGCGGTTGAGTCGGGTACTGCATTCGGCAGCGCTCATGCTCAACGCTTATCCGACCCGATGCGGCAGCGCCGGCGCGTAAGTCACGGCCGGGCGCGAGCATCGATGTGCGAGAGGGCATCTCATGCTGCAGCCATTTGCATCATCCGATCCATTCACCATGGGCGTCGAACTCGAAGTCCAGGTCGTCAATACCCATGACTACAACTTGACGAAGGCGGCGACGGAGTTACTGAACCGGGTGAGCGAACAGAGCTTCGCAGGCGCGATCAAGCCGGAGACAACCGAGGGGATGATCGAGTTGTCGACAGGCATATGCCAGAACTTCGACCAGGCGAGGCGCGAATTGCAGGGGCTTCGCGATACCCTGGTCCGGGCCGCCGACTTTCTGAATGTCGGGGTCTGCGGCGGCGGCACGAATTTTTTCCAGAACTGGTACGACCAGCGTTCCGACGGGCGCGAGCGCTCCGAATATCTGATGGGGCTATATGGCGCGCTATACCAGCAATTCACGATCTTTGGCCAGCACGTGCATGTAGGCTGCCCGGATCCCGATTCGGCGCTCGTTCTGTTGCATTCGCTGTCGCGTTACGTTCCGCACTTCATTGCGCTGGCTGCTTCCTCGCCGTATGTGCAGGGCAGTGACACGAAGTTTCAGTGCGCCCGGCTCAATTCGGTTGCGCCTTTTCCTTTGTCGGGACGCGCGCCCTTCGTGACGACGTGGTCCGAATTCGAAGCCTATTTCGAGCGCATGGCGAAGACGGGCCTCGTCAATAGCCTGAAGGATTTCTACTGGGATATACGTCCAAGCCCGGGATACGGCACGATCGAGATACGCGTCATGGACACGCCGCTACGCATCGAATGGGCCGCCGCGATCGCTGCTTATATCCAGGCGGTTGCGCGCTATCTGCTGGTCGATAAGCCTGTGCACCTCAGCGAGCGCGATTACGAAGTGTATCGGACGAACCGGTTCATGGCCTGCCGCTATGGTCTGGATGGTCTATGCGTGAATCCGGAGACTGGGCATCGCGGTCCGATTCGAGACGACATTCTCGTCACGCTGGACGCCGTCGCTGAGCATGCGCGCATACTCGGCGCGGAGGAAGGTATCGATATCGTCAGGCGTACCGTGACTGAAGGTGTCAGCGACGCAATGTGGCTGCGCCGTATCTACGGCGTGCACAATTCGTTGCATGAGGTCGCGCGCCAGCAATGTCAGGTCTGGCGCGGCGCGCAGATGCCGGCATAGACGCCGGCTTGTGCGGACAGCGGCAGGGCACGTCCGCTGCACCCATGGGTGATAGCGGATATCGTAGCCGGCATGCATCGGTTCCCGGATGCGAGGCTACGGAGGTAGCGCCATGGATCTGCCGACAGATTTCCAGTTGCGAGAAATTCCGCTCAAACACGGGCCTGGCGCCATGCCTGCCATTGGGTTCGGCACGCTGATCCCCGATGCAGCCACGACCAGGACGGCTGTCTACGATGCCGTGATGCAGGGGTATCGACACCTCGACTGTGCCGAGCGATATAGAAACGAGGGCGAAGTGGGAGAGGCCTTGCACAAAGGGCTCGCGGCCAGGGGGATGGCTCGTGAAGAGGTCTTTGTGACGACCAAGCTCTGGAACTCGAATCATCGGCCCGAGCGCGTTCCACTGGCTTTCGAGGCAAGCTGCAAGAAGCTCGGAACCGACTATCTGGATCTATACCTGATCCATACGCCATTTGCGTTCCAGCCGGGAGACGACCAGGACCCGCGCGACAGGAATGGCGACGTCATCTACGACGCCGGTGTCACATTGCTCGACACATGGCGCGCGATGGAAGCGCTCGTCGACGGTGGACGATGCCGGGCGATCGGGCTGTCCGACATTACGTTGAATGAACTGCAACCCCTATACGAAGCGGCAAGAATCAAACCGGCGGCGGTGCAGGTCGAAGCCCATCCGTATCTGCCTGAGACGGAGCTTCTCGAGTTCTGCAACGCGAACGGGATCATATTTCTGGCCTTTGCTCCGCTGGGACATGGGATAAGGCCGGGCCCGCTCGACGATCCCGCCGTCGCAACGATCGCCGCGCGCGTGGAGAAAACACCGGCGCAGGTTCTACTCGCCTGGGCCGTGCAACGCGGCACGGCTATGCTGACCACGCCAAAGACGGCAGCTCGCGCGCGAGAAAACTTCAATATCTCCGCGCTCCCCGCAGACGCATTCGAAGAGATCAATCAGATTCAGACCAGACGACGATACAACGAAGTCGTGAAGACGGGCACGCCGGGATTCATTCCGTCACGTCAATGAGAGCGGCTTACGGCCCTTGTTAACGAATCGCTTGACGCATCGGAGCGCTGCGGGAATGACGCGCTCTGCCGGAAACCGTATCGAGGTGTGAGTGACATGGCACGATTGCTATCGGTGAATGTTGGCCTTCCGCGCGACATCGAATGGAACGGGCGGACCGTGCATACGGGAAGCTGGAAGCTGCCCGTGCAAGGGCGGTGCGTCGCGAGGCGTCTGGGCCTTGACGGCGACGGTCAAGGGGACCTTGGCGGACATGGCGGGGAACAACGCGCGGTGCTCGCCTATCAGATCGACTCGTATCGACATTGGCAGGCGTTTCTGCACAGGAAGGAATTCGGCTTTGGACAGTTCAGCGAGAACTTCACCATCGATGGGTTGCCGGACCGTGAAGTCTGTATCGGCGACGTCTACAAGATCGGTCATGCAATTTTCGAAGTCACGCAACCGCGCGTGACCTGCTATCGCCTCGGCATCCGCATGGGCGAGCCGCGCATGGCGGCCTTGTTGACTTCCAGTGGACGCCCGGGGTTCTATCTGCGCGTCCTGCAGGAAGGCGACGTCGGTGCGGGCGACGAGATCGTCAAGCTGCGAGGGGCGAAGGAGCAGATGACCGTCGAAGAGATCAATGCGCTGCTGTATTCGCCTGTCCATCCACGTGACCGGTTGGAGCGTGCAGTGTGTATCGATGCGCTGTCTCCCGGATGGCGAGCGTCGTTCAACACGCTACTCGGCGCCATCGACTCAGGCGCGACGAGCGGCAACGCGGGACTTGCCCCCGCTGCGACGTCGAATGCGGCCACCCCAGGCTTTCGACAGCTCGGAGTCGCGGCAATCCAGCGAGAGTCCGCCGACGTTCTTTCATTCGTGTTCGAGGCAACGGATGGGCTGCCACTTCAGCAGGCTCGTCCGGGGCAATATGTGGTATTGCGTTTGAGACAGGACGCTAAAGATCCGGCGTTCTTTCGGAGTTATTCGCTTTCAGGTGCGCCGTCGACTGGCCGCTATCGCATCAGCGTGAAGCTGGAGCCGAACGGTGCGGCCGGCACCTATCTGGGCAATCGTGTTCGCGTGGGCGATACGCTCGATGTCAGCGCTCCGCGCGGGGACTTCGTTCTCAAAGAAGGCATCGGACCCGTTGTATTGCTGAGTGCCGGAATCGGCGTGACGCCTGTCCTCTCGATGCTGCATGCGCTGTCGGTGGCGGGGTCCAGGCGGCAGGTTCTCTGGATACATGCTGCCCGCGATGGCGAGCATCATCCGTTCGGCGCCGAATCCAGGCGCTTGCTCAACATGCTCGAGCACGCGCGCGGCCACGTGTGCTACAGCGCGCCGGCCGCGAGCGATCGGATGGGTGACGACTTCGACGACACGGGGCGTGTGTCGCAAACGGCGTTGGAAAAGATCGGCCTTCCCGTCGATGCCGATGTCTATCTTTGCGGGCCGGCGTCGTTCATGCACGACATGAAGGGAACGCTGGAGCGCATGGGCGTTCCGGGTTCACGACTTCACCTGGAGCGCTTCGGCGGTGTCGAGTCGTTCAATCCTGGCGTGACGGGGACGTCGGTGCGCGCTCCGCATCTGCCGCCGTCAGAGGTCGCCGAGGGGCCACTGGTGTCGTTCGCGCGCAGCGGCATCGCCGCACATTGGAATGCGCTTGCCTACCCAAGTATTCTTGAACTGGCCGAAGCCTGCGACGTGCCCGTCCGATGGTCATGCCGGTCCGGTGTATGTCACAACTGCGAGAGCGGGCTTGTTTCGGGGACGGTTGCCTATGAGCCGGAACCGCTCGACAAGCCTGCCGACGGCAATGTGCTCATCTGCTGCGCGCGACCTGCGGGAGACATCGTAGTCGATTTGTGATGTCGTTTTCGCAGTGAGGTGGACGAAAGGGGTGGCAGGGCCGGTGCATATACAAGGCGCCGGTTGCACGCGATGAAAGCCCATAAGGCAAAAGGCCTTCGTTTCCACGAGGGCCATGGGAATCAGACGGGCCGGCTCGGGACTAGCCGCCTTTTTTCAACGCGGACCTGGCCGCTCTGCGGACGGCACTCGCCGTCGAATACGCCATTGCCTTGGCCCGATCACGCACCGCGCTCTGTCCAGGCGGATTGGGATTGAATCCAAGCCGCCTGAGGTAATAGTTGGCCCGATAGATATCCGCTCGAATAGAGTCGATAAACTGGAAATTTACGCTTAAAGTCACCGAGATATTGTCGTCGTTCTTCAACCAGTGCGGGCAGTTGACCGGAACGTGAACGCCATTTCCCGGGGCCAATCTGTACAAGCGCGATCGGTCCTGCAGTTCGGGTCTATAGTTTGGCGCGTTGTTGTCGATCGTCCAGAACTGCTCGATTTCCTCCTCCGGAAGAATCTGCCGATCTTCCCGATCAAAGACGTACAAATCCTTTTCTCCGTGGATTTGGAGAATGAAATTGCATTCACGATCGATGTGATATGCCGTCACCCGCTTCGGCGACGTTATGAAAATGATGATCTCCTCATTTCTGATCTTGGATTCGATGCCGCCGCCAATCATATCCTTGACCTCTGCAATCGCATGCCGGTATAGCTCGGTGTAGGCCGGATCTCTTTGCGCATCTCTCAGGATGAACCATGCGTTTGAATCTTCCAGTTGGTCCAACGCATCCAGCGGTGAGAACGCATGATTCGTATCTTTCCATTTTTGACCTGGCGCGACGTCACCCATGTCGTAGTAGAGATCAGATGGGCGCGTTCTCAGGGTTCGCTCCGTCAACTCCATCAATTGAGAGAGTTGGAACTGCGGATGAGATGCCAGGTGATGGGCGACCTCGAAGCTCTTCCGCTCGAAACGCTCTCGAAACACTGAGGAATCTACGTCGATCCACTTGTCTGGCAATGTCGTCTCAGGGACCGGAAAACCCGCGGAAATGTCCATGCAATCACTCCTTGCAATCTGAGCGCCGTAAGGAAAACGAAATACTTTGTCGTCAAAGCCAAATACCGCGCAATGCGTGGGATTTGCGGAAATCGTACACCTGAGGCAAAACCGATCAAACCCGGTTCGGTGCGCTAGCGCACCCTTCTGGTTGCTGAGTTCATCGCATCGGGCGGGGTGGAGAGGATCGGCCGTATAGACGTTGAGCGCATTGCTTTCCAGCAAGCATGTCGACCATGTTGGCGAGCAGGGCGCTGCCCGGCTTTGTGCTTTTGCAGCAGACGACGGGACGTCAGAAGCGCGGGCGCGCCGGGGATGCGCTGACGGCCCAGGTCGCTACACGAGCGCCGACGCGCTTCCAGCCGCACCGCAACGAGTGGTTCATAGATTTTTGATCACACCGCTCGCCAGCTTGCGCAGTTCGTCGAACTGTGTCACGAGTTCGAGGCACAGAATGAAGGCCAGCATCGCTGACGGACCTGGGCGTAGTTCGATCCATCGCAGCGCCGGAGCTGCATAGCGCACGCGGATCGCCTCTCGCGTCATGACATAAGTAATCCCGATTCCCACAGCGGCGCCCACCAGCAAGTCGGTTGGGTAGTGATAGCCGAGATAGGCGCGTGGTACGCAAATGAACAGAATGGCATAGAGAATCGCCAGCACACCGATGCCGCGCCACACGAGGAAGATGCCGGTGGCGATCGCCATCCATAGCATCGCGTGATCGCTTGGGAAGGAACTCCAGTTCGTCAGCAGTGCGTCCTTGATATTGCTGCCGGCGAAGTTCATATGCAGTTCGGTGCTATAGATGGGACGCACTCTGAACGGCAGCCAGTGAGTCAGCAGCCTTCCGACGAACAGCGCCACGACACCGCTGAGTAGCGTCGCGAGAACCATCTGTCGCCGCCATTCGCGGCGCTCGCCCTGCTGAAACCACATCCACCACAGCAGGGGTAGGAGTACGAGGCCTTTGAAGGTGTAAAGGTCAGCAATGGCTTCTATGCTGCGAGTCGCGAATTGACCGAGGTGTATGTTGGACAGATATGTTTCAATAGACGAATCGAAGCTATTCATTAGTTAGTAAGAAAGGAGCCGGTAACATCGGGATTAGCATAGCCCACCCGGTGCGCCGCATTTATGGCGCTTACTTTTCCTGACAAGTTTTACCGCGCAATTTCATCGTCGGCCTTAACTGAAGCGTACTGCGCGCGTATCCTCGCTGGGCGGCGCATGCGCGCTCTGAATTCACCGTTGAGCAGGACATTGGGTGGTTTCTGATAACTATTAAGTATGTCGAAGTAAATATAAAATTTATCCGCGATTGAAATCAGCGTTCGGGTTTATTGGGGCGAAGAATCCCTTCGTGACGGGAGGCGCATCGTTGGCGCAGGGTGCGCTGGAACGACGGTGAATGCCGATAGACGAGGCGATTTCTCACCGCCTGCCGCTTTTCCTGCAAGGAATTTGCAGCGCCGAATGTGCGCTGTCCCACCTAGCGCCCTGTCGCTGCGCCACCCGATGTTCTATCGTCGATCTGAGTCAGTGTGTTCAGACAAAATGGTGACCGGCGCGAACCTCATTGCTCCCATAACCGGCGTCTTTTGACAAAAGGCATGATCCAATCGTTTTTTATCAGTCGAAAGAGCGACGGATGACGAGTGCGTCATGGCAGGCGCCAGTGCTTCGCGGCGGAGCCGGCTACCCGCACCCGTCAAATGAGCAGGGGAGTTTACATTTCCAGGAGTGAATTTCGTGGAAGAACTCGACGAATTCTTCTGGAGCGACCTTCTCGATTACATCGACGAAGGGCGGGTCGTTGCAGTGGTGGATGACGGGCTGTTGCCCGTCAGTCAAGACGGTCAATCGTTGGGATTCGATGCGCTCGTGGCCACCCGGTTGGCCGAAAAGCTCCGCATCGGCCTGACTCAGTTCGACAACCCTCCGCGGCTGGACGACGTCGTCAGCCGTTACCTGCTGCTGCCGCGCGCGCGTAAGGAAGATCTGTACGTTCGCACCTCTCAGGTTGTGAGAGATCTGGCGGTCGATCCTCCTCAAGCGTTGCTGGACCTCGCTGCCGTGGCTCCGTTCGATCTGTTCGTGACGCTTTCGTTCGACGGCTTGCTGACTCGCGCGATCGACCTTGTCCGTCACGGCGGGGAATCGCGCACTTCCGTTGTGAGCTTCTCCCCGAATCGACCTGCCGATCTGCCGCTGCCTCGCGGGCGCCTCGCCGCGCCGACCGTGTTCCATCTGCTCGGCCGCCAGTCGTCAGCGCCCGATTGGGTGATCTGCGACGAGGATCGTCTGGAGTTCCTGCACGCGTTGCAGGACGACGCGCGCCGGCCGAAGCTGCTATTCGATGCGTTGCGCGACGATCATCTGTTGCTGCTCGGCTGCCGGCTCCCCGACTGGCTCGCGCGCTTCTTCCTGCGCGCGGCCAAGAACGAGCGGCTCTCGTCACCTCGCCAGACGGTCGAGTACCTGGTCGAT
>Ga0209564_1003143_pt1 | contig 11634 bp, 10 predicted proteins | sample AraplaCol_mMF_r2_FD_184272 | JGI IMG/M metagenome (GOLD analysis project Ga0209564, IMG submission 184272) | Arabidopsis root microbial communities from North Carolina, USA - plate scrape MF_Col_mMF_r2 (SPAdes) (version 3) | ecosystem: Host-associated > Plants > Roots > Endosphere | place: USA... | reverse complement strand
CGCCGGCAACGGCACTGTTCGCCAACAGCATCGCGACGCTGTTCCTGACGATCGGCTGCGTGCTGGCGGGCTCGCTCGCCGGGCGCTTCGGCGCGGGCCGCACGATTTTCGCCGGCTGCGTGGGGCTCGGCATCGCGTATTACGTGCTGTTCCAGCAACTCGCCGTCGACAGCGCGATGCTCGTGCCGCTGTACGCAATCGCGGGCCTGTTCGTCGGCGTGATCGGCGCGGTGCCCTTCGTGATGGTCAACGCGTTCCCGCCCGTGGTGCGCTTCTCGGGCATCTCGTTCTCGTACAACGTCGCGTACGCGGTGTTCGGCGGCCTGACGCCGATCGTCGTTTCGCTGATGCTGAAGTCGAATCCGATGGCGCCCGCGCTTTACGTCGGCGCGCTGTGCGTGATCGGCGCGCTGACCGCGTGCTTCGTGAAGCGGGACGCCGCGCAATAAGGCTGTTTCAAGTGGCGTGCGCGGGCACGTCACTTGCCTTTCCGGACCGGTCGTCGCATCGACACTTCATGCCGGTCCGAAACGTCGCATGGCGGGGCCGCCCTATCATCGACGCATGAATACTTCTCCCGTACCCCGCTTCACGCCGGCGCTCGCGCGCATCGTCGCGACGGTCAGCGTCGGCTTCGTCGTCACGCAACTCGACGTGACCATCGTCAACATCGCGCTCGCGAAGATCGGCGCGGATCTGCATGCGGACGTCACGGGCCTGCAATGGATCGTCGATGCCTACACGCTCGCGTTCGCGGTGCTGATGCTGTCGGCGGGCGTGCTGGGCGACCGCTTCGGCGCGCGCCGGATGTTCGCCTGCGGCATCGCGCTGTTCGCGGCGGCGTCGCTCGCCTGCGGGCTCGCATCGGGCGCCGCCCTGCTCGTCGCCGCGCGCGCCGTGCAAGGGATGGGCGCGGCGGCGATGCTGCCCAATTCGCTCGCGTTGCTCAACGAGGCATGCAGCCACGATCCGAAGCTGCGAGCCCGCGCCGTCGGCCTGTGGACGGCGGCAGGCGCGATCGCGATTGCGGCGGGCCCGGTGATCGGCGGACTGCTGATCGCCGCGTTCGGCTGGCGCGCGATCTTTCTGGTGAATCTGCCCATTTGCGCATTGGGGCTGGCGGCGACGTTCGCCTGGGTGCCGCGTCCGCGAACGGCCTCGACGGGTAAGGCGCCCGGCAAGTCCGCTACGACTTCGACCGCGCGCGGCATCGATCCCGTCGGCCAACTGCTCGCGGTCGTCGCGCTGACGGCTTTCACGGGCGCCGTGATCGAGTGGCGGCCGCTCGGACCCGCGCATCCGCTCGTTTATGGCAGCTTCGTGCTCGCGCTGATCGCGACCGTCGCGTTCGTCGTCACCGAGCGGCGCGTCGATACGCCGATGCTGCCGCTCACGTTCTTCGGCAACCGCACTTTCAGCGCGGCTGTGCTGTTCGGCATCTGCGTGAATCTGACTTACTACGGCGTCGTGTTCGTACTGAGTCTTTATCTGCAGCATGCGCGCGGCGAGACGGCGTTGCAGGCCGGTCTCGCGTTCCTGCCGCTGACGGGCGGATTCCTGGTGTCTAACGTGGCAAGCGGCTGGGTGGTCGGGCGCTTCGGCGCACGAGTGCCGATGATCGCGGGCGCGATCACGGCTGCCCTCGGCTACGGCCTGCTGCACTTCGCGCAAGCCGCCTCGCCGCTCTGGACGCTGCTGGTGCCGTTTCTGCTGATCCCGTCCGGCATGGGACTCGCCGTCCCGGCGATGACCACAGCCGTGCTCGCTTGCGTCGACGTGAATCGCGCCGGCACGGCATCGGCGGTGCTGAACACGGCGCGCCAGGCAGGCGGCGCGGTCGGCGTGGCGGCGTTCGGCGCGCTCGCGAGTGCGAGCGCGTCGGATGCGGCGGGCGCAGCGCATGTGGTAGCCGGGCTCAGATCGTCGACGCTGATCTCGTCGTGCATTCTGTTGTGCGCACTCGGGCTCGCCTGTCTCGTGCACCCCGAGCCGCACGCGCACGACCGGGCGCGCGCTGGCCGCAACGCCGCACGGCCTGCGAACGCCAGCGAATGACGCACGCATGACACACGCATGATCCGCCAAAAGCGCAACACCCACGATGCACGCGGCATCGTGGGTGTTGCAATGGTGGAACGGCAGCAGAGGTTACAGCGTCGTTTCCTGAATCGCGCCCGTATCGAGCGCCTTTTCTATGAGCCCTTCGCCCTGCACCTTGCGGATCGCGTCGGCGACGAGTGTCTCCGGCTGTTCGATCTCCGCCTTGATCGAACTGATCAATCCGGCTGCATCGAGGATCACGAGCGTTTCGGCCGTATCGGCCCGGCTGATGATCACGCGATGCGGCGTCGGCCCTTCGCCGAGGCTCGCGCAAAATTGCATGACCGTGCCGTTGATCGTCTGGTCAAAAGCTTGAATCATCGCGTGCTCCTTTTAGTCGAATTGGCTTGCAGCTTTGCATAGTGCACGAATGATGCCCGCTCTTGCGAAAGCCTCGCAACGGAAGGCGCGCTTATTTCCGCTTTCGTGCCGTTTTTATGCCGCTCCGGCGCAGCGAGCGCAACGATCACAGGCTGCTGCCCAGCCCCCCGCGCGGCGCACGCGCGCCGTCGATGCTGAAGCGTCCTGCGCCCGTCACGAACAGCAGCAGGAATCCGCCCGCAATGCCGACGTTCTTCCAGAAATGAATGATCATGTCGCGCTGCAAGGCGGCGTCGGTGATATTCCAGAAGTCGTGTCCGAGAACGGCTGTCGCGATCGTGTAGGCGGCCATGAACAGGCCGAGTGCGCGGATTCTGAAGCCAACCACGAGGAAGAGTCCGCCGAGCAGTTCGACGGCCGTCGCAATCGGCGCGGCAATCTGCACGAACGGCACGCCCTTCGAATGCAGATAACCGACGAAGCCCGCATAGCCAAGCAGCTTCATCACGCCGCCCCAGAGGAACAGCAGGGCAAGCGCGAAGCGGGCAAGAAGAATTACGCCGGAATCGACGGGACGCGTCATGGATGTGGCTCCTGATTTGAATTAAGCAGAAGACCGGGCGACACATCATCAGTTCCCGGGCGCTCAAGTCAGAATAAGTGGTATGCCCCGCTTTTCCAAGCAATCGACATAGGCCAAATCTGACGCACTCTGATTTCTAATCGGCTCGCAAATTCATCAGCCGGTGCAGGCGCGAGCTTGTTATAATCTTCTCAGGAAATCGAACGAAATCTAACGCGCCATCTTCGGTGAACGTGCGTTGAAGAGACCATCCCCATGCTGAAAACTGAACGTCTGCGCATGCTCGCCGATGCGCTGGCCAAACAGAGCGTGATGCGCCTGCGCGACGCGGCGACGTTACTGGGCGTATCGGAGATGACGGTACGCCGGGACATTGCCGCGAGCCCGGAGCACTTTACGTATTTGGGCGGATATATCGTCAGCGCGACGGACGTGCCGAACACGGCTGGCTATTCGCTGGAACAGGAAAAGGACCATTTCGCGCAGGCGAAGGCGGAGGCGTCGGCGGTAGCGGCGAAGCTGATTGGGAACAACGAGACGCTGTTTATCGATTGTGGTACGACGCTTACTACGCTGGCGCGGCTGATTCCCAACGATCTGCATGTGACGATTGTCTGCTATTCGCTGAACGTTGCGGAGATTTTGCGGCGCAAGCCGAATGTGCGGATGATTCTTCTGGGCGGTGTTTATGTGCCGTCGTCGGATTCGTTTTCAGGCGAAGAAAGCATCGAGGTGCTTCGGCGCATGGGGATCAACAAGGCGTTTATTTCCGCCGGTGGGGTTGATGATGCGCACGGTGTGACGTGCTGGAATTTTCATGAAGTCGCGCTGAAACAGGCCGCGATGGCGGCGGCTGTCGAGAGTCATCTCGTGGTTGATAGCAGCAAGTTTGGTGTGGTTAAGGCGGTTCGGTTCTCGAAGGTCGAGGAGTTTGCTTCGATTATTACTGAGAAGGGGCAGCAGGTTACTGTCAGGCGGAAGGGGTAGTTTTTTGTCTGCGGTGCTGGGGGTGGTTTTGCTTCTGCGCCTGGCATTTCGCTGTAGAGCATTTGTGGGGCCAGGCGATGCCGTTCGGTGTGTTGGCCTTTGCGCTGGCATCCGCGATTCGTTAGCTCGCTTCAAGCGTCGCCCCTGTGCGGGGCGGCACCTACTTTTCTTTGCCGCCGCAAAGAAAAGTAGGCAAAAGAAAGCGGCTCACACCGCCAGCCCTTGACCTTTGTCCACGGGCCCCCAACGTCCCCGCACTTCACACGCCCGTGCCCTGGGTAGTGCCCGTTGCCAACGCTTCGAATGAACGCCTCACCCGCTTCAATTACCCGTACCAGGTCGAGCGGCTGCGAACCGTATATGCCGCCCAGGTGGCAAACTGTGTGTAGGTTGTCGCGTCGTATAGCTTGGCGCTCTTACCGGGTGGGGCGCGTGCGCAATCGGTCTGGAGTGAAGCGTGTGGAGCACCGAGGGCCGACACACAGTTTGCCACCTGGGCGGCGGTGGACTGGCTGGCGCGGCATGCCGAAACGCGGGTGCTTGAAGTGGGTGAGGCGCTCATTCAGCGCGTTGGCAACGGACGCAAATAGATATGCTGGTGCGTGAAGCGTGGGGCCGTTGGGGGCCCGTGGGCAAGAACAAGAGCTGGCGGTGTGAGCCGCTTTCTTTTGCCTACTTTTCTTTGCGGCGGCAAAGAAAAGTAGGTGCCGCCCCGCACAGGGGCGACGCGTGAAGCTAGATAACGTAACGCGGATGCCAGCGAAAGCAAAGGCAAATCGCGGATACCAGCGAAAACAACAATCAAACCACCCAGCGTCGCAGACAAAAGAAACCCCTTACCCCTTCCGCTGCAAAGCAAACAACGTCCCAGCAATCAAGATAAACGCCCCGATAATAACCTTCTGCCAGGTACTAGGCACCCCAACCAGAATAAGCACGCTATTAATGAGCGTAACAAGCACGACCCCAAGCAGCGTGCCAACTACAGTCCCCGTCCCACCGGTAATCCGGGCCCCGCCCAAAATCACCGCAGCGATCACATCGAGTTCAGTACCGACAAGATCAAAAGGATTCGCGAGCCGGTTATTCGACACATGCAGAATGCCTGCAATACCCGCAAGCATCCCCGTATAGCCGAACACAAAAAGATGAATAGCCCGCAGGTTATAGCCAAGCCGCTCGGCAATGGCAAGACTGCCACCCATGGCATACACACCGCGCCCCATCATCGTGCGATTAAGCAGCCACCACGTGACAACAGCAGCAATCACGAGCGCCAGCACAGACGCAGGCAACACCGCCCGCAACCCATCCGCCGTGTGATAAAAGAACAGCGGAATACGCCCAAAATGATCCATACTGTGCGGAATGTTCATAAAGAACGTCGTGCCGATAAACGTCAGCAAAATCCCGCGATACAGATACTGCGTGCCGATCGTCACGATCAGCGAAGGCGCCTTCAGCCGATGCACCAGCAAGCCATTGATCACACCAAGCACAATACCGCCCACCGCGCCAACAACAAGAATCAACGCAAACGGCGCATCCGGCCACCAGGCAAACACAGCCTTGGTAATCGCATACATGGTGAGCGCGCCAATCGCCGTGAACGACACGTCAATACCACCCGACGCGAGCACAACGAGCGTCCCCAGCGCGAACAGCGACATCGTCGTCGCCGAATGCAACAGATCGAACAGCGTCGCAAGCTGAAAGAAGCGCGGATTGATCGCGCCAACGATCACGCACGTCACGACGATCAGCGCCGCCGTGAACCACTCCGGGTTGCGCGAGAGCTTCGCGCGCCACGTGGGCGGCTTCACCTCGGGCGCGATTTCGACGACGTTGGGGGTAGTCACGGTCCGGTCCATGATAGACGACATCTTATGCAGCCTCTGACAGCAAAGCGTGATAAAGCTCCGCTTCGTTCAACTGATCCGCGCGATACTGATTCGCCACGCGGCCTTTCTTCATCATCAGAATGCGATCGCAGTTCTGCAGCAGCTCGGGCAGGTCATCGCTGATCAGAATGATGCCTATGCCACGCTGCGACAGCTTCTGCATGATCCGATAAATGATGTCCTTCGAGCCCACATCCACGCCGACAGTCGGCCCGTGCAGAATCAGCACGCGTGGATCGATCGCCAGCCAGCGGCCAATCAGCACGCGCTGCTGGTTGCCGCCCGACAGCGACTGCACCGGCTTATCGACACCAGGCGTCGCAATCTGCAAGTCCTTCACCGTCTGCTCGGCAAGCTGCTGCGCGCGCGCACGGTCGATCTGTCCAAAGCGGTCGCGCAAGCTCGAAATCATCGCCGTGATCACGTTGTCGCGAATCGGCTTGTCGAGAAAGAGCCCTTCGTTCAGGCGATCTTCGGGAACATAGCCGATCCGATGATCCTTCGCGTGCGCTGGCGTGCGCAACACCACGTGCCTGCCTTCGAGCGTGACCGTGCCGCTCTCGGCCGGCGCGACACCCGCCAGCGCGCGCGCCAGTTCGTTGCGGCCCGAATCGAGCAGTCCCGTGACGCCGAGAATCTCTCCACGATGCAGCGCGAACGACACATCGCGGAACTGCGCGCCGCGCGTGAAGCCCTTCACGTCGAGCACGACTTCCTTGCCGACTTCGCCTTCACGATACCGCTCGCTCGACAGATGACGGCCTGTCATCAGCTCGCTGATCTGCGTTTTCGTGTAATCGGCGATCGGGCCTTGCGCCATCTTCTGGCCGTCACGCAGCACGATCACTTCGCCGCCGATCGCGTAGCACTCGTCGAGCTTGTGACTCACGAACAGCACCGTCACGCCCTGCGCGCGCAGATTCGCGAGCACGGCGATCAGGTTGTCCACTTCCTTTTGCGTCAGCGACGTGGTCGGCTCGTCCATGATGACGAACTTCGCTTCGCTCGCAATCGCACGCGCGATCGCCACGAGTTGCCGCGTCGCGAGCGGCAACTGTTCGATCAGCGTCGACTGGAATCCGGCGTCGCCCGGCAGACCTACGGCTTCGAGCGCTTTCGCCGCGGTGCGCGCGAGCGCCTTGCGATCGAAGGTACGCGTGAGGCGACCATTGTGTTCGGCAAGCTCCGACGTCAGCGCGACGTTTTCGGCGACGCTCATGTTCGGCAGCAGCGACAGGTCCTGATAGACCGTCTCGATGCCTGCCGCCAGCGATTCGAGTGCCGACAGCCGCGCATGCGAAACGCCTTCGATGATCAGCTCGCCTTCATCGGGCGGCTGCGCGCCGGAGATGATCTTGATGAGCGTGCTCTTGCCGCAGCCGTTTTCGCCGAGCAGGTGATAAATCTGCCCGCGCTCGAATGACAGGCTCACGCCGCGCAATGCATGCACGCCCGTGAACCGCTTGTGTACGCCGACCACCTGCAGGAACGGCGTGGAGGAAACGTTTTGATTCATGCTGAAAAGCCGTGCTCCAGATGAATGTCGAAGCGTGCGGGCGCTCGCTCGCGAAAGCCCGCACGCGGTGATGCCGCGATCAGAAGTTGTATTGCTTGTAGTTCGTCTTGTCGACGTTCACCCAGCCCTGGCCGCGCACGATGATGCCCTTGCCCGGACCCTTCTCGACCGTCACCTTCGTATAGCCCGGAATGCCGAGGTCGGCGCCGTTCTGCACGGTCTTGCCGTCGACCAGCATCTGCGCGACCTTGTTCATCGCGAGACCGGCCAGCTTCGGGTCCCAGAACGCGATGCCGTTCACCGCACCGCTTTCGAGGAACTTGCCCGCTTCCGTCGGCAGGCCCGTGCCGTACACGCAGATCTTGCCTTGCATGCCCGCCTCTTCAACCGCGCGGCCAATGCCGATCACATCCAGCGACGACGAACCCTGGAAGCCCTTCAGGTCGGGATGCTTGCGCAGCACTTCCTTCGCGACTTCATACGCTTTCTCGCCGTCGTTATTCGTTTCGAGCTTCGGCTCGACGAGATTCAACTTCGGATACTTGGCCTTCGCGTTGTTGATGCCGCCGTCGGCCCATTGCACCTGCGAGCGGCTGCCGAGCGAGCCGACCAGCACGGCCCACTTGCCGTCCTGATGCATGCACGATGCGAGACGCTCGTTCAGGCCCGCGCCGTATGCGGAGTTGTCGAAGGCCTCGATGTCGACCATCGTGTTCTTCGCGTTGTCCGCTTCATGCGTGACGACCTTGATGCCGCGATCCATCGCCTTTTTCAGCGCGGGTTCGAGCGTGGGCGGATCGTACGGAACGACGGCGATGGCCGTCACTTTCTTCGCGATCAGGTCTTCGATGATCTTCAGTTGCTGCGCGGCATCGGCGCGGCCCGGGCCTGTCTGATACGCCTGCACGCCGGGGTTGTCCTTCGCGAACTCCTTGACGCCTTCGTCCATCCGGTTGAACCAGTTGATGCCCGTTACCTTGACGACCGTGACGATCGTTTCGTTGGTTGCGGCCTGCGCGGCGGCGATCACGCCGAGGGCGAGTGCGCCGGTTGCAAGGGCGGCGCTCAGTCGGGTCAGTTTCATGTGTTTGTCTCCGTTGCCTTTAGTGATCTGGTCATTGAGTTAGTGTCGCCCCTTCATATGCACGCGGAAATCCAGGGCCCCGATGTCCGCTGAAACTATCGCTGCAACGCTAGCGCCTTTGATTCGGCTGCGCGAAACCGAAGATCGCGCGCACGCGCTCGCCGCCCGCAAATGCGAGTGACGCGAGCAGCAGGAAACCCCACGCGCAATCGCCGAAAAACTGCGACACGCCGAGCAGATTGAAGAAGCTCGACAGAAACTGCAGCACCGTCGCCGCGAAGAACACGCAGACGATGCGGCCATAACCGCCCGCCGGATTCACGCCGCCCATCACGGCAATCAGGATCGCGATCAGCAGATACGAATTGCCGTAGTCCCACTTCGCACTCGACGTGTGCGTGACGCTGATCAGCCCCGCGAGCGATGCGAGGATGCCGCACATCATGTACGTGAGAATCAGCATCCGCGCGCGCGGAATGCCCGTGTAGAACGCCGCCTTCGGGTTCGTGCCCATCAGATACAGACGCAGGCCGAACGGGCTGCGCCGCAGCAGCCAGCCGAGCACGACGACAGCCGCAATGAAGATCACGAACGACACGGGCACCTGGAACCACGTGCCATTGCCGATGTCCGACAACGGCTCGACATAATCGACGTGCACCGACGCGCCATTGCTCAACACGACGGCACAACCCGTGAACAGCAACTGCGTGCCGAGCGTGCAGAGAATCGGCGTGAGGCGCAAACGTGCGATCACGATGCCGTTCACGAGCCCGCCAATGGCGCCCATGCACACGACGATCGCGCAGAACACGCCCGTATAGAGCATCGGCGCATCGTCGCCGCTGATGAACTTCGGCACGACCAGCGCCGCGACCATGCCCGACAGGTTCGCGAGCCCGACGCCCGACAGGTCGATGCCGCCGTTGCCCGACACCATCGACAGCATGATGCCGAGCGCGAGCAGCCCGAGTTCGGGCAACTGGCCGCCCATCGACTGCAGGTTGTCGAGCGAGACGAACTGACCGTGCGAGATCCATGTCGCGGCGAGCACGACGAGCACGTTCACCGCTAGCAGAAAGTTCAGTTGCCGGTCGCGGAACAGGCCGGAGGAAAGCGAGGACTTCATGTCGAAACGAACTCCTTCATGCCGCGCGCCGCACCGGGCGGCGCACGCGCTCAATGCGTTGAAACGGGATGACCGGCCTGAGCCAGCACGTCGTTGACTTCGGCGAGCGTGGGCATCGAAGGCGCGGTGCCGGGCCGCGTCACCGAAATGCCCGCCAGCGCGCAGCCGAAGCGCGTTGCCTCGACGGCATCCGCGCCGCGCGCAAGCGCTGCCGCGAAGCCGCCCGTGAAGCCATCGCCCGCGCCTGCGGTTTCAACCACGCGTCCACACTGGAACGCGGGCACGAACACCGATTGCTCCGCCGAATGCAGCAACGCGCCCGCTTCGCCGAGCGTCACGATCACATTGCGCACGCCTTTCTTCAGCAGCACGTCAGCGGCACGGCGCGCATCGTCCACATTGCCGACCTCGATGCCCGTCAGCGCGGTCGTCTCCGTTTCGTTCGGCGTGATGTAGTCGCACAGCGGGAAGATGCTGTCGTCGAGCGGCAACGCGGGCGCGGGATTGAACACGGTCGTCACGCCATGCTTGCGCGCGACTTCGAGGCCATGCTTCGCAGCGCCGACCGGCTGTTCGAGTTGGGTGACGAACACGCGCGCCGAGGCGATATCCGCTTCGATCGCGTCGACGTCGCCTGCATTCATCGTCGCTGCCGCGCCGGACGCGACGATGATCGCGTTCTTGCCCGTGGTGTCGTCGACGAAAATGTGCGCTGCGCCCGTCGATGCGCCGTCGATCACCGACGCACGCGACGTAATGCCCTCGACGTCCCAGGTGGCCCGCGCGATCTGGCCGAACGCGTCGTTGCCGATGCGCGTGCAGAACACCACGTCGGCGCCCGCACGCGCCGCCGCGACGGCCTGGTTCGAGCCCTTGCCGCCCGGGCCCATCTTGAACGCATTGCCCGCGATCGTTTCGCCGATCAACGGCATGCGGTCCGCGCGAAACGTGAGATCCGTCACATAGATGCCGAGAATGACGACGCGGCCTTCTTTCTGTTGCGTGGCCATCGTCATGCCTTTGGTGCGTCGGGCGCGAGCAGCACGCCCTTCTTGAAGATGAAGCAGCCGTAGCCGCGCGTTTCGCCCGTGGCGATCACGCAGTAGGCTTTCTTCGCGCGTGCATAGAACGCAAAGCGCTCGATGCCGACGAACGGCACGTCGCGCCCTTCCGCCTCGTTCACTTCGGCTTGCGCTTCGCGCTGCACGGCGGGAAGCGTGTTCGGCTCGCCGACCACTTCCATGCGCGAGGCGGGATCATCGACGAACGTATCGAGCGGCAGCACCGACAGCAGCGCGCGAATCGCGCGCGGCGCATCGACGCCGTCGAGCCGCAGCAGTTTGCCCGTCACGGACTCCCGCGCGACCGAGTCGCCCGGAAAGTTCGCGTCGCAAATCACCACTTCGTCACCGTGGCCCATCGCGCGCAGCGCGTGCAGCACATCGGCGTTCAACAGCGGGTCCAGATTCTTCAGCACGTTGTCTCCTCCGTTATTCGGTTGGCGCGCTATCGTTCTGTCATGCCCTGTCAGGCGATCAGAAAGCGATCAGTCGCCATACGGTATCCAGATGTTCTTGACTTGTGTTGCATGGCGCAGAAACGCCGGGCCTTCGCTCGATGTGTCGAACCAGTCGAACGCACGGCCATGGTCGACGAACGTGCGCTTCAGGTTGCCCACCGACTCGCGTTCGGCAAGCGCCGAATCTTTCGCGAAGCCGAAGCACCACAGCGCATCGACATCGTCGTGCTTCGCGAGCGCCGGCAGCAGCGCATCGCGTTCGCCCGTCACGATGTTGAGCACGCCCGCGGGCACGTCCGACGTCTCCACAATCTGATAGAAGTCGGTCACTGTAAGCGGACTCGACGAACTCGGCAAGGCAACCACACGATTTCCCATCGCGAGCGCAGGGGCAATCAGCGAAATGAAAGACAGCAACGGCGCTTCATCCGGGCACGCAATGCCGATCACGCCGAGCGGCTCGTTCATCGCGAGCGCGACGCCGCGCAGCGGCG
>Ga0209564_1003137_pt1 | contig 11654 bp, 8 predicted proteins | sample AraplaCol_mMF_r2_FD_184272 | JGI IMG/M metagenome (GOLD analysis project Ga0209564, IMG submission 184272) | Arabidopsis root microbial communities from North Carolina, USA - plate scrape MF_Col_mMF_r2 (SPAdes) (version 3) | ecosystem: Host-associated > Plants > Roots > Endosphere | place: USA... | reverse complement strand
TGCGAACCGATGCTGCGGCGATCTGGCGGCCGGAAAGGTCGAAGGCAACCGCCTTGATGACCGAAGTTCCCGCATCGATACCAATGATGACTTGGCGGCTAACGTCCATCACGGATTATCCGGCAAACACGTCGAACATTGCGAGGGGTAAAACACGCGTCGAGTTCATCTCTCATCCTCCTGGTCGGCGCAACCAGCAAAGGTTGCAGGCGACCACATTTCGAATTCACGAGCAAGCCGGCCGGCGCGCAGTCCCGCCTTTGATATTCGATACTTTTCGGAGCGCCCGCGCGCTTCATCAAGAAGATAACACAAAGATATCATTGGTACAGTAAGTTTTTTCTCGCAATGAAATTTTTTTCAGATAAAATAATAGCAATCTGCTCGATGAGCATCGAGAGCCGCCTCGACTATCGGCGACACTGGCGTCACGGTGTGGGCACGGGCGTCAGAATAATTTATCTTCTAATATCAATTATCTAGAATAACATAGCCTGCCGGATGAGCGCATTCGCAGTCGGCACGGACCCCGGGGGAAAGACTCTTTTTCCGGACGCCGATCACGCTTTGAATGTCATGTTATCAGCGTCAGTTCACAAAACTCCTGTTGACAGACGAACAATTTGATAACATGATTTTTGACAGAATTACCATTTACCTATCATGCAGGCATTGCTGCTGAGGGATTTGCGGTCCGGGCGATTGAAGGAGACAAGCGCCTGTCCCGACACGTAGGAGGTACGGATGCACAATCTTTCCGGCTATCATCACGCCACAGGCAGCGACCGGCGAGACAGGGTCCCGACTACTCGCGTGCTTCTCGGAGCATGCCGTCTTCGATGAAGCAGCCATAGGCTTTGCCAACTTCCTCCCGCCTTCGCCGTAAATCCGACCAGCCGCAAAGGTCGCCAGCAATGAATACTCAGCCCGCCCACGCAGCCTCCGCGCCAGGCAAAGGCAACTTGAAGATGATCGTCACCGCCGTTGCGGCTATCGTGGTCATCGGCGCCATCGCGCTCGATACCACGGTTGTGAAGATCGGCTCGGAAGACGACGTCAGGCAGCAGGCATTTTCTCCGGAAGCCTTTGGGGCGGAGCAGTTCCCGAAAATCCAGGCGGATGTCGAAAAGCGAGCGGTGGCTGCGATTGACCTGGCGACGGCGATCGCTGCCGACAAGAAGGCGGCCGGCGAGAAATACGGCGTTGCCACAAGCACAGGCCCGGTCATCCCGGTGACACTGACCGGCACCTTCGGTGAACGCAAATCCAATACCAACGAAATGAAGATCGACGGACTTCCCCCCGAGACGGTGGTCCGTGTCCAGACCGGCCCTGCGGTCAATGGCACGGACCTCCGCGATGCCACGGGCACAATTCACTTCGGCCAGTTCACCAATCAGATCCAGTATCAGGACGCCGGGTCGGCCATCAACAACGAGATGAAGAAGGCCGTATTCGCCGGCCTTGATCCGGACCAGCTCAATGGCAAGACGGCAACCGTCGTCGGCGTCTTCAGACTCATCAACCCCAAAAACTGGCTCGTTACCCCGGTCAAGGTCGACGTCAAATGAGCCAGCCGATCCCCACATCAAAAGGCCTTGGCGAGGTGGTCCTGGCCGCCCGCAACATCGCCAAAACCTACGGTAGCGTGCATGCCCTCAAGGGTGTCAATTTCGATATCCGCCGCGGTCAGGTCACCACGCTGTTCGGCGAGAACGGCGCGGGCAAATCGACGCTGATGAAAATCCTTTCGGGCGTCGTCCAGCCTACGTCGGGCGAGATCATTCTCGATGGTGCGCCGATCAGCTTCAACTCTTCGACCCACGCGCGCGACTGCGGCATCTCGATCATTCACCAGGAACTCAGCCTGGCGCCCAATCTCAGCGTGCGCGACAACATCTTCATGGGCCGTGAGGTCATCAAGAGCGGCGTGGTCGACTTCGCGGAAGAGGAACGCCAGACGCGCCTTTTGATGGAGGCATTGGAAGAGGAGATCGATCCGCTGACCAAGGTGGAGGATCTTCGTCTCGGCCAGCAGCAGATCGTCGAAATTGCCCGGGCGCTATCCGTCAATTCGCGTATCCTGATCATGGACGAGCCGACGTCGGCGCTGAGCGCCACGGAAGTGGAGGTGCTTTTCAGGGTTATCCACGACCTGACCAATCGCGGCGTGTCGATCGTCTATATCTCGCATCATCTCGAGGAGGCGCTGCAGATCACCAACCACGCCGTCGTGCTGCGCGACGGTACCATGACCGCCTATGCGCAACGCAAGGACATCGATCTCGAATGGATCGTGCGAAACATGGTGGGCGACAACTTCGATCTCGGCAGCCCGCCTGAAGGTTATACCTTCGGTAAGCCTGCACTTTCGATCGACAACCTCACCGTCCCGGGTCCCGCCGGATCAGCCTTGAATTCCGTCGACCGCTTGTCGCTGGACGTGCGCGCCGGGGAGGTCGTCTGCATCTACGGTCTGATGGGCGCCGGCCGCACCGAGCTTCTGGAATGTGTCGCCGGACGGTTGCGCGCCAGTGGCGGCACCGTCAGGCTTGAAGGCCAGGATGTCGGGCATCTGAGCATCGCCGGACGCATCGCAAGCGGCCTTGTGCTGGTGCCGGAGGATCGCCAGCGCGACGGCCTCGTCCAGACGATGACCGTCGGCTCCAATCTCTCGCTCGCCAGCATCGGCGCCTTTACCAAAGGACTGTTCACATCCGGCCGTCGCGAGCGCGAGCTTGTCGATGCCTCCATTCGCAAAGTCCACGTCAAGACCGATGGTGGTGAGGCGGCCATCGGTTCGCTGTCGGGTGGCAATCAACAAAAGGTGGTCATCGGCAAGATGCTGGCGACAGACCCGAAGGTCATTCTTCTCGACGAGCCGAGCCGCGGCATCGACATCGGTGCCAAGGCGGAAGTCTTCAAGCTTCTTGCCGAACGCGCCCGGCAGGGTCTAGCCGTCATCTATTCGACTTCCGAGGTCAACGAGTGCCTGAGCATAGCGCACCGCATCATCGTCATGCATCGCGGCCGCATCTCGGCTGAATTCGGTGCTGACGTCACCAAGGAAAAGATTATGGCCGCTTCCGGCGAAGCCGTGGTCGCGCACTAGCCCGGAATTATGGAGCACTGATCATGTCAGTCACGAACATCACAGAAAAGCAGTCAGTGTCGCATGGGCAAAAGCGCAACATCAACCTCGTGCGCCTGATCCTGGAAGGCCGCGCCTTCTTCGCGCTGATCGTCATCATTGCGGTCTTCTCGTTCCTGTCACCCTATTACTTCAGCCTGAGTAACTTCCTGACCATGGCCTCGCATGTCGCGATCTTCGGCATCCTGGCGATCGGCATGCTTCTGGTGATCCTGAATGGGGGCATCGATCTTTCGGTCGGCTCGACGCTCGGGCTCGCGGGTTGCATTGCCGGCTTTATGATGAAGGGTGTGACGCTGGACGCCTTCGGCGTCATTCTCTATCCGCCGGTGTGGGCCGTCGTGGTTATCACCTGCGTCCTCGGTGGCGTCGTCGGCGCGGTCAATGGCGTGCTGATTGCCTATCTGAAGGTACCCGCCTTCGTCGCCTCGCTCGGCGTGCTTTATGTCGCCCGCGGTGTCGCGCTGCTGATGACCAATGGCCTGACCTACAACGATCTCGACGGCAGCCCCGAACTCGGCAATACCGGCTTCGACTGGCTCGGCTTCAACCGCCTCGCGGGCATTCCGATCGGTGTCATCGTGCTCGCCGTGCTTGCGATCATCTTCGGCATTGTCCTCAGCCGAACGGCGTTCGGCCGCTGGCTTTACGCCTCTGGCGGCAACGAACGCGCTGCCGATCTCTCGGGCGTGCCGGTCAAGCGTGTCAAGATCATCGTCTATGTGCTTTCTGGCGTCTGCGCGGCAATTGCCGGTCTGGTCCTGTCGTCGCAGCTGACCTCCGCCGGCCCGACCGCCGGCACGACCTACGAATTGACGGCGATCGCAGCCGTCGTCATCGGCGGAGCGGCCCTGACCGGCGGGCGCGGCACCGTTCGCGGCACGATGCTCGGCGCCTTCGTGATCGGCTTCCTGTCGGACGGGCTCGTGATCATCGGCGTCTCGGCCTACTGGCAGACCGTCTTTACCGGCGCGGTCATCGTTCTCGCCGTCCTCATGAACAGCATCCAATACGGACGCCGGACAAAATCGTCCTGACGTCAGCAGAACTTATCCGCGACGGCAACTGGATTTCCAGAGGGCCGATCGCGGAAAGCACCGCCGGTTTCCGGCAGCACCCGAACTCACAAATGGGAGAGAGACTATGTTTAAGAAAGGCATGCGCATTCTTCTGGCAGCCGCGGCTGTCGCCCCGATTCTCGTCAGCTCCGCCTGGGCGGCAGGCCAGATGACGATCATCGTCAATGATCCGTCCAACCCCTACTGGCTGACGGAAGGCAATGTCGCCAAGGCAACAGCCGAAAAGCTCGGCTACACGGCCACGGTCAGCGCGCATAGGGGTGACACCAACACGGAAAGCAACCTGATCGACACCGCTATCACCAACAAGTCGGTCGCCATCATCCTCGACCCCGCCAATGCCGACGGCTCGGTCGGAGCAGTGAAGAAGGCGGTTGCTGCAGGCATCCCGGTCATTCTCGTCAATGCCGAGATCAACCAGGAAGGCCTTGCCAAGGCACAGCTCGTTTCGAACAATGCCCAGGGTGCTGCGATCGGCGCGCAGCAATGGGTCGAAGCAGTCGGCGACAAGGGCAACTATGCCGAACTCCTTGGCGCGCCGTCCGACAACAACGCTGCCACCCGCTCGAACGGCTACGAAACCGTCCTGACCCAATATCCCGACCTCAAGAAGGTCGCCCAGGAAGTCGCCAATTGGGACCGCACCCAGGGTCACAACAAGATGCAGTCCATATTGCAGGCCAATCCCGACATCATCGGCGTGATCTCCGGCAATGACGAAATGGCGCTCGGTGCCATTTCGGCCCTGAAGGAAGCTGGCAAGCTCGCCAATGTCAAGGTCGGTGGCTTCGACGGTTCGCCGGATGCGGTCGCTGCGATCAAGGCCGGCGAATTGCAATACACCGTCCTTCAGCCCGTCGCCGTCTTCTCCGAAGAGGCCGTCAAGCAGGCTGACAACTTCATCAAGACGGGCAGCACCGGCGCCAAGAGTGAAAAGCAGCTGTTCGATTGCCTGCTGATCACCAAGGACAATATCGACAAGTACACCGGACCGTTCGTTCTGGCCCAATAATCAGGACGGAGGGCGCCCATCCGGGCGCCCTCCTTCGACCCTTTCAACCACATAAAGCCGCTTTCGCCTTCTTTGCCTTGGCATGGCAATCACTATACGAAGCTGGGATATGGAATTCAGCGACAAGGGTGACCCGTGACACAGAAGACCAATCAGGGCGATGAGCTGTTGGACCAGCTGACCAGCGACAGCCGTCAGACGCGTCAGGTCGCGCGCCGGCGCATGATCGCGGAGGCCGTGATGAGCGAAGGTTCGATGCGCATCGAAGATCTGACGGATCGCTTCGGCATCAGCCTGATGACGGCGCATCGCGATGTGGATGAACTCGTGAGCCGCGGGATCTTCCGAAAAACACGCGGCATCGTTACGGCGGCAGCCACCAACCTTATTGAATCCAGCGATGTCTACCGTTCGAGCCGGCAGTCGGCGGAAAAGAAAGTGATTGCCGAAGCTGCCATGCAGTTCGTCGAACCGGGACAGGCCATCTTCTTCGACGACTCAACCACCGTCCTGCAGATGGCATCGCATCTCTCCTCTAAGGTGCCGATCACCGCGATCACCAATTCGCTGACCCTGATGAATGCGCTGACCGGCATGCACGACGTTACCCTGCTGGCGCTTGGCGGCCAGTACTACAACTGGTGCAATGCCTTTATGGGACGCATGACGATCACCGAGATCAAGGGCTTGCGGGCGGATATCGCATTCATTTCCATGTCGGCCATCAACGACGGCATCGTGCTGCATCAGTCACCCGAAACCGTCGACACCAAACGCGCCATGTTCGACTGTTCCGTCAAACGCATCCTGCTTGCCGACCACACCAAATTCGAGCGGCGCGCGCTTCACAGCTTCGCGTCGCTCGATGAATTCGACGTCGTCATCGTCGACGACAAGACCCTCCCCGTTCACATCGATCGGATGCGGTCCAGGGATATCAACGTCGTCGTTGCCAGGACCGGCCACGAGCGCATGTGACCGGACCGCCCGGTCACGACAGAAAGGTGAATGTGCATGCCGAGCCTTCTCGGGATCGATAGTGGACTGACCGTCACGAAGGCTGTCATTTTCGATATCGACGGCACGCCGATCGCAGTCGCTCGGCGGCGCGTCAGCCAGCTCATTCCGAGGCCGCGTTTCGTGGAGCGGGACATGCGCGAGTTGTGGACCGCAACGGCTGAGGCGATCCGTGAGGCGCTCGCCCTCAGCGGTCGTCCTGCAAGCGATATCCAGGCTGTGGCGGCAACGGCGCATGGCGATGGCATTTATGTGCTGGATCAGACGCGTGAGCCGCTTGGCAACGGCATCGTGTCGCTGGATAGCCGGGCGGGCGATATCATCGATCGATGGACGAAGAATGAGGTCTCCGACGAGGCGATTGCTCTCACGGGTCAGGTACCGCACGTCTCCGCCCCCTCGGCGCTGCTCGCCTGGATCCGGGACCATGAGCCGGAACGGTTTGCACGTATCGGCCATATCATGAGCTGCAAGGACTGGCTGCGATTTTGCCTCACCGGCACCGTTGGCACCGATCGCACCGAAGCAAGCACCTCATTCACCGATGTCGGGACGCAAGACTATAGCGAGGACGCCCTGCGCTTGTTCGGCCTGCAGGCGCTTGCCGGTGCTCTGCCGCCGGCCTCGCGCTCGGACGAGATCGTTGGACGAATTACGGCCGATGCAGCGCGCTTGACCGGCCTCGCGGAAGGCACGCCCGTCGCGGCCGGATTGCACGATGTCACCGCCTCGGCGCTCGGCGCGGGCGGTTATGCCGACGGCGTCGTTGCCGTCATTGCCGGCACCTATTCGATCAACGAGACGCTGTCTTTTGAACCGCGCGTCGATCGACGCTGGTTCTGCCGTAATGGAATTGCACCGGGCGTCTGGAACAGCATGTCGATTTCGCCTGCATCGAGCGCGAACTACGAGTGGTTCATCGAAAAACTCTGCAGCCGCGAATGGACAGACTGCGAAGCCAAGGGCACGTCCATTCACGCTTTGCTGGCATCCGAGATCGACGCGGCCTTTGACCGGCCATCGCCGGTGCTTTTCCATCCCTATCTCTTCGGCTCGCCCTACGGTGCATCGGCAAGCGCAAGCTTCTTCGGGCTCGGCGGCTGGCATGACCGCGGTGACATGCTGCGGGCCGTCATGGAAGGCATCGCATTCAACCATCGCATCCATGTCGACGCGCTGCGCGACGGTTTCGCCTTCAAGGAAGCACGGCTTGCCGGCGGCGTGTCACGCAACCCCGCAGTCGCGCAGATGTTTGCCGATGTGCTTGCGATGCCGGTGACCGTGACCGGCACCGATGAAGCCGCGGCCTGGGGCGCCGCCATCTGTGCCGGCGCAGCCGCAGGTCTCTACCCGGCCCCACAGAGAGCTCCAAAAACGGACAAGCAGGGCAAGACCTGCGAGCCGGACGCCGCCCGCAGCGCCGAGTATGAGAAGCGCTACCGGCTTTTCCTCGAAATTGCAGAAACAATGACGCCGCTTTGGCCGAAGATCGCCGGCCTTGCGCAGGATAGTGCGGCAGCGGCCGCAGTTTAGGACGGCAGTATCATGACCCCCAATACGCTTGGACGCAGCCTGGATATTCACGAGCACGATGTCGACGTCGTGATCCTTGGAGCGGGCGTCAATGGCGCCGGTCTGTTTCGCGATCTCGCGGCTCAGGGCATCAACTGCATGATCGTCGACAAATCGGACTTCGGTTCCGGGACCAGCGCAGCGCCATCCCGCCTCATCCACGGCGGATTGAAATATCTGGAAACCGGTGAGTTCGGCCTGGTTGCCCAATCCACTCTGGAGCGCAATCTGCTTTTGAAAAATGCTCCGCATTGCGTCGAACCGCTTCCAACATTTATTCCGGTCTTCTCTTGGACGCGCGGCATCTGGGCCGCACTGCGGACATTGGCCGGCTCTAAGACGGCGCCGCGCAGCCGCGGTGCCGTGCTCATCAAGATCGGGCTTTCCCTTTACGATTTTTTCGGCTCACGCGATCGCGTGATGCCACGCCACCGGCTGATCCTGAAAAACAAGGCCAGACGGGAAATGCCGCATGTGACGCCGGCGATTGTCGCCGGCGGCATTTACTACGACGCAAAAATCAGCCGGCCGGAACGTCTCGTCTACGAACTCGTCAAGGATGGGCTGGAAGCCAACCCGCAATGTGTCGCTGCAAATTTCGTGACGCTGACTGCTTCCTCGGAAGGCCGTCTGAGCTTTCAACGGGAGGATGGTACTGAATTCATGGTGCGGCCGAAGCTCGTCGTGAACGCGGCAGGCCCGTGGATCGATCATGTCAACGAGGCGCTCGGCGCGCCTTCGCGGCTGATCGGCGGCACCAAGGGCTCGCATATCCTGATTGATCATCCCGAACTGGTGCGCAGTCTCAACGGTCATATGATCTATTTCGAAGCCGATGACGGCCGTATCTGCCTGGTCTACGGCTATCTCGGGCTTGCGCTCGTCGGCTCGACGGATATCCCGAGCCGCGACCCAGACGCCGTACGCTGCGAAGAACCCGAGATCGATTACTTCCTGCAGAGCCTCAGATCGCTGCTGCCGACGCTGCGCTTCGATCGCGACCAGATCGTCTACACCTATAGCGGCATCCGGCCTCTTCCCGCCTCCGACGGAACAGCGCCCGGCCTGATCAGCCGAGACCATTCGGCACCGATCATCGAAGCGGATGGCAAGCGGCCTTTTGCCATCATGTCGCTGGTCGGCGGCAAGTGGACGACATTTCGCGGTTTTGCCGAGGAGATTGCCGACAGTGTCCTGACCCGGCTCGGGCGTTCGCGCAAGCAATCGACCCGCTACCTTGCGATCGGCGGCGGAAAGGCTTTCCCGGCCGATGCGCAGGCGAGACGGGGCTTTATCGACAGGATCGCCACAGCTGCAAGCATCCCGGCCGCGCGCGCGGAACAACTTCTGAACCGCTATGGAACGACGGCCGAGGCGGTAGCGATGTTCCCTTCCGATCATCCTGACGACCGGCGGTTATCGGGAGCTACACACTACAGTTTTCGCGAGATCGACTGGATCGCGCGCAACGAGCTTGTGGTCCATCTCTCCGATATCGTGTTGCGGCGCACGACGATCGCGATCGAAGGTCATGTGACCTATGCAGGTTTGACGGACATTGCCGGCATCGCCGCGAAAGCGCTCGGTTGGGACGCTGCGCGTGTCGCGCATGAGATTGATGACGTTGTTTCCCTGCTCAAGGAATTTCACGGCCAGACGCTGGCAGCAGGCACCCCGGATATCGAGCCGGAAAAAAGTGCTCGTCCCGTCAGCAGATGAGATCCAGGAAAAGAGCAGAACGCGCGCCGACCGCAGAGCATTTCGCGAAGGCGGAAGCGAGAATGATCTTATGAATTGACGCCTCCGGAGGCTTCAATCGACCCAGTCCCTGTAGCCGGTATCAAGCGCACCTCGGGCAAGAGACACAATCGGTTCGTAGTCGGCATCTGTGAGCATCGCGACATCAACAAGACCGAGGGTATCGCGTGCACCGGAAAGCGATGGCTCCGCGATTGCAGCGACCAGCGCTTCGCGTAGCAGTGCCACATCCGCATCTGAACCCTTTGCTCCTGTAATGAAGGGTAAGCCGGGCGTTGCGGGCGTCTCGGCAAGAACGCGGATGCCTGCGACGCGAGCAGGCGTAAAACGCAGGAGATTGGCAAAGGTGATGCAGTCGATTGCAGCGCATTCCGCCTGCCCACTCGACACAGCATCGATACTGCCGCCATGGCTGCCGGTCTCGACCGTGCCACCGAAGAAGCGGCCATTGCGGGCAAGAGGGGCGACGGCGGCGCGAAGCAGATTTGCCCCGGAATTGCTGTCGGGACTATTGATCGCGGCCGTCGCACCGCGCAGGTCCTGCACTGAAACGAAGGTGGAAGCTCGGCGCACGACAATGAAGCTGCGCATCAAAGGTCCGTCGCAGCCGGGATGGGAATAAACCGGTGTCGCCACGAGACGCACCCTGCCGCGCAATCGCTTCACATAGGGATAACCACAGGTCTGGGAAAAGAGCAGGTCCTCATGCAGCCAGGCCTCGTCGTAGGGGATCGTCGCATCGAGGTTTTCCGGCGGATCCGAAAGCCCGGCCTGCCCAAGATAGTAGCGCAGGAACGACCAGAGTTCAGCTTTTGCATCCGCAAGCGGCTGCGGCGTAGCGTACATTGCAAGACTGGCGAGACGCATGCTTTTCACCCGCCGTGGTGCTCGTCGAGCAGACGGGAAGCAAGGATGGCCACATCTTCGCCGAGCGAACGATCCTCCGTCATGACCGGTGCGATGCCTCGAACGAACGCATGCGTTCCTGCCGTCCCCACGCCGCAACGGTGTCCGGGGCGCTGGTCGACCGCCTGAGCGGCTGCGAGCATTTCGCAGGCGATGAGCACGCGCCACAGTTCCAGCATCTCGCCGAGTTTGCGCACGGCAAGGGAGGATTGCGTTGCATGATCCTCGACGCCTTCCGATACCGCAAGGAAGTCGAGCATGACAGGATTGGCCTTGTGCCTGATATCGGCCATCAACGCCGCGACCGTCTTCTGCATCGGCACGAACCCGGCCGATGGACCGCCAATCGGCGACAGATAGCGCGGCAGGCCATTGCGACCCGAGCCCGTCAGCTGAATGAAGCGCGCAGCCGATGCCGCAGCCGCCTGAGCGATCGCAAGGCCCAGTGTCTCGAAGGCAAGCGAAAGTGCGGGCGTCTGGAAATTGCCTGATGACAGCACCTGTTGCTCTTCCAAGAGAACGACGGGATTATCGGCCGCGGCATTGAGCTCGATCTCGACGGCTTCGACCGCCCTCAAGAGCGCATCGACAAGTGCGCCGTGGATGGGTGCAACGCAACGCAGGCTCAGCGGATCCTGGATGGCGGCGTTCGCCTCGAAAAGCGTCGAGCCCTCAAGCATCTGCAGCAGCCGGTTGGCCTCGTCTGCCTGGCCCGCTGCCGGCCGGGCGCGTTGGATCGCCGGTGACAGGATGAGCGGATTGCCGGCAAGGCCCTCAAAACTCAAGGCAGCCGCCCGGCGCTGGGCATCGAGCAACTCTTTGGCATCATACAGGACGAGCGCGCCACGGCCAGCAGACACGGCTGAAGCATTGAGAAGCGATATCCCGTCCTTCGGTTGCAGGCTTGCTGGGGCAAGGCCCGCAAGCTCAAGCGCTTCAATCGCCGGGTAGACGATGCCGCGATACTCGGCTTTCCCTTCGCCGATCAGGGCGCGGGCCATGGCAGAGAGCAACACGAGATCACCCGCACCGATCGAACCAATCGAGGGCATGACCGGATGAACACGGGCGTTCAGCATGGCAAGCAGCGCCTCGAACACGGGCAGTGAAATGCCGGATCCTCCGACTGCCAGCATCGAGAGCCTGGCGGCGATCACGG
>Ga0209564_1003133_pt1 | contig 11674 bp, 10 predicted proteins | sample AraplaCol_mMF_r2_FD_184272 | JGI IMG/M metagenome (GOLD analysis project Ga0209564, IMG submission 184272) | Arabidopsis root microbial communities from North Carolina, USA - plate scrape MF_Col_mMF_r2 (SPAdes) (version 3) | ecosystem: Host-associated > Plants > Roots > Endosphere | place: USA... | reverse complement strand
AAGCCTGACCCGGCTGGCGGCAAAGATCGCAGGCACTGAAATCTCCCTGATCAATCTCATCGACGCCTACACGCTTTGGACCATCTCTGATTTCGGTATCAGCGTGAAGCAGATGCCCAGGGAAGAGACCGTCTGCCAATACACCATCGCGAATAACGATGCAGCGCTGGAAATACCGGACCTGTCTACAGATGTACGCTTCAAAGACAAACCATATGTAACCGGAGGCGAGCAGTTAAGGTATTACTGGGGCACCCCTTTACGCACCTTCGAGGGGCATAATCTCGGCGCCTTATGTGTAATTGACCGGAAGCAGAAGGCCCTGAGCCCGGAGAAAAAGGAAATGCTGGGATTGATAGCAGAAGAGATCGTAAGCAGGCTGGCCACCATCAGCGTCATCAATAATCTCAAGAACAAGGTATTTGAGTCGGAAGAAACGCAGAAGAAGCTGACACATGATATACGCGGGCCCGTATCCGGTATTATCACTATGGCGCAACTGATCAGCGAGCAGGGACAGTCAAATAACATCGAGGATATTTTAAGTTTTATTTCCATGATCCAGAAAAGCGGTCATTCCCTGCTGGAACTGGCAGATGAGATCCTCAGCGTTGAGCAGCAAAAGAACGGCGGCACGGGCTCATCTCCTATGAACCTTAGTATCTTCAGGGAACGGCTGATGAAGCTCTATCTTGTGCAGGCCAGCGTCAAAGGCGTTACACTGTCTGTACGCACCAATACCGCAACAGAGACCATTCCCGTCAATTGTAATAAACTGCTGCAGATCACGGGCAACCTGGTTTCCAACGCGATCAAATTCACGCCTCCAAAAGGCCGTGTGTCGGTAGAGCTGGACCTGAAGAAAGAAGATAACACAAGATACCTGGAAGTAAAGGTGAGCGATACCGGCGTCGGCATTTCGGCCGCAGCCATTGAGGCGATCACACAGGGCAACGCCGGCACCACACAAGGCACCGGCGGTGAAAAAGGATTCGGCTTTGGGCTGTCACTGGTTAAGCACCTGGTAGAGAAGCTGAAAGGGAGCCTTATTATTCAGTCAAGCCCTGGTGTAGGCAGCAGTTTTGTGATCAGATTGCCACAGTAGTTGCCTACCGGATGCGCTGTTGTTCTGCATCTGCGCCGCCTACGTTCCTGTCGCGCTTCTCATAAGACTTTCCGAAGTTGTAGATAAAGGTAAGACCGGCTACGCGTGTATCCGCTTTGTTACGATAGTTGCCACGTGCATTGGTCAGGAAATTAATATTGCCATAGTTCAGGCGGGAATAGAAGAGGTCATTTACTATAAATTTCAGGGAGCCTTTATTACTCAATATTTTCTTTTCCACGGCAAAGCCCATTGTCCAGTAATCGCCCAGCACAAACTGCTGGGTGATGATATCTGAGCGATACATGCCTGTGATCTCTGCGTTCCATCCTTTAGACAATTTAGCCTGCAAGGTTATATTCGTCACGTAATTCATTCCATCCACATCCAGGTTATTGCCGTAAAGATCTGCCTTGAAGCGGCAGTATTCTGCAATCCCGAACCAATGTATGAAGAACCACTTAAACGGCTGCAGGTCTGCGTTTGCGGAAAGTGACAGATAATCGCTTTTTCCTACGTTGGCCGGACGGCTGTAGAAGCGGTCTCCCTGCACCTCAATGGTCTCTCCTATCTCCCCCCTGTAATGGCTGTAGTTGATCTTGCCCGTGAGCATATTACGGTAGATCCAGGAAAGGTCCAGTGAATGCGAGATCACCGGTTGAATAAAAGGATTGCCTACATAATACATGAATTTGTCCAGCGGAGAGATAAAAGGGTTCAGATCATTGAAGCCCGGGCGTTCTATACGTTTGCTGTAGGCCAGAACAAACTGGTGGGTAGCCGCAGAATCTGTTTTATAGGAAAGATAAAAAGTAGGGAACAGGTTGGTATAGTTCCTTTTAAAGGCGGAGTCCTGTTTTACGGCATTGCCCAATTGTTCTCCCCTCATAACGGTGTTCTCCACACGCAGGCCAGCCTGTACGGAGATCTTCCCTACTTCATTGCGGAAGCTGAGATAGGCGGCATTGATATTTTCATGGTAGATGAAATGATTGGTCTTATCATAGTCGGGCGTGGTAAGGGCATTGATGGTTACTTGGTAATCCGCTTTGTTATCAGTAGAGATATAGCTTGTTTTAAGACCGGTTTCAAAGCGGGCGCCTGCAGACAATGGGTGTGTATAATCTGCTTTGGCGCTGTAGATGTTAATGCCGGATGGGATCCTTCCATGCAGGTCATCCCGGCTTTTCAGGCTGCTGTCAGGATAGTAGCTGGCATTCTTAAAGAGCTGTGTAGCTTCTGAACTGTTGTGGATATAATCGAGGTCGACGGCCAGCTCACGGCCGGTGGAACCGTATTGGTGACGGTAGTTAAGATTGACGCCTCCCCTGTCAAACGTACGTTTATCCACATTATCGGCGGTCACCAGGGAATCCAGCTGGTGCACAGGATTATACAAAAAACTGTTGTTGTTCACCAGTCCTGTACCTGTGCGGGAAACGCCGTTCAGCACGATGCCGATAGTGGTGTACTTATCCATGTAATAATCCGCGCCTATTTTCAGGGAAGGTGAGCGGTCTTTCCGGCGGATAAACGAAAACTGGCTGAATCCGGAACGGAGGCTTCCATCATCGTTGAGATAGCTGCGTTCTATCAGCAGGTCGCTAAAGCTGTTGGTGCGGTTATAACCTGCGTTCAGAAAGAAGTTGAAGGCGTTGTTACGCACATTCAGGTTCAGGCTGTTGAAGCTCCTGGGATAAACGCCCTGGTGGTATGAGGTGGAGAAATTGCCGTTAAAGCCCTGCCGTTTCAGCTTTTTAGTGCGGATATTGATCACGCCTGCATTACCGGCGGCATCGTAGCGGGCGGGCGGTATCGGCATCAGTTCAATGGCTTCCAGTGAACCGGAGGGCAGGGAGCGAAGATAGGCCGCCAGGTCGTTACCGGATAGATAAGTGGGCTTGTCGTCAATGTAGATGGTGACACCTGATTTACCCAGGAGGCTGATATTGCCGTCCTGGTCTACCATTACACCGGGCGATTTTTCCAGTACATCCAGGGCGCTGGTACCTCCGTTGGAAATAAGTGCATCCACATTCACAATGGTACGGTCGAGGCGTGTTTCTACCAAAGGTTTACGGCCGGTGACCGTTACGTCTTTCAATTGCCTGGTGCCCGGTAGTACGGTGTCTTTAGGCTTATTGTTTGAGGCAGGCGTCTGTGCGTATGTGCAATAGCTTATCAGCACCATGCCGAAGGCCGGCAGGCAGTTTTTGATCTTCATAAAAGGCGGATTTAGATCCGGGCAAGGCAAGGCCTGTTCACCCGGAAGTGAATTGCTGGTGGTTAGTAGTAGTTAGAAATTATTAATTGCTTATGCTGATCGTGGTACGGTTATAGGATTTAAAATAGTTATAATGATCTGAAGGCTGTTTGATGTATTTCTCCTTGTATTTACGAAATACCTCATCCGGTTGCTTTTGACCATCTACAATAAATTCCGTCTCGTTCAGCTGGAAAAAGAATTTGTCTTTATCCTTGATAAGCCCATCCTTCCGCATATCTTTCAGCATCTTTTCCGCTTCGTTGCCCAGTACTGGCTTGGGGGCAGGTACAGGATGAGAAGCAAGCGCAGAAGTGGCTACTGACGCAGGGGTGGCAACCGGTGCAGGAGTAGCAGACGTTGCAGGGGTGGCAACCGGCGTAGGTGTCGTTGGCGAAATCATGATCAGCCGGCCGTTATTACTGGCGTCTATTGCAGATAATTGCCGTTGTTCCTGCAGGGATTCGATGGTTTTCTCTGAAGTGATCTGTGTTTGTTGCTGAAGACGTTTATCCTGAACATCAACAGCGCCCCGTACTACATTGTCGAGGATAGACTTGATAATAGGGTATTTGGCAGGCAGTTGGTCATCGGGTACTTTTACACCATCTATTTCCAGTCCGGTGACCTTGTTGTTATCCAATGATATTTTGTACTGTTTGCCATCTACGGTGGTAGTCATGGTACCGGTCATGACGGAGTTCTCTCTTTTCAATACGGGAACTGAATCCTTTCTGGTCTGCCAGGGTTGATACTGTGATTGATAAGGTTGATACTGCGATTGATAGGGCTTATATTGCGGCTGATACGGCATCCTGTAAATCTCTTCCATTGCCTTCAATCCTGCGGCATAAGGTGCAAGCCGCTGTTTATCCTGGCCCCTGGTGAAGACTTCTCTTCCATTCACTTTCAATCCCGTCAATTCGTTGTTCTTTTCATCCCACTGAACCTGGTATACTACATTGTTACGTTTAAACAGGTAGACCCGGTAAGGGTCACCGGCGAAGGTCACGGCAGTTCCTTCAGTGATGCCCTTCAGATCAACATCGTAATAGTAGTATGCGGCATTCAATAGTTGTTTGTCATCTACCGGCGATTCGGCGGCGGGCATATCCGCCGTTAGGCTGTCTGCCGGCTCTTCCGGGCTTGTTTCATCTGCCCGGGGATCTTCTGACGCAGGTTCATTTACCGGGCTGATCTCCTGCACGGCGCTTTTCTCTTCCAGTTTCAGCACCTGTTCGGTAGCAGTTTTCGGCAGCTGTTTCTTTTCCGGCTGGGAGAAAACGAAGCCCAGCATACCGGTGAGACTGAAACAGAGCAGCAGGAAAGACTTCTCCGCGATGTTCAGGGTTTTGTTGTTGCTGCCCAATATACGTTTCACACGGTCCAGCAGCTGTTTCTTTCGTCCGGGAAAAGCCATGGCATATTTAGTGCGGGGCGTCAGCTGGTACTCCTGGAAGCTCACGAGGGCCTGTATATAGCCATTACGGCTTTGTGTAACGCCAATAGCGATATCATCACAGCAATGCTCCCGTTCTTCCCGTATGCGCGCGGAAAGCCAGAGTAATGCCGGGTTGAAGAAGAAGATGGTCTCTGCAAAGTGCTGCACTACATTCACCAGGAAATCTCGGCGGCGGATGTGTGCCAGCTCATGGAGTAACACGGCCTCTACCTGGTCTGGCGGCAATTGCGCCATCATGCCCAGGGGCATGAGAATAATGGGCTTAAACATGCCGAGCGCCGTAGGTACTTTTATCATGGCAGATTCCAGCAGTTGTACCTTGCTGTTAAGCCTTATCCTGCTGCAGAGTGCTGACAGCTGATCAACAAAGGCTGCAGCAGGAATGGAGGTTTTATAATGGCGGATGCGTTGTACGTATACCAGTCCACCGAACAGCCATAATGACCTGGCCACAAATACGATGAACCATAACATCACGAGCAGGGGTGCGTGCTCGTTGAAGTAGGCTACAAAACGTTGGGTGAAATCAGGCTCCGGAACAGCGGTGTTTGCTGCCTGCGCTGCCAGGTTTTCCAGTGTTAGCTCCGGTGTTATTACCACCTGTGCAGGCGTTTCTGCAGCTATTACCCCGTGGCCTGCAGGCTGGCGCAGCTCATAAAAGAAGGTGAGCACGGCGCAGCCAACCAGCATGAAAAACAGCAGTGTGAAGATATTATAGCGCAGGGCGGGCCTGGACTTACGGGTAAATAATATGAGGATACCGGCTATGAGGGCCAGTACAAGGCCTTGCCACAGGGAATGGATCAGTGTCCAGCCGATGGCGCGGATAATATCATTAGATAAGAGTTGCATAGTGATGCAGGTTTACGGGTTATTGCTTATCCGGGTTTATCTTATTGATCAGTGCTTTTATTTCATCCAGCTCGTCTTTCGAAGTTTTCTTGTTGCCCAGCAATTGCATGAGCAGGGTGGCGGCAGAACCGTTGAAGGTAGCATCGAGGAAGCGGTCTAGCAGCAGTCCTTTCGTGGATTTCTCTTCCAGGCGGGGGCTGTAAACGTGCTTCATGCTGCTTTCGTCGCGGGCCAGCATGCCTTTGTCTGTCATGATCTGCATGATCTTCAGCGTGGATGTATATTGAACGCTGCGCTTCTCGTCATTCAGGTGGTCATTCACGAAGCGAACCGTGGATGGGCCATGTTTCCACAATACCTGTAATATCTCCAGCTCCGAACGGGTGGGCTCCGATGGCGGATTATTTTTAGGATCGTCTTTCATGGAATTAAAGGTAAGAATATATTCGTACGAAACAAGTAGTAGGGTAAGTTTTTTTTATTGGGGGGTGGAAATGTCCTGTTTCACCATTTACTTAGTCTCTTATGCGGATGGTCTTTTGCGGGGGGAAACGATAGATTTGTATTGCCTTAAAATCCATTATTATGAAAAGTACCGTAGTTGAAAATATAGATGCATACATTGAAGGTTTCCCCGAAGCAGTGCAGACCGCACTACAGGAGGTTCGTGCAGCCATTAAAAAGGCAGCGCCGGAAGCAACGGAGGCTATTAAATATGCGATGCCTACTTTCGTGCTGAATGGGAATCTGGTGCATTTTGCGGCGTATAAACGTCATATCAGCGTTTATCCTGTGCCAACGGGAGATGCGGTATTTGATAAATTGTTGGCCCCTTATGAGACATCGGGAAAAGGCACGGTGCAGTTTCCGCTTGATCAGCCGCTGCCGGTGGCGTTGATAGAGAAAATTGTGCAATACCAGGTAGAGCGGAATAAAGAAAAAGCAAAGAAGAAGAAATGATCATTTTGAGCCGAACATTTTTACAAAATACGGGCGTTCCTTATTGCTGTTTCCATACATAGTATATCACCCCATTCTTATCATCACTAATAAAGAAAGAATGGTTATCCCATTGCATTACATCGCAAGGGCGGCCCATGCGCTTGCTTTCAGTTTTTCCCTGTAGAAAACCAGCCACTACTTCACGACAACTACCATCTGGCAACATTTGTACAACCGCATTCCCTCTCTGCCGCCATACACTGGTGCTGCCATGAAGCGCAACAAGAAATGAATTATTGAGAAGCGAATCGCCAAAGCCGGTAAAATGGTCGAAGCCCAATGGAGCGGAATGTGCCTTGAAGCTCCAGGGCGCTACCGCCGGCTGGGTTACATAGGCAGGGCGTACGGAATCCCTGAAGGCAGTATCTGCAACGATCTGCTTCCTGAACTGGAAATAGTAGGGCCAGCCGTAGCATCCGCCTGCCTCAATGGTATGAAAAAGGTCCTCCGGCTTATCGGGTCCCCTGTTATCACGACCCATATTCGTTACCCATAGCTGGTTGTCCACCCACTTCATTCCCACTGCATTCCGTAACCCTCTCGCATAGAATTTCTGGTTGCGCCCGCTAGGGTCCATTTCAACGATCGTAGCTCTTATTTCTTCTTTCTCTATACAAGCATCGCAACTGCTGCCCACGCTCACGTAAAGCTTATTGTTGTGAATGGCCAGGCTTCTTGTAAGGTGCCAGCCACCGTATTTGTAGTCTAGTCCATAGTCAGGAAATACAGCAATGACAACAGGATCGGATGAAGGATAATGGCTTTCCGGCGTATAGCGGTAGTAACTCAGCTTTCCTGTTTCTGCTATATAGATATAGTGCTGATTGTTTGCCGTATAAAAAGCAACCTGGTTGGGATTGTGCAGCCCTTCGAGGAAGGTAGTGACGGTCTCAAACCGTTTTTCCTGTTCGTTCCAGTTTTCCAGGATCAGTACTTTCCCCTTTTTATTATCGCTTCTATCCTGCATATCCGTAATAAAGAGTCGGCCATCGGGACTTTTGGCAAAAAAGCGGGGGCGTTTCAATCCGTCTGCTGCTACTGCAATCTTATAGCCGGTGGGAACTTTTAATTGAAAGGAAAGATGTTTTTTGAGCTGAATGGATTGCTGAGTAAAGGTGAGATGGTGTTGGGAGAATGTGAATACGGAGTAAAACCAGCCTGCCATTAAAAGGAAGAGTGTCTTTATTTTCATTGGAAAGGGATTACATAAAGATAATTCTTTTCCTTTAGTGTAAACAATCCAAACCTCATAGTTGTTACCCATCTGAAAAATCCATTGTTCACTTCAAATACTATCTTATGACAAGTCCTAAAAAAGGCAATAAACCTATCGTCGATCCAGACAAATTCTCAGTTTACAGAATGAAAGGTTCTGACAAGATCGTTATCCGCAAAAAAGGAGGTCCCACGCGGAAACAAGCCTTGACGTCTAAACGCTATGTGCGGTCACGGGAAAACACAGCGGAATTTATCGGTGCTGGGATGGCTGTCAGGGCTATCAGGTTCCCACTGCTACATATTAAACATCTTTCTGACCATAATTTCACACCTACGCTAACACAGATCTGCAGTGAGATCAAAAAAGAGGATAAAACCGGAAACCGTGGCCAGCGTAGCATTTTCCTGTCGCAGCAGTGAAACGCGCCGGTTCGGCGTGCATTCTGGCTGTAGGGTAAGCCTGATCATGGGGGGTATTGCATTGTTTTATGTAAGTTTGATCTAGATCTTATACAGATGTTCTGTATCTATTAAGATACAGAACATCTACAGAACATGTACAGAACATCTACAGAACATCCTGCTATATATACGCAGGTGTCTAGTCGTAAAATAGCTATACAGGTGAAGAAATAATCCTGGTATCGGTTATACAGATCTTCAGCGCCTGCAGTCTTTATCCCCCTTCCACCCTACTCACTTTAAGCCCAGGCACTTCTTCACCCATTGCATTACTGTCAGCTGCTTGCCGGTAGTATCTATTGGCTTGGGGCGGACAGTATCAAAAAAATCGGGATTAAACACAGCATCTTTATTCACCTTCAATATTTCTTCAGCGAACTTATGCGGATCAAAGTTGCCTGAACTTTTTGTCATGGATTGAAACTCCTCAACAACATTCTCCATTTGCCTTTCCAAACCGGTGGTATCTATTCCGGCAAAGCGGAGTGTGTCTATGTACCCATAATCCCCCATTATTAGCGTATAACCCTGCCATACATCTTTACATTGTTCCCATAGCCCGAAAGAACTTTCATTGATAATAAGGCGCTTTTCAACCGTATCAATAACTGCACACTCTAATGTGCCTTCATCTCCTTCACGGAGCAGTTCGCATGCTGGCTTCTCTTTAAGTAAAGAAATCACCGCTTCCCCATAGCTTACTATTGCTTTAACGGTCAGATCACCTGTCTTTATTACGAACAGCTTATCAGCTTCTTTTATCACAACCGATGCATTCACCCATTCTCCAACTTTGTCATCGATGATGTCTTCTTTTGAAACCTGCTGAGGCTCAATGTTCTCTTGTTGCGAGATATAGTCAATTCCCAATATCTTTTCTGCATCATACATCTGGTTCCTGAGAATCTGCACATTCCAGCCAGGCCATTTTTCTGATAAGTGGGAAAGATAGTATTCAATAACAGAAGTATCCCGGTTAAATTCCAGTGACCAGAAATACAGCTGGCGCAGGGGCCTGTCAATAATAACACAGCCCTCCATCCAAACCGGATCTAAGATTTCATCTCTGCGCTGACATTCTTCCACGAAGTTCAGAAAGCTCTTCTCGCCAAGGTATAGGTCAGATGCAATGGTATTTGCCCGCCAATGGTGGTAGTGGATAGTAAGCCTATCTCCTTCTTTGATGATGTAGTTTGCCCTTTGTCCCATTTATAGGGTGATTAATGGCTAAATATAAATAAAAATCAGTACTGCTGTTTATTGTAACTTTCTTACTTTGAAGTTTCAAATCTTACTGCCGGTAGAAAATATATCCGCCATGGTGTAATGTATCATCGTCTCTGAAGTTGCCATCAGCGGTAAAACCACTATCGTCCCAATACTTAATATAAGTCCCCGTTATTTAATATCTGCCGGTATAAGCGCTTTGGCGGTCTCCACGCGCTTCGTCATATCTGCCATCAGGCAGCAGTTCCTGTCTGATATATCCATCAGATGTAACCCACATGCCGATATACTTTTGATGATCTGTGCTTTTCGTTTGCATTGTTTTAATTTTTTGACAGATCAAAATTAGCACGGGGTTTATAGAAAGCGGATGCACATTCCAAACCAAAAATTGCAAATATCAAACATTGCTATCCTGCATAATACCACTTCAGCGCCTGCTGCTCCACCTCTTTTACAAATGTGTCCTTTGCCTGGTTATACTCCAGCGTATCCCTGAATTCCCTTAACGACAATTCCTTCTTTAATGCATCATAAGCATCCCGGGTATCCGGATGCGCCCGCAAAAAATCCCTGAAAGCAATATGCCTGTCCCAATGCGGTGTACCCTCTACGAGGACGTGAATATTAACCATCGCCCTGAAATCCTTCCCGGTAACAAGCTCCTCTCCTATATCCACAATAGCCGGCGGCATTTTATCCGGTAAAGGTTCCAGCTTTATAAAAAGACGCCTGTAAGGCATCATTGGCTCATACTTCTTAAAATAAGTATAGCCGCTTTGCTGCATGGGAACAATCACTTTATCAAGATCATCTTCAACACGCAAACCGATGAGTATATCAATGATCGGTTTGGCGCCCAGGCCAGGAACGGATGTACTGCCAATGTGCTCTATTGTAGCTCCTATACCCTCCAGGGCCTGCTCCAGCTTATTCTTCTCTGTAACAAAATCATCTACCCATTTTGGCGTATATTCCTCAATTATGATTTTCATTTCATAAATTTAAGCCGAACCATACAACCCACGAAATATGCGAAAAATAATCCTTGATCTTGCTGTAACACTCGACTCTTTAATTGAAGGCCCCAATGGTGAATACGACTGGTGCATCTTAGATGAAGAGGCCAATTCAAGCCTGGATGCTTTCCTGGAAGACATTGACACCATATTCTATGGAAGGGTAAGCTACGATCTCTGGGGTAATTATCAACCGGAAGAAAACGCTCCTGCCTTTATAAAAGACCTCTTCAAAGCAACGCACAGCAAAGAAAAGGTTGTTTTTTCAAGAACGAAAAGCGAAGACGGCAAAGCCACTTTCATCAGCTCAGATGTAGAACAACAGGTTAAAGAGATCAAAAACCGGCCCGGCAAGAACATCTGGCTATACGGCGGCGCAGGACTGATCAAGACCTTCATGGAACTGGGACTGATAGACGAATTCCGTTTGGCCGTGCATCCCATCATATTGGGAAAAGGGAAAGCCCTGTTCTCAAGTCTCGACAACAGGGTGCAGTTGAAACTAAAAAGCGCCACACCTTCCCAATCAGGCGTGATCCTCCTGGTATATGAAAAGGCCTGATAAGGGCCTTAAGAGGCAATGAGGTTCGAGGTCTTTCCCATCTTCGGCATATCCTCCAGGGTATTTACCGGCCTGTAAGACAGCGGCGCGTGTGTATGAAAATCGCCAAGATCCTGGAGCTTATAACCATATTTTTTCAGCAGCTTGAACGTATCTTCCCTCATCTGTACAGAGATATCATGGAACACCTCGGTGATAATCACAGGATGGTATTTTTCCAGCACCGGTTCCAGGCTCCTGAGCACATAATAATCCAGGCCTTCTACATCCACCTTGATCAGCGAAAGCTTAGGCAACCAGTTCATATAATGCTCCTGCAGGTATTTTCCCAGGTTAACGCCCCGGATCGGATCCTTTAGCTTATACTTTCCATGACGGTTGTCATTCAGGTCAGTTATCAAGCCGCCATTACCCATGGAAGCATCTGAAGAGGCGAAGTAGAACTGGGTCTCTTCCTCGGTGGCCGCAAACTGCAAAGGAACAATATTAGCCTTGCCACGGT
>Ga0209564_1003127_pt1 | contig 11685 bp, 13 predicted proteins | sample AraplaCol_mMF_r2_FD_184272 | JGI IMG/M metagenome (GOLD analysis project Ga0209564, IMG submission 184272) | Arabidopsis root microbial communities from North Carolina, USA - plate scrape MF_Col_mMF_r2 (SPAdes) (version 3) | ecosystem: Host-associated > Plants > Roots > Endosphere | place: USA... | reverse complement strand
CACCGCGCCGCGCCACGATCAGCGACGTCGCCCGCGAGGCGGGCACGGGCAAGACCAGCATCTCGCGCTATCTGAACGGCGAATTGAGCGTGCTGTCGCCGCAACTGCGCGCGCGCATCGAGGCCGCCATCGAACGGCTCGACTACCAGCCGAACCAGATGGCGCGCGGCCTCAAGCGCGGGCGCAATCGCCTGATCGGCATGCTGGTCGCGGACCTGACGAACCCCTATTCCGTCGAAGTGCTACAAGGCGTCGAGGCTGCGTGCCACGCGCTCGGCTACATGCCGCTGATCTGCCACGCGGCGAACGAAGTCGACATGGAACGGCGCTTTCTGCAACTGCTGACCACGTATCGCGTGGAAGGCGTGATCGTCAATGCGCTCGGCGTCAGCGAAGAGACGCTGCGGCCCGTCGGCGAAGGCGGGATTCCGGCTGTGCTGGTGGATCGGTCGGTCGACGGGCTCGTGACCGACATGGTCGGCCTCGACAACCAGGGCGCAACGGCGCTCGCGACGCGGCATCTCGTCGAACGCGGTTTCGACCGGCTGTGGTTCGTCGTGCAACCGTTCGAACACATCAGCTCGCGGCGTCAGCGCGAAGCGGCGTTTCACCAGGCACTCGAACAATACCCGCAGGCGAGCGGTCGCACCGTCGTGCTCGAACTCGGCGACGCCGACGAACTCGCGCAGACCTTGAGCGCGCTCGATGCCGAACTGGATGCGGCGATCGCCGCGCATGAAGACCATGCGCGGGCGGGCGTCGCGCTGTTTGCGGCGAACGGGCCGGTCGCGCTGGCCCTCGCGCGGCATCTGAACCAGCGGCATGGTCCGGACTGGCAGAAGCGCGTCGCGCTGCTGTCCATCGACGACCCTGAATGGGCCGAGCTTGCCGGCATCACGACGATTCGCCAGCCGACCTACGATATCGGCTATCGCGCCGTCGAGTTTCTGCATCAGCGCATCGACGGCGAGCAGTCCAGCGCGCGCGATTGTCTGCTGCCGGGCGAACTGATCGAGCGCGCGTCGACGGCCCGCTGATCCCCGCGCAATCCCGGCCAATCCGCCGGCATTCGGGCATCGCGCTTACAATGCGCGGCGAGCTCCGTACTTTGCGCCTGTAGTGCGCCCGTCCCACGCCCATGTCCGATTTGCCCGTTTCTCCCGTTACGCTCGCCGTGCTCGCCGTCGCGACGATCCTCGTCGCGCTGCTTCCCGTCTATCTGTACCGCCGCTGGCGCGCGCCGTTCGCGTTGAACCGGCGCGACGCGATTGCGGGCATCGCCGTGTTCGCGCTGTTCGCGATGGTGATCGAGCGCGCGCTCAACGACTATCTGCTGCGCGACAACCCGGCGACGAGTGAGTGGCTGTCGGACCCGCTCGCGTTCGTCGGCTATGGCGCGCTGGCCGCAGGCATCTGCGAGGAGGTGGGGCGTTTCATCGCGATGCGCTGGCTCGCGCGGCGCCAGACAGGCGGCGCGACGCACGGCGCAGCGAACGACGGCACCGCGCTTGCCTACGGTCTCGGCCATGGCGGCGCGGAAGCATGGCTCATCGGCGTGATGGTGCAGGCGCAATGGATCGCGTTCGGCGTGCTCGAAAATCGCGGACAACTCGATACCTATCTCGGCAATATGCCGGCGGGACCGCTGATGCGCATCCATCTGCTGCTCGCGAGCCTATCGCCCGCCATGGCGGGCGTGTTCGTGCTCGAACGCGTGGCGGCGCTGGTGTTCCAGATCGGGCTGTCGGTGCTGATGTGGCGCGGCGTGCGCGCCGGCTGGCGTGCCATACTGCCCGTCGCGATCGTCGCGCATGCGTTGATCGACGTGCCGGCTGCGATGTCGCAGGCGGGGCTGCTGTCGCTCGTGACCGCCGATGCAATCTACGCCGTCGCGGCGGTCGCAGTGGCCGCCGCGCTGATCCGCTTGCACCGGCTCGCATCGCGCGCGGCCTGATCGTCCACGCAGATCCACAGATCAACAGTAAAGGGCCAGAGGCCAATCGACATGGAAGCCTATCAGTACGAATGCGCGAACGCGGAGATCGAAGAGCTCGCGCGCGTGATCAGCGATCTCTTTCCCGAGCAGACGCAGTTCATCGAGCGTGCCGGCGAGAACGGCGTGCCGCAGATCGTCGTGCATTGGGTCGCGATGCGTTTCGGCTCGACAGCGAAGCGCATGGAGCTGACGGTTGCCATCGCACCCGCTGCACTGGCGCGTTATCGCGCGATGCCGCCGCGCGCGCGGGGCCGCAGCTTCGCCATACTGCGCGCCTATGTGGAAGCGACGCTGGGCTCGCTCGAAGAAGAGTACGCGGAAGGCAAGACCATACCGCGCGAAGTGACCGTCGATCTCGGCGACGAGTTTGCGTAAGCCGTAAGCCGTAAGCCGGGTACGGCAGGCTCAGTCGGCGAGCCGGTAGACCTTGGCGAAGCGCGCAGCCTGCACCACGCCGTAATCGCCGGGTGCGTATTGCATGATCCAGTCGCCTGCCGTGCCCTTGAGGACGTCGCCGCCTTGCGCCGAGCGCGCGAGCGAGAACGCCTCGTCCATCCGCTTCGCGAGCACGACGGCGGGGCGGTTGCGGTACGCGCCCGGTTCGCCATGTGCGAGCGCGGCGTCGGCGGGCAGGTACTTCGCGTCGAAGCGTTCGCGCGACACGACCCAGCGGTCGCCCGTCGAGCCCGTGATCAGCGCGTCGCCGGGCGCGTAGCGGTTCGGTCCTTCGAGGCTCATCAGTTCGCCGTCGCCCGCGGCGAATTGCACGGCAACGGTTTCGTCCTTGACGACGCGTTGCGCGGCGGGGTCGGTAAGCAGGTCGATGTTCTTGAGTTCGATCATGAGGCGAGATAACGCAGAGATTGACAGGGCCGCGTAACGGAGCCCAGCAAGAAAGCCTGACCCTGACAGGCGGCATGCAAACGGCATCGAAAACGCGGCGCAGGCGCGCATGATGCCAGATTCCGGCGGCACGTAATAAAAAAACGCCTGCCGCAGAGGGCAGGCGCTGTGCTAACCAATGCGGTACCGCTTACGGCTTGACGGTCGCGTCCGAAGCCGGCGCGGCCGGCTTGCGCGACCGGTTGTGATGCGGGCGGCCTTCGGGCGACTGGCGGCGGAAGGTCGTGTCGGCCAGTTTCTTCTGCTCCGGCGAGAAGCTGTTGTACAGCGGCTCGAACGCGTCGACGAGCTTCTTCGTGCCGTCGGCATGTGCCTGCGTGATTTCGGCGTATTGCTTCATGTCGTCGAGCGCCGACACGTTTGCATTTGCGCGGCGTGCCTCGAACAGCTTGCCCATCGCTTCGCCATTGCTGCGCATGACGTCGGCGAATGTGTTCCACTGCGCTTCCTGCGCCGACGTGATCTTCAGTTGCGTGTGCAGATACTTGATGCGCTCTTCGACACGCTGCTCGTGGCTAGCCTTGCCCGCGCCCTGCGAAGCGGCCGACATGGCCGGCGCGGACGCGCCAGCGGGCGCTGCTGTTTGCGCGAAGGCAGCGCTCATGGTGAGCGCGGAAGCGAGAATGGCGAGAGTTTTTTTCATTGAGACTCCTGTTGTCTATTGGTATGAGACCAAAGCTGGACGATGTGTCGACGTCGACATCTATCATGCCGTGCGTTATTAGTATCACGATATCGCAGCATTGCGTCTCGATTGCGACAACTGCTTACAACCGAAACGATCGGAAATAGCCGGTGGATAAATTCGTCAGCATGGAAGTCTTCGTTGCCGTCGTCGAAGCGGGCAGCCTCACAGCCGCCGCCGAGCGCTTCGATCTGTCGTCGGCGATGGTCGGCAAGCACATCCGCTCGCTCGAAACGCAGCTCTCGACGCGACTTCTGACGCGCACGACGCGCCGTCAAAGCCTCACCGAGATCGGCCGCCAGTATTACGAGCAGTGCCGGCGCATTCTCGCCGACGTGAAGGCCGCGGAGTCGCTCGCCGAAGCGATGACTTCCGCGCCGCGCGGCACACTGAAGGTGACGGTGCCGCTGACTTACGGCGTCGAAGTGTTTTCGCCTGCGATGACCGACTACCTCAATCAGTACCCCGAGGTCAGTCTCGAACTCGATCTGTCGAACCGTGTCTTCGATCTGGTCGAAGAGGGTTTCGATGCCGCCGTGCGGATTGGCCGTCTGCCCGATTCGAGTCTCGTCGCAAGGCCGCTGAAACCTTACCGGATGCGCGCGTGTGCGTCGCCCGCCTATCTGCAGCGCATGGGCACGCCGAAGACGCCGGCCGATCTTCTGCATCACGAATGCCTCGGCTTTCTGCATTGGGGCCGCGAAGGATTGTGGCGCCTCGACGGCGATGCCGAAAGCGACTACCAGTTGCGCCCGGGGCGGTTTCGCGCGAACAACGGTCAGGCGCTGAAGATGGCGGCGCTGCGCGGCTTCGGTCTGGTCTTGCAGCCCGAAGCGCTGCTCGCGAACGAGATCGGCCAGGGCACGCTCGTATCCGTGCTCGAAGACTATCTGCCCGATGGCGCGCCCGTGCATCTGATCTATCCACGCGACCGGCAACCTACACCCAAGCTGACCAGCTTCATCGACTTCGTGATCGAACGCTTCGGCGCGTGATGTCCTTGACACGCGGGCCGCTTGCGCGATATGTGCAGCGCGCATGTATTCGCGCAGGCGTGCGCAAGGCGCATAATCCGCGTCATCGGCTCGCCGTGCGCGGCGAGCGTCCTCTCTCAACCTTGACCTTGAATCGATGAGACCACCGCGCCTCGATCAGCTCGACGAACTCGACCGCAACCTCGTCGCGCTGCTGCAAGCCAATGCGCGCGAAAGCGTCGCGAATCTCGCGCGGCAACTGGGTGTTGCGCGCACGACAGTGATTGCGCGGATTGCGCGGCTCGAAAAGACCAATGTGATCGCCGGCTATAGCGTGCGGCTCGGACAGGATGTGCTCGACGCGAGCATGCATGCGTATGTCGGCATCATCATCGCGCCGAAGTACGGTGCGGACGTGCTGAAGAAACTGAACCGCATGCCGGAGGTGCAGCTGCTGTGCGCGGTGAGCGGCGAGTTCGATTACGTCGCGTGGCTGCGCGCCGATTCGCCCGAGCGCCTGAACGATCTGCTCGATCAGATCGGCGGTCTGGCGGGTGTCGAACGCACGACGACCTCGATCATCCTGTCGCGCAAGATCGATCGCGGCATGAGCAGTCCGTGAGCGTGCCGGCGTCTGTATTACGGTTCACGTTTACGCGGTTTTGATATGTTTTCGACGATTCGACGAAACACTTCGTCATTTCGTCGAAAATCATGGTCATTGCGCAGCACTTTGCGCCTATAAACCGACTCGCCTTCTCCATAAACTCTTGGGTAGAGGTTCGCTGCGGCGCGCCGACATCAACCAGAGATAACAAAGGAGAAGCGCATGAAAGTTGCCATCGTTGGCGCAGGTCTGATCGGTCATACCATTGCGCACATGCTGCGTGAGACGGGCGACTACGAAGTGCTCGCGCTGGACCGCGATCAACACGCGCTCGACAAACTGGCCGCGCAAGGTATCCCGACGCGCCGCGTCGATTCCGCCGACGCCGCCGCGCTGCGCGCCGAAATCCAGGGCTTCGACGCGCTCGTCAATGCGCTGCCTTACTACCTCGCGGTGAGCGTGGCGTCGGCGGCGAAGGGTGCAGGCGTGCATTACTTCGATCTGACGGAAGACGTGCGCGCGACGCACGCCATCCGCGCGATCGCCGACGGCGCCGACCATGCCTTCATGCCGCAATGCGGTCTGGCGCCGGGCTTCATCGGCATTGCCGCGCATGAACTGGCCAACCGCTTCACCGAAATCCGCGACGTGAAGATGCGCGTGGGCGCGCTGCCCGAGTTTCCGACCAACGCGCTGAAGTACAACCTGACCTGGAGCGTCGACGGTCTCATCAACGAATACTGCCAGCCTTGCGAAGCAATCCGCGACAGCCGTACGCAATGGGTGCAGCCGCTCGAAGGACTTGAGCACTTCTCGCTCGACGGCATCGAGTACGAGGCGTTCAACACGTCGGGCGGGCTGGGCACGCTGTGCGAGACGCTGTCGGGCCGCGTCGAGACGCTCGATTACAAGTCGGTGCGCTATCCGGGTCATCGCGACCTGATGCAGTTCCTGCTCGAAGACCTGCGTATGGCCACGGATCGCGACACGCTGAAGACGATCATGCGCCGCTCGGTGCCGGCAACGGCTCAGGACGTGGTGCTCGTGTTCATCACCGTGACGGGTGTGCGCGACGGACAACTGGTGCAGGAAGTGTTCACGCGCAAGATTTTCGCGAAGACGGTCTGCGGCGTGCCGATGAGCGCGATCCAGATCACCACGGCGGGCGCGATGTGCGCGGTGCTCGATCTGTTCCGTGAGAAGAAGCTGCCGCAAAGCGGCTTCGTGCGTCAGGAGCAGGTGGCGCTGCGCGATTTCCTCGCGAATCGTTTTGGCCAGCTGTACGAAGGCCGCGCACTCGACGCGATGGCGACTGTCTGACGTCAGGAAGAGCACCAGCCGGACCGAGGGCCAGTTTGAGAGTGAGGCTTCAGAGAGAGCCGTTTTGTGTATCAGGCAATAACATAGCGGGCGTTCATCCTCGACGGGTGACGCCCGCTTTGCCGTTTACCGCGGCGCGTGCTCCGGATGCGGGGGCTGGGTTATACCGGCATCGGCGGCAACATCATGCCGGGCGGCTGCGGCGTCTGCACGATCCGCACGAGCAGGGCGTCGTAGTCGGTGGGGGCGGGTGCCGTGGTGTCGAACATCAGCAGGCCGTCGCGCGCGTCGCCCGTCGGCACGAAGCGGCGCTGCCGGTATTCGTCCCAATGCGCGAGCTTGTAGGCGTCGTTCGGATTGCCGCGCCCAGCGATCCGCTCGCGCGATGTTTCTTCCGCCGTCGACACCCACACGACGCTGATGTCCACCTCGTCCGGCACGCCGAGCCACGCGTGATCGAACAGCTTGCGCTCGCGCACTTCGCGCGACAGCGGAGCGACGGCAACGACGCCGATGCCGAGCCGAAGGTTCTCGGCGGCCGTATCGAACAAGCCGCGGTACTCCGGGTCGCGAAAGTGCTGCAGGAAGAGCGGGCTGTCACGGTCGTTCGGATCGCCCGTCAGCGCGCCGATCGCGGCCGCGCTGTAGGCGCCGTATAGGGTGTCCTTGTCGAGCAGGCAGAAGGCCTCGCCGGTTGCTCTCATCAATGGGCCGATCAGCCGTTTGGCGAGCGTCGTCTTGCCAGTCCCGGCATGGCCACAGATAAAAACCAGATGCGTCACGTCGATGAATCCCGGTGGTGAAGGTGAGGGGCGATAGCGCTGTGCGCAAGCGGCCGCAACCGATGTTGAAGGGGATGGCGGCATGTCGCAAGCCCTATGCCATTCGGCCGAATTGACTGTGCCACACCTTTTGATATCATTGCTATCACACGTGTAGCGGGGAATGGAAATGGCAAATCTTTTGGTCCGAAATCTGGACGATGCGTTGGTGCAGAACCTGCGTGAGCAGGCCGCGGCTCACGGGCGCAGCGTCGAAGCAGAGCATCGGGAAATCCTGGCGCAGGCGCTCTTTCGGCCCAGGAAGCTCAGCTTTGCGGAATTGCTGATGAGCATGCCCGACGTCGGCGACGACGCCGACTTCGAGCGCCGCAATGACGCAACTGACGATAGCGGGGGACCGGGTGTATTTGATTGATACCAATGTAATCAGCGAAATGCGCAAGAGCAGCCGCGCCAATCCGGGCGTACAGGCTTTTTTCGAAACGGCGAAGGAAGGCGGGCATCGCCTGTATCTGTCTGTGGTGACGGTTGGCGAGTTGCGGCGCGGCGTCGACCTGATCCGGCATCGGGGCGACAAGTTCCAGGCATTGCGCCTGGAAGGCTGGCTCGACACGATCATGAATTCGTTCAGCAGCCACATCTTGAATGTCGGCACCGACGTCGCGCAGACGTGGGGCCATCTGCGCGTGCCCGACCCCGGGCATTCGCTGGACAAACTGATCGCGGCCACGGCCCTGATCTACAACCTGACTGTCGTGACGCGCAACGTGGCAGACTTCGATGGCACGGGCGCACGGGTGCTCAATCCGTTCCAGCTTCTCGACGCATGACCTGCCCTGCGTAGCGGCGGGCAAAGCGTACGACTGCAAAACCAGTCGACCAGCAGGGAAGCGGAACCATGCAACGGGGAGACGAACGATGACACGCACGCAGGGTCGCGCGACGCAGGCAGCGATCAAGTTCATGGCGGCGGCTTCAGGCGCTGCCGTCGCGGCCGTCATTGCCGCGCTTGTCGGCGGCTGCGCGGCCACGCCAGCCGACAAGGTGCCGTTCAAGGACGTCCCCGCCGAGCGGGTCGTCAAGCAGGGCTACACGCAGCCAGGCGCCGACAAGGTCGCCGTCGATCTACGTCGCGAGCGCAGCGATAACGTGATCGTGCGGTTTCGCGACGCGCTCGTGTATGTCGACGGCGAGCGGATCGCGGACATCATGAACGGCGAGCACATCGTCCTCTGGCTCACGCCGGGCACGCATCGCATCGGCGTGTCGACGCAGTTCGATCCCGTCGTCGAGATCGATTTCATCGTCACGCCCGACAGGCGCTACTCGAATCGCGCCAGCGTTTCGTTCAACGACGATCACGGGATCATGCTGCGGCGCGTCGCCAACTGATCGAAGGTCCGTGAACGAGCCGGGTTCGGCCGCGCGTTGACAATTCGACACAGCGTCGCGGTTCAACTCCACGTAACATCGCAGCTTGACACCGCGCGCCGCGCGGCTTTGCATTGGACTGCGACCCGACGGAGACATCGGCTCGCCCTTCGCGACTAACAATTTGTAATCCGCAAAGCCGATTCGTATTCAAGGTATTCAATCATGCTGATCAACTGCGCCGCGTACCAGGACGGCCGCAAACTGGCCGACATCGAAATCGACGACATCAGCGTCTACGTCGCCAAACCCGAATGCTTCGTCTGGGTCGCGCTGAAAGATCCCGGCCCCGGCGAACTCGAAGTAATGAAGCACGAATTCGGACTGCACGAACTGGCCGTCGAGGACGTACGCCACGGCCATCAGCGTCCGAAGATCGAGGAGTACGGCGACTCGCTGTTCGCCGTCATGCACACCATCGAAACCGACGACGACGGCGAATTCGTGATCGGCGAAGTCGATGTATTCGTCGGGGCGAACTATGTGCTGTCGGTACGGCGCGGCACGCGTCACGGCTTCCAGGAGGTCCGCGCGCGTTGCGAGCGCGAGCCGCAACTGTTGAAGGAAGGGGCGGCGTTCGTGCTGTACGCGCTTGCCGACAATGTCGTCGACCGCTATTTCCCGATTCTCGAAGCAATCGGCACCGAGATCGAGGAAATCGAAGACCGTATCTTCGACAAGCACGACCTGGCCTCGTCCCGGGCGATCATCGAAGACCTGTACTCGTTGAAGCGCCGCCTCGTGATGCTCCAGCATCACATCGCGCCGTTGCTCGAAGGCATCAGCAAGCTGACGGGCGGGCGTATTCCCGCCATCTGCGTCGGCATGCAGGCGTACTTCCGCGATGTGTACGATCATCTGGACCGCAGCGTGCGGACCATCGAAGGCCGCCGCGAAATGATCGTCACGGCCATCCAGGTCAACCTCGGCATGATCTCGCTGGCGGAGAACGAGGTGACCAAGCGGCTCGGCTCGTTCGCCGCGCTGTTCGCCGTGCCGACCATGATTGCCGGCATCTACGGGATGAACTTCCAGGAGATTCCCGAACTGCATTTCAAGTACGGTTATCCCATCTGCCTGCTGGTGATGCTGCTGATCGACTTCGCGCTGTACCGCGGCTTCAAGAAGGCAAACTGGCTTTGACGCGCGCGGGTTGCGTTGCGGAATACCTCAGCGGCGATTCGCTCAGCGCTTCGTCAACGCGAGCCGCACACCCAGGCCGATAAAGCCCGCGCCGATCACCCGGTCGATCCAGCGCCGCACGGAGGGCCGCGACTTCACGGCACGCGCGGCCGTGGCGGCGAGCCACGCGATCACGCAGTCGTTGAACAGCCCGAGCGTCACGAACACGGCGCCCAGCACGAGAAACGCGAGCGTCTTGTGCGGGCTGTCGGCGCTGACGAATTGCGGGAAGAACGCGACATAGAACAGCAGCACCTTCGGGTTCGACGCGTTGGTCACGAAGCCGCGAAACAGCAGCGTGCCGCGCGACAGACGGGGCGCGACGGGTGCCGCTTCGCCCTTGACCACGGCGGACGCCGTGGGCCATAGCATCCGCAGGCCGAGATACATCAGATATGCAGCGCCGATCCACTTGATCGCGTTGAACGCGCCCGGCGACGCCGCCAGCAGCGCGGTGATGCCGAGCGCGCAGGCGACGGTATGCATGCAGCCGCCGAACGCGACACCGAGCGCGGAAAGCAGGCCCGCGCGCCGTCCCTGCGCGATGCTCTGGCCAGCGACATACGCGATGTCCGGCCCGGGCGTCAGATTGAGCACGGTGACGGCGACGAGAAACAGCGGGAACTGGCTGATACCTAACATGGCAACCTCTGACAACTCTGCAGATGAATACACGGCCCGCCTCGATGCCGCGAGCAACTGCAACCGATGACCAGGCCATCCGGCCCATGATACCCCGTCCCCTCTGTTGCGCCGATCGCGACGTCTGACGCTATTTAACTTGCAGCAGGCGCAATTAAGCGCCAGCATATGCGACCTGCTTGCCACATAACTTGCGGCTTGCGGGAAGATGGGAAAGCAGCAGTAAGGCAATACCGGTGTGTTGCAGCGCCGGGCATCGACGAACGCCGCTGCGAACAGGACGCGAGCCTTCGCACAGGCTGCGTCGTTCGCACAGGCCGACCAACGCAGAACAAGCGAGCCATTCTTGCAACGACGATCTTCGCCGTCCCGCCGACGCTTCACGGCAACCCGTGCGTCCAGCCGCGCGCTGCGCGCTGCGGCGTGCTGTGCAGCGCAACACTGTCAGTCGTTGACACTGCGAACAGGCGCCGCCGAGAATATCGCTCGCAAACGTTTGCGCACAATCAAAAAACGGGCTCGCATGAGTCCAACAACTGGAGATTCTGCATGAACCAACGCATTCGCCGCCGCGTTTTGACCACCGCCGTCGTGCTCACGGCAGCCGCCGCGATGCCGTTCTCGTCGGCCTGGGCCCAGGCCGCGAAGAAACCCAAAGTCGCGCTCGTCATGAAGTCGCTCGCCAACGAGTTCTTCCTCACCATGGAAACGGGCGCGAAGGACTACCAGAAGCACAACGCCAGCCAGTTCGACCTGATCACCAACGGCATCAAGGATGAGACCGACACGGCGAACCAGATCCGCATCGTCGAGCAGATGATCGTCTCCAAGGTCGATGCGATCGTGCTCGCGCCGGCCGATTCGAAGGCGCTCGTGCCCGTGGTCAAGAAGGCGGTGGACGCCGGCATCATCGTCGTGAACATCGACAACAAGCTCGATTCCGACGTGCTGAAGTCGAAGGATCTGAACGTGCCGTTCGTCGGCCCGGACAACGCGAAGGGCGCCGAGAAGGTCGGCGACTATCTGGCGAAGAAGCTGAAATCGGGCGACGAGGTCGGCATTATCGAAGGCGTGTCGACCACGACCAACGCGCAGCAACGCACGGCCGGCTTCAAGACGGCGATGCAGAAGGTCGGCGCGAAGATCGACTCGGTGCAATCGGG
>Ga0209564_1003124_pt1 | contig 11697 bp, 10 predicted proteins | sample AraplaCol_mMF_r2_FD_184272 | JGI IMG/M metagenome (GOLD analysis project Ga0209564, IMG submission 184272) | Arabidopsis root microbial communities from North Carolina, USA - plate scrape MF_Col_mMF_r2 (SPAdes) (version 3) | ecosystem: Host-associated > Plants > Roots > Endosphere | place: USA... | reverse complement strand
AAATGTTATCACCCGGTATGGAGGCAACGCCCGGCTCGACACGGTCTGGTGAATCGCAAACGATTCCTGTCCTATCGTAATTCGACCTGTCCCAGCAATATCTCACAAATCAAACTGGCCTGAGACTCAGGGCACCAAACAAGGATTCGCAATACAAACTGGCCTGATAGCCGTAACTCATTGATTCGAATACACGCAGTGCGAACCTACGGTGACGTATCGAACACGGGCGGAGAAGCGCCGCATAGGTGTTGCAAGATTTACAAGCGACAGCGCCTTCCCCGAATGCGAACCGGGGCAATGCAGACCGCCCTAAATTCAGTGGGTTAGCTGAAGCACTTGCAAACAAAACTGGCCTGCGAGAATGCAGTTGCAAACGATATCTGGCCCGACAAAGTCGACCATAGTCAATTGATTTTAAAGGGCTTTTCCAAGCTACAGAAGAGATGCCCGTGGCCGCAAGATAGGATGCAATGACACCCTGCCAAATTGCGCGTAGCGAAGTTGCTGCGCCGAACCGAGCTCAACAACAGTCTGTCGAATCGGTCGCTGGTTAGTTAAGCAGCCGAGTAAGCACGAAGTTCCTTCTCACTTCGAGCGGAATCGAGGTCATCGACGGAAACAACGACTTCGATGGCCCGCACGTAGTCTTCGAGCAAGTCCGCTTCCCGCGCGCCCAGCCGTCTGTCCCAATCGCTTTCTAGCCGCTGCGACCTCGTCCGCCTCCGGAGCAGGCCGCCGCCGATGCTAGTTTTCGGTCACAGCGTCGAGCGACGACGTCGAATCGGCCAGTCCAGCAATATCCGAGGTCATATCTGTTGAGGCGGCCTCGACAAGATTTGCCGGGAGTGTCTTGGATGGCTTTACACCCATTTCCCGTAGTAGTTCTGCCTGACAGATTACGTTTCCTCTACCTAATGAGAATTTGTTGTGCGCTTGGTCATACGCCTTCTGCGCCTGGTTGATTCCTTTTCCGACCTGCTGCAAATCCTCCACAAACCCACAAAGTTTGTCATACAACTCGCCGCCCCTGCGCGCGATATCCTGGGCGTTGCGGCTCTGTTGTTCCTGGCGCCAGAGGTGCGCCACAGTCCGGACCACGAACAGCAGCGTCGATGGACTGACAACCAGCACATTCTTACGCCACGCCTCCATGAAGAGGTCGTTGTCATTCGCCACTGCTAGCATGAAGGCCGGCTCAATCGGAATAAATGCGAGGACGAAATCGAGAGACCGCCCGTAAAGCGCCTGATATTGCTTTTCAGAGAGCGCTCTGATATGCCCCCGAACGGACTCGACGTGTTGGCGTAACGCGACGGTCCTCTCCGCGTCGGTGTCCGCTGAAGCGTACCGTTCGTAAGCATTCAGGGATACCTTCGAATCCACAACCAGCTTTTTCTCGTCCGGAAGGTTTATCACCACGTCGGGTTGCGCACGCGTTCCGTCCTCACGCACCTGACTGTCTTGAACCAAGTACTCTTCTCCCTTCCGCAGACCCGACGATTCGAGCACTCGCTCGAGAATCAACTCGCCCCAGTTACCCTGAATCTTCGCGGAGCCCTTCAATGCACTCGTCAGATTCTTGGCATCCTGACTCAGCACCTGGTTGAGGTCGACCAACTGCTTCACCTGAGCTGCAAGCGCGGAACGGTCTTTACCCTCTTGGATGTAGACCTCTTCCACCTTCCCTTGGAATTCCAGCAGTCGTGCTTTCAACGGCTCAAGCAGCGTCCCGATATTCGTCTGATTCTGTTCCGTAAAGCGCTTCGACTTCTCCTCGAGAATTTCGTTGGCTAACGTCTTAAACTGATTGCCCAGTGCCTCTTTCGCCTCTTGCAGCAACGCTATTCGATACAACGCACAACGGTGAAAGCGTCGCCGCGAAAATATACTCGCAGGCGCTGCCACCCGAGCGACAAGCCAAGTTGCGGGCAATGGCGCAAGTTGGCGACACATACCTCAAGCAGATTGCCGCGTGGCCCATCAGTGTTCTCACAACAATTGTCCGGCGGGGATGACTGCTAGTCCGTCAGGCTGTGTCCCGATGGCTATGCCGACGAACGCTCACCGAATATCTGCAGATGGGCAATGGCAATGCGACGATGGCTCCATGAGATTCGGGCAATCTGCATGGCGATTCAAGCAACGCCAGCCAATGCTCACCTCATCGGAATGGGAACGGACTGGGAATGCAACACGGGATTCCGGCGCGTTGGGAACTTCTGTTCCGCCGTGAACATTCCTCCAAACGCACACCTTGCCGATACATCGACCGGATGGGCGTGCGACTCAGGGTATCGAATGGCCAACAACTGGTGCATGCCTCACTAGGCAAAAATCGGGGGACAAATTGGGGCTGAGTTACAGAAAGTCGATTTCAGCGGGACCATTCCGCTTCAACCTGGCAGATAGCGGCATCGGAGTCTCGGTTGGCGTACCGGGCTTTCGCGTTGGCAGCGGTCCTCGGGGCAATTATGTATCGATATGTCCGTGCTGTTGCGCTTGTATGCACCTGTCGGATACGCCGAGTCTTCGGGGCAAGTTCGCAGTCGAGAACGCATTTCAATTCGATACCGGTTATCGGCTTCTATAAAAGTAAGTGTTCGCAACTTACTCACAGACGACTATCCAGAACTGCGACTACAGATACCACTTCACATGCAACAGATGGTCGAGGCATCGGTTATAAATGTTTCGCGAAATCGCGGACGAAAAATCGAGCCTTAGGTTGCTGTCAAAAACCGATGCGAGGGTACATCCGTCCAGCACCAACGAATTTTCCGTTTCGATGGCTTGCGCCAGCGGTAACGCACGACTAGCAAGCATTGCTCGTCGGACGACGTCGTCATCGCTCGGTTTCGCCGACGGCCAGAATCACGATGACTCGACCGCATTTTCAACTGACATCCATCGGCCTGTCGAATGGCTTGTTGCGAGATGGGAAATGACCAGAAACGTAAGCAACTCGGACTGTGCGCGAAGGTCGAATCGGAAATAAAGTGTCATCTAGAGAAACTCTCCTACGACTCATTGTAGGACGGTCTGCATGACTTCAATGGTCAACATTATCGTTGAAGCTCTGTACAGCTGCGTATCCACGCACTATGTGTACATCAATCGAGCAACGCTATGCGGCCAATCAATGCTCGTAATACGGCCGCTCCCTGTTACCACGTATCGACTGCAACATGTCAAGTCGTTTCGGTCTCCGATAATTGGGCCTTCCGCGCTGCAGGTATTGCAAGAAACTGGAGCGACGAGATTGGCCAGCGGGCGACCGTCGAAGGATGAGTCAGCAACCCCGTCAAGCACCGGACCGTTACAATCTGTCTTGTCGTCGTTAAGGAAGAGTCGACGGCTCACGTTTCCAGCTCCTTTCCGGAATCCGGTTGTCCACAATGCGTCAGACGTTCACCCTCTTCTGACGAGACGCCATGTGACCCAGTGAACCCGGCGCTCACCAGAACCGGCTGCGCTCGCGAGCACGTCCGGCATGACCATGCCCTGCAATGCCTCGATGCGGTGATTGTCGAAGTCTGTCGCTTCCCAAGTGCCAGTAACCGGGCAAATGTCACCTGTTCGAACTTCAATTTCTGCTTCAGGTTCCTCGTGAGCGGCGCCTTCATCAGCGGGCGCATCTCGGTGCTGCGCAACGAGGAAATATTGTGACTCGTCGGGAATCACTCCATCCTTATACCGCGTGTCCTCCCACAATAGCCGCCAGTGAGTACTGGTGACCGCGGACTGCAAGGTGCGTGGGTCAGGCCGCCCTTTGATATTCGGAGCGGGAGTTCCTTTAACCAGATAGTTAAAGCACCCATTGTTTTCTTCCGTCTTTTCCCCGACTGATAGCAGCCCTAGCACCTTGCCGCGACTAATCTTTACCGGCTCCCAAATGCCGTCGACGGTAACCTCGTCGCCGGACTCGATTACCGGACCTTGGGGTGGAGGAACTTGTGGAAGCGTTGGCGGAAAAACGGGGTAATCCAATTCGTAGAACTGGTACGTATAGCGGTCCGGGTCCAGAAGTAATGTCGCCGACTGTAGCTGAGCAAAATTGTCGTTTGAGGCGGCCACCTCGAACGGCGCGTGTTCCATCTGGAACTCGGATGCACGCATCAATCGGGCAAGTCTGTCTACCTTGGGCGGATATGGAGCCTGTTGTGCGCCTCGCTCCCAGTACGACGGGTGGGGAAAGAAATACTGGCAGAGATGATAGTAACGATTGACCGCGAGCTTCAGTGGTTGACCATCTTTCCAAATGAAACGATATCCGCGCGCTAGCTGTTCCAGTCCTTTGTCATATAGGCTCAGAATCTCATAGATGGTTGAAAGGTTGTCAGCTGGCATGTACTCCGGGTCGTCCTCGGGCCACGTGTTGACCGCAACTTCGTATTCGTTGGCAAAGGTGGCAAACGCGTCACGCTTCCTTTTCCAGAGCGCATAGCTTGTCAGCCTCTGAAGCAACCAGAAGACTTGACGGCGAGTCAGGTCATCCTGCATGTCGTACTGTTTCATTGTATATATCACCGTTGCGTCTCGTGATTGGCGCCCGCTCTCACTGCAGCCGTCTTCACACTATTCGTCTGCGTGACCTTGCTCTGAACTTCATCGGTCGAGAGCCTCCGTGTTTTCGCCGCATAGCTGATATCGTCCTCGAATCGGCTGTACCCGTACACCTTTTCGACGTTTTCCCACTTCGTTTCAATGAAATCAACCCGAATACCGTCGATAATCATTGGCCCGTTGGCAGCTCGCTCGCCAGCTTTGATTTTTTCGCCAACCTTAGTTATCTCATCTGCCAGTGTGCCCAAGGCAATCACTACCTGCTCCCCTCCACCCTCCAGATACTGCACTGGCGTCGAACTTCCGAACTGCTCCGCAATCTTGCCTTGCCAGGCCTTCGCCTGTGGCATGCGCTCGGCGAAATCTTCTGGAAGATGCAGGACAACCAGATATCCGTTGCCGTTCCAGGTGTCGAGGACAGCGGAACGTGTGCGCCATTCTTCAGCGTTCTTAGGGGCCTCGCCGACACCCCAATATGCCGGGTTGCGCCCTCCGGCAGAACTTCCCGGTTTGTATGTCGCCAGCTCAGACTTCCTGCCAAACGCCCGATACAGCTTTTTCCCCGCTAGTTGCTGGGCGTCCACTGCCTTGATTTCGCCGTGAAATGAAGCGACGTCCAAGAACACCGTTTCCTCTCCAAACACGGGCATTTTGCCTGTCTTTCCAAAGAGGTTCGGCCACCCCTCGTCTATCTTAGGCTGATATTTGGCCCGAATCAGCGCCTCGGCCTCCCCCCCATCTGCTGCGCAAGCGGCGGAAGGAAACTTCCCTTTGCGGATTTGCCTCGCGAGCTTGCGTTCCTCCAGATACGCCTCGGCCTCGCGTCTTACCTTCGGCATGCCACCCGTGGCAATCTCGTGAATCTCGCCACGATAGACCATGTTCTGAAGGGTCTTCAACTTCGCATCGAGCTCCTTGACAGCCTGGGGAACCATTTGGTCAGCAAGGTCCTGAAGGGCGCGAAAACCGTCGCCAACACGTGCGAGTTGCGCGCGCCAGACCTCCGGCAGAAGTTGTCCAACGCGAGCTTTCAGAGAGCGCTCGATAGCCAGACGCACGGTTGCGCAGAAGTCTTTAACCTTAGAGAGCAACTGCGATTGGTACTTGCCGACGTCTAGCGCCTTCAGCCACTGCGGCGCGTCGCCATGCCCCATCCGGTTCAGGAACTGAACAACCTCCTGCAGCAGTTCGGCATCCTTTGCTGCGTCACCCGCGGCTCGTAGGGCGAGCCGGCCAACGCCCTTGATAACGCCGCCGACAACGGGAATCAACGCGAATATCAGAACGACGAACAGAACCCACTGCATCACCTCCTGGCGTTTTCGAGGGTCCGAACTCATGCCTATACCGACGGACAGCAGGTCGCGTACGGCTGTGACGTCACCGACTAGCGGAATCATGCCGATGGCGGCGTCCGTGATGACCTGGCTGATAGTCTGCTTTTCGTTGAATGCACCCTGCAGTGTGCCCCAGCACCACTGACCGACCTCCAATGAAGTGGCCTTGAAGTCATCTATGCTCCAGCTCACTGTCACGCTCCCCCGTGCTTCTGAATCAGCGAATCGATGTCAGCCTCAGACAGTTGTTCTCCTTTAAAGTCTGGATTGCTGGTTTTGTCCTTGCGAGCGTATGAGCGTGCGTCGGGTCCAAGCTCGACCTTGACGGGGCCTACCGGGACATCATTAAGATTCATCCGTCCCTGTGCGTCTAAGGTGCCTTGCCGCGTGCTACCGTCGGATAGCGTGGCTATATATTTAGCTCCCTGCACCGGTTCATCGTCGTGATACAGATACTGCATCGCCGTATCGTATTTGGATGTCGGCAGCGCCGGCAGCGGGTATGTGGTACTTGTGGGCCCGTTGAATGAGTGCTGGCTACCCATGATGTCTATCTTTCCGGGGGCATGGATTTCAATGTTGCCTCCCGCAATACGAACGTATGCGCCGCCCGAGGTCAACAGGATTCCCTGATTTGCTGCTGCCTCGATTGTTTCGGTGGCGGACAGTACGCGAAGCGTCTTCTGCGCAGTTATCTCTACGTTATCCGAATGGGCTTGAATCTCCACCTTCCCCTTTGCGGCAAACAGTTTCATGCCGGCGTTCTGGACGAAGAGGCTGATACGCTGCGCCACGCTTGCGACCAGTGACTTGCCTGTCGCTACATGTATGCTCTGCCCGCTGACAAAATTCAGTTGCTCGTCGGCCGCAACATGCGTGGAACGAGGGGTGGACAGCGCAATGCCCGCCGGGCTCGCCAACAGCATCAAGGGCGCCTTGAAAGCATTGGCGTTGCCGGTGCCACCGCCAGCTGTATTTCCTCCTGACGACGCTCCCGGAACGCTGCTTTGTGTCGCATCGGTGAACGCTTTCAGCGACTCCCGTCCGTCCTTCAGGCTTTCAGCCTGATGGGTCTCGCTAGCATCCGATAACGACTCCAGCACACTCTCGGAATTGACGAGTTGCTGCTGCGCGTCGCGGACATCAAGCGGCTGACTCGACGAACCGTTCGCCGGATGCGTCGACACATACAGGCCTTGCCCCGCCCGAACAGCGCCGTAAGCGTCCGACTTCAGGTCGAATCCGCTGCCCAGATATGAGCCGCGGTTGTTTCCCGACTGCTCGATGAGATATCCGAGATGCAAATGGGCATTGGCGCTGGTCGAATAGAGGTGAACGCGGTTCTGGCCGGTCGAATCGTCCATCACCAGCTGGTTGTAGCCGGCGCCACCAAGCTCTTTGGACTTGTACCCTGATAGCAGCCCGTTGGAATGCCAATGGGGGGACTTCTCAGCATTGAAAACGCGGCCGGTGACGATGGGCCGGTCACAGTCGCCATCGAGGAAAGAAACGATGACCTCTTCGCCGACGCGCGGCACGTGAACGCCGCCATAAGCTGCGCCCGTGTCTGAGTAGGCCACCCGCACCCAGCAGGAAGCATTTTCATCGCCGCTGTTCAGTCGGTCCCAATGAAAGCGGACCTTGACGCGGTTCAACTCGTCAGTGAAAACTTCAGCGTTGGCCGGCCCGGCGACCGTAGCGGTCTGCATGCTCATCACCGGCTTGGCGTGCTCGAACGGGCTACGGAATGGAACGGTGCGGCGCTGGAGTTCAGCTTCAACGAGATAAAACCCCTCGCTCCCGTCGCCGTGAGCGACAACAAGCCTCGGTGCGGCGCCTGCATGCGCCGCGCGCACCCGCGACAGCTCCGTCGAGAGACTGTGCGGGAAATCAGCCGTGGTGGAGACAGGCAGATTGTTTTCGATGTACCAATGCGTAGCAATGACCGCGAACTGCCGCTGTTTGTCTGGGTCCCGGTCGTGCTCCGGGTAGCCTTCGAGCTGGAACCACTTTCCGGCATCGATGTTCCGTACGCCACCAACAGCCATGAAGCGCTTCGCCCGTGACTCCCACTCCTCCATCCGGATTCTGGAGAGGTGGTCGCCGCGGTCCTGCGTCAGATGCGTATATGCGCCGGTATATTCGTAGACCTCGGTCTGGACCGGCAGACTGCCGTGAGTCGACAACGTGGGCACGTTGGTGGACTTTTCAGCGCCGGGAGATTTGTAGTCGAATGTCCTCGTCGACAACGAGGAACTATGCAGGGTGCGTGAACCCGCCCATTGAACCCAGGCGTCTGGCGAAGTGTTCGTACCCGCGCGAGCGAACTGCAGCGTTTCAGGTACCGCTGGCTTCAGCGAATACACGTCGTCCGTGATGACAAGCGTATGCGATGCACCATCATCGGCTTGCTCGAAATAACCGAACAGACCTTCCGATTCCATCAGCCGCTGACAGAAATTCCAGTCGCCTTCGTATTGAACGCAAAAAGACCGCTGCGGCAACGGTGTTCGCAATTCGAAGCGAAAGGCACCCTGAGCGTGCGGATGCTGATTAAATACGTCGGTGAGAATCTCGTCGACGGATTTATCCTGCCAGACACGCGCGTCTTTGCGAAATCGCAAAAAATGCAGCCACGATGAAAAAGCAATCTGGTAGCTCGTGATACTGCCGTTTGAGCCAAGTCGACGCACCGTATGTGCATAACCGTGATGCGGGCAATAAGACTTGTCCGCCTGCTGAATCCAAAGCGTAACGGGCTGGGCGATAAGCGATTTAAGCTCAATGGACCCTGATGTCGATATCACATCGACTGTGAAATCAAAATTCCGGCCAAGGCGGGACCTACCAATGGCGCGCTCAGGCACCAGAATGTTATCGCCCAATGGACTATCCAGCTTCAGCAGGCGCCCTTGCTGCATCATCACCCGAGCCGTCAATCCCGTTATGTCTTGCGCACCCATAGCGTCGTCTTCTATTTACATTGGCAGCCGCCGGCGCAATTCTACGAAATTATGCGAAAAATGGACAGGGAGAAATAGCGAATCGGCAGCTCCGAATATCCACCGTTCTGTGCGCGATTTTATGCAAATTGACTTAACAATTAACGATTCGACTCTCAGCTACCCCCTCAAACACCCTTTAACTATCTTGGAACAGATAGCGTATATGGCTCCAGCCGGTCGCCTTGCATTCAATTGAGATTTTCCGAATCAACCTCAATGCGCTCGGCATTATCGACAACAGTTAAACCGTCCCTTGAGGAAGGCACGTCACGTTTTGTCAAATTCGCTTCTTCAGGGGTAGAAGCGGCCGACCTTACGCCGGATGGCGTCGCTCCGTCCACTGCGTTTTCGGCGACAAGCATGCGGTTTCTACCCATACGTTTTGCGCGTTAAAGTGCTGAGTCCGCCCATTCGAACAGTTCTGCAACATCCGACGGACGGCATTTTCCCTTGCGCCACTCCCATGCTCAACGTGACAACCTCCAAGGGGCTTTTAATATGGGTCAAGTGCAACGATTCGACCGCCGCTCACGCGTTCAGCCGAAGCCAATGCCTCAACGGGCCCACAGTTCGCCGTTGAAGTTTTTGAAGTGGTCAACATCGGCAAACAGAATAGCGACCGCTTCAGCCGAGGGATGGCGGTTCTGCGAACGCAGGCGCTGTTCAATCCAGCTGTCAAGGTATCGACGATTCCACAAGCCGGTGAGGCCGTCGACGAACGCCATGTCTCGGAGTTCCTGCTCTTCTCTGAAACTTGAGCGCGGTTGGCCACGGTCAGACGCAGAAACCTAGACAATACCGAGACAGGATTAGCGGCTGGGGACATGACGTTGGCGGCCTAGAGCCTTAATGCTGCCGCGCCGCGGTAATCATCCCGCTAAAGTCTGTCCGGTGTTCTGCCGACAATATACTTACATACGATGATGCCCTCCTGTCATTGAAATCCCCTCGACAAACCCAAGTGGCAATGGCAGATGAACGCTTTCAAGATTCATTCGAAGGACGAGACAACCGACCAGCGTGGCAAGTGCGACGGCTGTCGAGAGTCAACGCAGGCACCCATTGATATTGCGTTCGCCTTTCAGCCGATTGTCGATGTGAACAGTAGAAGCATCTTTGCTTGTGAGGCGCTCGTGCGCGGTCCCCGCGGCGAGCCTGCCTATTCAGTGCTCTCTCAAATCGACGCCGCGAATCGCTACCAGTTCGACCAGCGATGCCGGCAAGTCGCCATTGCCAGCGCCGCCGCGCTTGGCATGGATTCGCTTTTGTCGATTAACTTCATGCCCAATGCGGTCTATAAGCCAGAAGTCTGCATTCGCAGCACGCTGGACGCGGCTCGGGCGCACGGCTTTCCAATCGAACGCATCGTTTTCGAGACCGTCGAGGGCGAAGATGTGCGCGACCGGGCGCATCTTGTCGATATCTTCAGGGCCTACAAGGAGTTTGGCTTCCAGACAGCGATTGACGACTTCGGTGCGGGTTATTCCGGGCTATCACTACTTGTCGACTTCCAGCCCGACCTCGTCAAGCTCGATATGGCGCTCCTACGTGGCATCGATACGGATACCGTGCGGCAGAAAATTGTCCGGGGCGTCATTACTATCTGCAATGACCTCGGCATTCGTATCATCGCGGAAGGCATCGAAACAAAGGGCGAACGAGATTTCTTCGTCGCACATGGCGTCAGCCTCATGCAGGGTTACTGGTTTGCAAAGCCGGATTTCAATGCCATTCCGAGCATTGACGATTCTGCTTACCAGGGCTAAGACTGGAAATCTTCCCATCTGGCATCATGCCGCAATCCGATGCTTATAGTAAGGATGCACCTTGTCCTCAAGAATCGCGTATTGAGCAGCAAGGTCTTTCGGATTCGGATTGAGCCAGGCCGCGACAAAGGGCTGTAAGCGGGCAGACTCATCTTCCACCTGCACGGCGAGAAGCTCGCCGGCCTGTGGGGACTGAACGAGAGGACTCTTGGTATCCGGCAGAGCATTCCACCGACCGGGTAATTCAGACCCAGCCAGTGAACGCTCTCAGTGAGTCGTCAAGACCGCTTTTGCAGCCCGATTCAAGCCGAAGGCGTGCCATTGCCTTATTGCATTGCCTTGTATCGCTGGGCCTACAGCCGGTTCAGTCAGGCCGCAACTGACCGTTGAGGGCAGGCTGCGGCCACGAATCAGCAACTCGTCACGACTGTTTTTCCAGCTTCACGATGGTCAGCGTGCCGTCGACGTTTTCGACACGCACCTTGACCTTGTCGCCTTCGTGAACGCGTTTGACCATGTCTGCGTCCTTCGCCTTGAACGCCATGGTCATCGGCGGCATGCCGACGTTCTCCAGTGCATCGTGCTTGATGGTGACCATTCCGGTAGCAGCATCAACCTTCTTTACCTCCGCATCCGTCAGTGCATTATTCGAGGTCATCTTCTTGGCCGACAGCTTCGCAGACATGCTCATGCCAGCCATGTCGTCACCTGCGAATGCCGGACCGGCCACAACAGCTACGAAAGCGGCGACAGCAACAATCATCTTCTTCATTGAGTTTCTCCAGTTTGAACAGAGGGCACTTGCGTGCCGGAAGGTACTGCACGAGGAAACCGCGCCTGGTGCCTCACGCGACGGCGCTGCAACAGTAACCAGGCTGCGGGAATAACGAACATCGAAAGGATGGGCGCGGTGACCATGCCGCCGACCATCGGCGCGGCGATGCGCTGCATGACTTCCGAGCCGGCACCGTGACCGACCATGATGGGAATCAGGCCGGCAAGGACAACCGAAACCGTCATCGC
>Ga0209564_1003120_pt1 | contig 11701 bp, 8 predicted proteins | sample AraplaCol_mMF_r2_FD_184272 | JGI IMG/M metagenome (GOLD analysis project Ga0209564, IMG submission 184272) | Arabidopsis root microbial communities from North Carolina, USA - plate scrape MF_Col_mMF_r2 (SPAdes) (version 3) | ecosystem: Host-associated > Plants > Roots > Endosphere | place: USA... | reverse complement strand
CCGGCGGCCACGAGCGCGCGCGGCGCGCCGAACTGCTCGCGGAAAAGCTTGAGGCCGACGCCGAGCCGGTCGGCCGTCGAATCCAGCACCGCGGCCTGGAAGCTGGCGCAGAGATCGCTGATGTCCTGCGGCGTGATCTCGGGCAATCGGCTCGCTTCGGTGCGCACCGCCGTCTTCAATCCCGACAGCGAGAAATTGGCGTCGGGGCGGCCCTGCATCGGCCGCGGGAACGCAAAGCGCGTGGCATTGCCGCTCGCGGCGGCGCGCTCGACCTGCGGGCCGCCGGGATAAGGCAGGCCCAGCATCTTCGCGACCTTGTCGAAGGCCTCGCCAATGGCATCGTCCACGGTGGTGCCGAGCCGCACATACTGGCCGACGCCGGTGACAGCGACGATCTGGGTGTGGCCGCCCGAGGCGAGGAAAAGGCAGTACGGAAAATCGATGCCGTCGGTGAGGCGCGGCGTCAGCGCATGCGCTTCCAGATGGTTCACCGCAACCAGCGGCGTGTCATGCACCATCGCGATCGCCTTCGCGGTGGTGAGCCCGACGATCACGCCGCCGATCAGCCCCGGCCCCGCGGCCGCCGCGACGCCGTTGAGCTGGGCATAGTCGATGCCGGCCTCGTGCATGGCGCGGTCGATGATCCCGTCGAGCACATCGACATGAGCGCGGGCGGCGATCTCCGGCACCACGCCGCCGAAGCGGGCGTGCTCCTCAACCTGCGACCGCACGATGTTGGACAGGATCCTGCCGCTGCCGCCAGGCGCGCGTTCGATCACCGCCGCGGCGGTCTCGTCGCAGGTGGTTTCGATGCCCAATACCAGCATTGGCGAATCGTTATCCAATTTGCGCCCTTGCACTGATCCGTAAAGCGGAGTTCTGGTAAATCCGGTAGCATTCCGGGGTCGGCTTGCGCAATCGTCACGAAGCAAGCCATCCCGCGAATGCGTCACCGTCACGCGGTTCGGGAACACGAGCGATGTCCATTCTTGTCACACGGCCGCATCCCGACAATGAGGCGACGGCGGGAAATCTGCGTGCGCGGGGACATGTGGTGCTGCTTGCGCCCGTGCTCAAGTTCGAGCCGGTCGCCTTTCGCGACGAGAGTGCGGCGGGCTATGGCGCCGTCATCGTCACGTCGGCCAATGCGATCCGCGCCGTCGCGCCGCAATTGCGGGACCTCGGCCTTCTGGAGCTGCCGTTGTTCGCGGTCGGCGAGCACACCGCTTCGGCTGCGCGCGACGCCGGCTTTGGCGAGGTCATCGTCGCCGGCGGCGATGCCGCTTCCTTGCGCGAGACAATCATTCGAAGCGCGCGCGACAAAGTGCTGAAGAAGAAAAGCACGCTGCTCTATCTTGCCGGCGCGGATCTGTCGCGCGATCTCGGCGGTGAGCTCGACGCGGAAGGATTCAACGTGGTCACGCAGACCACCTACCGCATGGCGCCGGTCAAGCATCTGCCGCGCGAGGTGTGCGAGGGCTTCGCGGCCCACGGGGTCGAGGCGGTGCTGCACTACTCCCGGCGTAGCGCGCGGGCGTTCCTGGATGCGGCGCGGGATGAAGGCGTCGAAATCTCGGCGCTGGCGATTCCGCAATGCTGCCTGTCCGAGACGGTCGCGGGCGTGCTGCGCGACGCCGGTGCCTCGCAGGTTCTGGTGGCCGCAACGCCGGACGAAAATGCCTTATTTGACACCTTGGAGCGTGCTTTGCGTACCCGTTTGGCGTAAGAGGTCGGGCCGAATCCGGCACGATTTAGGTCCACCCGGGATCTGTGTAAGGTATGGAAGTGTGAGGAACCGTCACGATGGCCGACGACAAGCCTGAAGACGCAGGATTGGCTCCCGACACCGGTCGTGCCAAGCGCACCCCGCCCACCATCGACCTGGAGGCAACCGAAGTCTCGACCCAGCCGCAGGACGTTGCGGGCGAGCCCGAAGCTCAGCCGGCGGCCGAGCAGGCCGCGCATGACGAGGTCAAGGTCGATGAGGCCAAGTCCGAGGTCGAGCCAGAGCTCAACCCGGAGCCTCAGCCCGAGCCAACGCCAGAGGCGGCCGAGCAGCAGCCGTCCGTTGCGCCCGCTTCCGCCTCGCGGCCGGTTTCCCCCTGGGTCGTTGCACCGTTCTCCGGTGCTGCGGCCGCAGCGGTCGTGATCGGGGTCGGCTGGATGCTGGGCTGGCCAGCGGTGCAGGCTCCGCCGGCCGCGCCGCAAGTGACGAGCGCGACGGTCGATGCGCTGAGCGGTCGCATCGCTGCGGTCGAGGCCAAGGCCGGCAAGCCCGCCGCCGATCCGGCCATGGTGGCGCGGATCGACGCGCTGGAGAAATCGGCGAGCGCTCTGCGCAGCGACATCGCCAATCTGCGCGCGCAGTCCGACAAGACAGCAGGCGCGCTGAATGACGCAAAGTCCGCGGCGCCCGTTGCATCGTCCGATCTTGCCGCACTCGCCGACCGCATCACGCAGATCGAGCGCGCCAGCAAGACCGAACGCGCCGAGCTCGCGCAGCAGGGCGAGAAGATCGCCGAGACAAAGAAACTGGACGACAAGCCGCTGCGCTTCGTGGTGGCGGCGACCCTGCTCGACGTCGCCGTGCGCCACGGCGATCCCTATCAGCCGCAACTGTCCGCGGCGCGGTCGCTCGCCGCCAAGCCCGAGATGCTGAAGCCGCTCGATGCGTTCGCATCGTCAGGCATCCCGACGCCGGTCGCGCTGAGCCGCGAGCTGCTCACGATCGTGCCGAAATTGTCGCCGCCTCCGGAGGCTCCGGCCGCGAATGCCGGCATCGTCGAGCGTCTGCAGGCGGGCGCATCGAAGCTCGTTCGCATCGAGCGCACCGACGGGGTCGGCAATGATCGCGGCGCCATCGTCGCGCGGGTGACGGCCGCGGCGCTGCGCAACGATTTCGTCGAGGCGCGGCGCGAGCTGAAGAGCCTGCCCGAGGCCGATCGCGTGCCGGCGCAGGCCTGGCTCGAGAAGGCCGACGCCCGCGACGCCGCGCTCGCCGCGTCCCGCAAATTCGCCGACGATGCCATGGCGGATCTCGCCAAGTCTACGCAGTAAGATTCGCGCAACAATCCGCGCGTAATTAGGGATCGCCATGCTTCGCATCGTCCTCTTCCTTGTCTTGATTGCGCTCGCTGGCGCGGGCGCGGCCTGGGTTGCCGATCAGCCCGGCGAGGTGGTGCTGACCTGGGGCGGCTGGCGAGCGTCGCCGACCATTCCGGTGTTTGTGCTTCTTCTCGGCGTATTCGCCGTGGCGATCGTTCTGCTCTGGAGCATCCTCACCGCGATCTGGCGCACGCCGGGACGCATGCGCCGGCGCCATCACGAGAAGCGCCACGCGCGCGGCCGCCAGGCCATCACCCACGGCCTGCTCGCGATCGGTCATGGCGACACCGCGCTCGCCCGTCGGCACTCCGACGCGGCGCGGCGGCACGCACCGAACGATCCGCTCGCGCTGCTGCTGCATGCGCAATCGGCCCAACTCGAGGGCAATCGCGACGAGGCCCAGCGCGTCTTCCGCGTCATGGCCGAGCGCGAGGATACGCGTCTGCTCGGCCTGCGCGGCCTGTTCATCGAGGCGCAGCGGGCCGACGACGCCGTCGGCGCCGTGATGATCGCGGAGGAAGCGATCAAGCTGTCGCCGTCCTCGACCTGGGCCTCGCATGCGGTGCTCGGCTTCCGCTGCGCGCGCGGTGACTGGAGCGGCGCGCTCGCGATCCTCGAGTCGAATCTGTCCACCGGCCTGATCGACAAGCCGAGCTATCGCCGCCAGCGCGGCGTGCTGCTCACGGCACGCGCGCTGGAGTTGGAGACCATGGATCGCGACGTCGCGCGCGAGAGCGTGATGGAGGCGATCAAGCTGGCACCGACCCTGGTGCCGGCCGCCGTGCTCGCCGCGAAATTCGAGAGCGAGGCGCATCAGGTGCGCCGTGCCATGAAGCTGGTCGAGGCCGCCTGGCTCGCCAATCCGCATCCCGATCTCGCGGACGCCTATGCGCATGTGAAGCTCGGCGATTCCGCGCGGCAGCGCCTGCAGCGGGTGGAGACGCTCGCGGCCAAGACGACTCGCGACAAGCCCGGCCATATCGAGGGCCAGCTCGCGATTGCGCGCGCCGCGATCGATGCTGCCGAGTTCGCCCGCGCGCGCGCGGTGCTGGCACCCTACATCAACGATCCGACCCAGCGCGTGGCGCTGCTGATGGCCGAGATCGAGCGCGCCGAGCATGGCGATAGCGGCCGTGCCCGCGCCTGGACCTTGCGCGCGGTGCGCGCCCGCCACGACCCCGCCTGGACCGCGGACGGCTATGTCAGCGATCGCTGGCGCCCGGTCTCGCCGGTTACCGGCCGCCTCGACGCCTTCCAGTGGCAGACGCCGGTCGCGAGCCTTCCGTCCGACAAGGGCACCACGATCGAATCCTCGGCCTTCGAGGAGGCCATGCTGGCTGCCCCGCCGCCGAAGCGGGTGACGGCGGCTCCGAGCGAGAGCCCGGTGGAACCGGCTGCTCCGGCTCCCGCGCCCGCCGCCCAGGACAATTCTCCTCCTGCTGAGGCCAAGGAGGTCGTCCCGGAAGCATCCAAGGAAACCGCCAAGGAAACAGTCAAGGAAACCGTCAAGGACGTCCTAGCGCCTGCCGAGCCGACCAAACCGGGCCCCGAGCCCGCCGAATCAACGCCGGCCGCGGCCACCCCGGTGTTCCGGACCCGCGCCGACCTCGGCAAGCCTGCCCCTGCCCCGATCCCCGCGGTCATCCCGATCGTCCGTGCGCCTGACGATCCCGGGATCGATGACGAGGGGCCGAGCGATGAATTTACGGAACAAATCGGCACGCCGAAGGCCCAAGCCGGCGGCTGGCGCGGATTCTGGTCCCGCTGGGGCGCGTGAGGCCTAATTCGAACCCCGCTTGTCCTTGCCAATTCGGGCCATGCCCGATATCAGGAGCGCGCGTATCGGGGCCGGTAGCGCTTTGGTCCCGGCAAGGTTGCCGCAATAGCTCAGTCGGTAGAGCACGTCATTCGTAATGACGGGGTCGGGGGTTCGAATCCCTCTTGCGGCACCAGCCTTCCCATTGATCTTATGTGGTTTCTCAGCTTTCTCCGCCTGAGAGGTGTAGCGTTCTTTGGAAATCGAACCACCGAGGGACCACCGATGCACCGTGGTCTTTTTCTATTTCGGATAGCCCCCTCTGCTGCCGACCTGTGTATGGCTCGAATCAACAAAAGGCCGAGTTGCTACTCCGTCCAAGTGGTGCGCCTTCTTCGATGCAGGTCCCTCGCATAACGAGTGTTGCCGTTGCTGGGGTAAGGCCAGTCTCGGTAGGAAAACCGACAATCTCTAGTTCGCCGCGGTAGATCGATCGTCTGAATGGCCGCAGGTGACCGCTGTTATCGACCCCGCAAGCTGCGTCTCTGGGCGAGACGTTGCGAACGACAGCTCTCTCAACTTATAGATCAATTTACAAATTGCGCATATATCTGGCGCGAGAGTCGATTGACGTCATTTCCTGCGGTCTGTTGCAATAATGGATTCCCTCCCAAGTCGGGACCAAGCTCCTCAATCAGTTCGTGATTGGTTGGAAGGTCGACAGCCGGAATATCTGTCGACAAACGCAGGCACTCGTGAGGCGGCCTATCAAGGGTGGCGTCCGTTCAAGGAAGCTTTCGCTCCAGAGCTAATTGAACAAGCCGTTCGCGAAACATCGACGGTGCTTGGCCGAAAAGTGCGTTCTTGCTTGGATCCGTTTGGGGGCTCCGGAACGACCAGTCTTGCGTGCCAATTTCTAGGGGTCAACCCTACGACCATAGAGGTAAACCCCTATCTCGCCGATTTGATCGAAGCGAAGTTATCTAGCTACGACGTTGATCGTCTGATTCGAGACTTTGACACAGTCGTTTCCGCCCCGATCGGGCGAGTTGGTAGTCCGTTTGCATACGCGCCTGCTACCTTCGTTGAGCCTGGTGTCGACGATCGATTCATCTTCTCAAAGCCCATCGCGCGGAGATTGGCTTCTTACGCGGACCGAATTGCAAGCGTGAGGAGCGTGGTCAACCGCCGCCTTTTTCGCGTGCTGCTCGGAAACATCGCTGTTGAAACCTCCAATGTGGTCGTGAGTGGGAAAGGGCGGAGATACCGTAGAAATTGGCAAGAGCGAGATGCTTCGCCGGATTCGATCGACGATGCCTTTAAGGGGGCCGTCCTTCGAGCAATCTACGAAATTTCGAAGTTTCAATCTCGCAAGGGCAAGAACTTCGAGCTGATACGAGGGGACGCTCGAACTTCGATACCCGTACGCCGTAAGTTCGATCTGGTTGTTACTTCGCCGCCATATCCAAATTCGTTCGACTACACCGACGTCTACAACGTTGAACTGTGGGTATGCGGCTATCTGAAAAGTTATGCGGACAATCGTAAGCTGCGGATGCGCACGCTCCGCAGCCATGTTCAGATTCATCGAAAATTCGACATTCCAAACGCCAAGTCAAAAATCCTTGAGGATGTGGTCGAGCAACTGAAGGCCACTCGATTAAATCTATGGAACAAGAAGATTCCGGAGATGATCGAGTCTTACTTTGCTGACATGGAAGCCGTCTTGTGTGGCATTCAAAAGTCCCTAACTGTTGGGGGCAGGGCTTATGTTGTTGTTGGGGACAGCAGATACGCTGGCATCCGAATCCCGGTCGCTGACATTCTCTCCGAGATATCAGCCGGTCTCGACTTGCGTACGATCACGAAGAATCCATGTCGTTCGATGAGGGGGTCTCCCCAACAAGGTTCGAGGGCCGACTTGAAAGAAACGCTGCTCATACTGAGCCGGACTTAATATTCTGCCTCCGAGACGCCTTGGTGTTTCGGTAGAGGTACCAACGCCAAAGGTGGATGTTAGCGTTCCCGGCGTCTACATCGATATGACCGAAAAGAGTCTTCTCGTCCTCTTCATCTTTCTGCATGTCGAAGCAGCACAAGGCGGCGTTCACCGCGTTGAGGCGGCTCTTGTAGGCAATCGCTTGATCAAGCCCGTCTGATATCGCCGTTGGAATCGTCGCCATCGGCACTGTGTTCCCCGTGCTCGTCATATCGCACAGCGCTTTCAATTCAAGCACCCAGTGCGTAACCGTAGCCGGCAAATTGCCGGCAGTCGTGTCCTTCCGGTAGACAATGATGTCCGCCCGGCCGTCCGCCGTTTGCGTTTCCGACCGGACGTCGTACCTGGGAAAGGCCGACTTCAAAAAGTCGGATAAACGTCCTTGAATACGCTCCTCAGGGCGAGCCTCCGGTATCCCTTTGCCCGCGTCACTCCAAATTCTCATTGCGTGGCCTTCTACAACGAGCGCTGGAGTTCGAAGGGACCGATCATAGAAGCGATCGAGCACGCCCTTTATATCGACAGGTGAGATCGGTAACTCAGTGAAGATCACTCGCTCGGATTGACTCGCATTCGACAGTCCCTCGCGATAGAGGGTTCCGATCGGCATGCCGGTCCGCCAGTCCACGACAAGCGCGGGCATTCCACCGAAGCCGGCATCCCTTATTGCTTGGAAGAGCGAAGTTTGATCACTCCAAGCAAGTTTTGCTTCGAATGTTGTCGTTAGACTAGCCGTCGAAATCCAAATGCGCCCGGCGACCGCATCGGAGCCGTTCCTTAGTAAGGGAAATTCGACGCACTCACATCTTGCAATGTCGTCGGCGAGTGTCTCGCTACGAAGAAAGACGCTGAATGTCTTTGCTTCGCCGTAAGCCGCACGGATGAAAATCAAATTAGAAACATGTCGCGAAAATCTAGCAGTCGGAGACGCGCCGGCCTCGGTTGGGGGGGCCGCCAGCGCTCGCACAAAATCGGCGATCTCCTCGGATGAGATGCCGCCAAAGGTTTGATCGTTATCCATTCGCGGCCCTCTTCTTGATGAGCCGCATGTACATGGCCAATTTTTCGGCCCTGTTCAGGACCATATTACTCGGCATGTACTGTTGAAACGCTTGTGCAGTACTCCATGCTGGGTTGCCGAAAGTGGGTTCGACCCACTCCGCAAAATCCACGATACGACCCGACGCAACGGCCGGATCAGAATAGGCGGCATCCAGTGTTGCTGCGTCGGTTCGCTCATCCGGCGTGATTTCAACAAACGCTGCTGCAAGTTGATCGAGGAAACGAGCCGTCATCTGCTCGTCCGGGAGCGCATCCACCACTTCCAAAACGGGTTGAGCGTTCGCCTTCGACAATCTCAGCGAAGGTTCGATGAAGCTCGCTTCTCCATGGCCCATGCTTTTTAAGCTCACGACTGTGAGCACGCTACGGCCGATGAGATAGTCGATCTCGCGTTGAAGTGCGGGGTAAAACGGTCCGCTCTTTTCCTTAAGTACGCTGCCATCCAGCGGGGTCAGGTCCCAAATCGGGCTCAGGACGTTCGCGAAGAACGCGAACGAGTGTAAGGAGCGCGACGGTATTGGCGTTGCCCCATTCCTCTCCAACGCAGCCATGATTTGCACAAGGCGTGCGCGAGTCATCAGGGAAACTATAGTGGTCTCCCTCATTGCGCTCCGCTCCGCAGGATAGACGCGAGCTTTTTTCTGTATTCAGTGGTCGATCCCACCAAAGTCGCCGTTGGAGTAGCGATGTCGATCAGGTTGATCACGCGCTCACGGCGTTGAGCAAATGTCGAAAATGACCGCAAAGTATTGGGATAAATCCACCCTCGACGACATTGCATGCCAAAATGACGTTCGAAGTTGTCCTTCGATGACCAAAGCTATCGAACAGTTCGCCGGCCCTGTCTGCAAACAAAGCGTCGAGCGATCCCTCCGGGCCGTCGACCACCAAACTGCAGCCGCGATCGCTAAAGGTCTCGAGCAGGCTCATTCTGAAGACGATATCGAGATATTCTCGTTGAGAGAGAGAAACCTGATCAGCGGTGCGCCTTATGAAGTTGCCGCTCGTAGCGCCACTAGTCATTTCAACTTCGAAGGCCGGAAACTCAAAAACCTTACCGCCCTGGCCGATCCTATCTTTTCGCGCCGAGTAGACTAGCCGAACCTCTTGCCCAAAGAAGGCTCTCACGCGACGGTGAAAGTTCTTCTCCAATTCAGTCCGATGATTTTCAGTGGCGCGCTTCAGTCGTTTAAGTAGTCCCTCGATTTTTTGCTCGGCAAGCTCGCGGTCGCGGCGAAAATTTTGAACCTCCCGCCGGAGACCTTCAATCCTAGTTTCCTCCCGCGCCAAGGCATTCTGATCGCTAGTCGGGAGCTTGGCTCGGAGCCGGCGAACCTCCTTCTGCGCTTCGTCAGTTTTCCGACGGACCTCGTCTAGTTTATCCTCACTCTTGCGGTGCCTCTCCAGGGCAGCATTAAAGCGCTCGACAGCGGTACCTAGCTCTTTTTGGCGGCCCTCTAATTTATTGAAGCGATCTTCGGCTTGGGACTGAAGCACGCCAGTCGTGGAAACTACCTTTCCATCTGAGTGCTTCTCCGAACCGCAAACTAGACAGAGGTTTTTCTTTCGCCGTTCTTCGAGAGTATGCGCGGCCCCATCTGCTTCGTTGCCGCAGGCAGGGCATAGCCTGTCAGCGATGATCTTGAGGAGGACATACTGTTCGTTTGCTTCAATTCCGGAAAACGCATGACGTAGGACTTGAAATTTTGTTTGCTGATAGGCTTGGAGCGCATCTTCGACAGCTCGTTCTGCCCGTTTGACCTCGATTCTCCGATCGAGCCGTTCTTCGTCCGCCGAGGTCAACTCTGTCTGAGCTGTCAATTCCTGCTGCTCAAGGGATTCAAGCAATGCGATTGCCTGAACAAGTCTTGCCTGCGTTTCGGTGGAAGTTTTTGTCCTAATGATCTCGCTGTCTCTCTTAGAGACCAGCTTGTAGAGCGCCGCATTCAAGTTTCGTGCGGTACTGTCATTAGAAACGATGTCAGCTTCGAGCTTTCTTAGTTCTTCCGAAATGGTCGGCGCAAGCAATGCCCGGAAAATCTCGAATTGTGCGGATACATCCCAAATCAGAGATGTGCGATTTTCGAGGAAAAATGTAATTCTGTCCAATACGCGGACTGAATCCTCGAAGTTGGCCAGTCCCATGAGGTTGGCAAGTACCTCTCGGTATTGATCCTCGGTCGCAATGTGATTTTCGGAGTCATCGGACCGGTAGGCATCGGTCAATCGAAGATCCTTGAGTTGCCGGGTGATATGAAGTGTGACGCTGCCAAATCTTACAGATGCGGTCGCAGTAGCTTTGCTGGAATCATTGACGCGATGCGCAAAGAAGCGATTGTCAAACGGTAGCAAGTCACTTCTAGAACCGGTGAACCCGGGCCCCCGCGGGCTCACGGCCCCAACGAGCAAGTGTTTTAAAATGAGAAGAAGGGTACTTTTTCCGAGGCCGTTGACGCCAAGAAGAATCCAAGGTCCCTTCGAGAAATGAGCCTGGAGCCCTAGTTCGTCGCCCTTTCCCGGATAAAGCTGATAGTCGGCAATGACGATCTTTTCAAAATATGGAAAGCAAGCCAATTTGGGAGCGTCCCCCTCGCTCTATTGCCCTAATGGCCGATTAGTTGTAAGCGAATGTAAACACACGTCTGGCTGCTGCCAAGACAATATTTTCGCTACGATTAATGCGGGTCTGCAGGAGCCACCGCTCCTTAGCGAAGTTCATCGTTTGATCTAGTGCCATAGAGCTGTGGTTGCTTATTCTATTCGACGAACGTCGTATGAACGTGGTGTGGCCAGACCCGGGATTGCCTACCTGCGACTGTGGCTAACTCAACGCAATTGAAAAGGCGAATGTCGCGGCATGAGATGATCTGGTACTTGCCCGGCCCAGCCTTGCGCAGCACATCAGGCGGCACTAGTTCTCGACGAACCAACGAGGAGACGCTTAGTGGCAAAGAATCCGTGGGAATTTCTGGACGGCTGGGCGAACGAGAATGTTCACGCGACGGTCTACGATGACAAAGGGACGGCCGAGCAGCTCGCGTTTGACTGTCGGCAGGCGGCGAAAGACGCTGGAATAAACGAGGGTAGTGTGGTGAAGGCGGCTGGCGGGAACCTGGAATCGTTCATGTTGCACCGACTGAACGAAGCCGTAGACAGAGAAGTGAACCGCCAAGTTGCGAGGGATAAGCCCTAGGACGCTTTACGTACTTGATGGGGCTGCGGCGATCGTCGGGCAATTCTGACGGCTCGCGAATCCCAAAAGATTCCTGCTTCGGCCTGGCAAGCCGAGACTCCCGTCACCGCCGACTAGCTCGACCACAGCCTCGGTGAGGTCCGTCACATAATCCTGCGCCCCGATTCCCGTAGTGTCCGCATCACGCAAACACGGGGAGATTTTACATGCGCAAGATCGTTCTGGTCGCCGCTTTGCTCCTGGCTTCCGCATCCGCCCATGCAGGCGACCGCAGCCTGTCGCTGTCCGGGATGGCCGGGCAGTCCGCCGCTCCGCAAGCCGCACCGATCGCCACGCCCGCCTCGCAGGTCAGCGAAGTCGCACCAGTGGCTGGGGCGCCGAAATATTCCGACCGTCCGCCTGCGGTGTCGCTACCACCCGTGCCCGCTGCGGCGGCCGCTCCCGCTGCGACTCCGATCACGACGGCATCGGCGCCGGTCGCGACCACAAGACCCGCGAAGGCCGCAAGGGCGGAGAAGCCGAAGCGCAAGCGCGAATGGACCGAGCGCCGCATCATCAGCGAGCTGCATCGCCACGGCATCTACTG
>Ga0209564_1003117_pt1 | contig 11703 bp, 8 predicted proteins | sample AraplaCol_mMF_r2_FD_184272 | JGI IMG/M metagenome (GOLD analysis project Ga0209564, IMG submission 184272) | Arabidopsis root microbial communities from North Carolina, USA - plate scrape MF_Col_mMF_r2 (SPAdes) (version 3) | ecosystem: Host-associated > Plants > Roots > Endosphere | place: USA... | reverse complement strand
TGAGCCGTCCGCGCGAAGCGCACGCGACGCCCGACACGGGTCGCAACGACACGCGCAAGGGCAGGAACGAGCCGCGAGTCGGACTTGTCGGCGATATCGTGCCGCGCGAGACGTTCGGCATGCTCGCGACGATCGACGATGTATACGGTCGAGTCGAGGCCGAACGTCAGGCGATTCTCGCCGCCGCGCAGATCGAGTGCGAACGGCTGCTTCAGGCGGCGCGCGATGAAGCAAAGGCGCTGGTCGCATCGGCGGCGCGAGAGCGTGAAGCGGCGTCGGAGCAGGGCTATGCGGAAGGCGTCGCGCGAGGCGAAGCGCAGTGGATCGAGCGCGTTGCAGCGTTGAGCGCGGACGCGCAGCGCCTGCAACAGGGCATGCGCAACCGGATGGCCGAACTCGTGATGCTCGCCGTCGAGCAACTGGTGCGCGCCGAAAGCGCGCAGGCATTGTTCGCGCGGGCGACGGACACGATCGACCGCATCGTCGAAGGCTCGGCGAACCTGCGCGTGAGCGTGCATCCCGCGGATCTCGACGCGGCGCGCGCCGCATTCGGCGAGTTCGACGCGCGTCTGCGCATGCTGGGTCGACCCGTGCCGCTCGCGGTGACGGCAGACCCCCGGCTGGAACCGGGCGCATGCGTGTGCGAGTCCGACCTGGGCATTGTCGACGCGAGCCTGACGACACAACTCGATTCGATGCGCGCGGCAATCGTGCGGGCACTGAATTCCTCGCTGAACATCCACAGCGAGCAAACCGGGACACACGCATGAGCACGACGGCCTCGAAGCAATCACCGCAAGCCCCGGCGCTGGCCGACGTATTCGGCCTGCACGAACACGGCTTGCGCGAACTGGGCGGCGCAATCGAGCGCGAGATTCGTGCGCTGTTGCCCGTGCGTCAGACGGGCAAGATCGCCGAAGTGGTCGGCACGCTGATCAAGGTCGCGGGCATCGACCTGAAGCTCGGTGAGTTGTGCGAGCTGCGTACGCCGCAGGGCAAGCTGTTGCAGCATGGCGAAGTGATCGGCTTCACGCGCGAGCATGCCGTCGTGTCGCCGTTCGCGCAGTTGACCGAAGTGTCGCGCGCGACGCATGTGATCGGCTTGCAGCGGCCCTTGTCGGTGCCCGTCGGCGATGCGCTGCTGGGCCGGGTGGTCGACGCGCTCGGCCAGCCGATGGACGGCCGTGGCCCGATCCAGGCGAAACGCAGCCGGCCCATTTTCGCCGACCCGCCCAACCCGATGACGCGCCGCATGATCGAGCATCCGATGGCGACGGGCGTGCGCGTGATCGACGCCATGACGACGCTCGCGGAAGGCCAGCGCATGGGCATCTTCGCGCCGGCGGGCGTCGGCAAGAGCACCTTGCTCGGCATGCTGGCGCGTGGCGCGCAATGCGACATCAACGTGATCGCGCTGATCGGCGAACGGGGCCGGGAAGTGCGCGAGTTCGTCGAATTGATTCTCGGCGAGCAGGGCATGGCGCGTTCCGTCGTCGTATGCGCGACGTCGGACCGTTCGTCGAGCGAGCGCGCGAAGGCGGCCTACGTCGCCACCGCGATTGCCGAGCACTTTCGCGACGAAGGCAAACGCGTGCTGCTGATGATGGATTCGCTGACGCGCTTCGCGCGCGCGGGCCGCGAGATCGGACTCGCAGCGGGCGAGCCGCCCGCGCGGCGCGGCTTTCCGCCTTCGGTGTTCGCGGAGTTGCCGCGTCTGCTGGAGCGCGCCGGGATGGGCGAGCGCGGCTCGATCACCGCGCTCTACACGGTGCTCGCCGAAGACGAGTCGGGCAGCGATCCGATCGCCGAAGAGGTGCGCGGCGTGCTCGACGGTCACCTGATCCTGTCGCGCGAGATCGCCGCGCAGAACCGCTATCCTGCCATCGACGTGCTCGGCAGCCTGTCGCGCGTGATGTCGCAGGTCATGCCGCGCGAGTTCATGGCGTCGTCCGCGCGGCTGCGCAAGCTGCTCGCGAAGCATCGTGAGGTGGACATGCTGCTGCAGATCGGCGAGTACCAGCCTGGCACCAATGCGCTCGCCGACGAAGCGATCGCGAAGATCGACGCGCTCAAGGCGTTCCTGTCGCAGCCGACGGATGCCTACGCGGACCCGGCTGAAACCGAGGCCGCGTTGCACGAACTTGCGCAGGGTGACGCGCAATGAGCGCGCCGAAACGGCAGATCGCTGCATTGTCGCGCGCCGTGTCGCGCCGTCAACGCGCCGAACAGGACTTGCGCGCGCGGCTCGCGCAACGCGTCGCGGCACGCTTGCCGCTGGTGGAACGCGAAGCGCAGGCGCGCGGCCGCGCGGCGGAACTCGAAGCGCAGGCCCGTTCGTACCGGCAGCGCATCAGCGCGATGATGGCGGGTGCGGAGCCGTTTTCGATCGACACGTTGACAGCGATCCGCCTGTATGCGGACGAGGTCGACAGACAGTTCGCCACGGCATCCGACGCCGTGACGGCAGCGCAACAGGCGCTCGCCGCGCACGATGCGGAAATCGCGAGCACGCGCGGCGAGATCGCCAGGAACCGTGGACGCATCGACCTGTGCGAAAAGCGCATCGGCACGTTGCAGCGCGTGCTCGACGGCATCGCCGCCGACGCCGAAGACGAAGACATCGAGGAGACGGCGCTCGCGCGCCTTGCACGCGGATGAACGAGCTGTTGCAGTTTTATGGCCCCTGGTTGCTCCGGCACCTTGCCGTGCTCGGCGTCTGCTCGCTGCGGCTCTACGCGATCATGACGCTGTTTCCGCCCACCGCCGACGGCGTGCTGCAAGGCCGCCTGCGCAACGGTGTCGCGTTGAGCTTCTCGCTGTTCGTCGCGCTGGCGCAGCCGGAGTCGTTCGCCGAGTCGCTGACGGGTTTCGCGCTGGTGGTCACGAGCTTGCGCGAAACGCTGATCGGCGTCGTGATGGGCTTCGCGGCGGCAACGGTATTCTGGGTCGCGGAAGGCGCGGGCATCTATCTCGACAATCTCACGGGCTACAACAACGCGCAGTTGAGCAACCCGATGCTGTCGCAACAATCCACGCCGTCCGCGACGCTGCTTGGCCAGATTGCGACCGTTGCGTTCTGGTCGCTCGGCGGCATGCAGTTTTTGCTGGAGGCGCTGTACGAGTCATACCGTTGGTGGCCGGTTGCATCGACGCAGCCGATGTCGACGGATTTTCTCGCCGTGTTCGCGATGCATCAGACGGACACGCTGATGCAGACCATCGCGAAGCTCGCCGCGCCGATGCTGCTCGTCCTGCTGCTGATCGATCTCGGTGCGAATCTCGCGTCGAAGGCCGCGCAGAAACTCGATCTGAGCGCCTTGAGCCAACCCATCAAGGGCGCGGTGACGGTGCTGATGCTGGCCGTCTTCGCGGGCCTGTTCGTGCATCAGGTGCAGGATCAGCTCGACTTGCGGCTCTTCAGGGAGCAGGTGCGCGCGATCGCGCAACTGAGCGATCGCGGCACCGATCTGAAGCCCGGTGCGCAGACTCATCGTAACGAGCGCAACGGGCGCAACGATATCGCGCCGTGATGTGGGCGGCCCGCGCGCAACCCGCGCGCAACAAAAGAAGTGAGCTTTGTTGAGGGTTCTTGTCTGCCGCGCGCGCCAATTCTCAACTTTACTCAAGCCTCAACGGTTTCCTCTGATTATTGAGCTTTTCAGATTTCTGCCTGGCTACAGTGCATTCCGTCACCGCGACTTCATCAGCAAGAACGTCGCAATCGTTTCAACGCGCTCGCGCGGCGTCATCCCGACGGCCGCGCGCGCTCCACGACGGAATCAGCCATGCTCGTTACTTACTACTTCCCGTATGTGTCGATGCTCAACGCAGCGTCGGTGCCTTCCAGTGTCGTCGATCTGATCCGCAACGGTCATGTGCATGCCGCGGCGGCCAATGTGCAGCGGCTCGTCGATAGCCACGACGATGCGCCGCCTGCCGCGCTGCTGCAATTGCAGGGCGATCTGCAACTGTCGCTCGGCATGGAGGTCGATGCCGACGACTCGTACCGCGAAGCGCAAAAGCGCATGCGCGACGACAAGGACGGCATGCGCTTCGCGTCGTGCCGCAACGCGGGCTGGCAGGCGCTGTTCCGTTACCGCTACGGCACCGCGATGTCGTGCTTCATGCAGATCGCCGATCATCCGCTGGCGAGCGCGGCGCTGCGGCTCGATGCGCTGTTCGGCGCATTCGGCGTGCTGTTCAGCGTGGGCCGTTTGCGCGATGCCGATGCCGTGCTCGATACGCTCGAAGACCTGCTCGACGAAGCGGCCTCGAACGGCGCGTTTCATCATGCCGACGGCTGGCAGCGTCTGTTGAGCACCGTGCGCTTCGACGTCGAAGCGCAGAGCACGCTGCGCTCGCGTGCGGCGCTGTCCGATCACATCTACTGGCAAGTGGGCCTGACGGGCGACGCTGCGCCGCGCGTCGCGCCGCAGCGGCCTGCCGCGCTGCGCCTGCTGACGGGCGCGATCGAAGACCCGTTGCTGCGTGGCCGCGTCGAGTTTCTCGATGGGCTCGCGCGGCTGGCGGGCGGCGAGCGCGAGGCGCAGCAGCGGATCGTCGCGCATGCGGAGTGGGCGGGCAAGCAGGGCATCCAGAACTATCAGAGTGCGGTGCGTATCGAGATCGTGCTTGCGAGTCTTGCGGGCGGCGTGTCGTCGCTGGCCGAGTCGGTGCTCGTGCTGCTGACGGCCGAGGTGCGCATGCCGCAGAGCCACCGGCAACTCGAGTATCTGTATTGCCTCGCGAAGCTGCGCCATTTGCAGGGGCGCAGCGGCGAGTCGCTGGAGCTGTACACGCGCTATGCGCTGGCCGCCGTCAGTTGCATCCGCGACGAAGCGGGCGCGCTCGCGCGCTACGGCCAGCGCATCGCGCGCGCGCCGGAACAGCTCGACGATATCGGCACGCGGTTGCCTGCGCGTTATCGTCGCGCGTACCGGTATCTGCTCGACAACCTGGAGCGCAAGGATCTGTCGATCCGCGAAATTGCCGCGCAAGTCGGCGTGACCGACCGTGCATTGCAAAGCGCGTTCAAGACGAGCCTCGGCTCGACGCCGACCGAGATCATCCGCCGCCTGCGCATGGAGCGCATTCGCGCGGAACTCGAAGCTGACGACAGCGCGCACGAGCAAGGCATTCTCGCGACAGCCGTCAAGTGGGGCGTCAGTAACCGCTCGACGCTCGTCAACAGCTACCGTCGCGAATTCAACGAATCGCCCTCGGACACGCTGAACCGCTGAGATTCTTTCGAGACCATTCCGCCAGAACCACACCTATACCGAGCGTCGACCATGAAACTCACATTCCGTCACCGCGCGATCGCGGCTGCCCTGTTGCTGATGGGCCTGAACGCGGGCCACGCCGCGCCGATCACGTGGCGGCCCGGCGAAGTGCATATATCCGTGGAAAGCCGCGATCTCAAAGACGTGCTGCGCGACTTCGCGGCGAGCCAGGGCATTATCGCGACGATCGCGCCGAACGTGCAGGGCACCGTGTCGGGGCGCTTCGATCTGCCGCCGCGCAAGTTCATCGACACGATGGCGGCGACGTTCGGCTTCGTGTGGTTTTACGACGGCAGCGTGCTGTCCATCAGCACCGCCGACGACGTGACCACCAAGGTTATCAAGCTCGACTTCGCGGGCACGCAGAGCCTGCGCTCGACGCTTAAACAGATCGGGCTCGACACCGACCGCTTCCCGATCGTCTACGACGCGGAGCAGGGCGTTGCGCTGATCACCGGGCCGCACCGGCTGATCCAGCTCGTCGACGAAGTGGCCGCGCGGCTCGACCAGAACGCGAACCGCCGCACGGGCAGCGAAGTGCGCGCGTTTCCGCTGCGCTACGGCTGGGCGGCCGACCACACGATCACCGTGAACGGCAAGACCCAGATCGTGCCTGGCGTCGCGCATGTGCTCGCGAGTCTCTATCACCCGGAGCGCGACAGCGATCAGCAGGGCACCTCGCGCGCATCCGCCGACGGCACCGCGAACCTGCAACAGGTCAGCCCGTATGCGGACGTGCAGGGCGGCACCAACGGCGGCTCGCCGTACAACAACGGCGGCGTGAATCCGCCGCTGCCCGATGTGTTCGCAGGCGTGACGGCGGCGGGCGGCGGGCCCGTTGCGATGCCAGGCGCGGGCGGCGTGGGTGGCACGCAGGGCGGCGCATCGGGCAGCGGGCCGCAGAGCGCGGGCCGCGCGGCGACGGCGGCCGTGCCGGACGGCGCGGGCTCGCTGCCCGTCATCCAGGCCGACGCGCGGACCAATTCGGTACTGATCCGCGATCTGCCCGATCGCGTCGGCCAGTACCAGCAGCTGATCGACCGGCTCGACGTGAAGCGCAGGATGGTCGAGATCGAAGCGCACATCATCGAGATCGACGACGGCGCGTTGAAGCAACTGGGCGTCGACTGGCATGCGCATTCGAGCCACGTCGATTTCCAGACGGGCAGCGGCAGCGCCAACGCGAACAACTTCAACGGCACGGTGAGCCCGACTTTCTCGTCGCTCGATACGGCGGGCAATCTGGTCGCCACGGCGACGCCGACGGGCGGCTCGCTCACGGCTGTGATCGGCGACGCGAGCCGCTATCTGCTCACGCGTATCGATGCGCTGGAGCAGACCAATCTCGCGCACATCGACGCGAGCCCGAAAGTGGCGACGCTCGACAACGTCGAAGCCGTGATGAACAACAAGACGCAGTTCTTCATTCCCGTCTCGGGTTTCACGTCGAGCAATCTGTTCAGCGTGCAGGTCGGCAATACGCTGCGCGTGCTGCCGATGGTGGTCGATACGAACGGCGTGCAGCAGATCAAGCTGCAGGTACACGTCGAAGACGGCCAGCCGACGGGCAACAGCGTGAAGGACATTCCCGAGATCCGCACCAGCGAGATCGATACCGAGGCCGTGGTCGGCGAAGGGCAGAGTCTGCTGATCGCCGGTTACCGGATCGACAACGACTCGACTCTGAATACGGGTGTGCCCGTGCTGTCGAAGATACCCGTGCTCGGCGCGCTGTTTCGCTCGCGCACGCATCAGAGCAGCCACATGGAACGGCTCGTGTTGCTGACGCCGCGCGTGATCGAATTCTGAGCGCGGCTTCAGTCCGCGTCGCGGACTGTGTAGGGCGGCGCCTGCACGACGGGCGCTGCCGCTTGCAGGATGTCTTCGCGGCGCTTAGTGCTGGGCGGATAGATACGCTCGCAGTTGATCGTGCGCTTGGTCTGCTTCGCGGCAGCCCCTTGCGACGCGAGGCGGCGTTCCCAGCCTTCCGTGTAGACGGCGCCCCACGGACCGAGATCGAGAATGGTCGTGTACCAGTCGATGCAAAGCGGCAGCATCGCGAGGCCCAGCAGGTCGCAGACCGCGTTGTGCCCCGCATGGCGCCCCATCGGGCGGCTGTGCTGGCAGGACATCACGGATGGCCGCTCGCCGTCGATCAGGATGCGCGCGCAATCGCCCGCTGCGAAAACGCCGGGTACGCTGTCGACGCGCAGGAAGGCATCGACGGGCACGCGTCCGAATGCATCGGGTGTGACGGGGAATTGCGCCGTCAGCGGACTGGCGCGCATGCCGCCGCACCAGACTACCGTTGCGGCGTCGATGGGTTCGCTGTTTGTCAGTTGAATGCCGTCGCGTGTGACTGATTCTAGCGACACGCCCGGCCGAAGCTCGACGCCTTGCGCGCGCAGCGCTTCTTCGATCACCGGCTGCGCGCCGCCCATCGCCTGGCCGATCTTCGCGGAGCGGTCGGCGAGAATCACGCGCACTTCGGCGCTCGCGTTGCCGCCTGCAATGCCGCGCAGACGCGCGGGTAATTCGGCGGCGAGTTCGACGCCCGTCAGGCCTGCACCCACGACGACCACCGTATAGCGTCCCGGCGCCTCGGGACGTTCCGGCAAAGCAAGCAGATGTGCATGCAGCTTCGCGGCGCCGTCGAAGGTATCGACGTCGAAGGTGAACTCGCGCAGCCCGGGAATGGCCGGGCGCGCCAACTCGCTTCCCGCTGCGAGGATCAGGCGGTCGTAGCGGATCCATTGAGTAGATGAATCGCCGGATTCGAAGCCGACGCGACGATCGGGCAGATCGATCGAGCGGACCATGCCCTGAAGCCGCCGCACGCCCGCCGGATCGAGCACGTCGGCCAGCGGCACGAGCGTGGCGTCGAGCGGCTGCTCGTAGTTGCGCACGCGAATGCTGTGATACGGCGTGCTGTTGATCACGACGACTTCGACCTGATCCGCTGGGACGCGCAGCTCGTCGAGCTTGCGCGCCGCGCCGAGCGCGCTCCACAGTCCGGCAAAGCCGGCGCCGATCACTACTATCCGCTTCGTGTCCGTTTCCATGTCGGGCGTGCTCCCTGGATTGGAGTGTGGGGCGCAACGTCATTGGTTGCGCGTGAACCTATCTGTGTGCGAGCGTCGGCATCCGGAAATCTTTGCGTTTCCTGTCCACCTTCTGTGCGCCGCCTAACAGTAGCGCCTTTGGGCAAACATTACCATCGCTGGGAGTGGACGTTCGCGCGCCATTTTTTACGACCCGTTTGCCGCTATATGTGTGGGACCTCGCGCTGATCCGGCCTCGATACGCTCTATGATCGGGTCGTGACTACCGCGATCGCAAGACAGAATTCGACGCTTCGGTTGGAATACCGCCGTCTGTCATTACAAACTCCAGTTCAAGCGATGAAACCATCGTGCTCCGGATCGCATGAGTGCCCGGTGCGAACGGGTGTGCCTCACACGGGTCGACGCAGCGGCGGCGATGAAAGATTTAGTCAGGAATACTGGTAAAAGGCACGATACCCACGGCGATCCTGTGACCGCCGCGACCGTATCTCGGCCTTCTCAGGGCTGGAGCACAGCCAGGTACGGTTTACTCATCAACGGGTGAGCGATGCGCAGGCTGAATTCAATAAGAATCCTTCGCGCAGTCACAGCGACGACTGTCGTCGTGCACCACGTCCTGATACAGGACGGGCGGATGTTCGGCGAATTTCGCGTCGACGTATTCTTCGTACTAAGCGGCTTTGTGATCGCACTCGCGCTCGAAGCGGGCACGCACAGCGTGCGTGACTTCGTCACAAGCCGCCTGGTGCGGATCGTGCCGCTCTATTGGCTCGCGACGTTGCTGGTGTTCTTTGGCGCGCTGATTAGACCCGATCTCTTCAATTCGACGACCGCGAACATCCCTGGTCTGCTGAAATCGCTTTTCTTCATTCCATACAGGAAAGAGAGCGGCCATATGTTTCCGATGCTGTTCGTCGGCTGGACGCTGAACTACGAGATGCTCTTCTACGCGACGTCGGCGCTTGCGCTGTGGCGGTTCCGGCGGCATGTCCCGTTGATATTCGCGGCGATCACGCTGATGCTCGCCACGCTGTTTCTGATCGCAAGCCTCGCGCATTCGAGCCGGCCGATCGTCGAATTCCTCGCCTATGACCGGTTGCTCGAATTCCCGTTGGGTATCGCCGTGTGGTTCGTATGGAGGAAAGGGGTGCGCATTCCCGTCGCGCTGGCCGCGACGGGAGCCGTCGCGATGTATGCGCTGATGACCTGTATCGAACGGGTATGGCCGGACATCTCCCCGCTTCTGGGAAATGGCGTGCCGACCTGTCTGCTGCTGCTGAGCACGCTGAGTCTCGAAGGGCGCGTGGTGGACAGCGCGTTCACGCGCGGATTGCTGTATCTCGGCGATGCGAGCTATGCGACCTACCTCAGCCACCCGTTCGTCATCGAGGCAATGCGCAAGCTGGTCCCAAAAGTCGTGCATGGTTTCGATGTGCGCTCGCCAACAGGGGTGATCCTTGCGATCGTGGTGGCTTCGGCGGTGGGTTGCGTGGTCTATCGCTACATCGACAAGCCGTTGCATCGCGCGATCGGGCGCCTGATCAAGGTCAAGCGTGCCGTCAATGCGCCTGCTGCGGGTAAGGACGCGTCTTGCCGTGTGACCTGAGGGGCGGTCGCGCGTGAAGCCTAGTAGGCACCGCCCGTATCGACGGAAAGATAGAGCATGTCATGTTCGAGAAGGTTGATGAAATGCTCGTCTTCCTGGATCAGCTCCTCTAGCACGTCGCTGTTGGACAGCACGCCGATAACCCGTCCGGAATCGATCACGGGCAGATGCCGTATCCGCCGGATATGCATCAACGCGAGGCACTGTTCGCACGTGTGCTCGGGCGTGACATAAAACACCTGGGTCGTCATGATGTCGCCCACTTGGGTCCCGGCGGCGCTGCGGCCGGCCAGTTCGACCTTGCGGGCGTAGTCGCGCTGCGACAGGATGCCGACAAGATTGCTGCCCTGCAACACCAGCACGGTGGTGACATCCTCGTCGGCCATCAGACGCAGCGCCGTTAGCACGGCGTCCGTGGGGCCGACCGAAATCACGTTCCGGGGGTTCTCGGACAGAATTTGCCGGGCGCTCTTTCTCTCCTTTTTCATGATCGTCTCCACGAGAGGACGGACAGCTGCGCACGCCGGCGCCATCGATCTGCTTACGTGCCTGCCCGTTTTTCAACGATGGTTCATTCAAGTGTAGTCGCTTCGTGGAGGCGCGGATCCGGCGTCGGAGGCCCCGCGGTGTGGTCGGGCATGTGGCGGCCGAGGGCCGGTTACCGAACGCCGTTGAAGGTGCGCCGGGCGAGATGTCTGACGGTCTGTAGCGTTTGGCGGGTTGGCGCTGGATATCGAAGCTTGCGGGAGCTTTCGCGATGCTGCGACGGGCCGTTCCGGGCCGCGGCGAACGGCGTACACTGCTAATACGGCGAAACTGCCGTGTCGGAGGTTGCTATGGCCCGAAAGTTCTCTGATATCTTCAGGCGGCGCCCAGTGACAGGCGCCCCTGACGACGCAGCCCACGGTGAATCTCAAGCGCAACGAGATGAGCACACGCGGTTTTCACCGGCGCAGGCCAAAAAGCTCTGGGAGACGATAGGTCGTCGTCGCCACAGAGATGCGCGGGGCCGCTAGCGTAAGCTGCCTGCGGCGACTGCGCCCGCAATCACCGCAACGGCGGGGCTGAATCGAATGGCCTGTTCGCCCCGCTCCATTCATCTGCAATCGCGCGGCGAGTGACAATGCTGTCTGTCGCGATGAATCAGGCGCTCAAAGCCCGCCCGTCTCGATGAGAGGGCGGGCTTTTTTTGGCGCACATCGCGGAAGACCGTGTCGGGGGGCGCCCGTTTCTCAACAGATCGCTCGGCATAGCGAAATGATTTGACGGGTTGCATACGAGCAAGCTGCAGCGCTTTCCATCGAACGCGGGTCTTTTCGGGAAGCGCAGGACCGGCGAGGAGCAGGCTGTGTAAAATCCGGGTTCGAGAACCTTCACAGACTGCCGTCCATCCGACGCGATTCGCGCATGATCAGCCTTGATATGGGCCCAGCCCTGCTCAACTGCGGCAGTTCCGGAATCTGACGCGGCACACGCATAATGTCGGTCGACCTCGTCTGGATTCACGCAACATATCAACACCGACAATGCGGAGAGGGGCGTGGCCGTCAACTTCGACCTGAATGACTTGCAGGCGTTTCGAGCCGTTGTGGAACTGGGAAGCTTCCGCAAGGCCGCCGACGCGGTCAACATTTCCCAGCCGGCCTTGAGCCGCCGCATCGACAAGCTCGAGGCGGCGCTTGGCGTGCGCCTCTTCGAGCGCACCACGCGCAGCGTCACGCTCACCACCGTCGGGCGCGTGTTCGCCCCG
>Ga0209564_1003116_pt1 | contig 11705 bp, 11 predicted proteins | sample AraplaCol_mMF_r2_FD_184272 | JGI IMG/M metagenome (GOLD analysis project Ga0209564, IMG submission 184272) | Arabidopsis root microbial communities from North Carolina, USA - plate scrape MF_Col_mMF_r2 (SPAdes) (version 3) | ecosystem: Host-associated > Plants > Roots > Endosphere | place: USA... | reverse complement strand
CTATACGGGCCAGCGTGCTCATCGCCTTGCCAGGTATCGACTGCGTAACACTTGACGGGGATGTCGTTCTCACGCGCTGCCTGGCAGAAGGAAAAGTAGGAATTGCCCGAGTGGGTCCCTAGCTCCACGAACAGCGATGGGCGCAGCTGCTTCATCAGCCATGCGGCAAACGGCAGATGGCCGCACCAGTTGTCTGGCGCTTGCAGGGACATTGGAGTGAAATTGGCGGCTTGCAGCAAGCCCTCGTTAAAGTCATTCATGGAAAGTCTGTGTTTCGAGTTTAATATTTTGCATCGCGATGCCGATCAGGCCACCTGCCACGCTGGTCGACTCGGACTTGAAGCTGACGGCATCATGCACCCAATGGTGCTGAACGTGTTCGTGCTGCGAGCCGTTGGCGATGGCCACGGTAACGGAGTAATGGCCGGCAGCCAGGCGCGGCATCTGGAATGCGAAGTCAGCCACCAGAAACTGGCCGCCGTCACAGGCAACCGGGGCGTCCATGGTGGTGAGCCAAGTGTTGTCGCCGAACAGGTTCTGGCCCAGCTTGTCCTTGACGTAAAAGCCGATGATCGGCGAGTCCAGGGCGCCATGGGCTTGCGCCTCCACCCGCAGTATCACATCTTCGCCGCCGACGATCCACGCCAGCGGCTGCTCCTGCGCGTCGAGGAAGCGCACAGCCGTAATTTGAGCCTCTCCCTTGCCAAAGGACGGCGCATCAGGATCGAAGTCAAAGACTTCGAGGTCGTTGCGCAGATTACTAGCATTGATGAGATCACGCCGCTGGTCCTGCGCCGCCGCTGCCGGCTGCGCACTGGCCGTTTTGATGCGGGTAGTGGTGCTCTTGCCTTGCTGGGCTTCGTAAAAAGCCTCAAGGTAATGCTCGCATACTTCCTTCGGCGAACCCCGCTCCTGCAAGCGCCCCCGCTCGATCCAGATCGCATCGTTGCACAGGCTACGTACCGCCGCCGTATCGTGGCTGACGAACAGTACCGTGCCGGTCTTCATAAAATTGCGCAGGAAGCGCATGCATTTTTGCGTGAAGAAGGCATCGCCCACTGCCAGCGCTTCGTCCACGACCAGGATGTCGGCGTCGACGTGGGCAATCACGGCGAAGGCCAGGCGCACCATCATGCCGCTGGAATAGGTCTTGACGGGGCGATCGACAAATTCGCCGATATCGGCGAAGGCGACGATGTCCTGGTAGCGCGCGTCGACTTCGTCCTTGCGCAAGCCCAGCACAGTGGCGTACATATAGACGTTTTCACGGCCGCTGAACTCGGGATTGAATCCGGAACCCAGCTCCAGCAAGGCGGCAATACGGCCGCGGGTCTCCACCGTACCAGAAGTTGCAGTAAGCGTGCCGCATATCATTTGCAGCAACGTGGATTTGCCGCATCCATTGCGGCCGATCAAGGCGACGGTCTGGCCCTTCCTGATTTCGAAGGAGACGCCATTGACCGCCCAAAACTCGCGGAAGTATTGCTTGGGGGCCTGCCCAACAGCGCGCTGTAGGCGTGGCAATATCGACTGCTTCAGACGATCACGTGGCTGTTCATAAATTTGGTAACACTTACTGATATTGCTGACCTTGATGACGACTTCAGGTGACATCAGTACATCCTTTTACAGCAATAATCATCTTGTATGCAATCTCGCTTGCGTCCGGATTCATGCTGCTTATCATTATTAAACCAAATGCGGGGGGCGGCGTCGCCCGCCACCAAAAAAGAATCTCTGTTTTATCAACATTCGAATGACTAATCTGGTATTTTAGCATCCCGACCAGTGGCGAATCGCCGGAAAGATGCTGCACTTGTGCGGTATGGACTCTCCATAGGTCGTGGGGGCCGGGCAACTCGCGACAGCCGGCGACAGAATTGTCATTTAAGTACGATATAATGCGCACGCCCATTTCGGGCGACGATCAACGGGGTATGCATGGATTTTCAAAAATACGCAAAGCCGGTTTCGCATCAAAGCCGCTTCGGTGGCTTGTGGACCGATCTGACTAATGCCGATGAAATTGTGACCGGAAAACTGCAGCTTGGACAGATCACGAGCGAAGAAGAAGCGATGCTTCGCGCGTGGATCCGGGACGGATACATCATCATCGAAAATGCAGTTCCCACTGAGCTTATTGATGATGCACTCGAAGACGTGGCCCGCATTTATAGAGAGGGCAAGGCCCTGGTCGAGACATACGAATTCAATGACGTTCGCCTGGTCGGCGTCGAGGAACGCCACCGTCAGTTGCCGCACAAGCTTATCGATGCGTATGCCTTATCTGAGCCGCTTCGTAAAATGCAGCACTCCGACCGGATTTCGCGCTTCCTTAACTTGGTTTTTGATCGCCCTGCCCTGGCCTTCCAAAGCCTTTACTTCGAATGGGGTTCGCAGCAATCCATTCACCAGGATACCGCCTACGTCAGGATCAACCGCCCGATGGAGATGGCGGCCTCGTGGATCGCGATGGAAGATATCCAGGAAGGCAGCGGTGAGCTCGAATATTTCGTGGGCAGCCACCGCATTCCCGAGTTTCTGTTCCAAGGCACCGACAAATGGATGCCATATGACGCATCGGGCGCTGCCGAGCACCCGGCGTTCTTAGCCCACATCCAGGAGGAAAGCGCAAAAATGGGACTCAAGAAAGAGCGCTTCCGCCCTCGAAAAGGTGATGCACTCATCTGGAGCGCCGACCTCTGCCATGGGGGCTCCCCAGTCACCAACAAGGTGACGCGCCGAAGCTTTGTCACCCACTATTGCCCGTCCACGGCCAATCCATTCTATGTTGACGCATCCGGGGCATATAGCGGAAAAATCCAGCTCAATAATCGCGGATATTATTCTTACAGCTTCCACGGCAATGCCGTAGACCCATATAACCGCTGATCATTCGACAGCATTCGCGCACAAGGGTGGCCCCTGCATCTGGCAGGGGCCACCTTTTTCATTTCATGTGAAAGTCTCTGCCTCGGCAAGCAGCTTGCCCACTTGATCTTTCGCCGACAACGCGGGTTCGCCCTCAAAAGGCCAGGCGATATCCACGGTAGGGTCGTTCCAGGCCAGGCTGCGCTCAAATTCCGGATACCAGAAGTCAGTCGTCTTATACAGGAACTCGGCGCTCTCCGACAACACCACAAAGCCGTGTGCAAAGCCTTCCGGAATCCAGAACATGCGCTTATTCTCCGCCGACAATTCGACCCCGACATATTGGCCGAAGGTAGCCGAACTGCGGCGCAGGTCCACGGCGACGTCATAGACCGTACCTTGCGTTACACGCACCAGCTTGCCCTGCGGGTGCTGGATCTGATAATGCAGGCCGCGCAGAACATTGCGCGCGGAACGGCTATGGTTATCCTGTACGAACGTGACTTCGCGGCCAACGGCCTCGTTGAACGCACGCTGATTGAAGCTCTCGTAGAAAAAACCGCGCTCGTCCCCGAACACTTTCGGCTCGATCAGGACGACGTCGGGAATGCTCATGCGGGTCGCTTTCATCAGTACACCTTTTCTTCGAGAATACGCAACAGGTACTGGCCGTACCCGTTCTTGGCTAGCGGACGCGCCAGCTTTTCCAGTTGTGCGGCATCGATCCACTGCTGGCGGAAGGAAATCTCTTCCGGACAGGCGACCTTCAGGCCCTGGCGGTTTTCCAGGGTCGCGATGAATTGGCCGGCCTCGAGCAGGGACTCATGAGTACCAGTATCAAGCCAAGCGTAGCCGCGGCCCATGATTTCGACGTTGAGCTTGCCTTGCTCCAGGTACAGGCGGTTCAAGTCGGTAATTTCCAGCTCGCCGCGCGCCGACGGCTTCAGGCTCTTGGCCAGTTCGGCCACCTGGTTATCGTAGAAATACAGGCCTGTCACGGCGTAATTCGACTTCGGCTTGGCTGGCTTTTCTTCCAGCGACAGGACACGGCGCTGGTTGTCAAACTCTGCCACGCCATAACGTTCCGGATCATGCACGTGATAGGCGAATACGCTGGCGCCTTCAGTACGCGCCATGGCATTGGCCAGCAGGTCCTGGAATTCATGGCCGTAGAAAATGTTGTCGCCAAGTACCAGCGCCGACGGCGATTCGCCGATGAAGCGTTCACCGATGATGAAGGCCTGGGCCAGGCCGTCCGGCGATTCCTGCACCGCGTACTCCAGGTTCAGGCCCCACTGTTCGCCATTGCCAAGCAATTGCTGGAAGCGCGGCGTGTCTTGCGGCGTCGAGATGATCAGGATGTCGCGGATACCGGCCAGCATCAGGGTGCTCAGCGGGTAGTAGATCATCGGCTTGTCGAACACCGGCAACAATTGCTTGCTGATGGCCAGGGTGGCCGGATGGAGGCGGGTGCCGGAGCCGCCGGCGAGGATAAGGCCTTTGCGTTTCATTCAGTTTTCCGTTCAGGAGATTTGTTCAATGAGGCGGTCGACGTGGATTTTCCAGTCAGGAAGTTGCAAGTCCAGCGCACTGGACAGCTTGCTGGTGTCAAGCCGCGAATTCTTAGGCCGCTTGGCCGGCAGCGGATAAGCTTCAGTCGGGATCGGCTTGATCTGCGCCGGATCCGCCTTGATGGCCGCGCCGCGTGCCTTGGCGCGCTCGATCGCGTAGCTGGCCAAGCCGTGCCAGCTGGTGGAACCGGACGCGGTCAGGTGGTAAATACCGCCTGCTAACGCGCCGCGGCGGTAGGCCGCAATCGCCAGCGCCGTGACATCGGCGATCAGCTCGGCCGAAGTCGGTGCACCAATCTGGTCGGCCACCACGTTCAAGCTGTCACGCTCGCCAGCCAAGCGCAACATGGTCTTGATGAAGTTGCCGCCATGGGCCGAGAACACCCAGCTGGTACGGAACACCAAGGCCTTGCAGCCGCTGGCCAGGATGGCTTCTTCGCCGGCACGCTTGCTGCGGCCATACGCGCTTTGTGGCGCAGTGGCGTCATCTTCGAGGTACGGGCCGGCCTTGTCGCCGTCGAACACGTAGTCGGTCGAGTAGTGCACCAGCAAGGTGCCATGGGTGCGCGCATGCGCAGCCATCGCAGCCACCGCAGCGGCGTTGACAGCCAGCGCTCCGGCTTCGTCGGCTTCGGCGCGGTCGACCGCCGTGTAGGCGGATGCGTTGACGATGATATCGGCAGCCTGGCTCTCGAGCACCTGTTTCAATGCCGCAGGATCATTCAGGTCAAGGCCATCGCGCCCGAGCGCCACCAGCTCGCCCAAAGGCAGCAGGGTACGCTGCAGTTCATGGCCCACCTGGCCGTTCTTGCCGATCAGCAGGATCTTCATGCGTATTGCTTCTCAACCCAGTTGCGGTAATTGCCGCTGGTCACGTTCTGCACCCAGTCCCCGTTGGCCAGGTACCACTGCACGGTCTTGCGGATGCCGGTTTCAAAGGTCTCGGCCGGCTTCCAGCCCAGTTCGCGCTCGAGCTTGCTGGCATCGATCGCGTAGCGCTTGTCGTGGCCCGGACGGTCTTTGACGAAGGTGATCTGGGTCTTGTACGACTGGGCGTCGGCGCGCGGCTGCAGCTCGTCGAGGATGGCGCACAGCGTATGCACCACGTCGAGGTTGGCCTTTTCGTTCCAGCCGCCGACATTGTAGGTCTCGCCCAAGGTGCCGGCTTCCAGCACGCGGCGGATGGCGCTGCAGTGGTCTTTCACGTACAGCCAGTCGCGGATCTGCTGGCCATCACCGTAAATTGGCAGCGCCTTGCCGGACAGGGCGTTGTGGATCACCAGCGGGATCAGCTTTTCCGGGAAGTGGTAAGGGCCGTAATTGTTCGAGCAATTGGTGGTCAGCACCGGCAAGCCATACGTGTGGTGGTAGGCGCGCACCAGGTGGTCGCTGGCTGCCTTGCTGGCCGAGTACGGGCTGTTCGGCTCATAGCGATGCTGTTCGGTGAAGGCTGGCGCCTGAGGCTCCAGCGAACCGTAGACCTCATCGGTCGACACGTGCAGGAAGCGGAAAGCGGCCTTCGCCTCGCCTTCCAGGCCGCCCCAGTAAGCGCGCGCTGCTTCCAGCAAGTTGAAAGTGCCGACAATATTAGTCTGGATGAACTCGCCAGGACCATGGATCGAACGGTCGACATGGCTCTCTGCCGCAAAGTTCAGGATGGCACGCGGCTGGTGCTCCGCCAACAGGGCCGCCACGCGCTCGCGGTCGCCAATATCAGCGTGCACGAAGATATGGCGGGCATCGCCGTCGAGGCTGCGCAGGCTGTCCAGGTTACCCGCATAAGTCAGCTTGTCGAGATTGACAACGGTCTCGTCGGACTGCGCCAGCCAGTCAAGCACGAAGTTGCCACCGATGAATCCGGCACCGCCGGTTACCAAAATAGTCATATTGTCAAATCTTCTTAAAAATTGCCGCTGCAAGCAGGCCAAGATTGCCCAGCAAGGTTTGGCGGTGAATGCCGGATTTCTTCAAATCGATAAGTCGCGGTACCAGAGAGCGTTTCCGGGCCCTGGCCAGCAGTTCGAGCGTAAGGCGGCTCTCGGGCGTGAGGCGGGAATGCAAACGTTGCAATGCTACCAAATGCCGGTCGTTCCAGGTGCGCAAATGGCCCTGCCATAACATCCGGATGCGCACCCTGCGCGCCGCCCAGGTCGAATTCGTGCCGACGACATTATTACCATGCTGGCGATAACGCAGCGAAGGATAGGCATCGTACTTGACCTTGCCGCCGCAACCGGTCACCACCATATAGGCCCAGCTGTCGTGCGAGACTACTTCGACGTTTTCGCCCACCTCGCAGATCAGGCGCCGGGCCGCTTCATTGAACACCATGGTGTTAGCGCCACCAATATTCTGGATCAGCGCGTTGGCAAAGCTTGGCGGCTTGGAGAACAATGGCGACAGCCCGAGGTCGCGATTTTCGGCATCGACCAGCCGGGTTCGCGAGCAGTACAGGGCTGGGACATCCTTGGGGACACTGCTCAGCCATTCCACAGCCCGCTGCAATTTGTCTGCTTCCCAGATATCGTCCTGGTCGGAAAATGCGTAGCATTCGGCCTGGATGTCGGCCTTGCATACCAGGGACAGGAAATTCGAGACAAAGCCTTCCGCCGGGCCGTTATGGATGGAAATGCGATGCGCCCCCCACTTCGCCCGATAACGCTCCAGGATCGCATGGGTATCGTCCTCCGAACCGTCATCGGATGCCCAGACTTCCCAGTTGCCGTGCGTCTGTCCTTCGATGGAATCCAGTTGCTCTGGCAAATAGTGCTGTCCGTGATATGTACAAAGCAGGATTGCCACCTTCGGCAACGCATTGTTAGCTTGCATAATAAAAAAGCCTCATCGCTTGGTGTCATGCATTTGTCACCAAACATATTTCTTTTGCCACAATTTGGTCCGGTTAACGAAGAATGGCCCTGACGGGCCTTCTTCAACCAGCGCAAGCATTCTGCACGCACATTCAAAATTTGGCGAATATTCTAACATCTCGACACAAGTGCCAGCAAACAAGCGCCAAAGCCGGTCGCCCGCAGCCAGACAACCCGGCGCCCCATGACTGGCCGCCAGACCTTATATCTTCCCGAATACTGCTGCAGCCAGCAGACTCAAATTGCCAAAACGGGTCTGCCGGTGCACGCCGCAGCCGACAAAATTGAGCAAGCGTGGCAGCGGGCTCATTTTTCGCGCCTCGGTAAAACGATTCAGAATCGCCCGATTTTCCGGCGTCAGCCGCTCTTCCATCTTGCGCAGCGCGGCGATATTCCTATCATTCCATTCCCGGTGCTGCCCTTGCCAAAGCTTGCGCATGCGCTTCAGGCGTGCGCCCCAGCCGGCATTCATGCCAACCACGTTGCCATCGTGCTGGCGGTAACGCAGGGTCGGCTGCGTGTCGTAAAAGACTTTGCCACCGCATCCGGTCACGACCATATACGCCCACCAGTCGTGCATCACAATCGGCAGCTTGTCTCCCGCTTCCTGCAACAGCCGGCGGGCTGCCTGGTTGAAGACCATGGTGTTTCCGCCGGCGAGGCTCTGAACCAAGGCATTGGTGAAGCACGGCGGCCGGCTGAACAACGGAGACAAGCCAATCGCGCGGTTCTCGGTATCGACCAGCAAAGTGCGCGCGCAATACAATGCAGGGGTATCAGGCGGGACGCTCTCTAGCCACGTCAGGGCCCGCCTTAGCTTGTCTGCTTCCCAGATATCGTCCTGGTCCGCATACGCGTAGTAGTCGGCCTGGATGACGGCATTACAGGTCAGCGCCAGGAAATTGGCGACCACCCCTTTCCCCGGTCCCGCATGAACCGACAAGCGGCCGGGCGGCCACATTTTTTCATAGCCCTTCAGGATTTCCCGGGTGCGGTCCCCGGACCCATCATCCGACGCCCATACTTCCCAATTGGCGTGCGTTTGCACTGTAAACGAATCGAGTTGCTGCGACAGATATTGCTGGCCTTCATATGTGCAAAGCAGGATCGCTACTTTGGGTTCGCGCTGTTCCGTCCCGTATTGCCTAGACATAAATTTCCAAGGTCTTCCACCAGTAAAGCTGCAAATGATAACCGATGACCCTGGCGCCGCCTGGAGCGGCGCGATCGGCGCCGAAGCGATTACTGGCGTTGGCTGCGCTGCTTCAGCCACTCAGAAAACTCGGCGCCGATTTCTTCATGGTGCGCGCCCAGATCCACGGTTGCCTGCAAAAAGCCCAATTTGCTGCCGCAGTCATAGCGCGCGCCTCTATAACGATAGGCAAATACTTTTTCACGGCGCAAAAGATTAGCGATACCATCGGTCAGCTGGATTTCGCCGCCAACCCCGCGCGGCAAGTTCTCCAGCTCCTTGAAAATCCCCGGCGTCAGGATATAGCGTCCGGCCACGGCAAGCGTGCTGGGCGCGTCCTCAGGGGCTGGCTTTTCTACAATTCCCGTCACATTCACGAGGTCTTGCGTGACGTTTTCAGCGCTGACAATCCCATAGCGCTTGGTATCTTCGCGAGGAACGTCCTGCACGGCGAGAATGCTGGCCCGCCATTCGGAAAACTGATCGGCCATCTGGGCCATGATCGGAGGCGTGCCCACCATTAGGTCATCGGCAAGCAATACCGCAAACGGCTCGTTGCCCACCAGCTCCTTGGCGCACAGGACAGCGTGGCCCAGCCCTAAAGCGCGCGGCTGGCGCACATAGGTACAGACCATATCCTCGGGCGCGATGCTGCGCGCGATATTCAGCAGGTCGGTCTTGCCTGCCAGCTCAAGCTCGTTTTCCAGCTCGTAGGCAGTATCGAAATGATCTTCCACACTGCGTTTGGTACGGCCAGTGACGAAGATCATGTGGCGAATGCCGGCCGCATAGGCTTCTTCGACCGCGTACTGGATCAGCGGTTTATCCACCACCGGCAGCATTTCCTTCGCAGATGCCTTGGTAGCGGGCAGGAAGCGCGTTCCCAAACCCGCAATTGGAAATACGGCTTTCTTGATTTGACTCATTATTAGAGGTTTCCGAACGAATTAACTGCCAATTGCTTGCAAGATCGATTGACATTCTAACATTCGGGGGCACTTCCTAAGAATGAAGCGGGCGCCGCTTCATTCGTAGCCGTTGGGATTTTGCTTTTGCCAGTTCCAGTGATCGCGGCACATGGCGTCCAGGTCGTGCTGCGCCTTCCAGCCCAGCTCGCGCTCCGCCCGGGCGGGGTCCGCGTAACAGGCGGCAACGTCACCGGCGCGCCGCGGCGAAATACGATAGGGGACAGCTTGCCCGCTGGCATGTTCGAAGGCCTTGACCACCTCAAGCACGCTATAGCCGAGACCGGTTCCGAGGTTAATTTCCGTACACTGCGGAACGTTCAGGCGCTCCAACGCTTGCAAGTGCCCGCGGGCAAGATCCACCACATGAATATAGTCGCGCACGCCGGTGCCGTCCGGCGTCGCGTAGTCGTTGCCCCACACATTCAGGTATTCGCGGCGCCCTACGGCAACCTGCGCCACGTAGGGCATCAGGTTGTTCGGCACGCCCTGCGGGTCTTCCCCGATCAGTCCGCTTTCATGGGCGCCAACCGGGTTGAAGTAACGCAGGATGGCGATGCGCCAGCCTGGATCGGATCGGTACAGGTCGCGCAGCATGTCCTCGATGAAGAGCTTGCTGCGCCCATAAGGATTTGTTACCGACAGAGGATGATCTTCAGTCAATGGCAGGAACTGAGGCTCGCCATACACCGTTGCCGAAGAGCTGAAAACCAGCGTGCGTACGCCGCAATTCTTCATCGCGGACAGCAAGCGGTGGGTGCCAATCACATTGCTGTCATAGTAGGCGAGCGGATTGTCGACTGACTCCCCCACAGCTTTCAGGCCGGCGAAGTGGACCACCGCTTCGCACTGGTAGCGGCGCAAGGCGTCTTCGATTTCCGCCTGGTTGCGAATATCGCCTTCCACCAGGATGGGCTTGCGGCCAGTGATTCGTTCGATGCGCGCCAGCGACTCTGGCCGGCTATTGCAGAAATTGTCGAATACCACGATCTCGTGCCCGGCGGCGAGCAGCTCGACGCATGTGTGGGAGCCGATATAACCCGCCCCGCCTGTTACGAATATGGTCATCTGCTTACCTCTGCTTTCAATGAAGGAAACGCACAACGTCTGCGGGCGAAAATATTACCAAAATTTCCACCAAACGCCCACGCACGGCGATGCCCGGCGCGCTGTAAACGCGGCACCAGCCCGAGCGGGCTGGTGAACAGTGGAGCGAGATTGCTCAGTCGAGGAAGTCGCCGTAATCGCGCTGCGCGTAGCCTTTGAGCTGTTGCCATGGCAGAGCCGTGGCGGCAGCCGGCTGCGCCTGCACTTCCATGCGATGGAAAATGGTCGCAGCCTGGTCGCCGCTTTCAATCACCAGCGGGACCTGGCGCCGTTCATCCCACAGCACGCGGCGGAAGCTGCCATTGCGCACCAGCTCGCGCCAGCGCGCGCCGGGCACGGTGGATGGGCGCGGTGACAGCGGCATGGCTTGCACCGCCTTGGGGTCGCACAGGTAGTAGGCATTGACCCAGGAGCCGTCGAAATCGACGTTGCCGTATTCGCCGGGCGGCACGGCAATCACTTCCTTGCTGCGGGCATCGACATATTCGAGGCGCGTCTTGTCGCCGTCCAGTTGCACGTGGCGCGGCAGCAGCACCGGGTTGAAGTGCTTGTGCACACTGTGTTCGTGATCGCTGGCCTGGCCTGCGGCCTGGGCTTGCGGCGGCAGCACGCGCGCCACCCAGACGTGGCCGGGACGTCGCAGCATGGTTTCTTCATAGCGTACTTCGCGCGTGACGCCTTCCGGCGTGACCGCTTTGCTGTAGTAGTGGATGCGCAGGTCCAGCGCCGGTGGGGACACTGCGGCTTGCGCCTGGCTGGCGGCAAGCAGGATGGCGAGGATGAACTTTTTCATGCGGGTACTCGTTGGCGGGGCGGCGCGCGCCCCGCCGGTTGGCATCAGAAGCCGAAGGCCGTCTTCAGCAGGGTGAACACCTTGGTGTTGTCGATGGTGCCCTTGAAGGACTTGGCGCCGGCGCCGGTGGCGAACAGCTTGACGTCGCCGCCACCGTGGGTTTCGCTCGACAGGCGCACGCCGGTTTCCTGCAGGTAGTCATTGCCCAGCGCGGTGGCGCTGTCGACGCTGGTGCGCAGGTTCGGGCGGTTCGGGCCATTGCCGAACACCAGGGTGGTGTAGGTATTGCCGTCGGCATCCTTGCTCGGCTGGCCGGTCTTGTAATCGCGGTTGATG
>Ga0209564_1003109_pt1 | contig 11734 bp, 16 predicted proteins | sample AraplaCol_mMF_r2_FD_184272 | JGI IMG/M metagenome (GOLD analysis project Ga0209564, IMG submission 184272) | Arabidopsis root microbial communities from North Carolina, USA - plate scrape MF_Col_mMF_r2 (SPAdes) (version 3) | ecosystem: Host-associated > Plants > Roots > Endosphere | place: USA... | reverse complement strand
CTGAAAGCTGAGGTCTACACTTAACCAGTTGGCATATTCCCTGAAAAGTGATTTCACCTGTTCTATCTCCTCGGGGTTACTTTTGTTCGTTATTTGAATAATCTCCAGCATACTTATGTTTTTGGGTGTGCCTGAAACGCAAAAAGCCTCCTGAGTTTCAGAAGGCTTTTTACTATTCGGAGGTATCGAGCGGATTCCCCCATTTATACTAAATCCTTTCCTGTGGCTCATCTGCACGGGTTTATCAAGCCTTCCTAAAACATTTCTAAAACAATTCCGTCTCAGGCGGGGAGTAAAAATACAACTAAAATTTCATCAATTCAGCCGGGGAGACGCCCAGGGCATCGGCGAATTTTACAATAGTAGTCAGTTTTAAATCAGTTGTCCCGCGCTCAATCCTGCTAATATGACTGCCTTCCATCCCGACTTGATGCCCTAGCTCAGTCTGCGTCATTTCCTTTGCCTCCCTAATCCTTTTTAGGGTAGCTCCAAATTGCCGTTTTATTTCTTCGTCCCTTTTCATTTTCAGGGCCGTAATATATATGCAATTTGCGTAATAAACCTAATGCTACAGCGCTAGCGTTACAAAGCTAGCGCTGTAACGCAAATTTTACTATATTAGTGGCATGGAAAGTTTGTGTACATCAACACAAGATAAAAAGCCAGCCCGAGGGCCGTAGCAATATGCCGGGGATTGCTAATCTAAAGGGGCAGTGGGTAAAAAATCCCGTGGTGCGCACCTAAGTATGCGTGCTAAATCATTAAGATGACTAAGATTGTACTTGTCATCAAATTTACTGCTTTCAACACTCCCTATAAATCCGTTGGATACGTTAAGGGCTACTGCCAATTCCTGCTGAGTCATTCCGAGTTCTTTTCTCCGCTCTCTTACCCTGTCGATTACATACTGTTCGATTTGTGTGATCTCGCCCATAAAAAAGTTTGGGGGCAAGAAGGACTAAAAGAGCAAAAGCGCCACTCAGCTATGGCTGAGAATTTTATTTCCCTTATATTCATGGATGAAAGCGACATCAAAATATTTGCTACTCCAGCAACAAACTTAACTCAATGCGTCAAGCATTGCAAGTAGGGGCGGACATATTAACGCGTCGGCGAGCCCTGGCTAAAGTGCCAGGGCACTTTAGCCAGGGCACTTTTAATGTATCAGAATAACCAAAATCCCAAAACAAACCATTGATTAATATCACCATCACCCAAAAACAAAATAGCTGTTATGATTAAGAAAATTTTTTTCCTGGCCCGGTATAACCCCAATAAATTGAAGCAAAAAATTAAAGAACTGGAAACTGATAGATTTAACTTGTATAGATTGCTTGAGGCCTGGACTCATGACATGAACACACCAATTAACGCTATCTCTGCAGCGTTATCGGGGTTGAAAAATATAAAGGATTCGGAAGATTTAATTGGTGTATTTGAAGATATCATTACGGGAATGAGACAATTAGCTGATCTTAACGACAATATTAAAGAGTTTTCTAGCAAGAACCCCAACCACCTAAAAATTGAACTCATTGAGGCTGGGAAATGGTTCACAGAAACGGTATCACTATATAAACATCTAGCTACTGCACGCGGAATAAATTTAACGACGGCAGTTGCCCCTATCATCCCCTCAATTGTCAGAACAGATAAACTAAGAGTGACGCGGGTGCTTTCAAATATAATTAGTAACGCTATCCGGTTTACGCCCCAGGGCCGAAATATTATGACCCGCCTTTATGTTGAGAATAAGTTACTTCACATTGACATTTTAGACGAAGGGAGCGGTATCCCTAACGATAAGCTATTTGAAATTTTTGAGCCATATGTTAGATTGAACAAAATGGCGCCAGGCTGCGGACTAGGCTTAAGCATAGCTAAACAAGATATGAACATTCTTGGCGGGGAGATCACCGTAAAAAGTGAAATTGATAAGGGGTCTGTTTTTACATTTACTATTCCAAATATCATGCATCAATAGTAATTTTTTGGCAGAACAGTTATTATGCACGCGCCACTTTTTCAAGTGGGGCTTCATAAATATGCCTTTTTTTCCTAAACATAGATAATAATCAAAAGCCCTCCCTTTCCAGGGGGGTACTTTCATTCAATAAGGCGGATAGCTAGGTCAAATGACAGCTGCGCCAATGAATTATACATCTTTCACAAATTTTCACCACAAACTACTAATTTTTTTAGCAATTTGCAAACAAAGTTAGTATATGTGGAAGAGCATAGAAATAAGCTTTTCGGCTTGGTTTGGCGATATACAAAAACCGGTAAAATTACATCAAATAAAGGGTATGGGCCATATTTACCATTTTGAATTGCAGATTGAGGGGAAGCAGCAAGGAATGCTTTTCAGGAATGTTCACGGATGGACCGGCTTAAACTACATAATATTGGACGGCAGTAGGCTTGATCTTACCAGGGATGATGTACAGGCTCTTGCTGAAAGGATTGAGGAAGCGCTTTTAATTGAGAGACTTGATATTACTCTTTTGGCAATATTTGGGAATGAAGTTAGAGAGGTGGCAATATTCGAATGCAGCCCCTGGTCATTTGAGCTACGAATAAACAGCAAGGGAGAATACCGCCGTATAGGCCGAATTGTGAAAATAAACAGCGGCATTTGGACGGCAGAGGCAGGACACGGCGGTTGGAATTATATTAGCGGGATGGATGTGCCTATTATTGGGGATATAATAGAGGAAATAAAAAGCAGATCGGGCCTGTATTCCTAAAATAATTACAGGGCGCCCCTAAAGAGAGCGCCCCTATACTTAAAAAGAATCTATACGTCTCATCCATCCGTTCAGGTTGACGGCCTGGGCCGGAGTGCTTCTAACAATGGCATGAACAAAAGCCGTTCTACTTGCCTTCAGACGGGTTAACAGGTCAACAGGATCACAGGTATTTATGGCCTGAATGGTGACCGGCCCTACCACCCCATCACAGGCAACCCCGACAACTCGCTGCACCCTTCTTGTGGCCGCGCTCCCACTGTTTACCCCCCAATCAAACATGAAATTGCACACGCTTTGGCTCTTAACATCCGCCCCCCTTATAGGGCGCCAAAAGTTTTCATAGTAAAAAACCTCTATGAGGCCGTCTAGCTGCTTGTTAGCAACCCGCTCCCCTTGTTTTAAGGGTTTGGCCCGGTCAATAATACCCCACCCGCGCCAACCCGGCCAATATTTCCGGCTTATTCCGGCATACGTCTCACCACCACGGTCTGCGGACCTGTTAGAATAAAATCCCTCATGTGGGAGCGTCTTTTGTAACACTATCTTAAAATCTGCCACGTATTCCTATCTTAAATTCTGCCTTTAATAAAGAAAAACACCACATTGCCCAGGGCTAAAGCGAAGAAAAGCGCCCAGCCTGTACGTGCTTCACGCTGGGAATGACGCAAGGTGCCCTCAGATCGCAATCTTGCCTCACGCTCCTGAGCCGCGTTAATTTCCGCGTCCCTTCGCGCCAGTATCGCAGCCCTATACAAAGCCGAACTCCGGGCAACTGAGTCGGGGCTTAATTTTATGCCGGGGCATGGTTTGGCGACGGTCAATATCCCGCCCTTGCTTGTAACTTCTGAGTTGTGGAAGTCGGGGCATGGCGTCGTGTCTGTAAGGTGGATCATGCCGCCGGGGACAGTTAATATAACAGGCGGGACTGTATCGACTGCATAAGTGCGCTGCAGCTGCTGGATATACGCGCGCTCCCTGTCAGCTGCGCGCCTTGTACTGCTGCATCCATTTAGGAACAAGCAAAACAGTACTATTGTAATGACCTTATCTGTATAGCTCTGTCCGTTCCCCAAGAAAACGCCCACCCCCTTGATTATTGCAGCTAGAAAAATGAACCCGTGCAAGACTCTATTTTCTGTTTTACTGGCAAGCTCTAAACTACTCACGAACTCAGACGCAGCCGGGATCACCAGGGCAACCATTGCGTTGCTAAACCGCCGGTACCAAAGCGGCGCCGGACGGTTAATTTGCTCAATATTAAACTTTGTGTCTGCCACGAATTTTGGATTTTATAAAATTATATCCATCCTTAACCAACAACCCAACAAGGCCACCAACGGCGCCTAAAAGCATTGTGGTTAGAATCTGCTGCCCTATCCCCGATAAGAAACAAGGGATAAAGCCACTAATAAAGGCCAATACGTTATCCTTCATACGGGAACTATTAGAATGTAGATAAAGCGATACGCTTCCAACCTGAAGCAGTTTTTATGTAGAAATAATCATCATCCCAGGAAAGGGCGCCTACCGTGCCGTTTGCGTCACCTGAAGATGTGGGTGTATAGGAAGTCCTTAACCGCAGCTGATTGTAACCGGCAGAACCGTTGATGTCTATTCCTGCAGTGGCGGAGACGGTGTTTATGCCAATGGCGTTTTTGAAGTATCCTGTTCCAAGCGTATCCACCTTGAAAGTAGCTGTTGGTACCGGGTTGTTATCACGGTAAATGTCCAGTTTTACGCCAGTGGAATCTAATACAAAGTTGTTCTGCCGGGGCGCCTCGGTATTGCCGTATGTCGACGCCATCACTACTCCTTGCGTTCCATTACAATTTATACCATTAGCCCTCAAAAAACTGGCGCCAGAATATACGTTGGAACCCATAGAGAAGACGTTCTGTCCCATGTTTAAATATGGCAATTCATAGTTTGTCAACTCTGGGATCGGGGAGTAGGATACGTTGAAGGTATGCCCGTTAATTACATCAAACGAAGTGTTTTTAGACACAATGCCTCCCAGGTCAACGTGGCTAGTACCTAAACCATCGGTTGAGATACTGGTCCCGCTGCCGGCATTATCTGCCGTCACGCCGGTCGGGGTGGCTAAAGCGATTTTACCTGTTGCGTCGGTTGTGAGAAATTGGCCGGTAGTATTGGGATATCCGTATAAGGTAACAGCGCCGCCAGCCCTGTCAACGCGAAGCAAAAGATTGGTACCGCTGGTTGTTGGATTGGTCATCAGTAATTTGTCACCGTCAATGCCGAGAGACAATCTATTATCTGTAATCCCTGTCTGGGCCGACATGCTAGCTGCACCCGGAGATACGCTCAGAGCGCCTCTGCCGGCCGCATTCTGCCAGTCAAAGAGCATAACGCCAGCGCTGGAGTTCATAATTATTCGCATTCCGGTATATGCCGGGTCATAGGCCCCAAACGAGCCATACGCACGAACTTCAAAATTCGAAAGCTCATTAAACGTTAACGATCTACGGACAGTAGGAGAAGCGAAGCCACTTACAACCCGATCTCCAGTCAAATTGGAACTCGTATTATATATGTTAGTGCTTATTCCAACATCGGACCAATTTGGGTTCTTCCATAACTGCACGGTACCGGTAACCGGGTTATAACGTAAGGCACCATCACGATCAATCATAGCATCAGTGCTAGTGGTATAAGGCAATAAAAAGGCGCCGTCTACTTTCATCCCCGTATAGTTCCAATAATACGGAGACCAACGCCACTGCTGAGCAGAGGCAAAAGAAGAAATAAACAGCAGCGAAACAATTAACTTAATGGTATAACGCATCTATCTAAAGGTTTAGGATCACGAAGAGAAAGCGTAAGGACGCACCCCGCCGCCAAACTTGTGAACCGGTCTGTAAAAAAATCTATTGTTATATCGTCGTTCAGCTTAAAGTCAAAATCCGGGTTATCTAATAAAAAAGCAACCGTGTCCAGGCCAACAAGCAGCATATCAGATTGTACCTCAAGCTCATTTTTCTTATCCTCATAAATGAGATCAGCAAACAAAAGCTGTATTGTGTATTGCATTACAGGACGTGAGTAAACGCCTTGGGCAATGCTAACCCACATTATAGGGAACGACGCCGCCGCGCTGGCCTCCAGCTCCGCAAGATCACCTCTACCAAAGCCGTTAATCTGTAGATGGCGGCTCGCGTATTGCGCTAATATGTCAATAAGGTTATTGAGAGTCATTTACCACTATTTAAGTACGATCCCGCACGTATATTGTGTAATATCTGGCTGTACCACATCGGCGCCAAAACCAGGGTTTAAATATTCCGGAAAACTTGATTGATTTTCGCACAGGTACCTAATCGCCTGCTGTGCATAATACTCCCCCCTGTCTTTATAAGCGTCCATCACCTTTACTAGATCACTGAAAGAAATGGGCTGTGCTGATTCACTGGATCGTTGCATGACGCCTTTGTTAAGCAGCTTGTACTGCATAGAAATCGGCATTTCAGACAGAGTATACCATACCAGTGCATCAGTAATGTAAAAATCGATTAGCTCTTTGTATGCGCCGGCCAGCGTATAAGCTTGTATATCTGCCTGCAGCTTCAAATACAACTTTGTGCCACACAGAGGAAGTACATAACGGTCCTGCACGTACTTTACCGTAGGCAGCAGCTCTTTAGGATCAACATTATCAGATAAGTTACTCCTGTCTTTCAATCTTTGCTCTGATATAAATAGGATATTCTTACTCATCGCCAACGTTTTTAACTACCACGTTTGATGCCCAAGAATGGCGACAATATGGCCTATGTTCATTCGTTCCGGGTATCGTATACCAGCCCCCACGCCGGGACCAAACAGAATACCCCAAACGCGCCGAAATCTTCTCTATATCCTTTCGGGAATATAACCGGTCAAGCTCAAGCATTTTTGCGCAAAACGGCCTATTTCTGTCATCTTGTGGGCCTTCATAACTATACATTATCTGAACGGAGCGAGTAACCGGATTACGATCCTTTATTATGCGCTTCGCTTCAGTTGCCGGCCTACGCTCTACTACAACATCTTCTCCCCTTTTCTTTTCTGACACCTTCAACAACCCGCTTTTCTCCAGCTCCCTTATAGCTTCCTGTATCAGTTCAACATCAACGCCCAGGGCTTCCGCTATTATCTCCTGTGTAGTAAAAGGGTCTTTTGATAACAAATCAATTATCCCCTCATGTACTTTTGTAATTTGCGCTTCTTCGTTTGCAAAGTGCTGTGCCTCTTCTTCGTCGTTCGTAAACAATACTTGCTTAGACTTCAAAACTTTCAGCCCTTTGCGTGGACTGCCATACTCAGAAAAAACAGCAACATCCCGCTCGTCAACGGAAAACTGCTGAGCGGGCGGCGCTGGCTCGGCCTTCAACTTTATTGATAACTTGTCAGAAATGTACTCCCGTATCTCATCCCTCGTGAGGTTATTGGCAATAACGTTCTCCCCAAAGGCAAATCCTATCGGCTCAGTCTTTTGAATGAATAGCGGAACCTGTACGCCGATATAACCGGCCAGGGTATTAAATATTTCTTCCCAATACTCTTGCCGGCCGTTAACAAACGTGTTTTGAAATATTTCAAAAGCATCCCTAAACTCCGATCTACCGCCTAGCTGTCCCTCTGTTTTTATACCGAATAGCATAGGGGATGTGACGCGGTGGCCTGTAAATATGTGTTGCTCTGCGGTTTTGCCCAACCAATCAAAAAGCTTATCACTTTCCGCAACACTCAAGTCCTCTACCGTAGCTGCATTCTCCTTATTATGATTAAATGCAAGCATGTATTTACGGCCACGCACGCCGCCGAACTTCCGATCAAACATCTTTTCTATTTCCTTCTGTGCATCTTCAGTAGGAACGCCATTGTTGAAGTTGATCAGCTTGTTTACAAAAAATCCCCCTTTGACGTTGTTTAAATGGTAAAAACCAATTTCAACATCAACCTCAATCCATGTAATAGAGCCGCGATATGCAGGCAAAGTGTATATGTCAATACCAGGGTGATACTTTTTTATATAAAGTATCTGTGTCCCGGTCTTTTTGTCGGGGTTGAAAGCCGGGTAGGGATCGTATTTCGGGTTGTTGTTGATTTTGTATGATCCATCCGGGAGGTATTTAACCCACTCGTCAGACACATAGAACTCCGAATTATCGGCATTACTTCTAACGGAGGTGTAATCTAGGTGGTATATACTTCCCATCTTCTCGCTACTGCTTGTCCACACAATCTGAAGATAAGCGCCATTGAAAATTTCAAAGTCCAGCAAGCATTTCTCAAATACTTGCCGCAAGGTCTCCCCTTTTGCGTTTGCTCTTTTAAGAAAAGCGTTAGCCGTTGTTTTCTGCTGTTCAGTAATGCCCTCTTCGTCGAATTTAAAGCCCTTCCCCATTATATAGTCAACCTTACCGTTAATTATACCGCTGTGCTTAGAACTATTGTTATACAGGTATAGTAAGTAGTTGGGATAGTCATTTTTTTCTCCGTAGTAGACATATGGCTTACCTTTTTTTTCAAGAAATACAGGTTGCGCGGCGTCCTCAAACTGCAGCATAACAAACCCATTCCCTAAGTCTATCTTATTGTCCATACGTTTCATAATCTGACGGTGTGCCGGTATACTCTACCGGCGTTTCCTTATCTCCTACAAGCTGGCATTTACCAAGCTCCAACAGGCTGCTCAGTTGATCAGTGATCCGGTATGTAAAAAATCCGTTATCCAGGTTAACAAACAATGATGTGTCTATGAGAAAGGCATTGTACCGATCCGGGTATAGGCTTGTATCCTGCGCATCCACTATCTCAACTGTCTTACCTGTTAGATCATGTGTAAATGTTAGGGTAAACCGAGTCGGCGTTAATGTCGCTTTCTCACTTACAGTAACTACTGCAACTCCAACCGTACCGCGCTTTAGGAGAATCATAACGCCTACACATATCACATGCAGGCATTTTTTTTATAAAAAAGCCCGGACTAACCGGGCTAAGTAGATACATTGTGCATATGTTATGCGGCAGGGGCGATAAGGCCGCTTATAATGGCAGCGCTCACCTCTGGCGCCATCTGCGGCTCCTGGGCCGTCAATTCCCTCGTGTAACCGTTACGATCACCAGCTGCCGTACCGGTTCCGCCATCGCCACCTGTGGCATTAAGTCCATTCTCCTTCCCCACAAGAAAATATTTACCATTCATGTCACGCACAATACACATCACGGTGTTTTGGGCTAACAACATCAGCTCGTTTCTTTTATTGGCCTCCATTTTATTGAGAACAAAAGAAACAACCTGTTGATAAAACTGCGTGCCGTTCTGCTGGTTGCTCTGCAGTGTCTCGGTCCAGGAGGCCGTTTCCTTTGGCAGCTCGTATTTTCTAAACTGCTTACCTGCAGCAACGGCGATTGTTGTAACTACGCCCTGCGCTTCAGTAACGGCCGTAACATTCTCATGTTCTATAAAATAAAGCTCTTTCGTACCGCCTACTGATCCCAGGCAGTCGTTTACCATATTCTGAGTTAAGGCACAAGCCATCGTAATATAATTTTGTTTAAAGAAGGGGGCCGGAACTACCCGGCCCAATGGTTACGCCAGCTTAAAGGTTACAACCTCTTTGGGGAAAGCAACATTTACACCTGACTTCCAGTTTGCGTCAAAGCGCACCTCTTTTGCCTCTTTAGCGTAAAACATATCAAATTTGTCGTCCTCACCTTCAAGGTCAGTGCCCATAAATACGTTAGACCAGCGAAGGGCAAACACCCGGCTTGTGTCATTCAGTCCAGGCAAAGCAACTAATCGGATGTTGGTACCAGGGATCACCAATTCGCCGTTACTGTTGGCCGCATCATAGTGGAACCAGTTTTTGTCACGGAGAGCAAATGTGTACGGGGTAAAGACGTCCCAGCCGCATAATACCTCCAGGTCCGGTTTGTCGCGCAACTCTGCAGGAATTGCCTTAACAACAGCATCAATAACGGAGATAACATTTGCCTGCGTGATCCCTGTAGCCGAGTCAATGGGTGTACCGATATACTCTGCTGTATTGGCATTAATGTTAACAGTAGAGCTGTCGTTATTCTTAATTAGGCCATCGAACTTGTTAAGATTAGGGCTAGCGCTTGCTGTGTCACCCTGCCACAATGCTTTTTCCAGGGCGCCCGCGATAAGCAAGGTCTTTTGCCCTGTATACTCTTCCTCGAAAGGAATTGTTTCTTGTTTGCTGCCATCTTTCAGCATCTTTTGTGTATACTTTTTTTCCAGTTCCTTTGGGCACAGTGATTCCTGCACTTTAATGTCACCGACAACAACAGAGCGTTGGGTAATTTTAGTTGTGCCTGCAGGGGTAAATGCACAGTTGGCGCCGTCCTGAAAAACAACGTCCGTCTCAAGCACTCCTATTTTCTCAGAGGTTTTTACCCCTGTCAAAATATTGCCCTTCTCCGCAATCCTAGCTTGCGTCTTGGCCCCCATTATAGAGGCAGTAAGTAGAACTTCCTCGTTTTCTTTAGTGTAATTAGCAAGACCGTTTAAATCTAAAGACATGATTAACTTTTAAATGATCGGTTAAATTTTTTACTTCTTCCCTAGTACAGCGGCAAATGCGGTAGCGGTCCGCTTTCTTACCTCTTCGCGGCTATCCTTCTTTTCGCCAAATACTGTTTGCTTGGGCTTGTGGATGGGTTCTTTGGAGTCCTCATTTGCTACATGCTCCATAAATGTGTTGATTGCCTGGAATAGTTCAGTAAATGAACCGCTTCTTTTTTCAAGCGCGTCAATCCTTTTCTGCAAAATGGCGTTTGCCTGCTCCAACGCAGTGATTTGGGGCGAGTAATCAACGGCCGGCTGTTTGTTCATTTCCTGCTCAGTGGCCTCATCTTCCTTTGCCTTTATCTCGGCAATCTTTCCGGGTTCAGACACCACTATCACGCTGCCGTCCTCCAGTTCATAAGACCCGGCAGGGGCGAGAAGCTGAGAGCCCTCAGCATCTACAATAAACACATCGCCACCAGTTTCAAGTACTGAATACTGAATGACTGTGCCGTCAGACAGCTTACCGCTTTCAAAGGATTGCTTATCGGGCTCTTCGCTCATTGCTACCTTTAAAAGGGATTTCATCTTTTCTATAACATCTTTGGGCGTCATACCTTCATTTTTCTACACCCACATATGCCCAATCGTTATTTTTTTTAGATGTTGTGGATAACTTAGTATTGCACGCTATCAAGAAGTGATTTTATCTCCTTAAGCAAAGCCTCGTCAGGGTCAACGGCAGCTACTGGCTCATACTCAAATAGCCCCTCAACGCTGAATCCGCGGAACTCACCGGATTTTATTTTCTTCCATGTGTCTGCGCTATTGATCTTTGCCGTCAAAAACCATGTACCGTCCGGCAAATCCTCAAAGCCTTGCAACGGCGCCTTACCCAGGCTCCTATTAACAATCCATGACTCATAAAAAGCGCTATCCGATACAACTGCATTCCTTTTATGCATCATGTTAATATTTGACTGATACCCCTTTTTGAAGAAACGCAAGGCAATCTTTTCTATCGTATCTGCATCAAATAGTACATAGTACTCGCCGTTCTTGTCGTTCCTGTAAATTGGGATATCCGGGATCATAGCAGGTCCGGAAACAATCTGCTTATCTTCATTCACTACAGAGAAAAGGCAACGTTCTTGCTCGTTAAATGCAAGAAAGTCCCTTTGTATGGCCGGCTTCTCAACGAGTGAAACAAAATTCACCTCGTTGTCATCTTTTAAGTTGTCGCTAATGGTTAATTTAAATACTGGTAAATCCATGTTTAAAAAATTGCTTGTTCTTCAATCTTGGCTACACGATCCTGTTTATCCGTTATATCTGACTCAACTACATACACTCTTTGCGGGCCGGTCTGCGCCTGCTGTTGCGCTTGATCAACAAGGGTGCTAACATTCGCCTGCAGGGATGGCTGCGCCTGTACCGGCGCGCTTGC
>Ga0209564_1003105_pt1 | contig 11746 bp, 10 predicted proteins | sample AraplaCol_mMF_r2_FD_184272 | JGI IMG/M metagenome (GOLD analysis project Ga0209564, IMG submission 184272) | Arabidopsis root microbial communities from North Carolina, USA - plate scrape MF_Col_mMF_r2 (SPAdes) (version 3) | ecosystem: Host-associated > Plants > Roots > Endosphere | place: USA... | reverse complement strand
CGCGCCGAGCTGCCGTTCGGCGGCGGCCAGATACGGATCCCAGATCACCCACGCATCGACGCTGCGCTGTACGAACGCGGCGCGCGCGTCGGCCGGCGTCAGGTAGATCGGCTGGATGTCGGCATACGTGAGGCCCGCATGCTCGAGCGCCTTCACGAGCAGGTAGTGGACGTTCGAGCCCTTGTTGAACGCGACCTTCTTGCCGCGCAGTTGCGCGAGGGTGCGGATCGGCGAATCGGGCAGCACGACGATCGCCTCGCCCTGCGGCGCGGGCGGCTCGTTGCCGATGTAGACGAAATCGACGCCGGCGGCCTGCGCGAAGATCGGCGGGGTTTCGCCGACCGTGCCGACGTCGATCGCGCCGGCGTTCAGCCCTTCGAGCAGTTGCGGGCCGGCCGGGAATTCGAGCCATTGCACGGTGACGCCCTGGCTCGCCAGACGCTTCTCGAGCGTGCCGCGCGCCTTGAGCACGACGAAGTTGCCGTATTTCTGGAAGCCGATGCGCAACCGCGTGCCGCTGTCGTCGGCCCGGGCGGGTGCGGCCGCGAGCGGCCCGAGCGCGAGCCCGGCCAGCCCGGCGGCCGCGCCGTGCAGCCACTGGCGGCGGCGCGGGTTCGCCGGGGTCGTTTCAAGGTCTGCGTGCGGTGTGTCGTTCATTGGGGCGTGTTCACGCTAATAACGGGTTTGCGCTGGCCCCCAGAAGGGCCGAGCGCGAGGATTGCGACGAAGCGAATACTCGACGTATTCGCGAGGAGCATGACGCGGCGATCGGCCCTTCTGGGGGCCAGCCCCGCGAATGAATTTTTCCAAACAGGGGAACGTGCCTTTCCGCCCGCATGGCGGCGTCGTTCGTCGTTGCAATAGCTACGGCTATTGCGCCTCCTTTCTCCTTGCCCTGCGGGCGGAAAGGCACGTTCGCAAGCCCGTTATTAGCGTGAACAGGCCCTAACGCCGCCGCCGCGTCGATGCCGCCGGCCCGCGAGCCGGGCCGCGCATCGGCGCGCTACGCGCGTGCGTCGCGAATCTTCGCCAGCTCCCGCTCCGACAACTCGCCGATCTGCGCGAGGTGTTCCGCCAGAAAATCCTTGAGCACGCGCAGCTTCGCCGAGCTGCGCCGGTTCGCCAGATACGCGATGTAGATGTATTCGCCGGTCAGCCGGTTTTGCAGCCGGTAACGCGGCAGCACGGCTTCGAGCTGGCCGCTCGCGAGCAGGTCGCGTACCAGCCAGATCTCGAATTCCGCGATGCCGAGCCCCGCGCAGGTCGCTTCCAGCAGCAGCTCCGAGTGGTCGGTGACGAGGTTGCCGGCCGGCAGCACGCTGTGCTGCGTGTCGCCGCTCACGAGCGCCCAGCGCGGATCGCCTTCCGGGTGCACGTAGCGCAGGCAGTTGTGGTGCGTCAGGTCGTCCGGCGTTGCGGGGCGCCCGCAACGGTCGAGGTAGCCGGGCGTCGCGCACAGGATGCTGTCGTTGCGCGACAGCCGGTGGACGACCAGGTTGTCCAGGTAGTTCTCGCCTTCGTGGATGTCGAGGTCGAAGCCGCCGGCTACGAGGTCGTTGTGGTTGTCGGTGAGCCGCACGTCGAGCTGGATCGTCGGATAGCGAGCGAGAAACGGTGCGATCAGCGGCGCGAGATGACGGCGGCCGAACGCGACCGGCGCGGTGAGCTTCAGCGGGCCGCTCGGCTGCGCGTTCAGCTCGGCGACGACGCGCAGCGTGTCGTCGAGATCGGCGATCAGCGTGACCGCGCGCTCCAGGTAGATATGGCCGGCTTCGGTGAGCGTCACGCTGTGCGTGGAGCGGTGCAGCAGCGCGACGCCGAGCGCCTCCTCGATCGCCGTGACCTTGCGCGCGACGGTTGACGTCGATACGTGCATCTCCTTCGCGACCGCCGAAAAACTCCCTGTTTCGACCACCCGCACGAACGCGCGCATCGCGCCCAGATGATCGATGCCGGTTTCTCTCGCGCCTTTTTTCATTCGATTCTCGCTGTTGCGTCCCACGCAAAACCGCTTTCGATAATACAGAAGCGAGCTTGTTTTTGCAAAGGCATAGAATGCGAACCCGTCGCGTCGGGAAGCGGCGAACGACGAGCGGGCACGAGACATCCAGGAGGGGCACGATGACCGAAAACGGCTTCCGCGTCGAAGCGGATCTTTTAGGCAAACGAAGTATTCCGGATACCGCCTATTACGGCGTCCATACGCTGCGCGCGAAAGAGAATTTCGACATTTCCGGCCGCACCATTGCGGCGCTGCCGTACCTCGTGATGGCGCTCGCGTCCGTGAAGGAAGCGGCGGCCGACGCCAATTGCGAACTGGGGCTGCTGCCGCGGCCGTACCGCGATGCGATCGCCGCCGCGTGCGTCGAGATCCGCGAAGGGCGGCTTCACGACCAGTTCGTCGTCGACGTGATCCAGGGCGGCGCCGGCACGTCGACCAACATGAACGCGAACGAGGTGATCTGCAACCGCGCGCTCGAAATCATGGGGCACGCGCGCGGGCAGTACGAATACCTGCACCCGAACGAGCACGTCAATCTCGCGCAGAGCACCAACGACGTCTATCCGACCGCGATCCGCATCGCGACCTGCTTCGCGGTCGAGCACCTGCTCGAGGCGATGGCGCGGCTGCGCGATGCGTTCGCGGAGCGCGCCGACGCGTTCGCCGGCTTGCTGAAGCTCGGTCGCACGCAGTTGCAGGACGCGGTGCCGATGACGCTCGGCCAGGAATTCTCGACCTACGCGGTGATGCTGACGGAAGACATCGCGCGGCTGCAGGAGGCCGGCTGGCTGATCCGCGAGATCAACCTCGGCGCGACCGCGATCGGCACGGGCATCACCGCGCATCCGCAGTACGCGGAGAAGGCGCTGGCCGCGCTGCGCCGCATCACCGGGCTCGACCTGAGCACCGCGCCGAACCTGATCGAGGCGACGCAGGATTGCGGCGCGTTCGTGCAGGTGTCGGGCGTGCTCAAGCGGATCGCCGTCAAGCTGTCGAAGATCTGCAACGACCTGCGGCTGCTGTCGAGCGGCCCGCGCGCGGGCTTCGGCGAGATCAACCTGCCGCCCGTACAGGCCGGCTCGTCGATCATGCCCGGCAAGGTGAATCCGGTGATCCCGGAAGTCGTCAACCAGGTCGCGTTCGAGGTGTTCGGCAACGACCTGACCATCACCTTCGCGGCCGAGGCCGGCCAGCTTCAGCTCAACGCGTTCGAACCGGTGATCGCGAGCGCGCTGTTCCGCAGCTTCAGCCACCTGACGGCCGCCTGCACGACGCTCGCGCAGCGATGCGTGAGCGGCATCACCGCGAATCCCGAGCGGCTGCGCGAAACGATGGAGCGCTCGGTCGCGCTCGCGACCGCGCTGAACCCGTACATCGGCTACAAGCGCGCGACCGCCGTGGCCGCCGAAGCGCATGCGACCGGCAAATCGATCCGCGAGGTCGTGCTGGCGCACGAACTGATGACCGACGCGCAACTCGACGAAGCGCTGCAGCCCGAAGCGCTGATCCGGCCGCGGGCGTTCTGACGCCGGCCGGCTCGCAGCCGTACCGAAAGCGCCCCCGGAGCGGGGCGCGACACATCTACAAACAACGGAGACTCACGATGACACACCCCAGCGAGCGCCCGGCCGGCCCGGCCGGCGGCGCGGATGCCGCGCATGCCGACCCCGATGCGATGTTCGCGTCGCACGAAGCCGGCTACGCGAAGCAGTTGAAGCCGCGGCACGTGCAGATGATCGCGATGGGCGGGGCGATCGGCACCGGCCTCTTTCTCGGCGCGGGCGGCCGCCTGCAAAGCGCGGGGCCGGCGCTCGCGCTCGTGTATCTCGTGTGCGGCGTGTTCGCGTTCCTGATCATGCGCGCGCTCGGCGAGCTCGTGATGCACCGGCCGACCAGCGGCAGCTTCGTGTCGTACGCACGGGAGTTCATGGGCGAACGCGCGTCGTTCGTCGCGGGCTGGATGTACTACCTGAACTGGGCGACGACCGGCATCGTCGACATCACCGCGGTCGCGATCTACATGAAGTACTGGGCCGTGTTCACCGACGTGCCGCAATGGGTGTTCGCGCTCGGCGCGCTCGGGATCGTGTCGGTGATGAACATGATCGGCGTGAAGGTGTTCGGCGAGATGGAGTTCTGGTTCTCGCTCGTCAAGGTCGGCACGCTTGCGGTGTTTCTCGCGGTCGGCGCGGTGTTTCTCGCGAGCGGCCATCCGGTGGCGGGGCAGATGACGGGGCTGCATCTCGTCGCGGATCACGGCGGGATCTTCCCGCACGGCATCCTGCCGGCCGTGCTGATCGTGCAGGGCGTCGTGTTCGCGTACGCGAGCATCGAGCTCGTCGGCGTCGCCGCGGGCGAGACGGCTGACGCGCGCAAGGTGCTGCCGAAGGCGATCAACAGCGTGATGTGGCGCATCGCGCTGTTCTATGTCGGCTCGGTCGTGCTGCTGACGATGCTGCTGCCGTGGACCGCGTACAGCGCGCACGAAAGTCCGTTCGTCACGTTCTTCAGCAAGCTCGGCGTGCCGTACGTCGGTACGGTGATGAACGTCGTGGTGCTGACCGCCGCGCTGTCGAGCCTGAATTCCGGCCTCTATTCGACGGGCCGCGTGCTGCGCTCGCTCGCGATGGGCGGCTCGGCGCCGCGTTTCGTGTCGCGGATGAACGCGCGCGGCGTGCCGTACGGCGGCATCCTGATCACGGTGGCGATCAACGCGATCGGCGTGCCGCTCAACTACATCGTGCCGGCCCAGGCGTTCGAGATCGTGCTGAACATGGCGTCGCTCGGGATCATCACGACGTGGGGCTTCATCGTGATGTGCCAGATCCTGTTCCGCCGCGCGGTCGATCGCGGCGAGATGAAGGCCGTGTCGTTCCGGATGCCGGGCGCACCGTTCACGTCGTGGCTCACGCTCGCTTTCCTGGTCGGCGTGCTGGTGCTGATGGCGTTCGACTACCCGGGCGGCACGTGGACCATCGCGATGATTCCGGTCGTCGTGCTCGCGCTGGTGATCGGCTGGAAGCTGGCGAAACGCGGCGCCGAGCGCGAGCGGGCGGCGGCGATGCCGGCATCCGTGCGTGGCGTGGCGGACCCTGCGCGGAACGCGTGACGACATGTACCGGGGGGCGGTCCGTTCGCGGGCCGGCGCCCCTGGGGCGTTCGGTTCACATTCAGTTAGTTCAACCCGGTGCGCTCACCGACCCATCGGCCGAAATCGCCGGCCATCTTCGCGGTCAGCTCGTGGCCGGCAGCATACAGCCGCGTGTCGTGCGCGACGCCGAGCGCCGTCAGCTTCGCGTCGGCCTTGTCCGCCCACGAGACGGGCAGCTTGTCGTCGAAGCGGCCGTGCATCACCAGCGCGTGCAGCGTGCTCAATGCATCGCGCGGCGCGATCAGCGGATCGATTTCCGGCAGGATGCGCCCGCACAGCACGGCGAACGCGCTGACGTCGCCCGGCGACGTGAGGCCGACGCTCGCGCTCATGATGCCGCCCTGACTGAAGCCGGCGATCACGGTCGGCAACGCGGGCGTTGCGTCATCCTGCACCCGCAGCGCATGCAGCAGCGTGATCAGTTGCACGCGGCTCTCGTCCGCGCGCGTCGCATCGATTTCAGGGCCGTTCGGGCCGAAGCGCACCGGAAACCACGCATGCTGACTGGGACCGAACGTGAGCGGGCCGCGCAGGAACGCGATTTCGATGCGCGGATCGATCACGTCGGCCACGTTCAGCAGGTTGGTTTCGTTGCCGCCGACGCCGTGCAGCAGCAACAGGCGCCTGGCGGGGCGGCCGGCGGCCGGGCGCAGCCGGTACTGCAGGCCGGAATCGGGATCGGTGGTCAGCGGCAGGACGTCGGTCATCGCGTGGGTCCGGTTGGGGGAGTGATCCGACAGTCTAGAACGCCCGGCGGGGCGAGGTGAATCGCCGGATTGCGATTGATTCTTTCTCGCCAGGAATGAATTGACCGGCTTGAAAGTTTTTTGTCAGAATCGGGTGCGACCACCGACACACCGGGAGATCCGATGATTTCGACGAAAAGATTTGAAGCCGACGATGCCAAAGCTGAACGGCTTCCCAACGACGCGGGATTCGGCGCTCGCGGTTCCCATGAACCTCGTCGCAGCGCAGTGAGCGCGAACGAGCCGGCGCTGGAGCAGTGGGCGTGGCTGGCACCTCTGATCGGACCAATAGACCCGGAGTTTGAAAACGCGCTCGCGTCGCGACCCGCGATTTCAGACGAGAGCGGATGCATTTGACGTTGCGGCAGCAAGCGAATGCGCAAACGTTTTACCGGTATTCGACCGGATTGAATTGTCGGATCGAGAAATAAAAGAATGAATATCCAGATCCGATTTGCCGAGGTCACCGGGCAAGCCGGACGGGACGCCCGGGCCAGCAGTTAACGGCCCGTCCAATAAGAACTTTAGCCTTTTCTCCCTGCAATTAATCATTGCGATTTCCTCAATGGCCGATTGATTTTCGGTCATCGGACAGTCATACACCATCCCCGATAATTCGGCGCTCACATTCTTTCAATAGACCAAAGGGCGATCGAACCCGGATCGCTGCGGGGAGCTGTACTCATGACCATCCGTCATCGCATTACGCTGCTAGTCGTCCTGACGTTCTTCGCGCTGTCCGCGATCGGCATCTACGCCGTGTACCAGACGCGCAAGAGCGCATCCGAGGTGCGTCAGGTCACCCAGGGAATCGTGCCGAGCGCGCTCGCGTCGGCGGATCTCGTCGCCGATGTGAAGAACATCCAGATCGCGACGATGACGCTCGTCTACGCGCCCGACGCGAACACCGCCGCCCAGGCGCGCGACGAGCTGAAGGCGAAGCAGGCTGCACTGCGCGCCGCACTCGACGCGCAGGCGAAATCGGCGGTCGGCCAGGCGCAGGTCGGGCTCGTCGCGCAGGCGAAGGACAGCGCCGCGAACTATTTCGCGGCGATCGCCGACACCGTGCAGATGAAGACGGACGGCAAGGCCGAGATGGCGCAGGCCTACCTGTTCGCGAACGTCGCGCAGTATCGCGATGAACTCGAAAGCATCGTCGACACGCTGCGCGTCGAGAAGAACCGCCAGAAGGACGACGCGATCGGCGCGCTGAACGGGATGCTCGCGACCACGGCGACCGCGATCGCGGGCGTCGCCGGCACGGTGATCGTGCTGCTGACCGCGCTCGGCTTCGTGCTGTATCGCCAGATCACGCGCCCGCTGATCGGGATGCAGACGGCGATGAGCGAGATCGCGACGAGCCAGGATTTCACGCGCCGCGTGCCGGTGGGCCGGATGGACGAGATCGGCCATTCGATCGTCGCGTTCAACGGGATGATCGAGAAGATCCAGGAGAACGCCGCGCAACTGAAGCAGAAGACGGCCGACATCCAGGCGATGCTGCAGAACATGCAGCAGGGCATCCTGACCGTCGTCGAGGGCGGCGTCGTGCACGCGGAGTATTCGGCGTACCTCGAAACCATCTTCGAGACGAACGACATCGCCGGCCGCGACCTGATGGCGCTCGTGTTCGACGATTCGGCGATCGGCGCCGACGCGCGCTCGCAGGTCGACGCGGCCGTGCACGCGTGCCTCGGCGAGGACAGCATGAACTTCGAATTCAACGAGCACCTGCTCGTCAACGAAGTCGCGAAGCGGATGCCGGACGGCCGCGAGAAGTGGCTCGACCTGAGCTGGTCGGCGATCACCGACGAGACCGACACGGTGGTGCGCCTGATGCTGTGCGTGCGCGACGTGACCGAGATCCGCGAGCTGACTGCGCAGGCCGGCGAACAGCAGCGCCGCCTCGAGATGATCGGCGAGATTTTGTCGATCAGCCAGGACAAGTTCCACGACTTCGTGCACAGCGCGAAGGGCTTCCTCAGCGAGAACGAGCGGATGATTCGCCAGCACGAGCGCGTCGATCATTCGATCGTCGCGGCGCTGTTCCGCAACATGCATACGATCAAGGGCAATGCGCGCACGTACAGCCTTCAGCATCTGACGAACATCGTCCACGAAGCGGAGCAGGCGTACGAATCGCTGCGCCGCGCGGACAGCGGCCCCGAGTGGAACCGCGACGCGCTGATGGAGGATCTGGCGCGCGTACGCGAGGCCGTCGACCACTACGCGACGATCAACGCGGTCACGCTCGGTCGCAGCGGCGAGCCGGCCCAGAACGGCGCCGATTTCCTGATGGTCGAGCGCGCGCACATCAGCGAGAGCCTGCGGGTGCTCGACGGCGCCGATCCGGCCAACGCATCCGACTGGCACGCGGCGCGCGATGCGGTACGGCGCATGCTGAGCCAGCTCGGCACGCAAGGGATCGGCGAAGCGCTTGGCGGCGTGATCGAGTCGCTACCGTCGCTCGCGGCCGAGCTCGGCAAGCCGGCGCCCGTCGTACACATCGACAGCCACGGCCAGCGCGTGCGCAGCGAGATCGTCGCGACGCTGAAGAACGTGTTCATGCACCTGCTGCGCAATGCGATCGACCACGGGATCGAGTCATCCGATGCGCGGCGCGCGGCCGGCAAGCCGGCATCCGGCACGATCGACATCGCGGTCGGCGTGGGCGGCGGCGAACTGTGGTTCGTGCTCGCCGACGACGGCCGCGGCCTCGCGCTCGACCGGATTCGCGGCATCGCGCGCGAGCGCGGCTGGATCGATGCCGCAAGCGAAGCGGCGCTGTCCGACGAGGACGTCGCCGAGCTGATCTTCCGGCCGGGCGCAGACGGTGACCGAAGTATCGGGGCGCGGCGTCGGCATGGACGCGGTGCGCAATTTCCTGAAGCGCGACGGCGGCGATATCGCGCTGCGCTTCACCGACGATCGCGTCGGTGCGCCGTATCGCGCATTCGAGACGATCGTGTCGCTACCGGCACGCTTCGCGGCGGACGGCGCCGCGCCCGGCACGGGGCACGCGCAGCGCGCACGCGTCGCGGATATCGACGCAGCGGAGTGACGGCGTGATCGTGCAGGCGTGGATGACTCAGATGGCCGCTGCGCTGGCGGGCGGCGTGGTCGTCGCGATGGCGGCGGCGATCGTGTTTCGTGCGATGCGCCAACGGCTCGTCGCGGTGCTGACGCGCGAGGCCGACGCGTTGCGCGACGCGCTCGACGCAGCCGCCGCACGCGCAGATGACGCGGCGTCCGCGCATGCGGAAGCGGCCGACGCATGGGCGCAACGCGAGGCGCAGCTCGGGGAGGCGCTGACGCGCGAGACAGCCGCGAACGGCGCGCAGCGCGACGAGTTGCAGGCGCTGTCGGCCGACCGCGCGGTGCTCGCGCAGCATGCGATGAAGATCGCCGACGAAGCCGCGCGCCTGCGCGGGCTGGCCGGCACGTTCGAGCGCTGGCACGAGCAGATGATCTCGCTGACCACGCAGAACCAGGACATGCGCGCGAAGAACCTGGAGCTGTCGGCGATCGTCGCGCACGTGTCGATCGTGTCGCTGAACGCGTCGATCGAGGCGGCGCGCGCGGGCGCGGCCGGGCGTGGTTTCTCGATCGTCGCGAGCGAGGTGCGCGGGCTGGCCGCGCGTTCGCAGCAACTGTCGAACAGCTATCGCGACAGCCTGAACCGCAACGATCTCGTGACGGCCGCGACGTTCCAGGATATCCAGGCCGGCGGCAAGATGATCACGGCCGCGCTCGCGACCGTCGAGACGCTGGCCGGGCAACTGCACGCGCGGATCGAAGGAGAGGCCGCGTGATCAGCGCGCAGGCGAGGGCGGGTTTCGAACGGATCTTCTTCGATGCCGCGCGCACGCGGCTCGCCGCCGGCGGCACGTGCGACATCCGGCCGGCCGCCGGTCACGACCCCGACGCGCCCGATCGGGGGCACGCGAAGCCGCGATCGAAGCCGAAGGTGCCCGAGTATGTGGTCGTGCTGACGATCTCGGCGCTGCATTTCCGCCTGCTGCTCGCGCTGCGTTTCAGCGACGACGACGCGACGCGCCGCCATTTCGCCGGCGCGACGGCGGGCACGAACAGCCAGCGGCCGCTGACCGACGCGTTCATGGAGGTCGCGAACCTGTGTTGCGGCGCGATCAACCAGGCATTGACCACGCCGTTTCCCGATCTCGGGATGTCGACGCCTTACCTGCTGAGCGGCGCGAGCATCGACTACCTGCATGCGCTCGCACCCGATTACGTGGCCGCGTACGACCTGACGCTCGACGGCGACGTGCGGGTCGGCGCGACGCTGTGCGTGTGCGCGAACGCGCCGGTCGATTTCCACGTACCGGAAACGGCCGCGGTGGACACCGGCGGCGAGCTCGAACTGTTCTGACCGACCATCAGGAATCGATGAGATGACCGAAGACCAACCCGTCAGCAAGGTGCTCGTGCTCGATGACAGCCGCGTGCACGCCGATGCGATCAAGCGTTTCTGCGACGCCCACAACCTGGTCGGCCTGACCGTGCGGCGCAGCCGGCTGCTGAAGGTGCTGCGCTCGAACATCGATCTCGGCGCGATCCTGCTGGCCGAGGATTACGGCGGCTCGCCGGCCGAGAGCGCGATCATCGCGACGCAGATCGACGCACTGCGCCCGGAACTGCCGATCATCCTGCGCCGCGAATCGCTGGCGTCGCGCGACGGGCTGCCCGATGCGCTCGCGCGGGTCGCGTGCGCGGCCTACGTCGCCGACGACATGACGCCGCTCGCGCGCGCGATCGACGAATACCTGTTCGGCCGCGACTACCCGAACGCGCTGGTGCGCGGCATCTCGGAGATCACCGAGGCGCGCATCGACAGCCTGTTCCCGGGCATGACGATCGAGCACGACACGCCGTGCATCGTGCGCGACCAGATCATCTTCGGCGAGGTGTTCAGCCTGATCGCGCTCGAAAGCGCATGGTGCCGTGGCTACATGCTGCTGCAGACGAGCGAGCAGCCGCTGCTCGACATGCTCGGCGGCACGCGCGACGGCGGCCGCGCGCCGGATTTCCGCGACGTGAACAGCGTGCTCGGCGAGCTGACCAACCTCGTGTGGGGCGCGTTCAAGAACCGCTATCTCGGCGACGCCGAGGCGCTGGCGCGCCATCCGGTGCAGGTGCCGCTCGTCGTCAATCACAAGCAGAAGTTCATCTCGTTCGGCGGCGACTGTCCGCAGCTCTGTTTCAAGTACCGGATGACCGATCCGGCATCGGGGCGCTCGGTCCGTCTCGACCAGCGTTTCGTGTTCAGCCTGAGCTGGTCGCCGGAGGATTTCCGCGAATCGGTCCAGGACGTCGGACCGATGGTCGAGGCGGGCGAACTCGAACTGTTTTGAATGTTGAAGTCAGCAACGACGAAAGGGGAATACGACATGGCAAAGATTCTGGTGGTCGACGATTCGGGCACGGTGCGCGACGAAGTGGCAGGCTTCCTGCGCAATCACGGGCTCGACGTCGCGACGGCCGTCGACGGCAAGGACGGGCTCGCGAAGCTCAAGGCGACGCCCGGCGTGCGTCTCGTGATCAGCGACGTGAACATGCCGAACATGGACGGCCTGACGATGGTCGAGAAGATTCGCGGCGAACTGGCGAACACGGCGGTCAACGTCGTGATGCTGACGACCGAAAGCAGCCCGGCGATGAAGGAGCGCGGCAAGGCCGCCGGCGTGAAGGGCTGGATCGTGAAGCCGTTCAAGGGCGATGCGGTGCTCGACGCGCTGAAGAAGCTCGCGGGCTGACGCGCGGCCGGCGAGCCGCTTGCGGACGCAATTTACAGCGTGCCGGGATGTCCGTATCCTGCCGGATGCCGAG
>Ga0209564_1003104_pt1 | contig 11746 bp, 22 predicted proteins | sample AraplaCol_mMF_r2_FD_184272 | JGI IMG/M metagenome (GOLD analysis project Ga0209564, IMG submission 184272) | Arabidopsis root microbial communities from North Carolina, USA - plate scrape MF_Col_mMF_r2 (SPAdes) (version 3) | ecosystem: Host-associated > Plants > Roots > Endosphere | place: USA... | reverse complement strand
CTGAGCAGATCACGCCCCCCCAATTAGTGCCGACCTGAGAAGTCGGGTATTGGGGCACACCTGAGAAGGCGAGCCGCTCCGGCTGACCTCACCCTTTTTCGCTCAGGCTGGTCTCGGGCTTTTTCGCATTCAATCCCGATGGCTCCCCCAGTCGAGCTCGAGAGCACCTCAGGAACATGCGCACAACCGATCCGCAGCGGCGCCGGCAGGGGTGGCCGCGACCCACGTACCCCAATCGTCCCCGAGCGCCTCGAATCCACCTGTGCGCACGTCCCCCATGAACCACAAAGCCGACATGACGCTCCTGACTCCACTGCCGTTCCCGCCGCGACTCATCGACACATCCATAGCCCTCACTGCTGAGGCGCAAGACCAACTGCACGCCTGGTCGGTCTATCTTCGACGCACCGAGCGCAGGGAGGTTCCGCGCAACGAAGTTCTGTGCCGGCTCCTGCTGACGTTTCGCCCGCCGACCTGATCGACCAACTTACCAGCGAGACACAACCTACCCACTAGTAGTACGCGTGCGGGTGCGGGTGCCTTGCTCTTTCCTAAAGATTAAAGCTCAAAGCTCCTGAAGCTTCCTCTTCAAGCTTCCTCCTCAGGCGCTAAAGCAAGTTCCCTCGACAAGCTCCATACCTGAAGAGAAATCATCAAACCTCCTGAGGCCATCCTCAGGTTTCCTCCTCAAGCCCTGAGGAGTGGCAACACCTCACTGCGCACAGGCGCTACAGCGGCCCACAGCCTACCGATTGCACCCATGGGTGCCCCTCAGGCTGCCGCACCCCGCTTACCCCATCTGTGCGTACGTGCCAGAGGCATTCGAGGAGCCGCCTCGACCTCTCTCTCACTAGCCCGCCTCAGCTGATCGCGCAAGCGACTCTGCACGGGCTCCCATTCCCATTCGGACCACCGATGACCCACACCACTACCGAATCCTCGGAACACATCACCACCGTGGCGCACCTAACCATGCTCGTCGACCAACTCCGCGCTCTGCGCAATCGGACCGAAGAGCACACGGGCCGCCCAGTCACGTTCGCCGAAGTGGCAGACACCGTGGCTGGCACCAACCTCGCAGCGTCGCTGCAGGACTACCTCAAGGAACTCGCCGCGATCCTCGACGCGAATCCGTCGACGGCAGTCGACTTAGACCTCGACACCCGCTGGCGCGATGCCGTGAAGCTGCGTGCCTGATCGATCCCTACCTTCCACAGAGACCATCCATGACCATCGATACCAAGAACCCTGATCAGCACCTCATCGACTTCCAGGCTGCGCTCGACGCATCCAAGAGCTACGGCACGGACGCTCCGGCCGATCCGGAGCGGGACGCCGAACTGGTCCGCAACACCGACACCGGCGAACTCGTGCGACAAGTGACGAGCAAGATCGAAAAGCTGCAGGTAAGCCTGAGCGAGACCCGTGGCTTCGATCCACGTACTGGCGCTCCGCGCTATGTCGTCGCGGACGAACTGCGTCGTCGCGGACTCGAGAAGGAGATTTACCACCTGCAGACTGCGGTCCTGCCTTACACACAAGCCCGAGCCGCAGAGATCGACGCCATGAAGGCCACGCTGCCTACGCATGAGCAGATCCTGCAGGCGGAGGGAGAGCGCCAGCAGCGCCTGATGGTCGCCGCGCAGGCGCGCGCAGAAGCGATTGAAGTGGAAGACATGGCCCGCCGCATCCTCGCGGCGCGTGGTCGCTGATCGCCATGAGCAAGGATCAAGACTATCTCGCTCAGCGGTATCAGGAAGAGCGCGCTCGCCGTTCACCGCTGCGGCTCAACGTCCTTCAGCCGAGGCAGCCGCGCCCCCTGTGTCCGAATCTCGAGGTGCTGAAAGGCATCGGCGGAACCGTGGTCTACCGCAGGCGCTTCCCAAGCATCACCTAACCGAACCACCAATGCAGCAACGCGAAGGGCTGGCGGCAACGCTGGCCCTTCTTCGTGTGTGCAACTGGAAAACCCATGCCACGCCAACCGCTAGACCTCAAACAACTACCGCGCCCCGAACGGCAGCGGTACGCGAAGTGCGCCGCCGAAGGCTGCAACGGGCACCCGCGATCGTTCTCAAGATTCTGCACACTGCACGCGCGTAACTATCACCGCACCCGAGACCCCAACGGGCGGGCTGTCCGCGTCGGGGAGATCAAGCCCTACGTCGCCTTGGCTGAGGAGTTTCTCGGCCGCAACGCTAATCATCCTGCCGTGGTGGCCGCTGAGGAGTTTCTCGCTGCGAATCTCGCAGATACCACGTTTCCTGGCGGCGTTCGTCAGCAGCTGCAGCGCCTCCGCATTGATGGAGCGACACCTCACGCGATGCTGGCGACCTTCCTCGGGGTATGGGGCCTCGGCTTCTACCGCCCGCACTCCGTGACCACGGATGCCTGTCGCGCCTTCAATTGCGGGAACCGCACTTTGCGCGTGAGCCCGCTCCCTTCGATCACATCTCCAAACGGTAAGCGCCAGCCCGTGCGCTTGCCCGCACGCATCGCTGAGGCCTACGGGCAATACCTACGCGTCCACCTCGGTGTATTCGCTGAGCAGTTCTGGATGCATGTCCAGAACGAGCTCGAAGCCCCCGGACGTGCTGCACGCGCCGTCGCCGAAGCGCTCCGCGAGACCCCTTTCTCCTCTTCTCAATCCAACACCAAGACCCACACCCGATGAACATCATCCAGTACACCCAGGCCCCCAAGGGCGAACAATGCCAGTGCGCGGCCTGTGGCCTGACCTTCGCAGGCGAACGCGCCTTCGACCAGCACCGCACAGGGAAACATGACTTGCCGAAGGGCCACCCCTGTGGTCGCCGATGCAGAGACGTAGCCGAGATGAGTGCAATCGGCATGACGCAGAGCGCTGTGGGTCTGTGGCGGGAAGCTCGCGCTGTTCGATCCGTCGTGTCAGAACTGCGCACACATGGGTTGCAGAAGCCCCACGAGGTGCCCGCCGGCTTGCCTACAGGTCTACCTACCCACACGCCGGTCCCCACCGCTGTGCGTAGCTCGAAAGCCCGAAATCGCCGTCCTGCGCGTCAGCTCGAGACGGCAGCATGACGGTCTGTGCCGACACCTATCGGGCTCTGCTCGAACACGACGACTTGTCGCCGATGTTCCGGGGTGAGTTCCAGTACCAGCTGAGGCTGGCTGAAAAGCGCGAAGCCATCGCCGCGACCCTGACACAAGACAGGCGGCGTGAGCGGCTCACCTACAAGTGGCAGCAGGATGCCCTACGCACCTTCCACCATTTCCTCGCCAAGGAGTTCGAGCTGCGGGCATGGGAGCGACGCGAACGAAAGCCGCTGTGGCTCGCAGAAGCTCGCAACGATATGGAGGCGAAGAGACGCGGGATCGAGCAGCGTCTGGTCAGGGCTCGACGGGATGCCACTGAGGGTTGCCGCATGCAAGCCGATTGGTTGGCGCTGCATTCCGAACTGATCGATGCACTGGAGCAGCCCCAAGGAAAACCCTAGGGCTGCTCGTCACTTCACCTTATGCGGCCCCTGACCAGTCCATCCTCCGGATGCCAGTACACCTCTCGCGACCCCACACGGATGAAGATGAAGCGCGACGCGAACGAAAGCTCGACTACAACTGCTTGTAACTGCAGACGCATGAAACCCCCTGTTTCATCGGGGAGATTGCCTCCGTCGTTGGATGCATGTCGCCTCCCCGATGGACACAGCCTAGATCGAAAATCCCGACATAGGGTTGAAACTTCTCGACAGCGGAAACGGTTGCGTTAGCGTCAGCTTTCTTTCTTCTTGCGAGCCTTCGAGGACGCCTTCACTACTACTCGCGCCCCCGTTGTTGCGACGTAATCATCCAGCCTCTTCCCGAACGTGAGCTTCAACATCGCCGCACGCTTCACATTGTCCGAGACGCCCTCGATGTTGTAGGACTCGAGCGTCACGCCCTCACGCTCGTGGCCGACCATCAGCTGGATAGTGGACTTAGGAATCCCGGCCTCTAGCAGCTGCGTGATCACCGTATTTCGGAACGCGTGGTACACGAGACGCGGGTCAGCGATCCCCAGCTTGCGAATCGCTAGGCCGAAGCGCTTTCCGATGTACCAGCCCCGCTTCCTGTCCGGCCCCCCTCGCAGGAGGCCGGGGATAAGGAATCCATCTTTCGTCGTCTTCGCCAGCTGCTTCAAGAGGGGAGCCAACGCCGGGTGGATCGGCACTGAGCGGACGGACGCGTCAGCCTTGCCCTCCGAGATTCGTAACACTTTCCCTTGAATAGATTCCACGCGGAGAGTTGCCGCTTCCTCTCTCCGCATTCCGGTGTAAGCCCCGATCACTGTAAGCGCCCACATTGGATCTGTCGGCTCGATTCCAGAGAGGATTTTTGAGAGCTCTGCCGGCTGCCACGAGCGCCTCCCCCTCTCCTTTCCTCGAGTCGATTCCTTGATCGAACGGGACATCCGGTCGAACGGGTTATCGTCCATGCGGCCTCGGTCGACTAGCCACTGGCAGAAGGAGCGGAGGTCGCTTGTTTCCTTGATACGGGTTTTCGCAGACAGCGGAATGACCTCTCCGGTCGGAAGCTTCTGCGTACGCCTCTGGATCACTTCGGTGATGTACGCGCCAGCCACCTTGCGCGTGATCTCGCCGCACTCCCGCTCGCCGCCGAACCACTCGAGGAACGCGTCAAGCCGCCGTCGTTTGTCGCCGATGGTCTGTGCGGTGAGGCGGACCTCCTGCTCCCTCAAGTACGCCGTCGCCAAGCGCGACAGAGAGAACTCATGGCGGCCCGCCAACGCGCTGTAGGAACGCCGAATGATCGACACGGCCTCGGCCGGCAGCTTCGGGTGCCCCTCAGCGTCGACGCCGTGAGTGCGCGCCTGTCGTTCGAGGTAGTCATCGACGGATGCCTCGTGGGCCAGTTCCGCGTGGCGCTGCAAACGTTCGCCGCTGTCGATGGCCTCGCGGCTCATTAGGGCGGCCTGGAGAATTTCTGTAGGGGTGCTGGCGGCTGGTGCGGGCGCTACGGCCGCAGCTTGGCGGAATTCCGAGAAGATCGCAGCGACAACCTCATGCCTCCGCTTGCGGGCTTCGGCCTCATCGCGAGTCCGAAGAGAGCGCAGGATCGGGCTGGTTCCGAGGATCGGTTGGAGTTCGCGGGGCACGGCAACCTGCACGTACCAGCCCAGCTTACGCTTCTTGAGGTATGACGGGGAGGCGGCCATCTGGCATCAGTCTAGTACACCTCTCTAGTACACCATGCCTCACGGAACCCTGCAATTCCCTAAGCAAAAGCCGCTCCGGCGAATTCGAGTCAGAGTCCCACTTCCGGCACCAAAACCCGCGCCTCTGCTAGCCCTCAGAGGCCCTTGGCGTAATCTCGGCGTGATCCTTCCGCCGATCACGTCGCACCACGGTCACGACTGTTAGCCTCAAGCGAGATCCATCCGAGGTTGGCGTCATGACGGATAACCCTAGGGATCGCGGCGAAGCCGACCGCTCCCGAATCAACGTCAACCAGGAGCATGAGGTCCGGTACTGGACCAAGGCCCTGGACGTGACCGAGGACGAACTTCGCTCTGCAGTGGACGCCGTCGGCCCGGTCGCCGACAAGGTCCGCGAATACTTTCAGCGCGGCTGAGTCCTAGTCCACCGTGGATACGGCTGGCCTTAAGCAGATCCGCCAGCTCCCCCAGTATTTCAACGATGATCGGCGCCCCGCTGCTCAGAGCGGCGCCAAGTCCTTTGGTCGAGACAACGACGCCCCATGCCAAGCCATCGGCATCCGCTCCACGCGCGGGCAGACTCCACTGCAGTGTTAATGTCCGCTTTCGACTCATTGCGGACGTATGCACGGCTGCAATCAACCAATAAGGGGACTTTTGATCGTGGTAGCTAGTGGAAAGTTCGCGGTCATGGTGGTGTGTGGTTCCATCGTCACAGCGATGATCTGGATTATCCGGGACCCACCCGAAAAGGTGACATTGGGAGCCGTCCTTCTCGGCATCATGCTGGGTCTCGTCGGGCTCTTCTTTCTCAATCTGGGGATGGGGGCACTGGACCAGGACCTGGTCTCTTGCGGCAGCCGCCGGCACCACAGCATATGCACGAGCAATGATTTCGAGTTCTGGATGCGAGTCCTGATGCACTACGCCGCCAGCGTGGTTTGCTTAAGCGTCCCGCTCATGTTCATCGGCACGCCCTTGCTGGCGCGGCCCGCCGAACCTGCGGCACGCAAGCGATCCTCGCGGTGATGTCTGCTTCTGGCCGTTAGCTGTCGTTCGGCCGGACGAGGCCGCTGTGGCGATGCTAATGTCCGCCTTCGATCCAAAGCCGACAGGGGTAACACTCATGGAGTTGAGAGCGTTACTGGTGGCCGCAATTCTCGTCACAGTTCCGTGACCGCGCAATCCGGGGCCTCGGAGGTGTTGCCGGTGTCGTTCAAATACGGTAGCGAGACAGGCACATCCTATGACTCCATCTCAGGTGGTGTTCGACTTGGTCTGGACCATGCGCCATTGATCTCTGGGAAGGCCAGGGAGTGCGCCTCCGCGCTCAGCACGGAGGAAGCGGCTCAACTTGTAATTGCCCTGAAGCAATCCAGTCTGTTTGAAGATCCCGAGATACCGGAGGCGAACCAGCTTCCGTACTGCGATGTATCAGCCCCTGCGTCCTACGTCTCGATTCAATGGAACGGGCAGCGACGGCATCTGTACGCAGACGCATGCAATAGCTACGGCGACTCGAAAGTCTGGGATGCATTTGGCGGGGTCGCTGCGGAGAAGATCCGTCAGTGCGATCAGTCCAAGTAATTGAGTCCCTCACCTGTATATCGAGCCTGGTTGGCGCCTACGTCGCGCGAGAACGATTCTGGTGGCCCGCGTTGGCCGAGGAGTGGGGGCAGGAACGCCGCTTGCTCGAAGGGCGCTGCCAGCTCAACCAGGCGTGTCGGCTTCTGGTCGATAGCGGACATCGGGATTCGAGTGGTCTGACGACTGGACGCGTATCAGTACTGGAGAACTGAGATGTCAAGGAACGTTATGTTGGAGATCTTTGGGGGGAGCGACGCATCGAACGTCGATGAGTTTCAAAGAACGAACTCACTTCTCCTCTCGGACAGCTACCGCCAATTTCTGATTGAGTTCAACGGGGGAAGGCCGGGTAACGCCGAGTTTGGCGTTGCCGGATGGGGTAGCACCTTGGTCAACTACTTCTACGGGCTATCCACGCAAGACGCCTATTCTCTGGAACATGCGTGGGAGCGTGTCAACGATAACGCAGGGAACGAAGTGCTCCCGATTGGCGCGGACCCAGGCGGGTGGGAGGTATTCCTGGCAGTTCGTGGCCCCGATGCCGGTGCGGTGTACTTCTACGATCATACTAACGAGGAAAGTACGCCGATAAGGATCGCCGACAGCTTTGAGGCCTTCTTCAATGGATTGCATCCGGAAGGGGCGTTCGATGACGACGGCAACTTCATTGCTCCAGACGTCTGAGGATCTGCCGGAGCGGTAACGAGCAAACGCCTGATAATGTTCGCTTCCGACCCGAAGCGGACGTTGCCTGACGCAGGAAGGGGGCACATGACTGAACGCTATCAAAGTCGGATTGAAGTCTTTTGCCAGGCGGAAGGCATAGACATTCCCTCCGACTTCTACAGACACTCCGCGACTCGCCTTGCTGCAATCGATCTTGACTCCGAACCTCCGAAGCTGATCGCGAAGACCTGGTTCAGGAAAGAGGATGTCGCCTACTACCTGACACACCTCTCAGCGGGAAGGCAGTTGCGCATTCTCGACTTCAAGGATCGCCGTGAGTTGATCTTCAACGGCGCGAGCTCATTTGCCGTCGGTAGCGAGTTCTGAACTAGTTTCCCAGGTCTGCTCCTCGCCGATAGCGAACATTGGGCGTAGAGCAGGCTGCCAGCAGTGCTAACGTCCGCTTTCGACCCAAAGCGGACATTTGCGACATGAGCAACCCATACCAGCCGCCAAGCGCGAAACCTTTGCATGGCGAGCAGTCCAAGCGTGTCGCCCATTCGCTTACCGCTCTCGTTTCTGGCCTTGTCGTCCCTCCAACGACTGTCTTCCTAACAACCAGCTTTCTTTTCCCTGATGTCCCGCTGGGTCAGGGCAACTCGGCATTCTGGGGCGAGATTGTTTTGGGCAGCATGTTGGCCGCGGCTGCGGTCTATCGGCACAAGCGTATTCCGATGTGGTTGGCTGCCATCACTGGCCCGGCGACCGTCCTTACGCTCGCCCTTGCCCCGATTCTGTGGACAGAAGTGTTGGTCGCGCAGTAGCTCAGGCTGGGGACGTCGCTTCTGGCCGATAGCGGACGTTCGGGGGCTGTGGGGGCAGGACGGCGGGCAGCCACGTTGTTAATGTCCGCTTTCGACCCAAAGCGGACATTACGGGAATCGCTGATGCACTTCGTACGACTGGGGGAGTTCCTCGCGGTTTCACGTATTACGGGCCCAACCCATAACCTCTTGCAGATCAGGCTCGACGGCACCGGTTCTCGTCCGATCTGTGAGCGACTTCCTGCGGTGGGCGGATGTAGCCACAAACCGCTGGATGAGGATGCACTAGTTAGGTACGTGCTTGAGGGTGTGGCCGAAGCCAATGGCGAACTCGGGACGGCCTACTCAGTCGCACACATTCGATATGTCGAGAACGACACGCCGCCAGAGGTCGTTTATGGCTTCATGGCGATGCGCTTGATCGAACGTCTGCACTCGGGCGGCGAGTTCGTTCCCGGGCTTTCGACCGAGTCCTAGAGATCCCGAAGCACGTTTGGGCGATGTCCGCTTCTGGCCGTTAGCAGGCGTTGGGCCGGGACGGCCGGCAGCCGGGCTGCTAATGTCCGCTTTCGACCCGAAGCGGACGTAGCCCAGCCCGATGAAACCGCTGCTCGCGAACTTGGCAACAGCTTTGGGCGTAGTCGTTGCGACTTACGGACTTATTGGTACCCCGGCCATCCAAGGACTGCTCCCACTTGAGTGGGTGATTCCAGGCAGCGACCAGGCCACTCATCACTACCGCTGGGTCAACAGCGGAGCCCAGGTAGCAGAGCACAGTGCTGCCTATCTGCCATACGTTCTCCTGATCACTGGGCTTGCGCTCTTCGTCTTTGGCATTGCCTCTCGCCGCAAGCTTCGTGGCACTGCGGCCTGACTACTCCACCAGGCCAAACCTACTTCGCGGGTCGGCACGGCACAAAGGTTGGTGAACGTCCACCTCTGATTCCCCGCTGCGACACTTCCCTCTCGCCGTGTAAGGCATCTGCTCACCGAGAACCCAGTCTCACCCCACGAGACACCCGCACCGCATCGTATCCGCCGCACCACACCGGGGAAGTGGCTCATGCCGAACGAAACCTTCAGCGCCTACGACGACGCGGGCAATCGCTACACGATCCATGTGCGACGGACGTTCATCGAAGCGCGCGGCTCGGGTGAGCAGCGACGCGTGGAAGGGCTGCGTTCGTATCACCTGAGCGATGGCGCGGCGGTGGATCGCATCGATGCGGAATCGTTCGCGATCGCGGCGAATGGCGTCGCACTCAGGCTGCGGCCCTTCGGCAACTGAGACGCGCGCAACGGCACGCCTGCTCGATCGACAACGCCAAGGTTTCAAAGAACGCCTACAACCCCGCGTTCGAAATCCGCCTATACCGCACTTCCACCGCGCGCGCCGACTCGCCCTGGGGCGAGATGTTGGTCATCGTGATGACGAGCTGGTCCGGATCGGGCTGTTCGATTTCGGTGCGCCAGTCCCAGCGCGGGCCGCCCTTGCCATCGCCGTAACTGCCCAGCACGTTGAAGTGTTCCGACGTCGCCGGGCCGGCGGAGAACATGATGCTGGTGCCAGTGCCGAAGCTTTCGACCCACGCCGACTCGTAGGCGTTGTCGTCCAGGTGCAGACCGTAGATGGCCACGCCTTCGATCGGGTCGTCGCCGAAACGGCTGCGGTATTCGTGCAACAGGAATCGGCCGTCGAGGATGCCGCGGATCGTGCCGCGCTGCGGGGCTTCGCAGGCGACGTGATCGGGCTGGAACCAGAGGCGGAAGGTGCCTTCCCATTCGCCGATCATCTGCGCGAGGCGGCGATGTCCGCCGTTGGCGATGGAAGCTTCGAATTCCTTCTTGCCCATTGCGTCCTCCGGTGGAGACGATGGGCGACGCGAAACCAGGCGCCGCCGTCAGGGCAGCAGCGTACCGAACACCACGCGCGAGCGCTCGTCGTAGATGCGCAGCCACAGCGCTTGCCGGCTACGCTCCGCGCAGCGCTTCGCCTTGGGCAGCACCGCGGCCAGCGCGGCTTCGGCGCTGGCGTAATCCGCGCTGGCTTCGGCGATGTGCTGGTGCAGCACTCCGCCGTCGTGGCGCGATAGTTCGACGCGGTACATCCGAGGGTTCCTCCCGGCCGGTGGTGCGGCGGCGTGGACGTGCGGGGACAGGGTTCATAGGCTGCCAAGGTTTCCGCGGGCCCACAGTCAGCGGGGGCTGCGGCGCTTTGTAGGACTATCCCTACACTCCCCTTACCTGCTCAGCTGAACGCAACTTCCATTCCTCCTGCCAATACATCCGCATGTGCCTGATTGCCCTTTCGTGGAAGCAGCATTCCCGCTACCGGCTGGCGCTGATCGCCAACCGCGATGAAGCCCATGACCGCCCGGCTGCGCCCGCGGGCGTAGACCCCGCCGATCCGTCGATCTACGGCGGCCGCGACCTGCTGGCCGGCGGCAGCTGGCTGTTGGCGAGCACCCATGGGCGACTGGCCGCGGTCACCAACGTGCGCGCGGGTGCGGCCGAAGGACCCATGCCCCGCTCCCGCGGCGCGCTGGTGCGGGATTTCGCTGCCGGCACCGGCAATGTCGATGTTTTGGGCGACCTCGCGCCCGAGGCCGCCGGCTTCGGCCGGTTCAACCTGCTGGCCTTCGACGGCGCGCGGCTGGCGTTCGCAAGCAACTACCCGCAGTTCCGGACCTACGACGTGACGCCCGGCCTTCACGCGATGTCCAACGGCGACTTCGACGCACCCTGGCCCAAGAGCGGGCATGCGACGCGGGCGCTGGAACGCTGGCTCGCAAGCCCGGCCGGGCTCGACGGCGAGATGGACGACGACGCCCTCGCCCCGCTTTTCGACGCCCTGGCCGACACCACGCCCGCCCCGGACGACACCCTGCCCGACACCGGTGTCGGCCTGCCGCTGGAACGCCTGCTTTCCCCGCCCTTCGTGCGCGGCGAGCGCTACGGCACGCGGTGCAGCTCCATCGTGTTGGTCGAGGACACTCAGCTGACCTTCGTCGAACAGAGCTTCGGGCCGAACGGCCTGCGCCTGGGTCGGACGCGGGCCAGCTTCGCCATCGCCTGAACGCGGCCGAAGACCGCACCGACGGCACGCAGCGGTGCACGCGACGCGCTACCCGACGCCCGGTCGCGCGCCTACCATTGCGAAATAGTCTCGCGCGCCGTGCCGTGCGTCGCGCCCCCCATGGACACCCCGTGGACACCCTCATCCACCTCATCGCCGTCTACGGCCTGCTCGTCGTCTTCGTCAGCGTATTGCTGGACCAGGGCGGCATTCCGGTGCCCGCGTATCCGCCGATCATCCTCACCGCCGCGCTCGCCACCGACCAGGGCAAGAGCGTGTGGCCGATCATCGCCGTGGCCGCATTCGCCGCGGTGATCGCCGACTGGCTCTGGTACATCGGCGGACGCCGGCTCGGCGCGAAACTGCTGCGGCTGATGTGCCGGTTGTCGCTGTCGCCGG
>Ga0209564_1003095_pt1 | contig 11778 bp, 9 predicted proteins | sample AraplaCol_mMF_r2_FD_184272 | JGI IMG/M metagenome (GOLD analysis project Ga0209564, IMG submission 184272) | Arabidopsis root microbial communities from North Carolina, USA - plate scrape MF_Col_mMF_r2 (SPAdes) (version 3) | ecosystem: Host-associated > Plants > Roots > Endosphere | place: USA... | reverse complement strand
TGCTTCGATGCGCGCCGCTCGCAAGATCGACGGGTCGGACCGCGTACGGCAAGCCGGCTTCTTCCAGCGCGATGGCGGCGCGAATACAGTTCCCTGTCGGCGCGCCATAAAGCTCATAGCTCGTCTTCATCTCCATGTCCTTTTTGTGACCACGCGAAAATTGCCAGCCCAATAGCAGTCGATCAAATGAATCATATCTGTGCACGGAAGTCGCCAGTAAGTGGCGGTGAACGATTCAATTGCACGAACAACAATAGTTAATTGTCGAAGGCCCCAAGCGGATTTCATTGACTATACTGCGTGAGGCTGTGGTTGTCGGCGCGTGCGCATGGCACGTCCCTTATTGAAGACACGAAGCGGAAACTCGCCAGTAGAGTTTCCACGCGGTGCGTTTTCGGACGCCATGAATCCAGATCGCAAGCACGGGCCGGGTGGGCGCTTGACGCGATGCGAGTCGAAGGCTCGGCTTCGCGCGGTGGTCGCAAGCGCCAAAAAACGCTTCCTGACGGTTGGCTTCCGGGAGACCAGTCTCGACGACATTGCTCGCGATGCGGGCGTGGCGAAGAAGACGCTTTATTGTCATTTCGGCAGCAAAGAGCAGTTGTTTAGCGCGATTCTGGAAACACTGGGGCGGACCTGGCAGGAGCAGCTCCGGCACATCGTCACGAGCGGCGGCGAACCCGTCGACGTGCTCGAAAGAGCGGCGCTGCATCTGCTCGACATCGGCACTCGCGATGAGATGACGCAGCTTTATTGGGTGCTGCTGGTCGAGACACGCCGTTTTCCCGCGCTCTCGGCTGGGCTTTACCAGGAGCGAGGACGGCTGATCGGCATCGAACCGCTCGAAGGCTATCTGCGCGCAGCGATCGAAAACGGCGAGCTCGAATTCGACGACGTCGAGCTCGCCACCGAGCAGTTCGTGTATCTGGTGCTAGGCGGTGTGCGCGCCAGAATGCTGCTCATGGGCACGCGGCGCCCGAGCGCAGCGAGACGTCAAACGATCGCAAAGCAGGCGGTCAGGATTTTTACCGCAGGGTGTTTGACCCGGTAAAAAACTTTCAAAACATTGTCGATTTTCATTCAATTCAATTAGTCATACGAAGTAAATCGATCGTGTTGGAATGCCTATCCAGTCGATGGAGGCAAAGGCATGAAAGCAGTTTCGCGTGCGTCGAGTGTTGTGCGCGCAGGATGTGGAACGACGCAATGGCGGTTCGCGGCGCTGGGCGGGGCTGTGCTCGTCGTCGTCATGTCGTTGGCCGCTTGCATGATGGGCCCGGACTATCGCAGGCCCGAAGCGCAGATTCCGGACGGATTCAAGGAAGGCGTCGACTGGCAGCGCGCCGATGCGAACCCGCAGGCCGCGATCGACAGTACATGGTGGCGAATGTACGGCGACGACAAGCTGAACGACCTCGTCGATCAGGCCTTGCGGGCGAACCAGTCGATCGCCGCAGCGGAGGCCGCGTATCGTCTCGCGCTCGCGACAGTCGAGGCGAACCGTGCGGGCCTCTTTCCGACCGTGACGGCCGGTCTGTCCGGCGCGCGCTCCGGCGGCAACGTCGCCGCGCTGAGCGCGAGCCGCGCGTCCGGTTCGACGTCGTCGGCGGCGGGCGGGGCGGGCAATAGCGTGGTGGCGTTCGGAGCCGTCAGCTGGGAACTGGACCTGTGGGGCCAGGTACGGCGCCAGATCGAAGCAGCGAAGGCCAACGCGCAAGCTTCGGATGCGCAACTCGCCGGCGAGCGCATTTCGATTGCGGCGAGCGTCGCGACCGATTACTTCCAGCTGCGGCAAGCCGACTACGACATCCGCGCGCTGAAGGACCAGTTGGACGCTTACGGGCGCATCCTTGCGATCGTGCAGACGGCCTACGCCCAGGGCGGCGCCTCCAACGACGACGTGCTGGTCGCGCAAGAAGATCTGCAAACGGTGATCGCCGATCTCCAGACGACGGAAATCAACCGTGAACATGACGAGCACGCGCTTGCCGTGCTGGCGGGCGTGCCGCCCGAGTCGTTCAGCATCCCGCCCGATCCCGACTATCACTTCGTTGCGCCCGCCGTGCCGACGTCGCTGCCCTCGCAACTGCTCGAGCGGCGTTACGACGTGGTCAGCGCCGAGCGCACGGCAGCCGCTGCGAATGCGAGCATCGGCGTGGCCGAAGCCGCGTTTTTCCCGACCTTGACGCTTTCGGCTGAAGGCGGCTTCGCGCACAGCACGCTCGCCCATCTGTTCACGGTGCCGTACCGCTACTGGACGCTCGGGCCGGATCTGGCGCAAACCATTTTCGACGGCGGCGCGCGTACGGCGGCCGTGCACGAGGCGCGCGCCACGTATGACGAAGACGTGGCCAACTACCGCAATACGGTGCTCACGGCATTCCAGAGCGTGGAAGACAGCCTGTCGTCGATGAATCACCTGCGGGCGCAGGAAAGCGCGTTCGCGCGTGTGCTCGACAGCAACGCGCGGCTGTTCGCGAGCCAAGAGGCGCAGTTCAATGCCGGTGCGGTCAGCCAGCAAAACGTGTTGAATCAACGGCTGACGTTGATCCAGGCGCAACAGAGTCTGCGCGATACGCAGGCCTTGCTTGCGCAGAACCACGTGTTGCTCGTGAAGAATCTCGGCGGCGGCTGGCAGCGCGATGACGCCAGCGCGGCATCCCCGGCTTCGGGAAGCGCTGTACGGCCTGTCGCGCAGCAATCCGCCAGTTCTGCCGACTGAACACGGTTGTCACGAATGACGCATTGACGCGCACGCAGTTCGAAACGATTCAATCTTCACGGGAACGCCGGCATGCAGACAAGCCGCCCGGGCACGCCCGTGTTACGCAACAACGGAGTTCTCATGAAGTCTCGTTTGGAACGCGTGTCGTTGTTATGTCTGTGTCTGATCGTGCTGGCCGCGTGCTCGAAAAAGGCGCCGCCGCCACCGCCGCCGCAGGTCTCGACGGTGAAGGTGCAGGCGCAGTCGGTGCCGCTCGAACGGCACTTTGTCGGACGCCTTTCGCCGTACTACAGCTCGAATGTCACGGCGCGCGTCTCGGGCGTATTGCTCAAGCGCAATTACGCGGAAGGCTCGCAGGTGCGGGCTGGACAACTGCTGTTCGAAATCGATCCGACGTTCTATCGCGCGCAGCTCGACAACGATCTCGCGATCCTCGCCCAGGATCGCGCCACCTATGTCAACGATCACATCACCGCCGAGCGCAACCGCAAACTGCTGCCCGTCGGCTCGATCTCGCAGCAGACCGTCGACAATTCCGACGCTGCCGAGCGCAGCGCGGCCGCCAAGGTGAAAGCCGACGAGGCGACGGTGCAGAGCGCGCGCATCTCGCTCGATTACACGCGCGTGACGGCGCCGATCGGCGGCATCGCGGGCCAGCAGCAGGTGACGGCGGGCGCGGTGGTCGGCAGCAGCACGACCGACACGGGCGGCAACGGCACACTGCTGACGACCATCCAGCAGATCGACCCGATGTACGTGAACTTCACCATCAGCTCGGCCGATCTCGCGACCTTGCAGCAATCGCAAACGGGCGGCTCAGTCGACCTTGCGCAGCAGAACCAGGTCTCGGTGCGTATCGCGTTGCCCAACGGCGCGGCATACGGCAACCCGGGCACACTCGATTTCTCCGACGTGACGGTGAATGCATCGACGGGCGCCGTCAATCTGCGCGCGCTGGTCGCGAATCCGCAGCGGCGTCTGCTGCCTGGCATGTTCGTCTCGCTGACGGTCGATTTCGGCCGCCAGAACAATGTGTTCCTGGTGCCGCAGCAGGCCTTGCTGCGCGATACGACGGGCGCCTATATGCTGCTGGTCGGGGCAGACGGCAAGGTGGTGCGCAGGGATGTCGAGACGATGAATAGCCTCGGCAACAACTGGATCGTGACGCACGGCCTGAACGATGGCGACGAGGTCATCGTGACGGGCGTCCAGTTCGCGCATGAAGGGGCGCCCGTCAAAACGGTCGCCTGGCAGCCGCCGGGTTCATCGGGCGCAGCGGCTTCTTCTCAGGGCGCGGCGGCATCATCGGCCGCAGCGGCTTCGGCCGGCATGGCGAAGTAGGAGAGCGCTCATGCCGAGTTTCTTTATCGACCGTCCCGTTTTCGCGTGGGTCATCGCGATCCTGATTTGCCTGTTCGGCATCATCGCCGTGCGCGGCATGGGGATCGATTCGTATCCGGACATCGCGCCGCCGCAAGTGACCGTGACGGCGCAATACCCGGGCGCGAGCGCGCAGACGATGGAATCGACCGTGACGCAGGTGATCGAGCAGCAGCTCACGGGCATCGACAATCTGCTGTACTTCAGTTCGACGTCGAGCTCGAATGGCCAGACGCAGATCATCCTCACGTTCGCGACGGGCACCAATCCGGACATTGCGCAGGTGCAGGTGCAGAACAAGGTCACGCTCGCCGAGCCGCTGTTGCCCTCGCAGGTGACGCAGCAGGGCGTGATCGTGGCGAAGTCGAGCCCGGACATTCTGTTGTTCATCGCGCTGCAGTCGAACAATGCGTCGATCGACGCGGGGCGGCTCTCCGACATTCTCGCGTCGCAGATCCAGCCGGTGATCGGCCGGGTGACGGGCGTCGGCAACACGACGCTGCTCGGTTCGGAATACGCGGTGCGCATCTGGCTCGATCCCGACAAGCTGCAGAGCTACGGCCTGTCGACCACGCAGGTGCTCAACGCCGTGAGCGGACAGAACGCGCAATTCGCGGCCGGTTCGCTCGGCGCCGATCCTGCCGTGAAGGGCCAGGTGTTCACGGCAACCGTCTCTGGCGACAGTCTTTTTTCGTCGCTCCAGCAGTTTCGCGACATCATCGTCTTATCGAACAGCAACGGCACCACGGTCAAACTGAGCGACGTGGCGCGCGTCTCGTTCGGCTCGCAGACTTACGGACAGGCGCCCGTGTACAACGGCAAGCCGGCCGGCGGTCTTGCCGTGTTCCTGCTGCCGGGCGCGAATGCGCTGAAGGTCGAAAAGGCCGTCAAGGCGACGATGGATACGCTAGCGCGCGACCTGCCCGAAGGCGTCACATGGAGCGTGCCGTACGACACCACGCCCTTTATCACCGCATCGATCACGGACGTGATCCGCACGCTCATCGAGGCGATCCTGCTGGTGTTCTTCGTGATGTTGATCTTCCTGCAGAACCTGCGCGCGACCATCATTCCGACGCTGGTGATTCCCGTCGCGCTGCTCGGCACCTTCATCGGTCTTTCGGCGCTGCATTACACGCTCAACCAGTTGACGCTGTTCGGCATGGTGCTCGCAATCGGTATCGTGGTGGACGATGCGATCGTCGTGATCGAGAACGTCGAGCGCATCATGAGCGAGGAGCATATGGAGCCGCGCGAGGCGACCCGCAAGGCGATGAAGCAGATCACGGGCGCCATCATCGCGATCACGGTGGTGCTGACGGCGGTGTTCGTGCCGTCCGCGCTGCAGCCCGGCGCAACGGGCATCATTTACGCGCAGTTCGCGCTGACGATTGCGGTGTCGATGGGTTTCTCCGCGTTTCTGGCGATGTCGTTCACCCCTTCGCTGTGCGCCGCGATTCTCAGGACAGAGCATCAGACGAAGAAAAACGCGTTCTACCGCTGGTTCGACCGGACCTTCGACTGGACGACGAAACACTATCTCAGCCATGTGGGCAAGGCCGTGCGTCACGCGCCGCGCTGGATGATGGCATTTGCGATCGTGCTGGTGCTGACGGGCTTCCTGTACACGAAGCTGCCGACCAGCTTCGTGCCCGACGAGGATCAGGGCTTCGTGCTGGCGCTCGTCAACCTGCCATCTGGTTCGACCTTGCAGCGCACCGATCACGTGATGGCCGAGTTGCGCGACAAGCTCGCCAACAGTCCGCTCGGCAAGGACATCGTGGGCATCTTCCAGCCCGAGGGTTTCAGCTTTGTCGGGACGAGCGAAAACGTCGGCATGTCGTTCATCAAGCTGTCCGACTGGAAGGACCGCTCCGAAACGGCAATGAAGATGATCCCGCAGATCAACCGCATTCTGTCGTCGATCCCCGACGCGCAGATCTTCGCCGTGAACCTGCCGACCATTCGCGGCCTGAGCCAGTTCGGCGGCGTCGACATGTATCTGCAGGCGCGCTCGGGGCAATCGCGCGCCGAACTCGGCGAGGCGGAGCGCACGCTGCTCACGAGCGCGGCGAAAAGTCCCGTGCTGTTCGGCATCCGGCCGAACTCGCTGCCGAACTCGCCGCAACTGGACATCGCGGTGGATCGTACGCAGGCGCAGGCGATGGGCCTGTCTCTGACGGACGTTTATCAGACCCTGGAGATGGAGCTCGCGCCGTTCTATATCGATCAGTTTACCTACGGCGGCCGCGTGAAGCGTGTCTATATCCAGGCGGATGCGCCGTTCCGGATGTCGCTCGACGCGCTTCAGCACCTCTACACGCCGAGCGTTTTCACGGCGGGCGGGTCGTCGGGTCAGGCGTCTTCGAGCAAGAGCAGTTCGGGCACGACGGGCAGCACCGGCACGGCCGTCGGCTCGAACGGTTTTGTCGCACCCGTCGATCCGTCGCCCGCCAATACGTCGATTGCCCCCTACAACATGGTGCCGCTCGCCAGCGTCGTGAATGCCAAATGGGCCTTCGGGCCGACGGTGCTGCCGCGCTACAACGGCTATTCTGCAATCGAGATCGTCGGCAACTCCGCGCCCGGCTACTCCACGGGGCAAGCGATCGATACGCTCAACGACATCATCGACCATCAGTTGCCGCGCGGTTTCGCGGGTGACTGGACCGGTCAGTCGTATCAGGAGTTGCTGTCGGGGTCGTCGGCGACCACACTGATGGCGTTGTCGATCGTGGTGGTGTTTCTGTGTCTCGCGGCGTTGTACGAGAGCTGGTCGATACCCGCGTCGGTGCTGCTGGTGGTGCCGCTCGGCATGCTCGGCATGCTCGCGTTCTGCCTGACCTTCAGCGTGCCCAACGACATCTACTTCAAGATCGGCCTTGTGACGGTGATCGGTCTCGCGGCGAAGAACGCGATCCTGATCGTCGAGTTCGCGGTGGAGGGACAGCAACGCGGCATGACGTTGCGCGACGCGGTGCTGACGGCGGCACGACTGCGGTTGCGTCCGATCCTGATGACGTCGATGGCGTTCATTCTCGGCGTGTTTCCGCTCGTGATCTCGTCGGGCGCGGGCGCTTCGTCACGTCACGAGATCGGCACGGGCGTGATCGGCGGGATGCTGTTTGCGACGTTTCTCGGTCTGCTGCTGATTCCCGTGTTCTATGTGGTCGTGCGCCGCCTGCTCGGCGACAAGCTCGACGAGGTGTCACACAAGATGCCGCATCACGGCGGTGACCATAGCGATGGCGGCGATGGCGGCGCGTCGGCCGGACCAGCAGACGGTGCGCCGAAGGATGGGGCGCCAGGCGAGGGTGCGCCCGTCTGACGAACGCACGCGCGCTCGAGCGGCATGCGGATAGCAGCGAACCTCGCCCGTTTTGCTGACGCGCTTTCGTCAGCACGTGCGCTTTGTCGAGTCGCTTTCGTGTTTTGAAGTAGTATGGTTCGCGTCTGATCGCAATGCCGAAGAACGAACACATGCTACGAACGAGGTTTTTATGCAAGTGCTGGTTGACGCAGACGCCTGCCCGGTTGTCATCAAGGACATGCTGTTTCGGGCCGCGCGTCGCGCCGAAGTGTGTGTGACGCTCGTTGCAAACCGTTATCTGCAGACGCCGCCTTCGCCGTATATCAAGTCAATGCAAGTACCTGCGGGCGCGGATGCGGCCGATATCCGCATCGTCGAACTGGCCGTGGCCGGCGATCTTGTGATTACCGCAGACATACCGCTTGCCGCCGCTGCGCTCGACAAGGGCGCTTTCGTGCTCGACCCGCGCGGAAGCTGGTTTAGCCGCGAGAATATCGAGGAACGTCTGACCATGCGTGCCGTGATGGATCAACTGCGCAGCACGGGCGTCGATACGGGCGGTCCAGCGCCCTACAGTCCACGCGACAGCAAGACCTTCGCGGGGCAACTGGACCGGTTTCTCGCCCGGCATCGCGCGGCGCCGACCTGAACGTCGAGTGTGATTCGCTGTGGTTTTCAACAGGCGAATTGGCTCTATACTGGGGCACCAGGAGGTTCCAATGGCCGATCAAGAAAAACTGCATCCGCTACGCCCGTTTTTGAAGAACTGGATTTGGGAGCATGGTCGGGTAGGGACACGCTATCTGGATTACGCCGATGGCGAAATCAAGTTCGATGAAGGCAAGAAATCACGTTTCGCGGCAGAGAAGTACATTTATGTGCCGCTCGACAAGGACAGTGAAGACACTGTAGCCGCAGAAGGCCCGGCGATCCAGGAAGCAGGGCTTGCCCGGTTCTTGCGGGCCGCGCAGTTGGGCACGCCGGATGAGGCGGGCTCTGCCGCGGAGATTCAACGCGCCGTGCAGGACTGCGTGGAGCTCGGCCTATTCAGCGCCTATCAGGCGGAGGCTCGCGAGGCAACGGCCCGCTATGCCCAGGAGCCGATGTTCGAAGACGAAATCCGTGCGGCGGTTGTCGACGATATCCGGCGGGTGTACGCGGCGGTGCGGGAGCAACTGTCGCTGTACGATTTCAGTGTGCTGTACGGCTTGCCCTCGCCGCTGCTGATCAGCGAGACGCCATTCATCGACTGGCGCGTGCGTGCAAGTCCGGGTCTACCGTTTGTATCGCTTCCGTTGGGGCCTTATTGCCTGCTGGTAGGCGCGCACTCGGGCCGCAAGAGCCGGATCGGCCCGGTGGTCTGGAAGGCGGCAGCCGCGATGGGCCCGTTGAAGGACCACAACCGCAAGCTGATGGAACACGCGCGTCTATGGCTGGTGGCGACCACGGACGACCAGCTCGTCGCGGCGCAAAGCCGGCTCGCTGCCGCCACGGGCGCGAGGCAAGAGAGTGTGAAACCTTAAGGTAGTCGGCAGCATCTTTCGTTGAGTTACTTAAACAGGGGAAACTAATGAACGCATTCAAAACACTCAAGCTGGCTGGCGCTGCATTGATCGTCGTTGCTTCCGTCAATGCCTGGGCGCAGGGAAGCGAAGCCGCTAGCGCAACGACGCCCACGCAAGGCGCTTCGAAATCCAGCGTCAGAAAGGCGAACCGGGCATTGAGCAAGAAAGTGGCTCAGGCGCTTTCGAAGGGCGGTGTCGATACGACGGGGATCAATGTTCTCGTGAAAGGCGGGGCAGTGACGCTCGCTGGGGGTGTGACCGATCCGTCGCAGATCGATAAGGCAACGTCGATAGCGAAGGGTGTTTCCGGTGTCACGTCGGTGAAGAATGCGCTGACGATTCGGGAAGGCGGTCAGTAGGACATCGAGCGCTGGGAATTGCGGGGTGCGGGATACTGCGCGAGATTGGCGCACTATTTGTGCACCCCGCAATTCATGTTCGAATAGTTCGAATAGTTCGGATAGCTGATGTATAGATTGGAAAAGGATGATCGTTCAGGCATGCCTGGTATCGCGATTCACGGTCGCGCGGGCGGGCAATCGCAGTTCTCCACGGGCGGGAGCAACGCCACTCGACTTATTCGAATGTCCCTGTACGCACCTCGCCGTTGCGCAAGTAGCGGGTAATCAACACGCCGCCCGGCGTGGTGATCGAGTGCGCCAGCGTGAAGGCCGACGCGAGTGCGTTGTCGCCGAACAAGCGCTTGCCGCGCCCAAGCATGATGGGGTAAATCACAAGTCGAATCTCATCTACCAGGCCCGCTGCAAGCAGTTGGCGCAGCATGTCGCCGCTGCCGAAGGTCAACAGATTGGCGCCGTCCTGACGTTTGAGCGTACGTATCGCATCGGCAAGGTCGCCCTTCAGCGGATGACTGTTCTGCCAGCCGAGCGCACCTGACCGGTGCGTGGCGACATGCTTGGTCACGCGGTTGAACAGGTCGGCGATGGTGCGGCTGTGAGAATCGGCCGGCACATGGGGCCAATACGACGCGAATATGTCGTAGGTGCGACGGCCCAGTAGCAACTCGAACGGCTGCGAGAGCAGATCCTGCAAGTTCTGGCCAATGGCTTCGTCGGCATAGGGAACAATCCAGCCGCCAAGGCGAAAATCGCCGCTGCGATCTTCGTCCGGGCCGCCAGGGGCCTGCACGACGCCATCCAGGCTGATGAAAACAGAAACCACGAGTTTGCGCATGAGGTTCTCCAGGTCGACGGACCCAATCGTTCCATCTATACGACGAACGAATCGCATGTCGATCGACAGCCACTCAATGCGATTTCCAAAGAAAGCGCGCAACGCTTCGGCACTGTTAATCGCCAGACGATTCAGCTCATTCGCGCAGTACGGTAAATAAACAACACCTCTTTGGCAGATCGCTTTGCTGCAACGAATTGGCGGGCTATGCTCCTGTTCACGAAATTGATCCAGCTGGCTCACTTATTACTGTGGATCGCTGATGAAAAAGATCGTTATTTCAAGTGCCATTGGTGCACTTTTCGCTGCCGCGACACCGCTGGCATTCGCACAAAGCTCGGTTACGCTATACGGCATCGTCGATGAAGCCATCCGCTATCAGACGAACGCCGGCCCGGGCGGCGACGACCAGGTTGCCATGACCTCGGGTCCGGAAACCCACAGCCGGTGGGGCTTGAAGGGCAGCGAGGATCTGGGCGGCGGATGGTCCGCAGTCTTCCACCTCGAAAACGGCTTCGAAGCCTTTAACGGGACACTCCACGTTCCGGGTACATTGTTCAGTCGCCAGGCTTACGTGGGTCTGTCGAACGACAAGTGGGGCGCACTGACCTTCGGCAGGCAATACGCGCCCGCTTACGACACCCTGGGCGATATCTTCGACCCGTTGACCGTTGGCAATTACTGGCAGAACAGTTGGCCCTATAACGGCATCGGCAGTTACCTGGAAATCAACAACGCGGTCAAGTACAAAGGCACGTTCTATAACCTGGCCGTGGATGCGCTATATGGTTTCGGCAACCAGCCGGGCGCACTCGGGCTCGGTGCGATCTACGCCGTGGAACTGACGTACACCTATGGCCCGGCCATGCTCAACGCAGGCTTCCAGCAGGTGTCCGTCCCAACCTCTGCGACGGGCTCGGCAGTCGGCACGAGTGTGGGCAGTGCAATCAATGGCGGCAAGACGAACTTCCTGCACATCAGCGGCGCCTGGCAGGTCACGCACGACGTCCGCCTGCTGGCCGGCTGGCTTCATGGCCAGGATCAGACGGGGTTGACCGACGTCAACATGCAGCAGGCTGGCTCGCCGACATTGAAGGGCGCCAGCCCTAACCGCATCGACGACACGTTTTACGTCGGTGCGAACTGGAAAGCCACCGCCCCATTGCTCTTCACGTTCGCCTACTACTACGGGCACGCGCGCAACGCCGAACGGCTGGACGGTTCGCTCGGTACAGGGGTGAACCAGTCGGCTACGATTCTCGCCGAGTACTCGTTCTCCCGGCAGTCGGAAATCTACGCGATCACGGACTGGGCGCGCGGCACGGGCGCCTTCGCCGCCGACTATCCGGGCGGAGTCAATTCCGCCGGTGTGCCGACCAATACCATTGGCCGAACCAACCAGCTGGGCGTGGCGGTCGGTATTCGCAAGATGTTCTGAACACTGACGCGCTCGGCTACGAGTGCCTGTCGCCGGGATCGCGCCTGAAGCCCGTCAGCATCGCACCGATCAGATTGTCGCGCGTCCACATGCTCATGATGATGGCCGCCAGAACGTGCACGCATACGCAGATTTCCAGCGCTATCGACAGAACCGTGTGAAGGTC
>Ga0209564_1003093_pt1 | contig 11780 bp, 8 predicted proteins | sample AraplaCol_mMF_r2_FD_184272 | JGI IMG/M metagenome (GOLD analysis project Ga0209564, IMG submission 184272) | Arabidopsis root microbial communities from North Carolina, USA - plate scrape MF_Col_mMF_r2 (SPAdes) (version 3) | ecosystem: Host-associated > Plants > Roots > Endosphere | place: USA... | reverse complement strand
CCATTCGCGGCCGTATGCATAGCGTTCATCGTGTTCAGGGAACCCGATGCCAGCACGCTCGAGTTCCGGACGGTTCCACGCGTTCACCAGATTGATCGCGAACCGTCCGCCGCTGATGTGCTCGATCTGCTGCGCCATCTTTGCCAGCACGACGGGATGATAGAGATACGGCTTGATCGCAGCGATGATCTCGATGCGCGAAGTCAAAGCCGCCAGTGCCGCTGACGCCGTCCACGCTTCGAGTTGATCGAGCGAAGCGTCGTGCGGGTTGATTGTATGCTGCGCGACGAGCACCGAATCGTAGCCGAGTTGCTCAGCCTCCAGCACGAGTGCCTTGTTGCGGGCCCAGGATGCATCGTAGGGTTCGTCGGGGTCCTGCAACGCTGCACGGCTGCCGTGCACGAGCGCCCAAATACCGAAGCGCGGGAGTGAGGTTGTTGCCATCAGTGCCTGATCGATACACGTCCATTGAGGACGTGTATGCTACCGCTGCATTCGTTCGCGCGATCTATTTTGTGCTGCTATCGATTTATCGAAATGGCATGTTGCAAACATGCTGTCGATGCCGCTCAGCGTGTGTTCTGACCGTTCTCTTCAATAGACAAGGCATCGATATTTACTAGATTCTTGTCGGCTGGACCAACTATTCGTACCAGAACCGCGAGAACGACCCACACCGCGCTCAAGACTTTCTGCAGCGCATTGCCAGGTCCGGCCGCTGATGCACGGCGCGAAACAGCGGCCACTCAACTGCCGGGGCGGTCCAGTCATCCGGTTCCCAAAGAGCCGAATTGCGGGTTGAGTCCAGTGTTTTTCGACGCTTCGATTCGCCCGGTTGCGGCCTAAGCTTTGGCTCAATGTTCTGCACCGAAACAACGAGAAACAGCGATGTCCACACGACTTCAACGGGCGTCTCGCGCGCTCGGCTCTGCCCTTGCCGTCGTGACACTGGTCATGTCCGGCCCGGCGCTAGCCAGACATCCGACCCCAAGCGCCCCGCTATCCGTCGACGATCAGATTTTCATCAAGCTGCGTGACGCTGCGCGCGACAACGATCCTGCGCGCGCAGCGCGCCTCGCAAGCCTGATTCCGAATTATCCGGCGCCCGCTTATCTCAGCTATTTCCAGATCAAGCCACGTCTGTTCACCGGCGCAGGGCATCCAAATCCCGACGCCCCGGACGCGCCGGTGCTGTCCTTCCTGCAACGCTACGACGGACAGGCGATCGCCGACCGTCTGCGCAACGACTACCTTCGCGTGCTCGGGGCTCGGCACGACTGGCCCAATTTCGATTCGCAGTATGCAAGGTTCGTTCTCGACGACGACGCGCAGGTGAAGTGCTATGCGCTCGAGTCCCGTCTTGCGCGAGGTGAAAATGTGGCGGACGCGGCGCGGGCCCAGCTCGGGGACCCGAAGTGGTACGGTGACGGATGCGTCGATCTGATCACTGCGCTCTACCGTAACCAGCAGTTCGGTTCGGACGACGTGTGGCAGCTGATTCGCCAGGGCTATGAACAGGGCGCGACGACGACGGCCGGAAGACTGGTCGATGCGCTGGGTGCGGCGCGACCGGACCCGCGGCTCCTCGAGCAGGCAACGAACCAGCCACGTCTGCTGCTCGCAAAAGGCATCCCGCTGGATTCGGCGTCTCATCAACTCGCGTTGCTCGCCATCACACAGTTGGCGGCCGGCGACCCGCAGGCCGCCGAGGCCACCTTCACCGTCATCGCGCCGTCGCTCAGCCTGGCGGAACGGGCTATCGGTTGGGGCACGATTGCCTATCAGGCGGCGATGAGGCAGCTGCCGGGCGCGGTGAACTGGTATCGGCTGTCGGCGAACGCGCCCCTGTCGAGTCAAGCCTACGAATGGCGCACGCGCAGCGCGCTGCTGGCCGGGGATTGGACCATGGTGCGCTGGTCGATCGAGCAGATGCCGGCCGCGCTGCGCGCCCAACCCGCATGGATCTACTGGTACGCACGCGCGTTGAAGCAGAGCGGCGACGTGATGGCAGCCGACCAGGCATTCCGGACGATCGCGGCCAACTACACCTTCTATGGTCAGTTGGCCTCCGAGGCGCTTGGCGGGCAGATCGTGATCCCGCCGCAGACCCGCGTAACCGGCGAAGAAGTTGAACGCGCCAGCCGGATACCAGGCTTTGAACTGGCAAAACGCTTTTATGCGCTAAATCTGCGCACGGAGGGCAACCGTGAGTGGAACTGGCAACTGCGCGGCATGACTGACCGACAGTTGATCGCTGTCGCCGAGTACGCGCGCCGCATCGAGCTTTATGATCGGGCGGTCAGCACTGCCGACAGGACGCAGGCGGAACACGATTTTTCGCTGCGCTACCTGACGCCGTTCCGCGCGATTGTAGAACGCGACACGCGGTCCACCGGGTTCGACGTCGGATGGGCATATGGCCTCATTCGCCAGGAGTCGCGCTTTATTATCAACGCGCGCTCCGAGGTGGGCGCGGGCGGCCTGATGCAGGTGATGCCGAACACCGCTGAGATGGTCGCCAAGAAGATCGGACTCGGAACGATCTCGCGGGCGAGGTTGAACGAACTCGACACCAACATTCTGCTCGGCACGTATTATCTGTCGATGATCTACAACCAGCTTGACCGTTCTGCCGTGCTCGCGACGGCCGGCTACAATGCCGGCCCTGGACGCCCGCGCAGGTGGCAGGCCAACCTGCCTCGCCCAGTGGAGGGCGCAATTTTCGCAGAAACCATTCCGTTCAACGAAACCCGCGACTACGTCAAGAATGTGTTGTCGAATACGGTTTACTACGCAGCGCTGTTCGATGGCCACCCGCAATCGCTGACGGAGCGGCTTGGCCAGATCGAGCCACGATGACATCGTCCGCTACGCCGATGTGCGAATTGCACGGGGGCAGTAAGTGTGATCCATCGCGACACGTATAGCGCTCCTTCTACCTCTGGATGCCGCTGTTGTTGACGAATGGCGCCGTTCGCCGCGTTAGCGGCCTTACGCGCAGCTTCATACTGCGCCCGTCGATCAACTAAACGGCCCTTCAGGCGTCGGCATGCCTTGACGATATCGTTCGCTGAAGGGGACGTTCCAGAACGCGCAATCGATTGGTCTCAAATGCAATTGGCCGATCTGCCCAATCCCACATAGGTCACCTCACGACGTTAGATGATGCAGCAATGGCGCATGACGATGGCGCTAAACACTGCATCTTTCGAATCGGCTCTCGCGACGATCGTGGCGGTTCTGTTCACGGTTGCTGGCCTGGTCAATCTCGCGGGACCCGGCGCGGTGAAGCGCGACTTTGAGCGCTGGGGTTACCCGGCATGGTTTCATTTTCTCTGTGGCGCACTCGAACTGTCGAGCGCGGCACTTATTGCTGAACAACAAACCCGAGTCTTAGGTCTGATGCTGGCCGGTGCGATCATGGTCGGCGCGCTCTTCACGTTGCCACGAAATCGAGAGCCGTTCGGGCACCTCGCCCCGGCGTTGATCTTCTCGGCTCTCGTTGTGATTACTGTGACGCTCCGCGGTTGAGGCTTGCTCGCCACCAGGCGAGTAAGCCCGGGACGCCAGTAGTACCGGCCTATTTATCCATTCAAGCATCGGACCGTGTCCGGCCCTTCCGCGCCGCGCTTACCCGCGCCCCGTTTGCATCGCAACAATAATGATCAGGATGGTGCGTGATGCCAAGTAGCCTTACCGCCAGCGACTGGTAAGCGCCATGCACCCTGCATGATGTAGCGATTTTTGCACAGCAACATTTCGTCACACAAAAAGAGTATATTGATTCCGGACGCCTCGGGGTGCAGCACGGGTGTCGAACTGTCGCGTAATCGACCAGATGCGACTCGCCGTGGGCCACGGCTGAAGAGAGAACAAAAAATTATGCAGGAACAGAAATGAATACTTTCGAACAACTTACCGCAGCAAGCGCTGCCTCCGACGGGCGCCGCGGCGGACCGCATTATCGAGCGTCACGACATCGACGGCCGCTCGCTAACGAGTTCATTGATAACTCTTTGAATCAAACGCAATTGACCGTCGCTGTTGCCGGCAATACGCGCAAGGCGAAGTCCCATGCCGTCACCACACCAACTAAGGAAGTGCAGGTGTGGCGCCCCGAAAACGGGCATTTGACGAAACGACGGTCGAGCTTATCCGACGAAAATCTGTCAGCTGCATCGTCCACTCGCTCACAACGTTGAGTTGACCGGACGTGGAGTCCCTTGCTGGGACGGCGACAAATAATTTTCTTCCTTAGTACTACGGCAGTCATTTTCTCGACCTTTTGGCGAGAGCCCTAAATTCGAATGCAATGCCCGCTTATCCAGCGGAGCAACATCGTGCTTACTGACCGCGAGATTGCGGAGCATGCGTCATGTACCAGCCCGTTGGCCATCCGCCGGCACCTTCGTGTTGCTACCGCTGACCCGTTCTTTCCCGGTTTTTAAAATCCGACAAGGCAAGCTATGAATTTCAGCAACATGAAACTCGGCGTCAAACTTATCGGCGCCTTCGTCCTTATTTCCATAATCAGCGCCATCGTTAGTGGGATTGGCGTGCGCAATATGGCGCTAATAAGTGGAAACGCAGACAGGACCTACCGACAGGACCTTGTCGGGCTTAACCAGATCCAGCAGGCAAACGGCGACGTGCTCAGAGTCGGCACCTATTTGCGTAACGCGATCCTGGCGTCATCGGCTGAGGCGCGCAATACCGAAATCGAAAAGGCGGAGAAAGGTCTGGCTTCAGCACGCGAGCACCTGACGCAGGCTGAACCGCTTGTGTACAGCGAAAAAGGTAAGGCGATTTTTTCGGACCTCGACAAGAGCTGGGAAGACTTCGTCCAGGCATTCAACGAGATGAAAGCCCAGATCAAGGCGGCCGGACCGCAAGAAAAGGATAGCCTGACTCAATACTTGTTGAACGAGTACCACCACAAGGGATACAAAACGCTCGTCCTGATGGGCGACCTCGTTAAGGTTAAACAGGCAGACGCACAGACGACCGCCGCCGACAATGACGAGGTGTATGACCAGGGTCGCGACGTGATGCTTATTCTGGTGGCAATTTCTGTGGTTACCGGCGTCGGCATCGGTGTCTGGCTAACGCGCGCTATCACGCGTCAACTGGGAACTGAGCCTGGAACAGCTGCAGCATTGGCGCAGAGCGTAGCCGCAGGTGACCTTACCGTGCATATCGACCTGCGATCAGGCGATACATCCAGCCTTATGGCATCGATGAAGGCTATGCGCGACTCCCTGACGCGTGTCGTTTCCGATGTGCGCGAAAACGCCGAAGGTGTAGCGACGGCGAGCGGGGAAATCGCGCAAGGCAATCTGGACCTCTCAAGCCGTACAGAGGAACAGGCAGCGTCACTGGAAGAGACAGCATCCAGCATGGAAGAACTCACGGCTACAGTCCGTCACAACACGGACAACGCAAAGCAGGCTGCTACCCTCGCGGGCGCGGCGTCGAACGTCGCGCAACGCGGCGGCGAGATTGTGGGGCGTGTAGTCGAGACGATGCATGACATTTCCGAGAGCTCGACCAAAATGTCCGAAATTATCGGCGTGATCGAGGGCATCGCCTTCCAGACCAACATCCTCGCATTGAACGCAGCAGTTGAAGCGGCTCGCGCCGGCGAACAGGGGCGCGGATTTGCCGTCGTAGCCGGCGAAGTCCGTACGCTTGCACAGCGCAGCGCCACGGCAGCCAAGGAAATCAAGGAACTGATTTCCGACTCCGTTAGCCGGGTGGACGCCGGCTCAAGTCTGGTCGAGGAAGCGGGTAGCGCGATCAACGAAGTCGTGACGTCTGTGAAACGTGTGACGGACATCGTGGGTGAAATTTCCTCAGCTTCACACGAGCAGAGCACTGGCATCGAACAAGTGAATCAGGCGGTCAGCCAGATGGACCAGGTGACCCAGCAAAACGCTGCACTGGTGGAAGAAGCGTCGGCCGCTGCGCAATCAATGGCGGAACAGGCCCAACGCCTGCGCACATCGGTTGCGTTCTTCAAGGTCGAAGGCGTACAGACTATGTCCCGCTCAGAGATGCTTCCAAAAAAGCAGCCGAAGTCGGCAACTCGAAGCACTAGTGCACGCTCCGCAGTCGCATCAAGTCTTGTCACTGCGCGCAGCGCAGCCGCCGCCACTGGCGACAACGCTGCGCAATGGCAGACATTCTGATGAGGCAGAGCCGACATGGCCGCTGCATAGACACAGTTTGCTACGACGAAGCTGCGATGCCCCGAAGTAACTGTCCCACGCACGTTTGATAGCGCAAGACAAGAACGATCAACAGCCGGCCGGGGGCGTCCCGGCTTCATCCTTGTCGGCATAGTTGATGCCCCGGAAATGGCCGTCGTGCGCACCCCTCGGTTACGTGCCCTCGATAGCAGAACCGGTAAACGGTAGTCATGGACGGAGACCCACGGTCCGTTTCCCTGTAGAGGGCCGTGGATGCTGCACGAGTCGCGATCACAGTGAAGTGCAGCGCGTTAAGGGCCGTCTCGCCGGCTCCTGAACCAGGCAAGATCCGTTTGTAGCCGACCGTTGAGAGCGCGCCGGATAACGAACGGGTCAGGAACGGTGAGGTTCGATTAACGGTTTTCGTTCATGGTCAGAAAAACTATGTCACACGCTCCTGTTAACGTCTCGAACGCAGTCGTGAAATCGTTGGAGTCGGCGAAGATAGAACACGTTTTTCTCGTTCCGGGAAAGCTCGTCTACCCTCTGCTCGACGCTATTGATGAATCACCTTCTATTCGCGCAATCGTTGCCGCCCACGAGACGGGCAGCGCATTCATGGCGGATGGCTATGCGCGGGCCAGCCGGAAGTTTGGCGTCTGTCTGGGCATATCTGGTCCCGGCACGATGAACTTTGTGCCAGGCATGGCAGCCGCGCAGGCAGATGGAATCCCCGTGCTCTATGTTGTCGGAGGCGTCTCCTCACGAGCAGAAGGTAAAGGTGCTTTCCAGGACGCAACGCCTGGCGGTATCTTCGAAAGCACTGTCGTCACAGGCCTGGTCGATGAAGTCATCGAACTTAAAAACAAGGACAACTTCCTGGCTGAAATGCGTCGTGCAACAACTGGTTTGAACTGGATGCGCCGGGCCCGCTCCTTCCTCAGCATTCCGGTCGATATTCAGCGCGAGACTCTGCCTGGGCACGAGGTCGTCCGCAAACCCTACGAGCACGCCGAATTTAACACCCGGGAAGTTCCTGCAGACCGTGTTGCACTTGATGCGCTGTGCGACCGGTATCTGCTTAAACCGATTAGAGTCGCCTTCCTGATAGGGAGCCGCGGCAACGACCGGGAAACCGCAAGTGCCATTCTGGCGGTCGCGGAGAAATTCCGGATCCCCGTCGCCACAACCCTTTCGGGGAAAGGCGCCTTCCCCGAGAAGCATCCGCTCTCGCTCGGCGTCTACGGATTCTCGAGCCACTCGCGCGCTGCCCGTGCAATCAATTCCGACGAGCTTGATGCACTCATCGTCTTCGGCTGCGACCTCAACCAGCGCGACAGCATGAACTGGAGCAGACGACTGACAACCGGCAAGGAGCTCGTCGTCATTGACGACAGTTTCGAACCGCCAGTAACCGGACACATCGAGCACGCAAGCATTTTTTCCGGGATTCGCGCCTCCTTCCGGTGGCTAGCCAGCAAACAGCCCGAGCAGACGAGTGATTTCCTGATGGCCCTGCACGAAAGAAGGGCGTGGCTGGAGGACATCGGAAGAACGCCGCTGTATGACCCCCAGTTCGAACAATTCCCTGCCCCAACCTCAGGTGAAGAGCCGCCGCTTTATCCCGGCGACGCGGTGAAGCATCTATGCCGACTACTGCCGCCGGACACCAACGTTGTCGTCGACTCGGGCGCTCATCGTATATTCATGGCGCACTACTGGCTCTCGTCCGGGCTAGGGAATTACTTTTCATCGAATTCCCTTGCTCCGATGGGTTGGGCGATAGCCGCTGGGATTGGTGTCAAGCTCGCCGCCCCCGAACAAGCTTGTATCGTGGTTACCGGCGACGGATGCATGATGATGCACGGGACGGAGATTCAGACAGCAGCGCGATACGGGATAAGGATTATCTTTGTCGTCTTGAACAATGCCGCTCACGGCGCGATCCATATCGACGCAATCAGCAACGGCGCCATTTCAGAGCGATTTACCAAACTCCCGACGCATGACTGGACGGCCTTCGCACGGTCACTTGGCGTGGCGGCTTGCAAAGTTGAACGCATTGATGATTTCGACGGAGCGCTCAACGATGCATCACGACAGGACGGTCCATTCCTGATCGAAGTCATGACGGGGGTCTTCCCTGCTCCCAATCGGTACTATGTGGAGGCAGCGGCATGCGCGTGATACGTGGCGTAGCACTTTGCGTAACGAGCTTTGTGCACACGGAATCGACTTCTCGAGTCAGAAGTCGCAGCAAGTAGACGGAAGCCCGGGTGACGGTGGCCCGGCGCCGCCATTTACCCGGTCGCCGCGCGCCGGTCCCCGCCAGAGGCGGAATGCCTCGAGGCGAAGTGGGCAACTCATTTGCCCTATCGGCAGGCGGCGGATATCTCAAGAAAGTGCTTCCGCTGGACGATGGCATCTCGTCGAGTGGCATCAGGCATCGGATTCTTGACCTCGGGAAACAGCTTGGCCCTGAAATCGGGCACGACATTGCAAAACTACCCCAGCCTGGCGCAGACGAGCAGGTTCGCGAGTGCAATCGTGTCACCGCCATGAGCGGCGACTCGGCGCGGCTACACATTTGCCACCCCGCGAAAGCCCCGGCCGTCACGTGAACATCGTCGCGGGAACGGCGACGTTCACCGACTGCCGGATCAAGTCGGACTCAAGTAGATCAGATACTTATCTCCATTGACTTCGCGAATACCAAGGCTTCTCCCAAATGGCCACTACCCTCTATTAGGGCCGCACAAATATTCTCCGCGAGGGGCAGTTCATACCAGAAACAGGCCGGTTGACGGCCATATTTAATGTCGAGTACCGATATTGCACCGGTCAGACGAGCGCTGGGCAGTAGCGACTTCTCCTCCGGATAATGGTGCGTGACATATGAGACCATGAGGCAAGACCTTTGCAAGGCAAGAAAAGAAAGAGCCTCGTCTTCCAACGACAACTCATCGACATACAAAATAAGTGCACACCACTGAAACAGTCGATCGTTTCCAACCACTTGCAGTGCGGAGTCGGTCGAGCACAGTCCCTCATAATCCGGACCAGACACCATGGCAACGCTAGAGGCCAACTTCAGCAATTTGGCAAGTAGCAACGGCGATCGCTCGACCGCTCTTACCAGCCGGTGACGCGATGCATCGTCCACAATTAGCTGCATAACTAATATCACCGCTTCCGCTGGGGTTGAAATTTTTCGTCTACTATGTATTTCAGGCCGACTAAAAAAATACCCTTGAAAGAGGGTCGCCCCAGCTTCACGTGCCTGATGAAATGCGCTCCACTCTTCGATTTTTTCGGCGAGAACCTTCTTACCGGCGGACGATAAACTGCGGCAAATTTTGACACGCTCGTCCGGATGTATCGTCAACCAATCGACCTTGACGATATCAACGTCGGAAAGCAATTGAGCCATCTCAGACGTGTAAGCACAGACGTCGTCCAAAGCAATTTTGAACCCTCGCCCTCTTAGACTTCGGCACGTCTCAATTAGCGCAGGCGTGATGACACAAGTTTCGAGAATCTCTAAAACAAAACGCTCAGGCGGCATTAGTAGCAACGCTGGCGATTTCAGAAAATCTTCCGAACAATTAATGAAGCAAAGGCTTCCCTCCGTCAGCTTCTCGAGTCCAAAGTCAACCAGAGTTGTCGAAAGCACCGAAAGAGTGCTGGTTAGATCGTCTTCTATGCACGCAGTGCTATCGCCCCTTTTTCGAAATAGCAGCTCGTAACCAACGACCCGAAGATCGATGTCCACAATTGGCTGTCGCGCAACGAATGAGTAATTCTCCTTGCTTTCCCCACATTTCGTTCCGGCGGCTAAGTACATTCGACTTCCCGATAAATCATGTCGTTCTTCCGCCAGTAACGGCGGTCGTGCGCTGCGTAATGCATTGGCTCCTGTAAAGACTCGAATTAGCCCGATCGCACCCTGCGTCCCATTGACGATCCGGCGGAAATCGATCCAAGGCTGAATATTCGTCCGCGAAAACTATGTATCGACGGATTCGTCGCTAGCGTCGGCTGATCAAAGTAAAACCACTGTGTAATTAGCGATACATTTGCGGGCAATGTCAGATTCGGCAAGCCAACTGAAGTCGTAGATCCGTATCGTCGTCGATTACGAGACGGATACGACCGGATGAATGTGCGCGTGTCAGGTTACGTAGCCCAGCGTCATAGATATTCGGCGGTCCTGCTCTCACTACGAGTCACTTTTCGTAGCACGGCGGTATCCGCCGACCGGTTCAGTGAAAGAAAAGGAGCTATCGGGACTTTCTCGAGATCAGCTTTTTTATGTCGGCCGCTCCGAAACCGCCTCGTAAAGGCGATCGAAAAGGCCCGCCTCCAACGGCCATGACGATCCACTGGAATCTGTGACAATCCAATCACCTTTTGCAACGCACCTCCACCCCTCTGGTGTCGCTATCGCCCAACCGTCCCCGCGCGCGACAACCGCCGGATGATCGCCCGGTCCCCACCACCGACTCCCGGTGACTAGCTGCGAACGCTTGCGGTAGAAGGGCTGCTTGTAACCTCCGAATTCTTTCAATCTTCCCCCCGGAATTAAGATGGCATCGCCAGGCCAGTGGGCGGTATGTTCGACACGGGAGTGCCATCATACAACGTGGCACATTGGTAAGGATAACTCGTAAATACGCTCGGATAATCCAAGTATCGACGAAATCCGACATGGATTGCTCCCAGCTCGCGCAAGGGAGCGACGAGCCAGTACCGTCACTTTTCGCGTGGCTTAGGGAAGCGCGTTATGATCAAGTTGCCGCGCGCGCTCCAACAGTCAGCATGGAATCGAACGCCGGAAGCTCCTGCGAGTTCCGATCTCGGTGTCAAATTTCACCACGCGCGCAAATCGATCACGTACAGCAGAAGTGCGTTTGAAGCGTCGTTATACATGTGCGTCTTCCCATGCCCGATCACCCGATGCTAGGACTAACCCGATGCATGGCCAATCGGCAGCGACGGATTGTGTATTCAGGAAATGCTGATTTGAAGCGTCAGGAATTCCCTCGGGAAGCGCAACGCGAGCCACCGACATACAACAGTTTTTGCGTACCAGCGGCGGCTCGCGACGTTTACGGATGTCGCAAATACGTTTCTCGTCGCGCTGTTCACGTTTTACATTCTGTGGCGGCTGCTCACGCGGCACCTGGCGGCGATCGCGCGCAGCGTCAGCGACTAAGATTTCCACGAGCCGCCGTCCCCCGTTCGTTCTGCAGCGCAAGCCATCGAGCGCGAAGCGCGGCACATGGCGGAAGCGGCCAGCACCTGCTGGCGGAGAGGGCAGTCTGCGCGACGCTTTGTAACACGCCAGGGAAGTCACTGTGGCGCAGCCGGTTTTTCGCGATCAGCCTACGGCCTTCAGCATCGATTGAGCCGCACCTGTGTCGCCGGTACGGAAGAACGCGACAGCTCGCGTCAACTGCCGCCCCTGCTCTTCGAGTGAAGCGGAGGCGGCCGCTGCTTCCTCAACAAGTGCCGCATTCTGCTGCGTCACCTCATCCATCTGCGTGATCGCCTGGTTGATCTGCTCAATGCCCCGGCTCTGTTCGCCCGATG
>Ga0209564_1003091_pt1 | contig 11781 bp, 9 predicted proteins | sample AraplaCol_mMF_r2_FD_184272 | JGI IMG/M metagenome (GOLD analysis project Ga0209564, IMG submission 184272) | Arabidopsis root microbial communities from North Carolina, USA - plate scrape MF_Col_mMF_r2 (SPAdes) (version 3) | ecosystem: Host-associated > Plants > Roots > Endosphere | place: USA... | reverse complement strand
GGCATCATCACGTCGCTGCTGGAAGAAACCGAGCACCCCGATGCGCGCGGCCTGTTCGTCTTCAATGCCCTGATGGTGGACATCAAGAGCATGATGATCGACCCTGCGCGCGGCAAAGCCAACAACCCGAATACCGACCGCGCCAGCCTGGCCGGTTCCGGCGCCGCCTTCGACCGCACCTCGGCCATGTGGGCGGCGTTCGGCGAAGCGGTGGAACGCTATGCGGCAGCCGCGCACTTCGATGACCAGCTGCTGTATGCCGCGCAGGATACGCTGGGCGATGCGGCGGTCGGCCCCAGCCAGTTCGTGCTGTTCGCCCCCGAGCAATATGGCGAAGGCTTCGAGTTCGCCGCCGATGATACTTCCGTGGTGCGCGCCTGGGCGCCGGCCGCCGACCTGATGGACCCGGCGCGCGAAACCTATGTGCCGGCGCAGATGGTCTACCTCGGCATGCAGGTCAAGGACAAGCGCGAGATCGTGATGCAGTCTTCCTCCACCGGCCTGGCAACGGGGATGGACGAGGGCAGGGCGCTGCTGAGCGGCTTGGCCGAAGTGATCGAGCGCGATGCCTTCGCAGCCATGTGGCAGATGAAATATGCGCCGCGCAAGCTGCTGGTGGCGCCATCGACCAGGGAACGCTTGCTGCCCGGCGTGCGCCGTCAGCTGGCGCATCCAAGCCTGGACGTGCACCTGTGGGACATCACCACCGATGTCGGCATGCCGGTGGTGCTGTGCCTGGCGCGCAGCCGCAACGACGGCACCATGTCGCTCGGTGCCAGCGCCCATCTCGACGTCGCCACGGCCATCAACAAGGCGGTGGTGGAAGCTTTCCACGGCTACGTTTGGGGCAGCTCGATCCTGGCGGCCGGCACGCCGCTGCCCGAGCAGGCGGCAATCCGCAATCCGGGCGATCACTTCGCCTATTTCCTGGACCGTTCGCGCCAGGGGGCCATGGACTTCCTGTTCACCAGCGAAGCCACGGTGTCTTCCGACGATGCTTCGCTGCGCCAGTTGTCCGGCATGGGCGACCTGCTGGCGCGCCTGAAGGTCATGGGCCTGCGCGCCCTGGCGGTGGATGTCACTTCCGCCGACGTGGCGAGCCTGGGCTTCTGCGTGCTGCGCGCCTTCATTCCCGGCCTGCATCCGCTGCTGTTCGGCGACGGCCTGGTGAGCCGCGACGAGCGCCGCCTGCGCGCCATCGCTGCGCACTGGGGCTTGCCTGGCGTGCCTGAACCTAATCTCGAACCGCATCCCTTCCCATGAACAAGACTCTCCAGGAATTGCTGCCGCCGCAGGCCATGGCGGGCCAGTTCGATATCGACGACCCGGCCGAAATCCTGCACGAGCAGACCAAGTTCCACCGCGCCACGCTGATGGGGCAGGTGAAGAACATCGTGCGCTTCCTGCGCCATCCGGCCTATATCGCACGCGGCGCGGCCGGTTACAACGCTTACCCGTCCTGCCCGGCGATCGAACTGCCGGAGCCGGTGCTGGCGCTGGGCGAACTGGCGCAGGCGCTGGAACTGCGCAAGAGCGCGCGTGCTTTTGCCGGCGCCTTGACGCTGCAGGAACTTTCCAGCCTGCTGCATCACGCGCTGCGCGTGCGCCGCATGGCGAAGAGCGATATTGCGCCGCATGTGAAGCTGGCGTTCCGTTCCTACCCGTCGCCCGGCGGCCTGTACCCGACCGAATTCTATTTCTTCCTCAACGAGGTGGAGGGAGTCGAGCCGTGCATCGCGCACTACGATGCCCGCAACCACCTGCTGCGCGTGCTGAAGCCGCAGCAGGGCGATGCTTTCGGCAGCGCGGAAGTAAAGTCGGGCGAATCGGGCGTCAAGGCGCCCGTGGTGTGCGTGATGACCAGCGTGCCGCAGCGCGCGACGGCCAAATACGGTGCGCGTGGCTACCGCATGTCGCTGCTGGAGGCTGGGCATGCGTCGCAGAACCTGTGCCTCGCCGCGCAAGGCCTGGGGCTGGGTTCCCTGGTCTACGGTGCCTATTACGACGATGAACTGGCAGCCTTGCTGGATATCGACGGCGTGACGGAGACCGTGGCTTCCGTGATGCTGCTGGGCCGCGAAGCGCCGCCGGCACCTGCCGCCGGCAAGGACGAATGAACGACGCGCCGGGCTGGCAGGACAGCGGGTCGTGGCTGCGCGATGCGGCAGGCGCGGTGCTGCGCCTGGCCGCTGCCGGCGACAGCGAAGGCGCGGCGCAAGCGCTGGAGCGCCTGTTCGCGCTACGCGGACGCTTCCACGCCTATCCGATCCTGCAGGACATGCTGGCGGGGCGGCGCACCTGGCGCGCTGCCGGCAGCGTGTATGTACTGGGCGGCGAGGAAGTGCCGCCTGCGCTGCTGCGCAATTTCGACGAAGCGGTGGCTGCCTGCGCCGCCTTCCTCGGCCTGCCGCCGCCGTGCATCCTGCTGCAATGCGTGCCGTCCGCGCGCGACATGCACCTGACGATGGAGAGCTTGCCCGGATTGGCCCTGGTGCGGCTGTCGACGCAAACGCAAGGCTATGCCGACGGCCTGCGGGCGGTCGTGTTCCATGAAGTCGCGCATTGTTTCCTGACGTGCGGAGTGCGCCTGCTCGACGAAGCGCTGGCACAGCTGTTTGCCAACCGCTTCGGCGGTGCCACGCCGTTGCCGCAGCGCCCGGAGCTTGCGCCGCCGCTGCGCCTCATGCTATCCCGCGATGGCGACGCCATGTTCGGTGCCACGACAGATGCCGGCGCGGACAGCTACCGTGCTGCCTGCCGGCTTGGCGCGGACCTGCTGGAAGCCGTCGAGGTACGCGGCGGTGCCGGCGCCATTGTTTCGCTGTTCGGCGCCGTCTCTCGCGCTGCGACCGATGCACAGATTGCCGGGCTGGCAGGGCAGGCCAGCGGGATGGTGATTCCCTCGCTCGATGGCGCGGCCGCCCAAGCAGCGGGACGGCTAGTGCAGGGCGGCGCATTGATCGCGCAGGTGCAGCAAGCCATCTTCGCCGCCTGGAGCAGCAAACGGGCCGAGGACCTGTCGGCCGGCATTGCGTTGCTCGAAGCTGAATCTGTATTCACGGAGCCCTCCCTGCTGGATGCCTTGCTGGGCGCCCGCTTGAACCAGGCGCTGCTCCACGTCCACAGTGGCGCCAAGCTGCCCGCCGAGCAGGAAGCCGCTATCGATGCCTTGCTCAAGGCGGCGGACGCGCTGCCAGCCGGCCGCCAATGGCTATGGCGCGGAGTGCGCGCCATCCTCGCCATCCTGCTGGCGCAACCCAACATCATCAAAGTCGCAGCGGCGGGCCAAAATGCACTGCACGCCTTCGGCAAGGCGCAGGAACTGATTGCCGGCGACCCGGACCTCCTGATCCACCACGCCTCGCTGCTGTTGCACGCACCGGCCAATTACGGCGGTGACCGCGACCGCGGCGCAGGCATGCTGCGGGAGGCGATGCAGCACCCGCTCTACCGTGCCCACGCACGCGAAATGCTGCTCGATAACGGCATCGATCCCGGCGACGAAGTGATTGCCATCGCGCCGACGGAAGCCGGGACGGAGCCTGCTTTGGCGGCACCAGTGCCGCATGACGCCAGCCACGCCGCGGCCGCCGCCGAGCGGACCACCGAGGGTCCGCTCGCTCTCGAAGCGCGCGGTATCGAGCTGCGCCTGCCGTCCGGCTTCACGCTGGCGCCTGGCGAGCTGACGCTGCGCAAAGGCGAGCGTGTTGCCATTGCCGGCCCCAATGGCAGCGGCAAGACTATCCTCCTGGAGACGCTTCTTGGCCTGCGCACGCCCGACTGCGGAACGATCCAGTTGGCCATCGGCGACCCGCGCGACGCCAGGGTAAGGCAACAGCTGGGCGGCCTGCTGCAAAGCGCGGACCTGCCGGGCCAGATGCGCGTCAGCGAAATCATGACGATGCACGAAACAATCTACGCCCGCACCGAAGCAGCGGTAACCCGCGCCCTCGGCATGCAGGAGTTGCGCCCCAGGCTGTGGCAACAGCTATCGCGCGGCCAGAAGCAGCGCGTCATGCTGTGGCTTGCGCTGTCCCATGTGCCGGAGCTGGCGCTGCTCGATGAACCTTCACTGGGCCTGGATGAATGGCACGCCCGCTCCCTGCGCGAACTCCTGGCCGGCATGCCGACCACCGTGCTGCAAATTTCCCACATCCCGGCCGACCTGCTTGGCATGGACCGTATCCTCTGCATGGAAAAAGGCAGGCTGGTCGACGGCGGCACGCTGGACGAGCTGCAGGCCCGCCGTGTCGGCCGCTTCAAGGCGCGCCTCGGCCAGGCCCTGGGGGGCGATGCCGAGCAATCCATGCGCGCACTGCCTGGGTTGCTGCGCGCCGAGCCAACGCAGAACGGCTGGCAACTCCAGGGCGCACAGGGCTTTGACGCTGGTTTCCGTCGCTTCATCGACCAGCAAGGCATTGCCAACTTCAGCCTCGAGGCGTCGACCATTGAAGACTTCCTTGCCGACCTGACCAAAGGTGGAACCGCATGAAGAACCTGCTGCACCTGGTGCGCGCCGACCTGGCGCTTTTCCTGCGCGGTCGCCTGGCCCTGTTCTGGACCTTTGCCTTCCCCCTGCTGATGCTGATGATGCAGATGGCGCTCTTCGGGCAGGAAGTAAAGCTCGGCCCCGTCACGCTGGCGGTGCAGGACATGGACCGCAGCACGGAGAGTGCAAGCTACGTGAACGAACTGGCACGCGGCCTGCGCCTGCAGAACAGCGTGGAATTCCGTGTCATTGCGCCGGCTGCCGGCGCCAAGCCCGACCTGGAGCTCACCATCCCGGCCGGCTTCGCCGAAGCCGTGCGCGCCGGCCATAGCACCGAGATGAGACTTGCCACCACGCTCTCCGCCGGCCCCACGCTGGAAGCCAGCTACGGCATGCTGCGCGGTTTCAGCGATGCCTATAACCTGAACGGCCTGCAGGGCGAGCCGCGCGTACTGCTGCCGGCGCCGCCGGCACCCGCGGCAGGCGCCCTCGATTACCGCCTGTTCCTGGTCAGCGGGCTGGCCGGCCTTGTCATCCTGTCCACCAGCCTGATGGGCTTTGCCGGGCCGCTGGTCGCTGCGCGCGAAGGCGGCATGTTCCGCCTGTACCAGCTGTTTCCGATGCCGACTGGCGTCGTGGTGCTGGCATGGTGCCTGTCGCGCCTCGTCGTGATCGTGCTGGCCAGCGCCGCCATGTTCGTCGTCGCCTGGGCCGTGTATGGCGTGAAGCTGAAGGCGGGCGCGCCCGGCATTGCAGCGGCTGGCGGCATGCTGGCCTTGGGTTGCGCCGCCTTCCTGGCGCTGGGGCTGTTGCTGGCGGCCGTCAGCCGCAGCGTGGCCGGCGTCACCATGGCCAGCAACCTGCTGTATTTCCCGCTGCTCTTCTCGGGTAACCTCATGATTCCGTTGGGCGGCCTGCCGCCGTTCCTGCGCGATGCGCTGGAATACCTGCCGCTCAACGCCATGATGGCCAGCATTCGCCATGCGCTGACCGGCAGCATGAGCTGGAAAGGCGATGCCTACAGTATCGTGGTACTGGTCGCAATGATGTGCGCCTGCCTGCTGCTGGCGGTGCGCCGCTTCGGCTGGACGCCGCGCGACCTGCAATAGAGGAGGCCCGAATTGAAGATAACGACTGTCCTGATGACCGCTGGCGTGCTGGCGCTGGCCGGTGCCGCTGCCGCCTATGGTTTCGGCAGCCGCCAGCCGGCAGCATCCGGCGTGGCGACAGTGAACGTGAGCTTGGGCGGCGTTGCCGGACAAAAGGGCGCGTTGATGGGCGCGATCTGCAACCAGGAATCTTTCCTGAAGGAGTGCCAGTACTTTGCGGTGCATCCAGCCGTTGCAGGCAATGTCCTCAGATTCCCCGGCGTGATGCCGGGCAGCTATGCCGTCATGGTCTATCACGACGAAAACGGCAACGGAAAGCTGGACAAGTCACCCAACGGCATGCCGCTCGAAGGCTGGGGCTTTTCGCGCAACGCGCGCGGCCGCTATGGCCCGCCGGCCTTTGACGATGCGCGCATCGACATCAAGCCTGGCATCAACGATGTCGCACTGGACATGGTGTACTGATGCCGCCGATCGTCGATGTCAGGCAGGTCAGCAAGCATTACCGGCGGGGCGAAGAGCGCATCGCCGCGCTGGACAACGTCTCGTTCCAGGTCGCCCAGCCCACTGTCGTGGCGATCGCCGGACCATCCGGCAGCGGCAAGAGCACCTTGCTCGGCATGCTGGCGCGCTTCGAGCAACCGGACAGCGGCAGCATCCACGTCGACGGCGCAGCGCTGGACGCCTTGCCGGACCACCAGCTCGACACCTTCCGCAACCGCAAGCTCGGATTCGTATTCCAGAACTTCAACCTGGTCGGGACCCTGACTGCACAGGAAAACGTGGAGCTGGCGCTGGCCACCTGTGCGCTGCCGAAACGTGAACGGCGCAAAGCAGCAAGCGAAGCGCTGTCGCTGGTCGGCATGGAGCACCGCCTCGGCCACACGCCGGCGCAACTGTCCGGAGGCCAGCAGCAGCGCGTTGCGATTGCGCGCGCCCTGGTCAATCGCCCCAAGCTGGTCATCGCCGACGAACCCACCGGGAACCTGGACACCAGGACCGCCCAGCAGCTGCTGGAACTGGTCGACCGCCTGCATCGGGAACTCGGCACCACCTTCATCATCGCCACCCACGACCAGCGGGTGATGGAGATGGCCGGCCAGGTGCTGCGCCTGGAAGACGGCAAGGTGGCCGCATGATGCAGTGGCTGGTGCTGGCCCATCGCAATGTCCTGCGCAACGGGCGCCGCTCGCTGCTGCTGGGCGGGACGATCGCCATCGGCACGCTGGCCCTGCTGCTGTTTGCCGCCTACATCGCCGCCTCGCTGGACGGGCTGCGCGAGAGCACCATCCGCGGCGGCCTCGGACACGCACAAATCAGCGCCGTGCCGCCGGCCGACGGCTACGTGGACCAGCAACTCCAATACGGCCTGGACGCCACCGAACGAACCCGCATCGAAGCACTGCTGGCGAAAATGGACGGCGTGCGCCGCATCGCACCGCGCCTGCAATTCAGCGGCCTGGTCTCCAACGGCCCGCGCACGCTGAACTTCGAAGCCCAGGGCGTCGACCCGCTGCGCGAGCGGCAGGCTTACGGAGCGTTCCAGGTGCTTGCGCAGGGCGAGGCATTGCGTGCCGGCGAAGAAGGGCGCTACCAGGTCCTGATCGGCAAGGAAATGGCACGCCGCCTCAGCGTGCAACCCGGCCAGTCGCTGACGCTGATGACCACAACGGTGCAGGGCAGCGTGAACGCCATGGATGTTGACGTGGCGGGCATTATCGCCACCGGCATTCCCGAGCGCGACCTGTACACGCTGCAGATGCCTATCGAAGCCGCGCAGGAACTGCTGCGGACCAGCAAGATATCGCACCTGTCCGTGCTCTACCAGGACACATCGAGCGCCGATGCCTTGTCGGCTGCCATCGCGCAGGCGATCGGCGGCACGGTGCGCCTGCAGCGCTGGCAGGAGCTGGCACCGCTTTATCCGCAGGTGATGGCGCTGTTCCGCAACCAGTTCATTGTGTTCGGCGCCATCATCGGCCTGATAGTCTTTCTCGGCGTCGCCGCCATGACGCTGGCCACCATTTACGAGCGCGGCAAGGAAATCGGCACCTTGCGCGCGATGGGCATTCCGCAAGCGATGGTGCGCCGCCTGTTCATGTTCGAAGGCCTGCTGCAAGGCGCATTCGGCGCACTGGCCGGCGGCGCCGCGGCGTGGCTTGCCACCCTGGCGATCAACGCCGCCGGCATCGAACTGGCCCCGCCGCCCGGCCGCAACGTCGGCGTGCCGCTGCACCTGCTCTGGCTTTACCAGCCAAGCCTGCTGATTGTGGCAGTGCTGCCGCTGCTGGCCATGGCCGCAGCCTGGCTGACCAGCAGGCGCATCAGCCGCATGCAGGTAAAGGCCATCCTGACTTCCAACTAGACCATGCTCAAACGATTCCTGATCCTGATGACGGCTGCCGGTGCAGCGCAAGCGTCGGCGCCAAGCGCTACCGAAATCCTGCAACAGGTAGACCAGTACCGCATGCCGGTCAACAGCTTCGAAGCAAACGTGCGGATCGAGGCCGGCAATGGGCAGGAACCCGGCACCTACGTGATCCGCGGCGCCAATTACAACCAGGTGCTGGTGGAAGCGACCAGCGTCGACCAGCGCGGCCAGAAATTCCTGACCACGGACAGCGGCCTGTTTTTCTACGCCCCGCGCACGCGCCGCGCGATTCGCCTGACGCCGCTGCAAACCTTGCTGGGCAAAGCCAACATCGGCGACCTGTCGCGCATCCGCTTCAGCCATGACTACGATGCCGCCGTGCTGGAAGGCGAGACCGACGGCTGCCCCGCGAAGTCCTGCGTCGCGCTCGAACTGCGCAGCCGCAACGAAGCCGCCACCTATTCCAGGATCACGCTGTTGGCGTCGCGCCAGGACGGCCGCTATGTGCCGCTCAAGGCCATGCTGTATGTCGCCAGCGGCAAGCTGCTGAAGATCGCCAGCTTCGACACGGCGAAAGGCGGCCTGCCGCCGACTACCCGCTACGCCGACCCGCAGCGGCCTGACGAGGAAACGCGGGTCGTGTTCGAAAAGGTAAAGGCGGCTGAATTCCCCGCCAATATGTTCAACCCTCGCACGCTGGAGCAATGAAGGCTTTGCAATGCCTGCCGCTGGCTGCGGCCGTCGCGGCCGCCACGGCAAATGAGGCCGCGGCCAGCGAGGACTGGATGGGCGGTTTCGTGCTGGGAGCGCAGGAGCGCACCATCCTGCAGGAGACCCCGCTCAATCGCGACAACTTCCTCGGCATTGCAGGCAGCGGCACGCGTGCCGTCGCCCTGTTCGAAGGACGCCAGCAGGAAGTGACGTGGCGCGTGCGTACCGAAGCGTTGCACACGGACCTCGAAGGCACGCGTGGCAAGGCCGTGCTGCAGGAGCTGAACCGCGTATTCGACCTCGGCGAAGGCGCGTCGCTCTCGCTCGGCAAACGCTTGTACGCGCTCGATCCCTCGTATATCAACCAGCCGCTGGGCTTCCTGCAAAAACGCACGGACCTGAGCGACCCGTTGGACACGCTCGGCAATTCGGAAGGCATCCCGATGGCAGTGCTGTCGTGGAGCGGTGCGCGTGCCAGCGCAGCGGCCCTGCACGCGCGGCGGGCCGGCGGCCGCGTGCAATCGATCCTCAAGTTCGGCTACGAGTTCGACGCGGCCAGCGCGAGCATGGTGCTGCGCCGGGCGCATGGCGAACATGCCGGCATCGGTGCGACGCTCAGTGCCGCGCCGGCCGACGCGCTGTCCTGGTACGCCTCCGCCTACCACGCCGGCGGAGCCGCAAGCTACACTCGCGCCACCGCAGGCATCGTGCTGACGCCCCCGTCGCTACCCAAGCTGCAGCTGGAATACGCCTACAACGGCCAGGGCATGGCGGACGAAGAATACCAATCGCTGCGCCAGCAAGCCCAATCGAACCTTCCACCGCACGTGCTGGCAACGCTGGCGAACCGCCTGCCCAGCCTGGGCGCAAGGCAGCACTACGCCAGCCTCACGCTATCGAAAGCAGCCGGCGCCTGGGATTGTGGCGGTGGGGTATATCTGGGACTGGACGACAGCAGCCGCGTATGGCACGGCCAGGCCGACTACGCATTCAGCGCACGCACGCACCTGATGCTGTCGGTCATGCGTCAACAAGGGAAAGCTGGCAGCGAAAGAGCCCTTTCGCCGGTCAAGGAAACGCTGGCGCTCCGTCTGCGCCATGCGTTTTAAAAGTCGGGGTCAGCTCCGGCAATCTGCCATTCAGCGCACGTTCGTGCGCTGAATGGCAGATTGCCGGAGCTGACCCCGACTTCCATCATGGCTGGAAGCCGTCGGCGGTGATTTCGAGGTTGGTCACTTCGCCGTATTTGGCGGCGATCTTGCCAATATCAGCGGCTTTGCCGATCAGGACCATCTGCAGGTTCTTGCGCGGGAAGTGCTTTTCCACCAGTTGCCTGGCGCGTTCCGGCGTCAGGCTGTCGACGTCTTTCATGAAGTTGTCGATCTGGCTGCGGCTGACTTCGTTGGCGTACATGTCGCCCAGCAGAGAAGCCAGCTGTTCGCTGGTTTCATAGCGTGGCGGGAACTGGCCTTTGACGTATGCCTTGGCCGAATCCAGCGTGGCTTTGTCGATGCCTTTGCTCCACAGGCGCTCGTAAGTCTTCAGCGCCAGGTCGAGCGCGGCTTCCGTTTTCGGCAGGGCGGTGAAGCTGGAAATCGAGAACGTGCCGGTCTGCGACAGCGTGTTGAAGCCCGAATTGGCGCCATAGGTCAGGCCGGAGTTCACGCGCAGCTCGTCGTTCAGCCACGAGGTGAAGCGCCCGCCCAGCACCGTGTTCAGTACCTGTAGCGGTACATAGTCCGGATCGTTGCGCGCAATGCCAGGACCGCCGATCAGGAACGTGGTTTCGATCGCGTCGGATTTGTTCACCAACCAGACGCGCGCCTTGTCAGCCTGCACCGTGCCGTAGTTGGCGCGTTGCGGGGCAGGGCCTTCGGCTTTCCACTGGCCGAACAGGGCCTCTACCTTCTTGCGCATGTCGGCTGGATCAAAGTCGCCTACTACGACCAGCGCCGCGTTATCAGGGCGGAAGTAGGTCTTGTGGAAGGCTTTGACGTCGTCCTGCTTCAGCGCAGTCAGGCTGTTGACGGTGCCCGAGGGCGGGTTGGCGTAGGCTGCATTCCCGAACAGCATGGCGCGGTAGTAGTTGCCGACCACCTGGCGCGGGCTTTCCTTGGCCTGCTTCAGGCCATTGACCTTGCGCGTGCGCAGCTTGTCCAGTTCCGCTGCGTCGAAGCTTGGCGTCTGCACCAGTTCAGCGAACAGCGGCAGCAGGGTGTCGGTATCCTTGCGCGCGAAGTTGGCGGCCACAGTCGATTGTTCGACGCTGCCGCCGCCGCTCAGCACTGCGCCGCGGAAGTCGAAGGCCTGGTCGATTTCGGCCTTGCTGTGCCTGGCCGATCCGAGCAGCACGCCGTCGCCGGTCAGGTTGGCCAGGCCGGCCTGCCTGCCGTCGTTGACGGCGCCGGCTTTCACTACGGCGCGCACGGCCACCAGCGGCACTTCATGGCGTTCCATCATGTAGACGGTCAGCCCGTTCGGCAGCTTGGCGGTTTCGAAGGCCGGCAGCTTGAATTCGGCGGCTTGCGCGGAGGCTGCGACGGCGCCGGTGAGTGCAACGGAAATCAGTTTTTTCATGAATCAGTCCTCCTTCGCGGCCAGCACGCCGATGGTGCGCTGCGATTTCTTCAGGTACTTGGCGGCGACGGCCTGGATGTCGGCCACGGTCAGCTTCTCGTAGGCGGCAGGGGCTTCGAAGGCTTTCCTGTAGTCGCCGTTGAAGACCTCGTAGTTGCCCAGCATCTGTGCCTTGCCGTTGATGGTTTCCTGCAGGCGGTAGATGCCCAGCAGGCGGGAATTCTTCACCTTCTGCAGTTCTTCTTCGCTCACGCCTTCCTTCACCACCTTGTCGATCGCTTCCAGCATGGCTTTTTCAAGCTTGGCCGGTTCCACGCCGGCGGCGGCGACGGTCATGATGTACAGCAGGCCCGGGTCGAAACCGTCGCTGCTGTTGGCGCCGACGCTGGTTGCCAGCTGGGTTTCCACCAGGGCTTTGTACAGGCGCGACGTTTTGCCATCGGCGAGTACGCCTTGCAGCACGTCCAGTGCATAGGTCTCGGCGGAGGCGCGTTCCGGCACTTTGTAGGCCACGATCAGATTGG
>Ga0209564_1003086_pt1 | contig 11794 bp, 10 predicted proteins | sample AraplaCol_mMF_r2_FD_184272 | JGI IMG/M metagenome (GOLD analysis project Ga0209564, IMG submission 184272) | Arabidopsis root microbial communities from North Carolina, USA - plate scrape MF_Col_mMF_r2 (SPAdes) (version 3) | ecosystem: Host-associated > Plants > Roots > Endosphere | place: USA... | reverse complement strand
GCAGGCCCTGCTGAAGATCATGGAAGGCACCGTCGCCTCCGTGCCGCCGCAGGGCGGGCGCAAGCATCCGCAGCAGGAGTTCCTGCAGGTCGACACCACCAACATCCTGTTCATCTGCGGCGGCGCCTTCGCCGGCCTGGAGCGCATCATCTCGGCGCGCGGCCAGGCCAAGTCGATCGGCTTCGGCGCGAAGGTGGCGGATCCGGAGGAGCGTCGCACGGGCGAGATCCTGCGCGGCGTCGAGCCCGACGACCTGCAGCGCTTCGGCCTGATCCCTGAATTCATCGGCCGTCTGCCGGTGATCGCCACCCTGGAGGACCTCGACGAGGCCGCCCTGGTGAAGATCCTGACCGAGCCGAAGAACGCCTTCGTCAAGCAGTACCAGCGCCTGTTCGAGATGGAGAACATCGGCCTGACCTTCACCGACGACGCCCTGCACGGCGTCGCCAAGAAGGCCATCGCCCGCAAGACCGGCGCGCGCGGCCTGCGCTCGATCATGGAAGGCATCCTGCTGGAGACCATGTTCGAGCTGCCCAACTACGAGGGCGTCGAGGAAGTGGTGGTCAACGCCGAGGTCGTCGAAGGCCGGGCCCAGCCGCTGCTGATCTACGCCGAGAAGAAGGGCGGGGCCGCTTCGGCCTAGGCCTTTCGGCGAAGCTCGCCAAATCGGGCGCGTCCGGCCTCGCCGGGCGCGCCCTTTTCGTCACAGTGGACCTTCGCGCGTCGTGACGCTTGGCGCCGGGCGCGTCCGAAAAAATCCGGGCGGCGGCAGGACTTAGGCGTCCCGGCTCACGCGGCAGCACGGATCATGCATGGTGGAGCAGGGCGGGGGGCATGGGCGTTGCACCTTGACCGCTGGTCCGCGACCCGTCGCCGCTACCGGGCGAGTGCGCTTGAACCGTGTTGCAAAAGGTCCACATAAATAACGAACATCCGCTCAGTCCCGAGCGGACGGGCCGTACGACTCAGGCGCATCGTCTGGGTGACGGCGGCCCGCGTGGCCGAGCGCGAGTGCAACGCGCCGGCCAGGAGTAGAAAGCATCATGTCTGAGATTCGTACGCTTCCTGTGCTGCCCCTGCGGGACATCGTTGTGTTCCCGCACATGGTGGTCCCGTTGTTCGTCGGGCGTGACAAGTCCGTTCGCGCCCTCGAAGAGGTGATGCGCGGCGGCAAGGAGATCCTTCTGGTCACCCAGAAGAACTCGGCCGACGATGATCCGGCCCCGGCCGACATCTACGATGTCGGCGTGCTGGCCACCGTCCTGCAACTGCTGAAACTGCCCGACGGCACCGTGAAGGTGCTGGTCGAGGGCAAGGGCCGCGCGGCCGTCGTGCGCTTCACCGACCAGGAGGCCTATTACGAGGCCCAGATCGGCGAGGTGAACGAGGACCAGGGCGTGGGCCCCGAGGCCGAGGCGCTGTCGCGCGCGGTCGTCGAGCAGTTCGAGAACTACGTCAAACTGAACAAGAAGGTGCCGCCCGAGGCCCTGGCCTCGATCCCGCAGATCGCCGAGCCCGGCAAGCTGGCCGACAGCATCTCGGCCCACCTGTCGGTCAAGATCGGCGACAAGCAGCACCTGCTGGAAATCTTCGACGTCGTGAAGCGCCTGGAAAAGGTCTTCGCCCTGATGGAGGGCGAGATTTCGGTGCTGCAGGTCGAGAAGAAGATCCGCTCGCGCGTGAAGCGCCAGATGGAGAAGACCCAGCGCGAATATTACCTGAACGAGCAGATGAAGGCGATCCAGCGCGAGCTGGGCGACCCCGACGATCAGCGCGACGAGCTGATCGAGCTCGAAAAGCGCATCAAGAAGACCAAGCTTTCCAAGGAAGCCCGGGCCAAGGCCGAGGGCGAACTGAAGAAGCTGCGCAACATGAGCCCGATGTCGGCCGAGAGCACCGTGGTCCGCAACTACCTGGACTGGATGCTGTCGATCCCGTGGGGCAAGGCCAAGACCAAGAAGATCGACCTGGTAGAGGCCGAGGCGGTGCTCGAGGAGGACCACTACGGCCTGGAGAAGGTCAAGGAACGCATCCTCGAATACCTCGCCGTCCAGGCGCGCACCAACTCGCTGAAGGGCCCGATCCTATGCCTGGTCGGCCCTCCCGGCGTCGGCAAGACCTCGCTGGGCCGCTCGCTGGCCAAGGCGACCGGACGCGAGTTCGCCCGCATCTCGCTGGGCGGCGTGCGCGACGAGGCCGAGATCCGCGGCCACCGCCGCACCTATATCGGCTCGATGCCCGGCAAGATCATCCAGACGATGAAGAAGGCCAAGACCACCAACGCCTTCGTCCTGCTGGACGAGATCGACAAAATGGGCAGCGACTACCGCGGCGACCCGTCCTCGGCCCTGCTCGAGGTGCTGGACCCGGCCCAGAACTCGACCTTCGGCGACCACTATCTGGAAGTCGACTACGACCTGTCCCAGGTGATGTTCGTCACCACCGCCAACAGCCTCAACATGCCCCAGCCGCTGCTGGACCGCATGGAGATCATCCGCATCCCCGGCTACACCGAGGACGAGAAGGTCGAGATCGCCAAGCGTCACGTCCTGCCCAAGCAGATGAAGGACCACGGCCTCAAGCCGTCCGAGTTCGTGGTGCCCGAAAAGGCCATCCGCGACCTGATCCGCTACTACACCCGGGAGGCCGGCGTGCGGTCGCTGGAGCGGGAGCTGGGCGCCCTGGCGCGCAAGACCGTCCGTGACCTGGCGCGCGAGAAGCTGGCCACGATCACGATCGACGACGAACGCCTGGCCAAGTACGCGGGCGTCAAGAAGTACCGCTACGGCGAGACCGACGAGATCGACCAGGTCGGCATCGTCACCGGCCTGGCCTGGACGGAGTTCGGCGGCGACATCCTGACCATCGAAGCCGTGAAGATGCCGGGCAAGGGCCGCATGACGGTCACCGGCAACCTCAAGGACGTGATGAAGGAGTCGATCTCGGCGGCCAACAGCTATGTCCGTTCGCGGGCCGTGCAGTTCGGCATCAAGCCGCCGATCTTCGAAAAGACCGACGTCCACGTGCACGTGCCGGACGGGGCCACGCCCAAGGACGGCCCGTCGGCCGGCAGCGCCATGGCCCTGGCCATCGTTTCGGTGCTGACCGGCGTCCCGATCCGCAAGGACATCGCCATGACCGGCGAGATCACCCTGCGCGGCCGGGTCACGGCGATCGGCGGCCTCAAGGAGAAGCTCCTGGCGGCCCTGCGTTCGGGCGTGAAGACGGTCCTGATCCCTCAAGAAAACGAGAAGGATCTGGCCGACGTCCCGCAAAGCGTGAAGGACGGTCTGGAGATCATCCCGGTGTCCACCTTCGACGAAGTGCTGAAACACGCCCTCACCGGGCCGCTCACGCCCGTCGAATGGCGCGAGGAAGATGAGCCGATTGCTGCAACTGCGAAGGTCGAGGACGGCGACAGCGACGCTGTTCTGACGCACTAACAGTAACTTATTGGTGATAACTTAGGCGGCGCGGAGATTTTCCGCGCCGCCTTCGTTTGACGGGCCGTCTGAACCCCGCATACTCCCGGTCGAGCGAAGCGGCGTGAGCTGTAGCCAGCGCCGCCGCTTTCATGCTGGGAGAAGAACATGACCACAAAGGCCGAACTCGTCACGGCGATCGCCGAAAAGGCGGGCATCAACAAGAACCAGGCTAAGGACGCTCTCGAGGCTTTCATCGACGCCGTCACCAGTTCGCTGAAATCGGGCGAGGACGTGCGTCTGGTCGGCTTCGGCACCTTCAAGGCCGTGTCCCGGGCCGCGGGCACCGCGCGCAACCCCCGCACCGGCGAGACCGTGAACCGTCCGGCGTCCAAGACCGCCCGGTTCCAGGTCGGCGAAGGTCTAAAGACCACGCTGAACGGCTGATCCAGTAACCAGATTTCGAGGGCGGGGCGCCACGAAAGCGCCCCGCCTTTTCCATGCGGGACTTTTCCGGGCGGACGGGGTATCTCCCACATCCTCGTCCGTCTTGGCCTCGTCCGCCTCGAATGGACCGGCTCGCAGGGGCCTTGGGGGCGGTTAGCTCAGCGGTAGAGCGTCTCGTTTACACCGAGAGGGTCGGGGGTTCGATCCCCTCACCGCCCACCAACATCCTGGTCCCACAGGCGATGGAGCTTCGCCTTCGCCCGCTCCGATCGCGACGCCGCCGTGGGGCGCCGACAGCGGCCTCGGGGCGAGGGGCGGGCGTCCTTCCGGGTCAGGAACGCGATGACGAAGGTCTTGGATCGTCGAGCGCTGAACCGGGCGCTGCTGGCGCGGCAGCATCTGGCGCAGCGCGCCGACCTGTCCGTGCCCGAGGCGCTCGAGCGGCTGATCGCCCTGCAGGCCCAGGCGGCCCAGGCGCCGTACTTCGCGCTCTGGACCCGGCTGAAGACCTTCGCGCCCCAAGCGCTTTCCGATCGGTTGGAGGATTTCAGCCTGGCGCGCGGCGCGCTGATGCGCGGCACGCTGCACGTGGCGGCCGCGACGGACTTCGCGGCGATCCGGCCGCTGATCCAGCGGGGTCTCGACCGGTTCCTGACCGAAGGCGGCGTCCATGGCCGCGCCCTGGCCGGGCTGGACCCTGCCGAGATCGCGGCGGCGGCGCGCGATCTGCTGCGACAGGGGCCGCTGAGCGCCGCCGAACTGCGCGACGCCCTGGCCGAACGCTGGCCCGACCGTGATCCGCAGGCCCTGGCCATGGCGGCGCGCATTCGTCTGCCGATGCTGCAACTGCCGCCGCGCGGCCTGTGGGGACGGAGCGGCCAGCCGACCCTGGCGGCGATGGAGGATCGACTCGCCGCGCCCAAACCCGGCCTCGCCCTGGCCGATCTCGTGCGGCGCTACATTGCGGCGTTCGGACCCGCCAGCGTCGCCGACGCCCAGACCTGGCTGGGTCTCAGCCGCCTGACGTCCACGTTCGAGGCGCTGCGGCCGTCCCTGGAGGTCTTCCAGGGCGAAGACGGCGTGGAGCTGTTCGATCTCCCGGAGGCGGACCGGCCGTCGGGCGACGCCGAGGCGCCCGTCCGGTTTCTTGGCGAGTTCGACAACGTGCTGCTGGCCCACGAGGACCGGACGCGGATCATGTCGGCGGATCATAAGCGCCGGCTCTATACGGCTAACGGCATCCTGCGGGCCGCCGTGCTGGTCGACGGCTTCACGGCGGGGCGCTGGCGCATCGAGGACGGCAGGACGACTTCGATCCTGCACGTGGAGCTGTTCGACAAGCCCGCCAAGCCGGTCGCCAAGGCCCTGGCGGACGAGGGCGAACGCCTGCTGGCCTTCGCCGCCAAGCACGCCGGCGGCGAGGTCCGGATGGAGGTCTCCGACGTTTAAGGCGCCAACGCCTCGAGTACGGCCGCGGCGTCGCGCGCCGCCTCGTCGGCGCGGATCGCCGCGCCCAGGGTCTGAGCCGCGGCCTTGAAGGCCGGCTCGTCCAGCAGTCGACGCGCGGCGGCGGCGATCGCGTCGGGGCTGGCGTCGGCCGGCAGGGTCAGGCCGGCGCCGCGATGGGTGACGCGGGCCGCGTTGTCGTGCTGGTCACGGCCCATCGGCAGGCACAGCAGCGGGACGCCGGCCATCAGCGGCCGCAGGGTCGAGCCGTGGCCCGCATGGGTGATGAACAGGGCGGCGTCCTGCAGCAGGTCGCCGTGCGGGGCGCTGCGGACGACGGCGACATTGGCTGGGGCGTCGAACTCGCCGGGATCGATGGTCGGGCCGGTGGTGACCACGCCGCGCACCGGCAGCTGGCCCAGGGCGGCGATGATCGCCCGCAGGACGGGTTCCTGCGCTTGATGGAGGCTGGAGAATGACGCCACGACCAGCGGCCCGTCGCCCGAGGGCGGAGCGAACGGCTCGACCCAGGCCGGATCGGCCAGGTAGGGACCGACATGGACGAACGGCGCGGGCAGGGGTTCGGGAGCGAAGTCGAAGGCCTTGCTGGTCGCCAGCAGGATCGCCTTGGCGACATCCAACTGTTCGAACAGATCGGTCAGGGGGAGCAGGCCCAAGGCGGCGCGAGCGGCGTTCAGGTCGGGCAGGCCGGCCTGGAAGAAGGTCCGGCTCATCTGGCCGATCATGGCGTGCATGCCGCGTTCCTCGTCGCTGGCCGCCGGAAGCATGCCGGCCCCGAGCGGCGGCGCGCCGGGCATGGTCGGCAGCGACCAGACGTTGGCGGCCAGCAGGGCCAGGGGGAGGCCCCGGGCCTCCGCCGCCGCCATCGGACCCAGCAGCAGCTCCTGCGAAACGACCACGTCCGGAGCGAAGGCGTCGATCGCGGCCAGGGTGTCGCCGGCGTAGGCGAGGGCGGGGCCGGCCATCACCTGGTCGAGCAGGCGCTGGATCACCGCCAGCGGACTGTCGGCCTCGTGATCCTTCAGGCGATCGTCGTCGCGGGTCTTGCCGGTCTGGAAGGGGGCGGTCGTCCAGGCGTGGAACGGGATGCCCAGGGCCGCGGCGTCAGGCGCGTTGCACGGGTCGCTCAGCGCCAGCACGGCATGGCCGCGCGCCGCCAGGTCGCGGGCGACCAGCAGCATCGGCTGCACATGGCCGCCGCCTTCCCAGGTGGTGAACAGAAACCGCGCCATCAGGACCCTCGACCGCATCCGCGCCGCCTGCCTACGCGGTCTGGAGGAGCCTTGCCATAAGCGATCAAAGTGATATCATTTTGACATCAAATCTGGAGGGCTCCATGTCCGACGCGCCGAATATCAACCGATCGACCGAACGCGCCTTTGGCGGAATGGGCGGCGGGCTGCCGCTGCTGTCGCTTCCCGTGCTGATCGCCGCCGCCGTCTGGGCCTTCGCGAACGGCCAACCGGTGATCGGCGCCGTGCTGATCGTCCTGTTCCTGCTGGTCAGCTTCGGGTTCTATTCGCTGCAGCCCAACGAGGCCTATGTCGTCACGCTGTTCGGGACCTATGTGGGCACCGATCGCCGGACCGGCCTGCGCTGGGTGCTGTTCTGGTACGGCCGCAAGAAGATCAGCCTGCGAGTGCGCAACGTCACCAGCGAGAGGCTGAAGGTCAACGACAAGCGCGGCAACCCGATCGAGATCGCCGCCAACATCGTCTGGCGCGTGTCGGACACCGCCCAGGCCCTGTTCGACGTCGATGATTACGTCGCCTTCGTGAACATCCAGATCGAGACCGCCTTGCGCGAAACGGCCTCGCACTACGCCTACGATCACGACGACGGTGGCGAGCCCACGCTGCGGGCCGACGCGGACCAGGTCGGCGAACGCTTGCGGACCGATCTTCGGGGCCGTACGGCGGTGGCCGGGGTGGCGATCGACGAGACGCACCTGATGCATCTGGCCTATGCGCCGGAGATCGCGGGGACGATGCTCAAGCGTCAACAGGCCGAGGCGGTGCTGGCGGCGCGCCGCACGATCGTCGCCGGCGCGGTGGGCATGGTCGAGCACGCGCTGCAGCAGCTCAGCGACCGGGAAGTCGTCGTCCTGGACGACGAGCGCAAGGCGGCGATGGTGTCCAACCTGCTGGTGGTGCTGTGCGCCGACCGCGAGGCCCAGCCCGTGGTCAACACCGGCACGCTGTACGGTTGATCCCTTGGCCGCGTCTCCGCCAGATGCGTCGAAAGGCGGGCGCCGCGCGTTTCTGATGCGCGTGCGCCCCGAGGTTCTGGCCGCCGTCGAAACCCTGGCGGCGGCCGAACTGCGCAGCGTCAACGCCCAGGTCGAAATGCTCTTGCGCGAAGCGCTCGCGCGTCGCGGCGCGTTGCGAGCGCTGGACACCGGTTCAGCTTCGGAGGAACCTCCGTCCCCGTGAGTGTCTTAAGGCTCTGCGACCGTCTCGACGGGAGCGGCTGACAAGCGAGGTTCCGGCGTGATGGATTTGAGGTTTGATCCGCTCTCGGCGTTCAACGAGGCAGAAGAACCCCTGTTCAGGGCGGTCCGGCCGGGCGGAAAGCCGGTCAGGCTGGTCGACACCACCATGCTCTACGCCCCTCGCAGCGGCGGCGTACGGCGCTATCTGAACTCCAAGCGGACGTGGATCGCGGCGAATCGGCCGCTGGTCCGGCACACCCTGGTGGTGCCCGGTCCCCGCGACGCGCATGACGGACACGGACGGGTTTCCATCTATGCGGCGCCGTTGCCGTTCGGCGACGGCTATCGCTGGCCCGTGGTCAAGAACGCCTGGATGGAGCGGCTGATTCGTCAGCGTCCGGACATCATCGAGGCCGGCGATCCCTACACGCCGGGCCTGGCGGCCCTGAAGGCCGGCGACGCCCTGGGCGTGCCGGTGGTGGGCTTCTGCCATACCGACCTGGGCGCCCTGGCGGCGCTGCACATCGGCGAATGGGCGGAAAAGCCGGTGCAGAAGCGCTGGGCGGCGATCTACCGCCAGTTCGACCAGGCCGTGGCCCCCAGCCAGTTCATCGCTGGGCGGCTGATCGAGGCGGGCGTCAAGAACGCCATCGGCCTGCCGCTGGGCGTCGACACCGACATCTTCGATCCCAGCCGCGGCGACCGCGAGGCCCTGCGTCGCCGGCTGGGCCTGACCAGTCGCCATCGGATCCTGGTGTTCGCCGGTCGTCCGGCCCGGGAGAAGAAACTGGACGTGCTGGTCGAGGCGGTCGAGCGCCTGGGCGATCCCTATGTGCTGCTGTTCGTGGGGGCAGGCGCCGGGGCGCCGTCCAGCGACAGGGTGATCTGCATGGACTACCAGCGCGACCCGCAGAGTTTGGCGGCGGTGCTGGCCGGCTGCGACGCCTTCGTCCACGCCAACGACAACGAGCCGTTCGGCCTGATCGTGCTGGAAGCCATGGCCTGCGGCCTGCCGGTGATCGGCGTGGCGGCCGGCGGCGTGGCCGAATCCGTGGACGAGACGGTCGGCGCCCTGGCCACGGCCTCGGAGGCCCGCGCCTTCGCCGAGGCGGTGGAGTCGGTGTTCGCGCGCGACGTGGCGGCCCTGGGCCATGCCGCCCGCCAGCGCGCCGAGCAACGGCACGGCTGGGACCCGGTGTTCCGCAAGCTGTCGGCGATCTATGGCCGGCTTACCGGTTGCGCCGCGTTCGAAGATGCGCCCGCGCCGGTCCCCGAACTGATCGGCTGGAACTAGGCGGCCGCTTCCGTCAGCTCGCCGCGCACCTGGGCCAGGATCTCGTAGGATCGTTTCCGGGCGGCGTGGTCGTGGATCTGCGAGGCGGCCATCAGCTCGTCGGCGCCGGTGGCGTCCAGCACCGCCTGGATCCTGGCGCGGACCGTGTCGGGCGAGCCGATCGCCGAATAGCGGAAGGTGTGGTCCAGGCCCGCGATCTCGGATTCGGAGGCCACTTCGCGGATGTCGTCGACCGGCGGCGGCAGCAGGCCGGGGTTGCCGCGCCGCAGGGCCACGAACTGTTGCTGGCTGGAGGTGAACAGGCGGCGGGCCTCGTCGTCGGTGTCGGCCGCGCAGACCCCGATGCAGACCAGCACATAGGGCTGGGCCAGGGCCGGCGACGGCTTGAAGGTCCGGCGATAGACGGTGATCGCCTCCATCAGTTGGTCCGGCGCGAAGTGAGCGGCGAAGGCGAAGGGCAGGCCCAGGGCGGCGGCCAGCTGGGCGCTGTAGGTGCTGGAGCCCAGCAGCCAGAGCGGGACCTGCTGGCCTTCGCCTGGTACGGCGCGCACCGCTTGGCCCGGTTGGGCTGGCTGGAACCAGCCCTGCAGCTCGACGACGTCCTGGGCGAAGCTGTCGACCGCGCCCATGTAGCGGCGCAGGGCCCGCATGGTCGCCTGGTCCGTGCCCGGCGCGCGGCCCAGCCCCAGGTCGATGCGGCCGGGATGGAGGGCGGCCAGGGTGCCGAACGCCTCGGCCACCATCAGCGGCGCGTGGTTGGGCAGCATGACCCCGCCCGAGCCGACCCGGATCGTCGAGGTGCCGGCCGCCACGTGGCCGATGACCACGGCGGTCGCGGCGCTGGCGATGCCCGGCATGTTGTGATGCTCGGCCAGCCAGTAGCGGTGATAGCCCAGACGCTCGGCGTGGCGGGCCAGGTCCAGGCTGTTGTGAAGCGCCTGGCCGACGCTGGTTCCTTGCGGAACGGGGGCCAGGTCGAGGACGGAGAAGGGCAGGGGATGGGCGTGCGGCATGCACGCTAGATCGGGACGACGGCGGCGAACCTCAAGACGACCGGTTCGTACTAGCCGCGGCGCGGCGGTCGGCGCAGGAATCGCTGTGGACAACCGCACCCCAGACGCATCCCTGGGGGCGACGAACGGAGACCGCCATGGCGTTGAAATGCACCCATCTGGATCAGATCCAGGACGTGACGCCCGGAACCGCCGGCTGCGAGGAATGTTTGAAGACTGGTGATTCCTGGCTGCACCTGCGGCTCTGCCGGGTCTGCGGGCATGTGGGCTGCTGCGACCAGTCGAAAAACAGGCACGCCACCCAGCATTTCAAGCTCACCGGCCACCCGATCATCGAGGGCTACGACCCGCCCGAGGGCTGGGGCTGGTGCTATGTCGACGAGGAATTCTTCGAGTTCGACGCGCCGACCCCGCATCCGGGGCCGATCCCGCGATTCTATTGAGGCGCGCGAATCCCGCACCCAGGGCGAACCCGGACTTTAATGATGGGAGGAGGGGAAGTGGCGCGAATGACGGGACTTGAACCCGCGACCTCCGGCGTGACAGGCCGGCGCTCTAACCAACTGAGCTACATCCGCATCGGGCGCGAACCAATGTCCGGCGCGGTCGTTCCATAATAGACGCTTTTGCGGTGGGTGCGGCCAACTTCAGGGAAGGTGGCGCGAATGACGGGACTTGAACCCGCGACCTCCGGCGTGACAGGCCGGCGCTCTAACCAACTGAGCTACATCCGCATCAGGCTCCGCCGAAGCGAAGTGCGACCCGCCGTGCGGCGAGGGGCGTCTGATATGTCGGGCCGATGTGCGTGTCAACGGCCATGTCGCGGAAGCTGTGAGCGAATGCCAGTTGCGACCGTTTCTCAATGTGTCGCAGGCGTTTGAAGCGTCGGCGACACTGAGCTACAACCCGCTCGATTCAAGCCAAGGGCTGTCATGAACGCCTTCCTTCTCCAGTATCTGCCGATCGTGATCTTTCTAGGGATCGCGGCGGTCATCGGCATCGCCTTCATCCTCGCCGCCGCGGTGCTCGCCCCCAAGGCGCCGGACCCGGAAAAGCTGTCCGCCTACGAATGCGGCTTCAATGCTTTCGACGACGCGCGCATGAAGTTCGACGTCCGGTTCTACCTGGTCTCGATCCTGTTCATCATCTTCGACCTGGAAGTGGCCTTCCTGTTCCCGTGGGCCGTCTCGCTGATGAAGCTGCCGCACGACGTGGCCGCCTTCGCCTTCTGGTCGATGATGGTTTTCTTGGGCGTTCTGACCGTCGGCTTCATCTACGAATGGAAGAAGGGCGCCCTCGAATGGGAGTGATCGTTCCCCCCGCTAGCTCGCCCCTGGTTCCCGCGGGTTCGGCCGCGCGGTCGACGGTGCAGGGCTATGACCCCAAGCTGCACGACCCCTATTTCGACGGCCTGTCGGGCCAGCTGGCTGACAAGGGCTTCGTCACGGCGGCCGCCGACGACCTGATCACCTGGGCCCGCACCGGCAGCCTGATGTGGATGACGTTCGGCCTGGCCTGCTGCGCCGTCGAGATGATGCACTCGGCCATGCCGCGCTATGACCTGGAGCGCTACGGCTTCGCGCCGCGCGCCAGCCCGCGCCAGTCGGACGTGATGATCGTCGCGGGCACCCTGACCAACAAGATGGCCCCGGCTCTGCGCAAGGTCTACGACCAGATGCCCGAGCCCCGCTACGTCATCTCGATGGGCAGCTGCGCCAAC
>Ga0209564_1003083_pt1 | contig 11813 bp, 9 predicted proteins | sample AraplaCol_mMF_r2_FD_184272 | JGI IMG/M metagenome (GOLD analysis project Ga0209564, IMG submission 184272) | Arabidopsis root microbial communities from North Carolina, USA - plate scrape MF_Col_mMF_r2 (SPAdes) (version 3) | ecosystem: Host-associated > Plants > Roots > Endosphere | place: USA... | reverse complement strand
ACGCCCCTCGCTCTCGCGCAGCGCCGACAGCGCGGCCTCCCGGCCGGTGACGTCCGCGCCCTGCACGAAGATGCCTTCGACGTGGCCGTGCGAATCGCGGATCGGCTGGTAGATGAAGTCGACGAAGATCGTGTGGTGATCGCCTTCGTCCGGCCGCAAGGTCACCGGCATGCCGCGACCGACGAAGGGATTGCCGGTTTCGCGCACCTGGTCGAGCAGTTCGAAGAAACCCTGGTCTTTCAATTCCGGCAGCACGTCGCGCAGCGGAACGCCGATGAAATCGGTGCGATTGATCAGCCGTTCGTAGGCTGCGTTCGCCAGGTCGAACACGTTGTCCGGTCCGCGCAGCACGGCCATGAAACCGGGCGCCTGCTCGAACAGGTCGACGAGGAACGCCTGCCGCGCAGACAGACGGAGGTTGTCGCGCTGCACCGCGGCAGCGCGCGAGAGCACGCCTTCGGACATCTGCTCGGCGGTGAGGCCGGTGGCTTCGCGCGCGCGGCGGACTTCCTCGCGCAGGCGGTGCACTTCAGTGACGTCGGTGGTGTGCTGCATGACCGCGAACACGTTCCCGGCGTCGTCGCGCAGCGGCGTGTGCGTGGCGCTCCAGTAGCGCAGGTCGACGACGCGGCCTTCGGGCGTGTCGGATTCGATCGCGTAGGGAATCAGCGCGAGCACGTCGCGCTCGCCGGTGGCGAACGCGCGTTCCAGCGACAGGCGCACCGCATCGGCGTGCTGGCTGCCATCGTCGTTGGTGGCGCCGGGAAACACGTCGAACACCGCGCGTCCGAGCATCGCCGCGCGCGGCGTGCCGGTGAGCAGTTCGTAAGCGTGGTTCACCTCGACGAAACGCCACTGCCGGTCCACCACCATGTAGGCGTTCGGCGAATGCTGGAAGAGGTGATCGAACTGGATGAACACGCATGGGCTCCTGGGGCGCCCCCAGTATCCACTAGTCCCGTGCATCGCAGCGGCTAGGATGGGGCGATGGACCCGACCGCCCGACGCCTGATCCACGACCTCCAGCTGGCGCCGCATCCCGAAGGCGGGCACTACCGCCGCATCTACGAATCGGCGCTGACGGTCGAACACGGCGATCACAGGCGACCCGCGCTGACGGCGATCCAGTTCCTGCTGGCGAGCGGCGAAGCGAGCGCATGGCATCGCGTCGATGCCGACGAGACCTGGCACTGGCAGGATGGCGGGCCGCTGGAGCTGCATGAGTTCGACGCCGACACGGGCGCGCTGGCCATCGTGCGTTTGGATGGCGCCGCGCGTGGCGGGCCTGCCATGCACGTTGTGCGGGCAGGGCGTTGGCAGGCCGCGCGACCGCTGGCGGCGTATACGCTGGTCGCGTGCACGGTGGCGCCGGGGTTCGTGTGGGAAGGCTTCGCATTGCTCGATCCCTCCAGCGAGGCGAGGCTTGCCTTGCGCGATGCCGGGGCATGGTTGCCGGACTGAACGGGAACCCGCGTCAGGTCCGGAGGTCCGAAGTCCATCGCGCCGTTCAGTTGCGCCGTTCAGTCAAGGGAATGCAGATGCGTCTTTGCAGGGCCATTGGGTTGTCCGCGCTTTTCGTCCTCGCCTCGCAGGCGTTGGCGCAGTCCACGTCGTCGCCGGCGGGTGCGCCGCTTCCGCCCATCCGCGACCTCGAGCCGATGGTGGTCAGCGGCGTCCAGCCGGGCCCCGGTCTGTGGAAGGTGCGCAAGGGCGATCACACGATGTGGGTGCTTGGCACCGTGTCGCCGCTGCCGCGCCGCATGGAGTGGGAATCGCGCGAGGTCGAACAGGTCATCGCGCAATCGCAGGAGCTGATCGAACCGCCCGCGGTCCGCATCGATACGAAGCTCGGGTTCTTCGGGCAGTTGGCGCTGGCGCCCAAGGCCTTCAGCGCGCGCAAGAATCCCGACGGCCAGACGTTGCAGGAGGTCGTGCCGCCGGAGATGTACGCGCGCTGGCTCGTGCTCAAGCGCAAGTACATGGGCAACGATTCGGGCGTGGAGAACTACCGGCCCATCCTCGCGGCGATGGAGCTGTACCAGGACGCGATCAAGGATGTCGGCCTGCGCCAGGGCGGCGTGGTGTGGCCGGTCGTGGAGAAGCTCGCCAAGCGCCACGACGTGCCGCGTACCGAGACGATGGTTACGGTGATGATCGAGGACCCGAAAGTCGCGCTGAAGGAATTCCGCAGCGCGCGACTGGAGGACCTGGACTGCTTCGCCAAGACGCTGGAGCGGCTGGAATCGGACCTGGGCACGATGCGCGAGCGCGCCAATGCGTGGGCGGTGGGCGATCTGGAATCTCTCAAGGCACTGCCGTACACCGACCAGAACGAAGCCTGCATCCGTGCCGCCGCGGAGTCGGACGTGCTGCGCAAGCGCACGGGCGATATCGAGACGCAGGTGGCCGTGCGCTGGCTCGGTGCGGCTGAAGCTGCGCTGGCGAAGAACCAGACGACGTTCGCGGTGTTGCCGATGCGCGAACTCACGCGGCCCGACGGGTTCCTCGCGCGGTTGAAGGCGAAGGGGTATGTCGTCGAGGAGCCGGTGCGGGTGGAGTAGTTGTTTCGCAGGATGGGAGCGCGTGACGCGCGATGGGTTTCGCTTCGCTCAACCCACCTGCGGAAAACCCCATCACCGTCATCCAGCGAAAGCTGGAACCCATCCTGATCTTCGGCCCTTACAACCCGGGTAAGCGAAGCGCACCCCGGTTGAGCGTGAGAGGGGCCCCGGGTGCGCTTCGCTTACCCGGGCTACAGAAGCGAGCAGCTCACAACCCCTCTCCCGATGGGAGAGAAGCTTAAAAACTCAGCCCGCCGCACTCACCGGCACGTTCGGCCGACCCAGCTCCGGCCAGCGATGCAGCACCGCCGTCCGGATGCCCGCCGCATCCAGGCCCGATTCCGCCAGCAGCTGTTCGCGGCTCGCGTGGTGCTGGAACTCGTCCGGCAGGCCCAGGTGCAGCATCGGCAGTGCGATGCGCTCGGCGTTGAACAACTCGGCGACGCCCGAACCCGCGCCGCCCGCGACGACGTTGTCCTCGATCGTCACGAAGCCCGCATGCGTGCGCGCCAGGTCGAGCAGCAACTCACGATCAAGCGGCTTCACGAAGCGCATGTTGACCACCGTGAGGCCCAGTTCCGCGCCCACCGCTTCGGCAGCCGCGGTGACCGAACCGAACGCCAGCAGCGCGATCTTCGAACCGTTGCGACGCACGTCGGCCTTGCCGATCGGCAACGTGTCCAGCGACGGCAGCACCGCCACGCCGGGGCCGGTGCCGCGCGGATAACGCACCGCAGCCGGACCTTCGTAGCGATAACCGGTGCTCAGCATCTGCCGGCATTCGTTCTCGTCGGCCGGCGCCATCACCACCATGTTCGGCACGCAGCGCAGGTAGCTCAGGTCGAGGTTGCCCGCGTGCGTCGCGCCGTCCGGTCCGACCACGCCGCCGCGATCGATGGCGAAGGTCACGTCCAGGTTCTGGATCGCCACGTCGTGCACGAGCTGGTCGTAGCCGCGCTGCAGGAACGTCGAGTAGATCGCGACCACCGGCTTCGCGCCTTCGCACGCCATGCCCGCCGCCAGCGTCACCGCATGCTGTTCGGCGATGGCGACGTCGAAATAGCGCTGCGGATATTCCTTGCTGAAACGCACCAGCCCGGAGCCCTCGCGCATCGCCGGGGTGATGCCCAGCAGCTTCGGTTCGGCCGCGGCCATGTCGCACAACCAGTCGCCGAATACGTCGGTGTAGGTCGGCTTCTTCGCGCCGGGCTTGCTGATCAGGCCCTTTTCGGGGTCGAACGGGCCCACGGCGTGGTAGCCGATCTGGTCGCCTTCGGCGAGCTCGTAGCCCTTGCCCTTGGTCGTGATGATGTGCAGCAGCTGCGGACCCTTCAGTCCCTTGAGCGTCTTCAGCGCGGAGAGCAGGGCGGGCAGGTCGTGGCCATCGATCGGGCCGGTGTAATGGAAGCCCATTTCCTCGAACAGCGTGGACGGCACGAACATGCCCTTCCAGTGTTCTTCCCAGCGCTTTACGAACTTCGCCGCCGGCTTGTTCTTGTCGCCGAGCAGACGCTTGCCGCCTTCGCGGATCGCGTTGAGCGTGCGGCTGCCGGTCAGGCGCCCCAGCATCTGCGTGAGGCCGCCGACGTTCTCGGAAATCGACATCTGGTTGTCGTTGAGCACGACCAGCAGGTTCGGCTCCGGATCCATGCCGCCGCCGTGGTTCAGCGCTTCAAACGCCATGCCGGCGGTCATCGCGCCATCGCCGATCACGGCCACGACCTTGCGGTCGTCGCCCTGCTGCTGCAGCGCGATCGCCATGCCCAGCGCTGCGGAGATCGACGTGGACGAATGCCCGACGCCGAACGTGTCGTACTCGCTTTCCTCGCGCTTGGGGAACGGCGCGACGCCACCGGCCTGCTTGACCGTGTGGATGTTGTCGCGGCGACCGGTGAGGATCTTGTGCGGGTAGGTCTGGTGGCCGACGTCCCACACCAGGCGGTCCACCGGCGTCTCGTACAGCCAGTGCAGCGCGACGGTGAGTTCGATCACGCCAAGGCCCGCGCCGAAGTGGCCGCCGACGAGGGCGACCTGTTCGATCAGGTAGGCGCGCAGTTCCTCGGCGATCGCGGGCAGTTCCTCTTCCGGGAACTGGCGCAGGTCGGCGGGGACCTGGATTTTGGACAGGCGCGGATAACGTTGCGGGTCGATCATCACGACGGTGTCAGACGGCAAGTTGGCCATTGTCCCGCCGTCGTCGGAAGCGGGCAAGGATCGACTCCCGCCGCTTCGTGACGCCCTGTTCAGACGCGCGGGCGAAAGCCCGTGCACCGGGTGCGATGGCTCAGCGGCCGCGCAGGCGACCGAACAGGCCGCTGCCGGCCTTGCCCGGATCGACCGGTTCCGGTTCGCGCTCGGCCTCGGCGAAACCGGTGGCCAGGTTGGCGTTGATGAAATCCGCCACTTCGGCCTGCGTGACGCCGCTGGCTTCGGCGATCTCCGACATCAGCGCCGGGCCCTTCATCATCACCGTTGCGATGCGGAAGTGCTTGGGATACTCGCGCTCGGTCTGCGGCCACTTGACCATCAGGTAGCGGCGCGACGGATCGTGTTCCGGGGCCAGCGCGCCCTTGCCGGCGAGCAGATTGCCGAACCACACCAGGCGCGAAAGCGGCATCGCAGCGCCCAGACGCGCGCTTTCGCTGGCCCAGGTGGCGGCATCGACGGGCACGAACTCGCCCGAATCCAGCTTGCCTTCGAAATGCGCCGCCAGCGGCTTGAGTGCCGCCGGGCCGTGGTAGGTGCGCTGTTCGAGGTCGAGCAGCACACCGTCGGTCGCGCTGCGAAGGCGCACGCGGCCCTTCAAGCGATCGTTGACGATCCAGTCCAGCAGCGAGCCTTCGACGATCGACGATTTCGACGCCGCGGCTACCGGTTCGGCGGGCATCGGCGATTCGACGACGGGCGTTTCGACGGGCTTCGGCGCGACCGGCGCCGGAGCTGCCGCGACAGGCGCGGGTGCCGGAGCGGGTTCGGGCTTCGGTGCAGAAGCCGGTGCGGGAGCAACGGGGGCGGGCGCGACCGGTGCCGGCTTGGGTTCGGGAGCGGGCGGCGCATCGAAGGTGATGCCCGCCTGCGAGGCGATGTCGCGCAGCAGGTTGCCCACGCTGTTCGCGTCGAACGGCTGGCCCAGGCGGAAATCGGCCTGCGTGCGCTGCGCGGCGGTCAACGCGACGACGCTCTTGCCGGCGGCATGCAGTCGCAGCCAGCTCATCGGGCCGTACATGCTGTCCATGTCGACGATGACGTAATCGGCATCGGCGTCGGGCACCAGGCTCCACGCGTTGCCCATGCGGCCGTTGGCAGCCTGGATGGCCGCCTGCAGGGCGGACTCCGTGGTCGGGTCCATGCCGGTCAAGCCGAGGGTCAAGCGCATCGTGAATCCGTCGTGAATTTGCAATAGATGGCGAGTCTCGCGGACGCCCTGACGGTCGTCAACGCGCGCAGAGCGTCGCATCTGAACCTTTTAGGTCAGCTGGCCTGTGGCGGGAAGCGTGACCCGGTCAAATCGCCAACCGCATCACGCACAAGTCACGCCTGCATGCGTGCGTTCTTCGGAAGATGACTGCGGAGGAAGGCCATCTGGTCGGCCAGAATGTTGCGGTTCGACAGGATCAGGTGCTCGACCCAGCTGGGCCGGTACGGCACGGCCAGCAGCGGCATGCTCGCCTGTTGCGGCGTGCGGTTGCCCTTGCGCGAGTTGCAGTGGAAGCAGGCGGCGACGACGTTCTCCCACAGGTCGCGACCGCCCTTGGACACCGGGATCACGTGGTCGCGCGTCAGGTGCGGCCGGGTGAAATCGTGGCCGCAGTACATGCACAGGTAACCGTCGCGGGCGAACAGCGCGGCGTTGGTCAGCGCGGGAGTGGGATCGAGCGCATGCGCGCGCGCATGGCTGCGCGCGGCGACGATGGGATGCAGTTCGATCATGCTCTGCTCGCCGGTGAAGCGGCTGATGCCGCCATGCACCTGCAGGCAGGGATCGCCCAGCGTCCAGGCGACCGCGCCGCGCACGTAGAGACAGGTCGCGTCCTGCCAGCTCATCCAGTCGAGAACGCGACCGTGCGCGTCGAGCGATAACAATCGGACCGAATTCAAACGGTCGATCGCACCACGAGGCACGAAGGGGGGCGACGCCGGATCCAGATCGGTTCCGGTTCGGACCAGGCGTAGGTTCGCTCTATCGGTCTCCATCGGGACACCAGCTTATACGCCATTGTTTACGTTTTGTGTACTTGTGGCCTGCGCGGTTTGTTATCGCGCAGGCCACGGCGGGTTCAGACCGCCTCGACCGCCAGCTCCGGCAGCCCCGCGACGCCGCTTTCGATGGCCGCTGCATGCGTCAGCGTGCGCGGCAAAACGCGTGCGAAGTAGAAGCGTGCGGTCGCGCGCTTGTCGTCCTTGAACGACTGCGGATGCGAGGACGCATCGGCCGCCGCCACCGCGCGCGCCCACCAGTAGGCGAGCACCGCGTAGCCGGAGTACATCAGGTAGTCGTAAGAGGCCGCGCCGATCTCGTCGGCATTGCCGGCCGCGCGCTGGCCGATCTGCATCGTCAGCTGCTGCCAGCGCGTCGCGGTCTCACGCAGCGGGCCGACGAATTCGGCCAGCGCCTCATTGCCCGCGTTCTCTTCGCAGAACGCCTGCACGCGCGCGCCGAACGCCTTCAGTCCCGCGCCCTTCATCGCAAGGATCTTGCGGCCCAGCAGGTCGAGTGCCTGGATGCCGGTCGTGCCTTCGTACAACGTGGTGATGCGCGCATCGCGTGCCAACTGCTCCATGCCGTGCTCGGCGATGTAGCCGTGGCCGCCGAAGCATTGCAGCGCGTTGTAGGTGCATTCCACGCCCCACTCGGTGAGGCAGGCCTTGACGATGGGCGTCAGGAAACCGGCCTGCGCATCGGCCTGTTCGCGCTCGGCGGCGTCGTTCGAATTGGCGGCGATGTCGCCCTGCATCGCGGCGTCATAGCCCATCAAACGGCCGCCTTCGATCAGCGCCTTGCACGTCAGCAGCATGCGGCGCACGTCGGGGTGCACGATGATCGGATCGGCCGGCTTGTCCGGGAACCTCGCACCGGACAGCGCGCGCATCTGCAAGCGCTCGCGCGAATAACGCAGCGCGTTCTGCAACGCGCGTTCCGACAAACCCAGACCCTGCAGGCCCACGCCCAAACGCGCGGAGTTCATCATGGTGAACATCCCCATGAGTCCCTTGTGCGGCGCGCCGACGAGATACCCCTGCGCGCCGTCGAAGTTCATCACGCACGTCGCCGAGCCGTGGATGCCCATCTTGTGTTCGAGGCTGCCGCAGCGCACCGCGTTGCGTTCGCCGCTGGCACCGTCCTGCGCCACGCGCTCGCGCGGCACGACGAACAGCGAAATGCCCTTGCTGCCTGCCGGCGCATCGGGAAGGCGCGCCAGCACCAGGTGCACGATGTTGTCGGTGAAATCGTGCTCGCCGGCGGTGATGAAGATCTTCGTGCCGGTGATCGAATAACTGCCGTCGCCATTGGGCTCCGCACGCGTCTTCAGCAGGCCCAGATCGCTGCCGCAATGCGGTTCGGTCAGGCACATCGTGCCGGTCCAGCGGCCTTCGACCAGCGGCTTGAGGAACGCTTCGCGTTGCCAGTCTTCACCGTGATGCAGCAGCGCTTCGATCGCCCCGTGCGACAGCAACGGGAAGTTGCCCCACGCCAGGTTCGCCGCGTCGATCATTTCCTTCAGCGGCACGCCCACCAGTTGCGGCAGGCCCTGTCCGCCGAATTCCACAGGCGAAGTCAGCCCCGCCCAGCCGCCATCGACGAACTGTGCGTACGCCTGCTTGAAACCGGCCGGCGTGGTGACCGCGCCGGTCGCGTTATCGAGCTTGCAGCCTTCGCGATCGCCCACCGGGTTGAGCGGCGCCAGCACCGTTTCGGTGAAGCGCGCGGCTTCGTCGAGCACGGCGTCCAGCGTGTCGCGCGTGGCATCGGCGAAACCCAGGCGCTGGAACTGCGCTTCGGCGTTCAGGACGTCGAACAGCGCGAAGCGCATGTCGCCGAGGGGGGCTTTGTATTGGCTCATGGGAATTCCGTGCGGGACGCGCGCTGGGGCGGTCGGGAAGGGCGATCAGGATGGAGGCAGTGGAACGATCAGCGCAGCACGCCGGGCAGGCCCGGCGCCGGACTCAACGCGCCGTTGCGGACGACGATGTCGAAGCTGCGCAGCTTGCCTTCGTCCGGCGTGACGTCGATGCGCCCGCTCAACGAGTAGGAAAAGCCGTGTCCGGACGACAGCGCGTCGGCCGCGGCGAACTTTCCGGCGGCGTCGGGCGTCATGGTGACGGTGATGACATCGGCCGATTCCGGCCCGATGGACAGCATCGGCTGCGCGCGCAGGCGGCCGGTTTCGGCGTCGCCGACCTTGACGGCCAGGTCGATGTTCTCGAACCGCATCGGGATGCTGCTGAAGTTCTCGATGCGCAGCTCCGCCGACCAGCTGCCGTCGGCGCGGACGGTGAGCTGCTGGATGCGGGCGGAGGGCTCGGAGACGCGTCGGACAGGCCCACTGGAGCAACCGGCCAGCAGCAGCGCAACCAACGCCAGTGCAGTCCAACGTGTCCAGTGAATCGCCTTCATGCCGCCGCTCCGTGTGATGGGAGGCCGAGCATACTACGGCGCACGGTGGGGTCCGCCAGCGGGGAAAGTCAGCATGAGGTCCGCCCGACCGCCATCCCGGCGCAGGCCAGACCCAGGCCATGAAGCCGTAAGCCCACCTGGCTGTTCGGAGGATGGTTTCTCACAGCGAAACCCATCGTGGGCCTCGACTGTAGCCGCAAAAAAAGAGGGATTCCGCCACGCGGCCCCCTTCCTGCGAAACCATATCGACGAAGGCCGGAATCCGGCCCATCAAGCTGTCAGGAAACCGGAACTCAGGTAGCCGCAGCCGGCGCAATAACCTGTGCGATCAACGCCAGCGCCGCCACCACGCTCCACACGAACACGTACCGCATGGCCGCGCGGCGTGCGCGCTTGCGGCGGATTTCGCGGTGCGGATCGGGCATGGAAGAAGCGGCGCCATCAGCGTAGGCGTTCCGCGAGGAACCGCTGGCGTAAGTCCGTTCCAACCTGGTCCCCTTGGACGTGCGTCCGATTTCATGCAGAGAAGAAAAAGCGCCCCGGCCCAGCAAGCTCACCCGCTCACGGTGACGGCCTGATTCCATTGCTGAGCAGCTTCCTTGCTTGCGCATTGACCGGGCTGCCGGGGCGGATCACAGAATCGCGCCTGAACCGGCCGAGACACCATCGGGCGACTTCGCTTCGCGGGGTAGGATTTTTCCTACAAGTCCCACGACGCGCGCCACCCAGCCTGCGCGCATTTTCCCTTTCGGAAGAGAAGGTTGCGTGACGGGGCGGTGTTCCGGGTGAGGCTACCCCGAATCCAGGGGAGGAAAACCAGAACCGCGACTTCTTCTGATTGATGGGCCGAAGAGCGGGCCAGCAGACTCGCCGGAAGGAGCCTAGAAACTCCTCGAAACGCGGTTCCCACCATCGTCAACGGTGGGGTTTTTGTGCCTGCTTGCAGGTGCAGTCCGGCGACGTTTCTTCGCCGGGAGGGCGGCTAATACAACACCTCGCAAGAGGGAATACGCCCGACCGTTCGTTTCGCGGTTTTCTAGCCTCCCGGCACTCCGTCCGTGCGTCCGCACGGACGGCACCTTTGGCGATCCAACGGAAGGGCAATACGCATGACTGCACAGCAAGAAGCTACATCCGACCAGCAGATGTACCGCATCCCGGATTACGCGTACGAACACCTGCTCCTGGTCCGCGACCAACTGAGCCTGCTCGCCACCCTCGTCCAGCCCACCACGCGGGCAGAAGAAAACGCGCCCCGCGAAATTCCGCTCGGCCCGTTGGCCCAAGGCATCTCGATCATCGCCGGCCAGCTCAACGACGTGCTCGAAGCGGTGGAATAAGGCGTGTATCGCCCTGAAGCGCGATGCGCCGCTTCAAGCCATCAAGTTCGGCGCATGCGATTGCCCCCCTTACGTGCTGCGTGGGCCGACGATGAGCGGTAACCTTGCGGCGATCGCTTTCAGTAACGCAGAACCACAGGCGGATAAATGGATTACCCTGGCGGCGCTTTTGTCGAGATGATCGAGAGCCGAGACCCAAAGCTGCTGGCGCAACTTCGCAGTCAACCGGTAGATTGGAGTCGCACGTATCCGGTACCGACGTGTTCTCCCTCTGAGTCCCAGGATGACCAGAGATGAGCGCGATGGCGCGAACCCTGTTGAAGCTGGTCGGGGCAATTCCACTTTGCCTTGGCGCGCTCCTCGGTCCCTTCTTCCTTGTCGATTGGATTCAACTCAGCTACGGCGTGCGCATCCCTTCCTGGATCACGTTGGCAGTAGCGCTTGGCATGACGTACGGCTTGTTCTTCCGGATCTTCAAGGATGAATTTTCCCGTGCCGCGAAAGAGCAGCGGGAGAGGAGCTAGTGAAAGGCGGGGTAAAAGCGAGCCATATGTATATGGTGGCGCTGAGATTCTCAGGCGATCATCTGGAGCCTTCTGCAATTTCGGCTCATCTGAAATTGCAGCCAAGCCACACGTCGAGTCAGCTGCAACATCAAGCGTCGCAACGGCGCCAGCGTCCATTCTGGGCATATAACGGAAATGGAGAGGCTGGCTTTCAGGCGGAGTGGGAAAGTCTGGAAGAAGGCCTCGAGTTCCTTCTTGGGTGTCTAAGCGCCAGGAAGGCGGAGATCAATGCTGTTGCCAGTCAATTTGACGGGCTCTGGTGGTGTGGCCATTTCCAGGCCAGCTTTGACGGTGGTCCTACGTTATCTCCGGGATTGCTGGCCGCGATCGCCGGCTATGGCCTGCCGCTTGGCATCGACAACTATTTTTCCGAATCGTAGGTGCTCGCAGGGCACAATGATCCAAAGGGCATTGCGCCGGCATCAGCCCCGAGTCGACTGTGTTGAATCCGGCGCTGGTTCCGGCCCGTAGTTCGTAAGGCGGCCTGGCAAGCCAGCCGCATGCGTTGAAGGTGCTCCGCCAAGCGCGGGGGGTCGAGTACCGGGGTAGCCACCCAAAACAAAAACCCCGCGAAGTCGCCTTCGCGGGGTTTTCCAAATTCGAATGGTGGCCGGGGAGGGAATCGAACCCCCGACACGGGGATTTTCAATCCCCTGCTCTACCAACTGAGCTACCCGGCCATTCCGCAACGGGCTGGCCGTGCGAGAAGCGGAATCATACGGATCGGCGC
>Ga0209564_1003079_pt1 | contig 11820 bp, 11 predicted proteins | sample AraplaCol_mMF_r2_FD_184272 | JGI IMG/M metagenome (GOLD analysis project Ga0209564, IMG submission 184272) | Arabidopsis root microbial communities from North Carolina, USA - plate scrape MF_Col_mMF_r2 (SPAdes) (version 3) | ecosystem: Host-associated > Plants > Roots > Endosphere | place: USA... | reverse complement strand
TGTTTCTCGACAACGATCTCGCGGAAGGGCGATACTGCGTCGGCGGACGGCCTGTTGCGCTGTCCGATATCGAGGCACCCATGTTCGTCGTCGGCACCGAGCGGGATCATGTCTCGCCCTGGCGCTCCGTTTACAAGCTGCACCTGCTCACACACAACGAACTGACGTTTCTGCTGACGGCGGGTGGGCACAACGCCGGCATCGTGTCGCAGCCGGGTCACCCGGATCGCTATTACCGCTGCGCGACGCGAGCGGCGGGAGAGCCGTATCGCGGCAGACAGGAGTTCCTCGCAGCCAACGAACCTGTCGATGGCTCATGGTGGCCGAGGTGGAATGCGTGGCTGCGCGAGCATTCGGACGGCGAGGCGCCTGGGCGCACGATCGTCGACGGACTGGACGATGCACCGGGCACCTACGTGTTCGAACGATAACTGCGCGACGGGGCGGGCAGACTCGACAGCCATTGCAACAGTTCGCGGTAGTCGGCATGCGCGGACAGCGGCGAGCGCGGCGCCACGCGTACCAGCCGCGACCGTTGAACCCGTTGCGCACGAGTAGCGGCAGATAACAGCTGTGATCGATGTGCGCATGCGTGAGTATCACCGTGCGGATGGAATCGGCGGCCACAGGCAGCGGGGCCAGTTGCGCATCCGCAGGTTCTTGACGCCCTGAAATAGACCGCGATCTGCGGGGACTGCTGCGCATCGACGTCGGACCGGCCGCTTGAGTGAGCCCATGAGACGCGACGAAACGGCAACCGGCAAGCCTCCGCCGGTGAGGAAGGCGCCTTAGTAGCTGGGGCGCCGTCTCACCGGCCGTGCTGTCACGTCGTGGCAGCCATTGCTGCGCAGTCGCGCACGAGTAAAACGGGAGTGTCGGCAAGCCGCACAGTGCGGGCCGCTACGCTGCCGACAAGCCATCGTTCGAAGCCTCGCCGGCCATGAGTGCCGAGAACGAGCAGTTCGCCTTTCCAGTCCCGAACGTCGCGTACGATGGCGTGAGGGACGTCATCCCGGCTTTTACGTGTCTTGATCAGTGCCGTCTCCGCGTAGCGCCCCCGTTCGGCGCAGATGCGCGCTGCGCGCTCAAGGACAGTGCAGCCCTCCTCGAGATAGACATTTTCCAGCAGGTCGATGGCCGCGCCATCCATCACGTGGCTCGCTCGATCCACGACATAGATAGCACGCAATTGGGTATCCGGGGTCGCCAGTTGAAGGCCCGTTCGCAACCCCACGATAGAACAGGCGCTGCCGTCCAGGGCGAAAACCATGCGTTGAGCGGGTTTGTCCGTCGGAACGCGACTGTCCTGCGGAACCAGCAGCAACGAGCAGCTTGCGCGGCGCGCAACAGGTTCGGACACCGTGCCTTCGACCCAGCGCAGCAGGCCCCGATGGTGCCGCATGCCCATCATGATGAGGTCCGCGTGCCAGTGTGACGCGGTATCGAGTAATGCGTCAGCAGTGTTCCCGCGGTGCACGGAAAGATCGACCAGGCCGGATTCGAGCTTCGTCCCGGCAAACATAGCCTCGATCCTGGCGAGCGCTGCGCGCGAATCGGCCACGATTTCGTCCCTCGCAGACGCGAGAAAGTTTTGCGTGGTTGCGCCGAGTGGAAGTCGCGTGCGCGGATTCTGCGCAACCGTGACGACCCGGATCGTCGCGCGACCGGCGAACAGGGCCTTCGCGTACTCGGCTGCGCGTGTCGTTGCTTCTGAATCGTCGATCGCCAGCATCACGCGCCGGAACGCGCGCCCGGCCGTTGACTCCACGCTGGATGCTTGCGCCATGGTGTTTCTCCGTATCGGGCGAAAGGTTGATCCTGATTCTCCATCGAAAAACGCGCTTCCGATTGATCGACGTCAAGCCACCCGGACGCGTCCTTATAGCGCGACGCAAGCGCGGCACAGCAACCTGCTTGACTTCGATCAACTGCGCGGGATGCACACGGATTAGGCTGACCGTGTGAACCGTGCGTTCAGTTCGCGAACTGAAGCACTTCAGGAGGAGCGTTGCCATGAAACCGGACAGTCAACTGCGTCGCGAAGTGGAGGAAGAACTGGCGAACAATCCGGCTATCGATGCGAACCGGATTGGCGTTGCCGTCGCGGATGGCATCGTTACGCTCAGCGGGCATGTTTCGGACTATGCGCAGAAGCTCGCCGCCGAACGATCCGTGCTGCGGATTGCTGGCGTGGTCGCGGTCGTTGCGCATATGGACGTGACGCTGCATCAAACCGATCAAAGAACGGACGAAGACATTGCATTGAGCGTGCGAGCCGTGCTCGACTGGATATCGGGTCTTGAAGAAGACGCGATCAGAATCAAGGTCGAAAAAGGCTGGGTGACGTTGAGCGGTAGCGTCAAGAACGGTTACCGCAGCCATATTGCGGAGAAACACATCGGGCACATGCGCGGTGTCACGGGCATCACGAACAACATCAGGATATCGGGTAGCGCTTCGCCTACCGATATCGAGTACAACATCCGCAAGGCCATTCAGCGTCATACGGAGCGCGAAATGAAGCATATCGAGGTTCAGGTAGACGGGGGCAACGTCACCCTGTCCGGCCACCTCAGCTCGACGGCTGAACGCGCGATCGTGTGGGGCGCAGCGCGCGCCACGTCGGGTGTGAAAGCCGTCGTGGACCGGCTCGTGATTGATTGACAGAACGCTGGCGCAATCACGCGGCGGACATGATGTAACAGGCAATGATTGGAGGCACAAATGAACTGGTTGACGGAATACTTCGCGCAAGGAACTCGCACGTTGAATCTTTCGTTGTGGGCATATTCACCTGCTGTCATGGGTCCGGACGGACCGATCGTGCAGCCTGCCGCGTTGTGCGCCCCGTATCCTGGTATCGAACTCGTGTTCTCTCCCGCGGGAAAAACCCGGCACGGCGATAGAACCTACGAGCTTCCAGCACGATACGACAGCACGGGTCCGATGAAAGCGACAACTGCGGCTGCAGCAAAAGACCATGCGAACTTCTTTCGCGAGGTCTCCATTTTCGCGCCATCGCATCTGAACGGCGAAGCCGTCGTTGTGATCAACCATGCGTTCTCATTCACACCGCGATTTGCTGCAGACGGCACGCCCGGCTTCGTGGGACTGGCCATGCCGGATTCGGACGACTATTTCCGCGCCGGCCAGATGAAGCTTCCGTGGATGTTTGCCGGATACGTGAGTATCTGAGCAGACCGCAATACGCGTGAATCACGAGCGAGGAGTAGTCCATGAGCAGGAATGGAGCGGAGGTCATCTGGTTCGACGCGCTGCGCCGTACCGATGTGCCGACCGTGGGCGGTAAGAATGCGTCGCTGGGGGAGATGGTGGGCTGCCTCGTCGGCAAGGGCATTCGTGTTCCGCCCGGCTTTGCGACGACTGCCGACGCGTATTGGCAATTCATCGACGCCAACGGTTTGCGCGAAACCATCTCGACGGTGCTATCGGAGTTCCGTGCCAATCGACGCTCGCTTGTTGATACCGGGGAAACCATCCGCCGGGCAATCCTCCGGGGCGAATGGCCGGACAGCACGACGCGTGCCATTTGTGACGCGTATGGCGACCTCGCACGCCGCGTCGGCATCGACGATCCAGACGTCGCTGTACGCTCCAGCGCTACGGCCGAAGATCTGCCGGATGCGAGCTTCGCGGGGCAGCAGGAGACCTTGCTGGCCATTCGCGGCCCGCACGCGTTGATGGATGCGTGCCGCCGCTGCTATGCGTCGCTATTCACGGATCGCGCGATCAGTTATCGCGAGGCACGAGGCTTCGATCACATGAGAGTGGCACTCTCGATCGGCGTGCAGCAGATGGTACGCTCGGACCTTGGAGGGGCGGGCGTGGCATTTTCGATCGATACCGAAACCGGCTTCGACAAGATCGTCCTGATCAGCGCGGCATGGGGGCTCGGCGAGAACGTCGTGCAAGGTGCCGTCGATCCCGACGAGTATGAAGTGTTCAAACCGCTTCTGCACAACGAAGCCTTCGCGCCGATCGTAGGCAAGAAGCGTGGCAGCAAGCTGAAAAAAATGGTGTACGCGAAAGGCGGCGCGCATCCAACGAAGAACGTGCCGACTTCGAAAGCCGAGCGCGCTGCGTTTGTTCTTTCCGATCGTGACGTGCTCACAATCGCGCGATGCGCGTGTGAAATCGAATCGCACTACGGGCGGCCGATGGACATCGAATGGGCAAAGGACGGCCTGGCAGGCGGCATCTTCATTGTTCAGGCGCGGCCCGAGACCGTCCAGTCGCGGCGCGAGTCAACCGCCATCAAGACTTTCCGGCTCGAGTCGGCGGGACGCGAACTCGTCACAGGCGTCAGCGTGGGCCAGGCGATCGCTACCGGGAACGTGTGCGTCATCGACAGTCCCGTCGAGCAGGACCGTTTTGTCGATGGCTCCGTTCTGGTGACAGCGGCAACAGATCCCGACTGGGTGCCCGTGATGCGGCGCGCGGCGGGCATCGTGACGGACCACGGCGGCCGCACGTCGCACGCTGCCATTGTGAGCCGCGAACTCGGCCTGCCGGCCATCGTCGGCACGGGCAACGCGACGCGGGTTTTGCACGACCAGCAGGAAGTGACGGTGTCCTGCGCGCAAGGGGAAGTCGGGCGCGTATTCGAAGGCATCGCGGACTATCAGGTCGAGGAGATCGACTTTGGGGCTATTCCGCATACCCGCACTCAGGTCATGCTGAATCTCGCCAACCCGGACGCCGCGCTGCGCTGGTGGCGCATGCCGGCGGACGGCATTGGACTGGCGCGGATGGAGTTCGTCATCAGCAATCACATCAAGATTCATCCGATGGCGCTCGCATGCTATGACCAGTTGAAGGATTCCGACGCCGCCCGGACTATCGCTGCGATGACGGAAGGGTATGACGACAAGACTGAATACTTCGTCGACCGGCTTGCCTGCGGACTCGGCCGCATAGCGGCTGTGTGTTATCCGCGTCCGGTGGTGGTGCGTCTGAGCGACTTCAAGACCAACGAATACGCGAATCTGATAGGGGGACAGGCTTTCGAGCCGGTCGAAGAAAATCCGATGCTCGGTTTTCGTGGCGCATCGCGCTATTACTCGCCGCGCTACGGGCCGGGCTTCGCACTCGAATGCCGCGCGCTGCGGCGTTTGCGATTGGAAACGGGGCTCGACAACGTGATCGTCATGGTGCCGTTCTGCCGGACACCGGATGAGGCGGATCGCGTCCTCGAGGCGATGGCGGCCAATGGCCTCAGGCGCGGCGAGAACGGTTTACAGATCTATGTGATGTGCGAGATTCCGGCGAACGTGATCTTGGCAGAAGCATTCGCACAGCGGTTCGACGGATTCTCGATCGGCAGCAACGATCTGACGCAGCTCACACTTGGAGTCGACCGCGACTCCGCTGAACTGGCATCGCTGTTCGACGAACGCAACGAAGCCGTGCGGTGGATGATTCGCGAGGTTATCGAACGGGCGCATCGTGCTGGCGCGAAAGTCAGCCTGTGTGGTGAAGCGCCGAGCGTGCATCCCGAGTATGCAGGTTTCCTCGTGGAATGCGGCATCGATGCGATGTCGGTGAGTCCCGACAGCTTCATTGCCGTCAAGCGGCACGTCGCGCAAGCGGAAGCGCCGAATGGTTCGACGGGTGACCAGCCGCGCAAATCGATGCTTTCTGAAATGGTGCGGTAGGGGCTTGCCATGATCGACGTTCTCACAGTCACACTCAATCCCGCGGTCGATTTATCGACGGCTGTCGACCGCATCGTCGACACACACAAGCTGCGATGCGAAGTCGCGCAGCGCGATCCGGGCGGTGGCGGAATCAACGTTGCGCGGGTGTTGCATCGCCTTGGCAGCGAATGCGTTGCACTGTTTGCCGCCGGTGGAGCGACGGGCCGCATCCTCAGCGATCTGCTCGATGGCGAGAACCTTCGCACCCAGCGCATCGACATAGAAGGCGAGACGCGGGAAAACTTCTCTGTCAAGGAGACGTCCACCCGTCGTGAATACCGCTTCGTGTTGCCTGGACCGGCTCTCGCGCCCTCGGAATGGAATGCATGTCTGCGCGGCGTGTCCGCTCATGTGGGCTCTGCGCGCTTCCTTGTCCTGAGCGGAAGCCTGCCTCCCGGTGCACCGCCGGACGCCTATGCACAGCTTGCCCGCGCGGCCACTGGTGCGCGGCCGAACATCCGGGTTGCCGTGGATGCGTCGGGCTCCACGCTCGCAGCGGCACTCGATGGCGGCCACGTCGACATTGTCAAGCCGAGTCTGAACGAACTGCGCGAATTGACGGCGCTGCCGCTGAACGATGTCGACGACCAGATCGATGCCGCCCGAATGTTGATCGCGCAACGCAAGGCGATGATGGTCGCGCTCACGTTAGCCGATAAAGGTGCAGTGCTCGCGACGCACGACGAAACATGGTTTATGCCTGCGTTGAAAACGGAAGTACGAAGTGCAATTGGCGCGGGAGACAGTTTCCTTGCCGGACTTATATGGGCACTCGATCACGGCGCCGTTGCCAGCGAGGCACTCGCCTATGCGACGGCTGCGGCTTCGGCTACGATGAGGCAAACAGGTACGCGGCTTTGCGATGCACGAGACGTGGCACGCTCATACGCAAAGGGGGACGGTGCTGTACCCACGCGAGCTAGCGCGCGCCCTCGCCACGCGCACGGGGAGTTGGCGCCGTCGAAGCAGTGAAGTGCTTTGCTACCAACGCTTCGATCCTCGTGACGCGCAATGCAACGTCTCGTGCCTGCACCGCACCTTACGCGCCGCGTGTCGCTCAATCCCGTCAGCCGAGTCCGAACCGTCAGACAAACCACGTCTTGGTCAGATGCGTCAATGCTACGTAGCTGAAAAGGATCAGGAGCAGGGCGGGCCAATACGTCGATGGCAATGTTGTAAGTCCAGGCATCTTGCCGATGGCGCTAAAGGGCAGGCTGACGCCCGCGATGGCAACTGCAATGCTAGTCGCAATCAGAGCCGAACTTGTTTGCCGGCTCGAACTGCGAATCGACGGGTGCCGTGCTGGAGTGCGCATTCTTTTCGCACGGCATCGATACCATCACGCCGATCATAATCGGGGCACGCGGATCGCCCAGAACATACGATGCCGTGGCGAGCACAAGGAGCAGCAGATCGAGGGGATTCAGCGTTCTGTTGATGAGTTCGCCGACGAGGGTGTGGTGCGTATCGTGGACGACCCGGTTCGGACCGGTGACCCGGAGGCGACGTTCGGCTTCGTCGGCCGTGAGCCCGCCTGCTGTGCTGTTCATTCGCGCGAGTATCTCCTCCGTCGACAGTTGAGCGTGGTCTGCGAGGGAGACGGTATCGATTGACCGCTGATGCACTGCGTCACGGGAAGAACGCCAGAGGCGCGCCCAAAGCGCGGGGAATGATCACACGCTGTGTGATTCGGCGGTCTGCATTGTGATGACGCTTTCGAGTCGTAGACAACCAGAGCCTGGTTCACGCGATCCGACAGCTATTGATCTGTGTCAATCACCATGAGAAGAAGGGCGCTCGCTGACCTGCACTGCGAGCGGGCAGACCGCGGCTCGTCAATGCAGCGACCCGTCGAGCATCAGGTTGCACACATCGGCGACGAAACGGTGGAGCGACGACAGCGAGCCCGTTACGCTGTGATAGCTTTCACGTCCGATCCGTCCATCGAGCATCACTTGCATGCCCGCGCGACGTGCTATGGCAAGGATAGTGTCGTCGGAAAGCACGCACGTCGGGGACTTCGTCGTGCTTTCGCTGGCGGCATGGCAGGACCGCTCGGAACGGCTTTCAGTATACGCTGGTATCACCGCGACAGAGGATGACATGATCGTTCTCCGAATAGGCAGATTCAGTGCACATCGGTTTCGGCCCCACCTGAGGAGACTCGAAATCCACGATTGAAGTATCGACGGTCGCGGGCGAAACCGCTATCAGCGAGGGATGAACGTTGACTAGGATATGGTGGTCAGCTATCGGAATTTTCCTAGCGGAGCATGCAAGGCGCTTGCGCAAGATCACGGCGGTGCTTCATGGGCATCGTGCCAGTCGACGATCGACTGCCATACGGCTTCAGCAGTCTCACGAAAAACAAGCAACCGCATGTCGTCCTGCGAGATCATTCCCTCGCTTATCATGAAGTCGAAATCGATTGTGCGCCTCCAGTAAGACTCTCCGACGAGAACCACAGGCAATGGCTTGATTTTCTGCGTTTGCAGCAGCGTCAGGACCTCGAACAACTCGTCGCAGGTGCCGAATCCACCGGGAAAGAACACAGCAGCGCGCGCGCGTTCCAGCAAATGAAGCTTGCGGATGGCGAAGTAATGCAGCTTGAAGCAGAGTTCCGGTGTGATATACGGATTCGGTGCCTGTTCGCGCGGCAAGGAAATATTCAAGCCGATACTCGGCGCGCCGGAATCAAAAGCTCCCCGATTTGCAGCTTCCATGATCCCGGGTCCGCCCCCCGTCACCAGCGCAAGTGATGACAGTGCACCGCTGCATCGTGCAGAGCCGGCTATACGGCCCAGTTCTCGCGCAATGTCATAGTAACGGCTTCGTTCAAGTTGCGATTTCGCGACTTGCAGCGCGTGGTGTGCCTGCGGATCGTCGCATTCTTCTCGCAGCATGCGCCCGGCGTCTTCGACTCGTTGACGCGCGACAGACGACGCGGGGATACGGGTACTGCCGTATACCACAATCGTGTGGTCGATCGCATGGCGCTGCAGCGCCTCCTCCGTTTTCCAGTAGTCGAGTTGCAAGCGGACGCCGCACATCTCGGGGCGTCTGAGGAATGCGAGGTCTTCGTCCGCCTGAAGATAGGTCGGACTTTCGATCAGGCCTTGCACGCGCGAGGCAAGCGCCGATGGGTAACCCGGACCGTTTTTCATAGGCTACGTAACGGATAGCGATGACGCGCGCGCACGCGGCGAGCGCTAAGTTGCATAAAGACGTCCCCAGCGGTGGGCCGGGTCGGGATCACCCCCAAGCGGCACTTTGCCGCCGGACACACGCCGGCAGTTTTCTTCGTTTTGCGTTCATCCGTGCTGCGCGTGTGCAGGCGCGTCGCTACCGAGGGCCGCAGGATATAAGGTTGCTTCAGGCGAGCCGAGAAATCGAGGCTGCCCGGTATGCTGCGGCTTCTGTCTTTTCGCGCGATCCGTTCGGCAAGTCCCAGCAGGACGACAGCGCGCTTCGAGCGGCGCGCGTTCAACGAACCCGTGGTAAACGGTTGCCTTTCTTCCACGACAACATTTGCATGATGAATCTCGATGCGGCATTCGGACTTCGCGCCAGCCAGTTTGATCCAAACGTCGTATGCGCCCGCGTGGCGGCGATGTCGCCGACAGCGAAAGCAGAATCGGGCAGGATCAGTGACGCGTTGATGCTGATATCGGGCGTCGATAGCGTGCATGATGAAATCACCTTCGAAGACTGCGAGATTCGACTTTCCGCGCTGTTCTGCGGTCTCGGATATCTATTAAGCGCGCTCCGTGCGTCGTGCCATTGACGCGTGTCAACGATTGACGCGCGACCATCGCTGGTTATTAAAAATCCGTTCCCTGCATGCGTGTCTGAAAGCAGTCCGTCTAACGAGAATGTCCGATATATGAACTCGCTTGATATCGATCAACTTGAAGCGGCAGCGCTAGCCGAAGATTCACTTACGCGTTGACGGTTGTTCGAGGGCTGGACATCAGAATGCCTGCCGTTCACGCAACCCGCATGGAGGAAGCAAGAATGCGCGCAATCGACGTCATGACTACGTCCGTCATATTTGCACACCCTGATATGACGGTGCAGGAAGCAGCCAGAACGCTGGCTGAGCAACACATTAGCGGCATGCCTGTCGTCGATGAAAAAGGCGGGCTGGTCGGCATGATTACGGAAGGCGATCTGCTGCACCGCGCCGAGATCGGCACGGGGATGCCCAAGCGGGCCTGGTGGCTGGATCTTCTCGCGTCGACTCGCGAACTGGCGAGCGAATATGTAAGGGAGCATTCGCACAAGGTGAGTGATCTGATGACGACGGCCGTCGTTGTCGTCGACGAAGATACGTCCGTTGGCGAAATTGCGGAGTTGCTCGAACGCCATCGAATCAAGCGCGTGCCGGTCGTAAAGGACGGAAGGATTACCGGTCTGGTGAGCCGCGCGAATCTGATCCGCGCGCTCGCGAGCATTGTTGCCGCGCCGGACGCGGCGGCTTCAGCGGACGATCTGTCGATCCGGGACGGTATCGTGGCCGCCCTGAAGAACACGCGTTGGTCGCTGCCGCGCGAAAGTATTCTGGTGAAGAATGGCGTCGTGCACCTTTGGGGTGTCGTCACGAGCGATGAAGAGAGCGACGCTATTCGCGTGGCTGCCGAAAACGTGCCGGGGGTGAAAGAGGTGAACAGCCATATGGAGTATCCGGTGGCGCTCCCGGCGGTGTAGACACGAGTGAAGCGAACCGTATCGCGGTAGAACACGGTGCGATGGAGACCCCCGATTCTTTAGCACCAACTGATCTTCAATCCAATGGGTCGCTCGCAGCCGGGCGCTTCGCCACGTCACACCGGGGCGGCGGATCGCGGCTTGGTCGAGATCAATGGCGGCGGGCTGGACGGCCGTACATTCGACGTAATCGCAAACAGGTCGCGCATGACTACGGCCTGTGAGGGAGAGCAAATGATGAATACATCATCCGTAACAGAAGCACCGGAAGCGACGGCTAATCAGATCCGCGCCATCATTGGGCCATTCGAAGACGACGTCGTGATGAAGATCATGCGCTTCAAGCCCACCGTCGACGACGTGAGCCGAGCCTATTCATGGCTCCGGTCCGACGAGTATCTGCAACGGCACCTCACGCACAACCTGCCCGCGCGGGCCGCTGATGTTTTCGGGGTTCTCGCAGATGAGTATCCGGAGCTCGGCGACCCTGTGCTGTGATGGCGTTCTGCCGTACAGCCGTACAGCCGTACAGCCGTACAGCCCTTCCCGGCCGGTCGAATAACCAGACACAGCGTTGATGACGGGAGGCGCAGGTGAGCGGCGCGAGCGCACGAGGCATGGGCGATGAGAACCCGAGACCGGAAGTCAGTCTTTCCGGGGAGCACCGCTATCATTTCGCCATTGATATCGAAGGCGAATTCGCCATCTTCACGCTCGACACGCATGGTCAGGTCGAGACATGGAATGCGGCCGCCGAACACATCACAGGGTATGGACCGGAGGACATCCTCGGCAAGCCGTTTTCGGTGCTTTATCCGGGCGGCTCGACTGACATGCCCGATCGGTCCGACATTCTCGCCAGAGCCGTAGCGACCGGGCAAGCGCGTTACGAGGGATGGTACGCGCGCAAAGACGGGACACGGTTCTGGGCGAGCGTACTCATTATTGCGCAAAAACGTGAGCAGGGCGACCTGGCTGGCTTCGCCGCAGTCGCGAACGATTTCTCGCAGCGACATCTGACCGAAGCACGACTTCGCAGAAGCGAGCAACGGCTGCAGGCGATGATCGACAGCGTCGCAGACTACGCGATCTTCATGTTGAGTCCGACAGGCGAGGTGACCTCCTGGAATACGGGAGCGCAGCGAATAAAAGGCTATTGCGCCGCCGAAATTATCGGGTGCCATTTTTCTATCTTCTATCCGCCGGAGGCACGGGCGGCAGGTCTGCCCGAACGCATGCTCGAGACTGCGTCCCTACAGGGTCGCTCCGAAGCCGAAGGATGGCGCATCCGGCGCGACGGCTCGCGTTTCTGGGCGGACGCTATCATTACGCCGATCCGGGATGACAAGGGAGCGCTCCAGGGCTTCGCTAAAGTGACACGTGACCTGACGGAGCA
>Ga0209564_1003074_pt1 | contig 11837 bp, 14 predicted proteins | sample AraplaCol_mMF_r2_FD_184272 | JGI IMG/M metagenome (GOLD analysis project Ga0209564, IMG submission 184272) | Arabidopsis root microbial communities from North Carolina, USA - plate scrape MF_Col_mMF_r2 (SPAdes) (version 3) | ecosystem: Host-associated > Plants > Roots > Endosphere | place: USA... | reverse complement strand
CGTGCGCACCGGCGACGTCATCGCCATCGACATCCCGAACCGCAGCATCACGCTGGAGGTCTCCGACGAGGAGCTCGCCAGCCGCCGCGCCGCGGAAGAGGCGAAGGGCGACACCGCCTGGCAGGCGATCGGCCGCAAGCGCAACGTCTCGACCGCGCTGCAGGCTTACGCTGCGCTCACCACCAGCGCCGCGCGCGGCGCGGTGCGAGAGGTGAAGCGTCGCTCGAACTAAAAAGCCGGCGACGCAGCATTCGAGCATGGGCAAAGCCCATCCGATATCGAAGATCGCTGCGCTGCTCCTGCTTGCGCTGATCGCTATATTGCCCGAGCGGGTGACGGCGTTCGAACCGAGGCTTCCGGGTCAGGAGTCGTTTCTGACCCGCGCTGCCTTTGCGGGTGGACGCCTGTGGATGCTTTCGGATGCGGGCGACGTCTCGTCCGTCGCAGAGGGGCAGGACCGGCGTGTCGTCGAGACCCTTCCGGAGCGGGTCGCCGATCTCTGCGTCCTCGGCGGGCGGCTGACGATCGTCACTGTTGCCAGCGACGGTTCTGCATGGACCGTACAGGAGCGCATTGGAGAGGCCTGGTCTGTCCGAGCTACGGTCCCGTCGGATGGTGACGGATTTCTTGGCATGGATTGTGTGAGCAGACGTCTCACCTTCCTGACGACGCGACGCCTCGTCGACATCGACGCAGGGCAGCGGCACGCAGTCACACTGTCCGAGGCATTAAGGCGCCCCCGCGGCCGCATCACCTCGATCTATGGAACGCCGGATGAACTCTTTGTTGGCTTTGACGCCGGCGAGTGGGGTGGCGGTCTGAGCCGCATTGATCGCCGAAGCGGCGCGGTTTCGATCGTTGAACGAAATGCCGGCGGAGCATTGTGCGGAGGTCCGCTCGTGACCGAGTGCGATCCCGTGAATGGCATTGCGACGATTCCTTGGAAACCCGGCTGCCTCGCGATTGCGGTCGGCCTCATTCACTTCGCGCCCACTGGACGACTTGTTGAAGTTTGTGGCGATCAGCTGCGCGAGCTCTACAGCAAGCCTTATGGCTCCGGGTCCTTTCCGAGCACCGTCGCGTTCTTCGGCCTCGTCAGCAAGGACAACATGCTGTGGGCGATGGGCATTGATGGACTCCATGGCATCGGTCCCGACGGCAAGGTGCAGATCGTCCCGCTGCCTCGCTTCAAGAGCTATGACGGGGTCGACATCAGCTTCGATCTCGCAGACGTCGTGCTCGTGCTGACGAACGTGAATCGGCGCAACTCTGTGAGTGGACCCGCGCCGCTGATCGTGCCGCGCTGAAGCGGGCGCGCATGGTCAACAAGTTCTGAACGGCTGGCGAAAGCCGGCCGTTTGCATTAAGGACGTCCCCACGAACTTCAGCAGGTTCGGATTTTGCGGCGTATACTGCGGCGACCTTCGCAAATCCATTTCGGGCAATTGGGGCACCGCATAATGTCTCGTACTCTTGCTGTTGTTTTCGGAACAGTCGTCGCCGCGATTTCCATGACGGGCGCAGCTTCCGCCGGCTGCTACAATTGCTACACGCCGCCGCCGTGCCAGACCTGCTATCAGCAGCAATACGTCGCGCCGCAATACCGCACCGTGGACGAGACCGTGATGGTGTCGCCGGGCTCCGTCGTCGCGCATCGCACGCCGGCGCAGTATCGCACCGTGATGGTGCCGCAGACCGTGATGGTGGCGCCGCCGGGCGTCCAGTACGAGCGCATCCCGCCGCAATACGCCACGCGCCAGCGCGTCGAGATGGTCTCGCCGGGCTATTCCTATTACGCGCCGGTGCAGATGGGCTGCGCGTCCTGCGGCTACTGACGCCGACGCAGCAATCAACGTTTTCGAACGGCGCTCTCACGGAGCGCCGTTTTCTTTTGCGCATCCGCAAACGAGGCCCGGATTGGAGGTGAACCCAACCGGGCCTCGTCACCAGCGACGCCCTGGGAGATGTCGCCGGTATCGCGGATTGCTGGGAGGTACAGGCTAAGGCACCAGGCTGACGTGCGCCTGACAGCCGCCGGATCAGGAAATTTTGTCTGATCGTTCCTGTGTTGCGCGGGACGAGCTTTCGATGAGAAAGGTCCCGTGCCAAAAGCTGGATGCGTCTGACCGCCATTGTCGTGGTCGGGCATCCCTAGAGGAAGCATGGCAGACACATTCTGCAGCGACGACGTGCTCGCTTACGAACGCAGCCGGACGCGTTTCGCACCCGGGCAGGGCATGATGCTCGACGATGCCTACCGGTTGGCGCATCTGCCCCTGGTCGCTCCGCACGATCCTCGCGTGATCGCAGCGAAGGACGGCACTCCTTACGACATGGGACGTCATCCGACGGCCTACTCGGTGGTGCTGCCGGTCTCGGCCGATGCACTCGAAGCCTCGCCGGCCTATCAGGAGCTCGATGCGGAGATGCGGGCGGCTCCCTTTGCGCGCAAGGTAGCGTGGCACGTGATGGGCAGGCGGCGGGAGCGCCTGCATGCAACCATCTGCGGCGGCCTCGGCTCCGAACCGCCGGCGATCGAAGCGGCCCGTTGCTCGGCCCTGGCCGGGCTCGGACCCATCAGGGCCGAGATCCGCGGGCTGTTCTCGGGGAATGTGAACCGGGGACGGCTCTATCTGCGGGTCTACCCCGCGCAGCGCGACGGCGCGAACCTGTTCCATGACGTACAGCGCGCGCTTGGCCGTCCGAACACAGACCTTTACGTGGTCGGCCTCTGGAATCTGATGGACGATCTCGATGCCGGCGAGGCGGCGGTCCTGGCGGCGATGATCGAGCGGTGGTGGTCGCGGCCGTTGCTGCAGGTCGAGGCGGACGAGCTTTGGCTGCTCGGCGCGCGTGACGACCTCGTGCTGGATGGGGAGATCAGCGCTCGCCTGCGGCTGTGCTGACGGAGGGTTTGAAGCGGGGGGCTCGCCGAGCCGGAGCAAACGGCAACGAGTCCGCCTTTACGCTGTGCGCTCCGGCGCCAAGAGCCCTGTGCAAACTTCGCTTGCGAAGGCTGGCGGAAGGGGTGACCTTAGCGTTGGGACGTCACGCGACGTCACTAGCGATCACGAGCGCACCTAAATCACTGAGCATGTTTCGCTATCCCCAAGTTTAGACGATCATGAGCAATCATGAGGAAACAGGCGCAAAGAGCAGTGGTGAACTCGAAAAGGTGAATGTCTAGCGTGGCGATTAACCAGCGAGGTCGCCAGCAGTGCACGCACCAAATTCCCATAGAGCCCAGCCAGCGAGCCCTAGAAAAGGTCTCACCCTCAAAACCATTCAAACCCTTGTCCAGGCCGCCCAGCCGGGCATGTGGGCGCACGAACGCGGGCTATGCCTTGCGGTCGCCAAAAGTGGTTCAGCCTTCTGGGCGCTCCGCTATTCCACAGCAGCCGGTCGGCGGCGGCTGATGACCCTACAGCAATACCAACCGATCGATGCCGCCGGACTGAAGGCCCTCGAATGGCAGGCGGCGGAACTCCGCAAGTTGATCAAGGCCGGACGCGACCCGTTGGCCGAACGAGAGGCGGACAACGCCGCGACCGCTACGACCGCTACGACGGCTACGACGGCTACGACGGTCAGTCGCGCGGCCGTTGATACATTCGAGGAAGTAGCCCGCGACTACATCGCTCAACACAAGGATGGTTGGAAAAATGCCAAACACCTTCAGCAGTGGGAAAACACGCTCGAAACCTATGCATATCCGATCATCGGCAAGTTGCTCCCGCACGAGATCACGACCGATGACGTGTTGAAGGTGTTGCGACAGGATCACGATCGCGCCGGAAAGAAAGGCACGCTTTGGACAGGCGCACGCGAAACAGCATCGCGCGTCCGTATGAGAATCGAAACCGTGATCGGCGCCGCGAAGGCGAAAGGGATAACCAACCCCGACACGCGCGAAATTTGGATCAACCATCACAACCCGGCCCAATGGAAGGATCATCTTGAACATTGGCTGAACGGGAAGCAATCGAGAGGACATTTCACCGCGATGGACTGGAAAGACGTCCCCGCATTCATGACCGAATTGCGCGAGAAAACCGACTACAGCGCAAAGGCATTAATGCTGACAATTCTCTGCGCAACGCGCACGAACGAAACGCTAAACTCCCAACGGACCGAATTCGATCTAGACAATGCGATCTGGATCATCCCTGCGGAACGTATGAAAGCGGGCGTTGAACATCGCGTCCCTTTGTCGGATGCTGCTGTTCAGCTATTGCGGACGCTGCCAACGGTCGATGAAAACCCCTACGTGTTTCCCGGTATGAAGCGTGGCAAGCCGCTTAGCGACATGAGCATGTTGGAGATGCTACGCGGAATGCGCGAAGGCTTCACCGTACATGGTTTCAGATCATCGTTCCAAGATTGGGCGGAAGATACAACTGTGCATCCGGACGTGATCACCGATATGGCTCTTGCGCACACCATCAAGAACAAGACCAAGCGGGCCTATCGCCGGGGCAATGCATTCGACCGTCGTCGCGATCTAATGCAACAATGGTGCGATTATCTCCTAACGGACGCACCAACGTACAAAGCGAAATGGGAAAAACTGATCGCCTGAAAGCTGATTGTGTATAATCCCCGGAAGAAGCCCGTTCGCGGGCGTTTTCTTTTTGACGCATCGTGAGCGAATATGAGAGTGCTTAGCTAGTCGCGTGGTCGGATGACAGCGGCGTAAGGGTCGGATGGCCTGAGTTGCGGTAAAGACGCAGCGTGCGCGGGTGGATGCCCTGCAATGCCCATCAATTCAAAGCAGGACCCCGCCCATATGTCTCACGACAGCACGACTATTCTGACCACCGATCAGGTTTGCCAGCGCCTCACGATCTCTGCGCCAACGCTGCGCCGCTACGCCAAAGCAGGCCACGGCTTCCCTCCCAAGATCCCCTTAGGCCCGCGTCGTGTTGGCTATCTCGCCAGCGACATCGAGAACTATATCGCGAACCGGCGCAAAGCGGCCCTCGCCACAGCGGGCGGTTAGTCGTTCCGGTTAGTGGCGACAATTTTGTGAACCGTCTCAAAGCACAGGGCGGAACGTTCATCCGCCGTACAGAGAAATAGGCCCCGCCAAGTTGCGACCTTGGCAGGGCCTCTAGCTAACTTTTCGCTTCTAGGAAAGCAGAATGCTTATACACGACCACGCGTCGCATCTCAACCAAAGCTATGAGCACGCCTGCGCCTATGTTGCCGCACTTGTTCAAGGTGATCCCGACACGGTGGTCATCGATGCGAGGGCAATTCACGACGTCAGAAAAGATGTTGCAGCCATTCCTAGGCGCGGAACGCTCCGTGAGCTTTGGAACGAACTAGTTGCCTGGAACAACCTCGGTTTTGGCATTTTTGTAAACATCTCAGAAATGGACGGCATCGGGCGCGAGATCGCAAACGTCAAGACGATCCGTTGTCAGGCCGTAGACTTAGACAATCTGAGCGCACAACAGAATTACGAACGCGCAACGCAATTCAACCCGCCACCATCGTTCGCCGTGCGGTCGTCGCCCAGCAAGCTACACGTGTACTGGCAAACGCAACAGCACGACAACCACGACCGTTTCACGCTGCTACAGCGCAAGTTGGCTCAGTATTTCGACGGCGACAAAAGCGTAATCGATCCTTCCCGCGTGCTCCGATTGCCCGGCTTCTTTCACCGCAAGGCTGAACCACACCTAATTACGTGTTGGGCATTGAGCAACTATGACAAGCCTATCGATCCGGGTATGCTTGAAATCGCATTGGCAACCGTCGATGTCACCAACACTATCGGCGGGCGCCATGAGCTAGGCGAACCATCGCTTTCAGCGCCATCAATGCAATGGGCACTGGAGGCGTTGCGTCATGCTAATCCCAACGCCATGGATCGCGGCGAATGGATCGCGTTCACCGCCGCATGGAAGCAAGCGGCATGGCTGCACGATAATCCGGACGCGATCAGAACCACGTGGCTGCAATGGTGCGAGCGCTACGCGAACAACGATCCAAAGGAGAATTTGAAGAATTGGGATAGTCTTCGTGCGACCGAAGGCGGTTGGCAATCGGTGCTCAACAAAATCCCGTCGCTGAAAGCAAGCTTTTATCTAGGCGGACCAAAGGTGCATCAATCATCCGACGCGCCGCCAATGCCCCACCAGCAGCAGCAATCAATGTCGGTTGGCGAGTTGCTGACTGATAGCGAACAACGCGAATGGTTCAAAGGCTGCTACTTCGTCACTAGTCGCGGCGAAATTCTCACGCCAGAAGGCTCTATGAACCCAACAAAGTTCAATGGCGCATATGGTGGAAAGAAATTTGTAATCGATACGTTGGGCAAAACGGTCAATAAACCTTGGGAAGCCGCGACCAATTCAACGCTTTGGACGATACCGAAGGTCAATCGCACGCGGTTCCTGCCGGATAAGCCGTTCGGCGAGATCATTACCGATCAGCTTGGGCGCAGGGGCGTCAACACGTACAAGCCCGCGACCATTGATGCCCGTCCGGGCGACATAACACCCTTCACCAATCATCTTTGTGCGATGATACCTGACGAACACGATCGAAGCATCATCCTCGATTATCTCGCGCACAACATCAAATTTCCCGGCTTCAAAATCCCGTGGGCACCGCTGATCCAATCGACGGAGGGCATTGGTAAGAACCTGTTCAAATTACTCATGCGAAGTGGCGTAGGCGAGAATTATGTTCATGAGCCAAATTCGAAAGAACTGCTAGATAGCGGCACGAAGTTCAACGCATGGTTACGCGAAAAACTTTTCATCATAGCCGACGAAATCAAGGTTGGTGAAAAGCGCGATCTCGTCGAAACGCTAAAAACTCTGATCAGCGAAGAAAAGATAGATATCCAAGGCAAAGGCGTTGATCAGGCAATGGACGACAACGTTGCTAATTGGTTGTTCTTTTCGAACCACAAAGATGCAATTCCGATCAATAAGAACGGACGGCGTTACGCCATATTCTTCAGCGCATTGCAATCGAGAGACGACCTTCTACAGCGCGGCATGGATGACCAGTATTTTACACGATTGTTCGATTGGATGCGTGCGGATGGCGCTGCGCACGTTGTTTATTGGCTGCAACATCGCTCGATCGAACGCGGCATGATCCCAATGCGCGCGCCTGACACGACAAGCAAGGCGGAAGCGATCAAAGAAGGTCGCACAGTGCTCGAAACGATCATCCTGCAAATGATCAGAGATGAACTGAACGGATGTCGCAAAGGCTGGATCAGTGCAGCCGCAGTGAAAGCACATTGGCCTAAAGATCGGAAAACGCCACTTGATCGCGATATCGAAGATGCAATTCGCAACCTCGGTTATCACTATCGCGTCGATGCAAACGGCAGGCCAATCCGCAAACAATACGGAACCATTCGCGGATATCTATTCTCGCTTGATCCGATGACAAACGTGGACGCTTACGTGAGCGATCAAAACGAGTCGTTCATTGACGGAACGCCGGTTACTCCACCCCATACGCCGATGCCCGGTCAATCAAACGTCGTTGCGCTTCGGACTGGTGCCTAGCGTGCCTAGCTTTTCGCTACTCTCCCGCCAGCGTATGGCGCGTCATCGCTCTGGACGCTTATGCAAATTACATGATTTATGGGAGGGCTAATCTGCTGTTCTGTATGTCTCTCCATTTTGCTAGGCACACTAGGCACGGGGGATACAAGAGTAGGAATGCAAAGAAGAATTTGGTGCCTAGCGACATAGGCAAGCGCTGGGCACGTAGGCACGCCCATATTATTTGGCAAAATTTCATATTCTGCTGTGCCCGGTAGGCGTGGTGCTAGGCACGATGCTCCAGGCACACCGTCCGATCGTCGCGCACTCTAAAGCTAGTACTTCGGCCGGCTGTTTCGATGGCCGACCCGATTGATGATTTGCCCGTTGCGATCTTTGAAATATGTGATGTCGTCATTGCAGTGCCACGCCGTTTCGCCTGTGAAGCGGTTTTCGGAAAGCTGTCGGCAATCAGCACGGAAGTGCTCTAGCTCGTTCGCGGTTTGCATAAACGTGATGACGAACAGCACTGCGGTCGTTCCAAACACCACCAACAGAATTACGCCGATTAGTTTCATGATGCCCCATCCCAGCACAGCTATTGCAAACCTGTCTTCGGTCTCGTGGTTATAATCGACACGGGCAGCATTCCAAACAGATCGCCGCTATCCCAAGCGGATGCGTCTTCCGCCATGGTCTACGTTCAAATAGCTGAATTGATTGCGACGATGATTGCGATGGTCCGCGCACTAACCAAGATCACTAGCCAAACGGCAGTGGCGTTTGCGCTCGGAGCGCATAATTCCCTTGTGGACAAACTAGGCGGCTCGCCTGTCCCGATCATCGCAACTCAATTTGTAACCGCTATCGATAGCGCCACGGACGATCGCAACAGAACGACGCTTCACCGCGATTGCGCCACGGTCCACCGCAACTCAATTCGAAACTCTTATCGACGACCGTTGCAGCCACGCTCCCGCCCGGTCCAGACGCGTGGTCTTGTCAGCGTTTTGCTGGCCCAGCTATCTCTTGACGCGTTCACTGCGGCCGTTCGCGCCGCTCGTCCAGAGATAAGGAATTGCAACATGGAAATGAAACAGGTCAACACGGGGCGAGGCATCGCCTTCACAGGCTCGCATGAGGACGGCCTGCGCACCGTCGTCGTGCATGCGCTGTCTCTCGACCAAGGCGCCCCAATGTCCAAGGCGGTCGCGAACCTCACGGCCCGACTGGCCGACTTTGCTGGCGTTGTTGGGGTTGCCGACAGTCAGTACAAGGCCAGTGCCCGCGCCGATCACTTGAAGGCTGCGTCCGTGAACGTGCTTTCCAAGGCCTTCACGGAGGTCCAGGGCGACGGTCGAAAGGAAGGTCAGCAGATCGCGACCGCGCGCGCGGTCGCGATGAGCGTTGATCCCGCCACCCCTGCGACTGCCCATATTCGCCAGCGCGCGCTTGCACGATGGGATGCCTGCAAGACTGTTGGCGATAAGGGCTCGCTGATCGATGGGCTATCGACCGAAGGGCTAGCTGCATTGATCGAAACGGACGCCTATCGCGATGTGCCGGCTGAAATGCAAAAGCTGATTGCCGAAAAATACATTCTCAAACGCCATATCGATCGCACTGGACTACAGAGCGACTATCCATCGCACCCCGATTTTGCGGACCCCCTTAGGACAGGACCAAACGTTGACGCGGCAATGGCGGCAGCACGTAACGCCGCTCACACACTCAACACGCGCGCCGACACGGTTACGAACGTGTCCGACATGCTTCGCGCAACTGTGGACCTTGTTGCGCTGTGCACCGAGTTGCCACGCGATCAGGCTTACAACTTGCTCGTTACTGGCAACATCACAACTTAATCGGCTACGGACGGGCCGTGTTTCAATCGTCCAACAATAGAGGAACCATCACCATGGCGACGATGACCAACGAACAACAGCGCGAAGCAGGCATTTCCCATATCGACTACATGCGCGAATTGCTAGAGAAGCACGGCGATGAAGCGAGGCTTGAACTTCATGCTGATCACATGCGGTCACTGATCGCTGCCGCATCCCCCAACCAGAATGTTCCGGCGTAGCGCGAACGAGCCGGTTCATGCCTGAGCGTGCGTTCGGACGCACACCGCACGCTCAGGCTCAATCGAGACTATTACTGATGCCCGGCCCCCGCCCAAAATTTCCGCACAGCGTCGTGTTGCCGACTGCGCCGATGATCGATGCTGCAAGTCTACGGGAAGCGCTCGGACGGTCGCGCGGCGTTATTCATCTGTGGGTAAGGCTTTATGGACTGCCCGCGCCAACCCGCGTTGGGAATGGTTGGCTTACGCGGACGGCCGATGTTGTGAGATGGTGCTCGTCTCACAACATCGCCGTGATTTGGGTTTGAAGATGAGCAATGTCCCGACGCTAGAAGCCCCTAAATCAAGCGACCGGGACGCCAATGGGCGTTGGCTGACAACCCCGGGACGCCCGCGCGGATCACGCAACAAGCTGTCATCCGAAATGCTTGCAAGCATCAAAGCGATGGGGCCAGACGCAATCAACAAATTGCGCGATGCGCTCAACGACAAGGAAAGCCCGTCACACTGGAAAGCGATGGAGTTGATCCTCCGCTACTGCCTGCCTCCGGCGCGCACCGTTGAACTGGATGACGCCGAACCCGAAACGATCAAGCAAGCTTTCATCGACGGTACGTTGAGTGCTGATGAGATAAAGGCGATCGCAATCGCAATGGAGAAGCTTAAGAACATTGCAAATATCGACGACATTCAGCGTCAGGTTGAGGAGCTAACAGCGCTGATAATTAAGCAGCAATCGAGCAAGTGACAACACTAGCGTCAATCAAGAAACAGCTTGCGGTATTGCTGGCGGTTGTAAAACCCGCTCACAGTTTGGCCGCTAAGCTTGACATGCTCAATGAAGACGATCGCGCTCGATATGGTCTCTATTGCGAACGCCTGTCAGCATTCATCGCGCGACACGATATCGATTCAGACGGTAATGCAGGGAACGCCTACGCAATGACACTTCGCGGGTATGGCCCGCGATTACCGGAAACGATCGGTAAGGCGTTGTTCGGCGAAACGCCAACGATACGTTTGATCGACACGGAAGACGACGCCGCCCGCAAATGGATGGAATATCTGCAATGATCTATTTTGTCGAAAAACCCAAACTCAATGTTACCGTGATCGACGGAAAAATCGACTACATCGAAAAGGGAAAGCCGAACCCCGGCGCGATTGTCGTTGAAACGTTTGATGCGACGTTCGGCGCAATTCACGTTGCAGATGGGCGGTTACATTTGGACGGCTTCGCGCTGACTGATTTGATGACGTGGCTCTATCGCGAGCAACCCGCAACCTTCAGGGCGTTTTGCAAACGTACCTATAAGCTGTTTCCCAACTCATCAGACATTTCCGACTTGCTGCGTGCTACAGCGCTAGTTGTGACTGGCAAAGAGCATGAAACCAACGGCGAGGGTGCTCACTTTTGCGCGAAGGTCCGCGAGGCGCATCCGCTCGAATTCGCGGAACTCCGCGCAGCGTGGCAACGGCAATTCAATTGAATGGCCCGACAGCGAACACCTGTCGGTTCATGCATCCCCGATGGTCATGCTGGACGTATGCAGGCCATCGGGGATTGTCCAAAGCAAGCGGACGCGCCTTCCTCCCGGAGCGTTGTCATCGCTCACGAATTTCGCGCGCTCACCAAACTGTCTAGCCAACGCGGTTTATATGGCTGTGGAAATCGTCATGCGAGATCCGCCCAATAATCGTTCATGACCGCTCCTGACGCCTAGTAACCCCTTCTGATCTTGATCTGCCATTTTTGACGGTCCGGCTCGAACGGCCGATCTTGTGCAGCCACATAGCTGGATAGGATAGCCGCCAAATGAGCACAATGTCACAACTGATCACCCAGCGAGCCGCTGCCGGTGCGGCGTACGCCAGCGCAGTTGATGCGCTGAAGACTGCTTACGTGAACCTCGCCGCTCTCGACCGCACGATCGAAAACCGCAATGTCGGCGGACCGGTCCCTGTGCTGACCTTCCTGCGTGACAAGAACGCACTTGATGATCTTGTGCGGCTTCTGCAACACGCCGAGTTCGCTCCCAGCTTGAAGCAGGATTGGCCGGCTCAGATCATAACAGCGTCGAACACGCAAGTCGCATTGTTCACGCAGGGCTAAATAGTGGCGAGTACTCATAAACGTCGGCTTTCGGTTATAAAGCGGAGGCTGCCAGTTCGGTCGATCATCGGCGGCTTATGACCCAAGGGCGACATGCGGACGCGAAGCTCGCAACGGGTCA
>Ga0209564_1003073_pt1 | contig 11839 bp, 14 predicted proteins | sample AraplaCol_mMF_r2_FD_184272 | JGI IMG/M metagenome (GOLD analysis project Ga0209564, IMG submission 184272) | Arabidopsis root microbial communities from North Carolina, USA - plate scrape MF_Col_mMF_r2 (SPAdes) (version 3) | ecosystem: Host-associated > Plants > Roots > Endosphere | place: USA... | reverse complement strand
TTCATGCCGAGTATGCTGGCGACAAACGAACCTTTCGTCGTTACTTCGCGCAATGCGCTACTTCCGCTTTCCAGACCTGCGGTGCTTATTGACTTGCCGAACAGGGTTGGTTTCGATAGCAGGCAGTACCCTGGCGAATTTTTATATGCGTTGGATAACAACATTGTAATCAGCCAGTAACTGCAGGGTTAGCTCTTCTTCCTAGAACTGTTGCGTGGAGTTAGCCACAACTCTTCTCAAGGAGCGATACGATGAAATTTCCCTTTTTGGTCGCCGTCACGGTACTCGGCTTGATCTCCGGTGCTAACGCATTCGCACAAGCTTCCCCGGATGGACTTACGCGAGCTCAGGTTCATGCGCAATTGCTTGACGCTGAGGCTGATGGGTTGCTTCCCGTTCCAAAGAACGACTATCCGCCTTCCGCTCAAACCATCGCTCGCAATAAGGAGTTGTATGCAACCGATAACTTGATGGTGCACAAATCTGTCCATGCAGATTCGGGTCGCAGGGGTAACGGTAGTCCCTGCTGAGGGGCACGGCGTTACCGCCGAAGCCAGTGGTAGCTGCACTCCGTCGCGGCGAGCCGCGACGGGTGGCGAGCCAGCGCTCGCGCACCACGTCTCTGTACGCTGCATGAACGCTGCGCCAGGCAGCCACACGCGAATCTCCGCTTTTCCTTGCAGGTAGCTCGAGGGCGTGATGACCACCCCGCACCGGTACGCTTACAGCCGTGCCGGCGCGTGGCAGGCGTTCAGTCAACTTCTGTCCGCGACGGGCAATCACGCCCGCTGCGGCAGCATGCACACTCCAGCCTCGTCGCGCTGCGTACTTCACCGCACCGATGGTCGACGTATAGGCCGGGTCAATCAGAATCAGTTCGACACCTGCCCGGAAGCACTTCGCTTCAAGCAGCAGCCGGTATTTTGCGTAGAGCCGCCCCGAGAGCGTCCGCGCTCCTTTCGGGCTGAGCTGCGCCATCGTCCTCTTTTTCGCTGCGAAATCGAGATCCTCTGCGACGACGGGCTTCAGTTCAACCCTCGCCCACGCCACCGCCGCCGACAGCGCATCGGAGAGCACGGCCTCACGCTGGCCCGAGGTGGCATCTTCACGGAGCAAGCAAAATCGCTTCGTGCGCAGCAGGTTCCCAAACGGGTCGGTCTCGGTGACGGCCAGGTGGTCGACGTTGAAATCCAGTCCAACCGCGCCGTGCTGCACGTCCAGCGTGACCCTTCGGGCGGGAGCGTGATCGAACGACACAAAGGCGCGCCAGTGACGCCCGTCCCAGTGCAGACGCCAGGTCAGGGCGATATTCGCGTCCAGTGCCTCGTTTAGCGCCACACGGTCGTGATTGAATGTCACGTCGCAGACGATGAGGTATTTGCGCTCGCATTTCTTACGCAGGCAGTCCGGCACCCGCACCTTGAGCTGGTAATGATCGTCGTCAAGTTTGCGCAGCTGGCACAGTTGGTTACCCGCCGTCTCGTCGTTCGAGCCGACGAAGAAGACCTGATGTGAGCGGCTGTCCTGCTAGGCGCCCAGCCACGCATCATGCCAGTGCGAGGCGATGCTGCTGGCCGAACAGCTTGCGAGTGCCAAAGCAGATGCCTTGCACATTGGCCGCGAGCCGACGCTCGACCCTGGCCCTGACGCGCCTGCAGGCGCGTCAGGGCCAGCCCGTTGCGATGGGTGGTGTGGCGAAGCTTCGCTTCGCGTGGCGGGCGCATACGCAGCCGGTCAGCGTCAATATCAGCGAGGCGCGCCTGTCGCGTATCGAGCTGGCGCTGCTGGCGGCGTATTGCCTTGAGCAGTTCCTTGCGTTCCGTGTCCAGCAGCTCACGCGTGCCATCGAGTAGCCCCTGCAGGTCGATCGCTATCGCGTTGCACATCCGGGCGGAAATGCCGTGTTCGCGGCAGAACGCCGTCTTGTGCGACTTCGCCTTGCCGCCGTTCGCTGCGATGCGCGCGTACAGCTTGCGTTTCATCGTGCCGTCGTAAAGTGCGGCCATCGCGTCGAGCGTCTGGATGTCGCGGGACGGCAGGCAGAGCCGTGTTTGCGTGGTCGACTGCATCAGACGGCCAGCGCCCGCAGGTTCTTGCGGCGGCGCGAACCGTACAGGCGGGACGAAAAGACCGTCAGGATTTCGACGAGGTCTTCGGTGAGCTGCTGTTCGCGACTGGCATCCGGGGTGGCATCCAGAACTCCGACTTCGACGCGAAAGAATTCGCAAATGCGAAATAGCAGCTCGCTGCCAAAGCGCAACAGCCGGTCTTTCGTCACCAGCACAAGCCGGGCGACGCGTCCACGAAGGATTTCCTGCAATAATCGCTGCAGCCCCTTCTTGCGGTAATTCAACCCGCTGCCCAGGTCGGAAATGACTTCGATATCAGCAAAGCCAGCCTCAATACAGTGCTTCAGCAGCCGCGAGGCCTGCGTCTAGAAACACGGGCGTAACAGATCGTCTTTCCGGTTGCAGCAGGCTCACCACCGGCTACGCTCTGCACGGCATCATGCTGGTAGCGCCGATGCCCGCCGACAGTCCGGCAAGTCGGCAACAACAGCCCTTGCCGATGCCAGCGCCGCAATGTGCCAACCGCAACACCCAGCTGTGCTGCTGTTTCACCAATCGATAACAGTCGCATGAGATATCCCCCGTGATATCTCATAAAGCAAACCGTTTTTAAACGCGGTGATCAGGTTTGTGCGGACTCGACAGTTACTGCTGGAAACCCGCGTATCCGTTGGCAGTTTGATGCTGAATTAAAAGCGAATCGGCCGAAGGCAACACATACGGCAAGATATATGCACGCCGATGCTCCCGAGATATTGGTTGACCATGCAAATGGATCGCGTGGAGAGCGCACCACTGAACCGCTCGCCGCCGACGGTCGAGATCTTCCGAGACGCCATGTGCTCATCGAACGGGGAGGGCAGTCCCGGCGATATCTGGACGGTAGCTGACGCAGAATCCACATATGGTGTTCGTGGTAGCGCCAGGTCGACATGACGCAAATCCCTGGTGTTGGGCGTCCTGTTGTCGGACAGATCCTCATGCATGTCGGGACAGGACCGCTGCCATATCAGCAGGCAGGGATGCGTCCAATCTGACCTACGTGAACGCCCAGTCAATTTCGACGATTCGACCCCTAGTGCGAGCGGTCACCTATAGGTTGCTTTGTGCGCTGGCCGCGCTGCCGCAACACCTAGGAGGCGTGGGCGGCCTAACGCAAAGGGGCGTTGACTTTTTGGTAAATTCGGGGTATGGTAAATGTATATACATTTATTGGCACTCGTTCGGCTACCGCAAAGGCCAACTGCAAATCGTATGTTCACCGATTGCTACTGCACTCAGTTCAGACGTTCTGCAAACGCTTTGACTAGCGTTTATGACGAAGCGTTGAGGCCCATTGGCCTCAAAATCACCCAATTTTCTCTGCTTCGCGCTCTTGAGAGGCTCGGTTCTGCGACGTTCAGCGAGGTAGCAACAGAGGCGGCTCTGGACAGAACTACGATCTCACGTAACCTGAATATTCTGATAAGTGCGGGGTGGGTGGAAGTTACTCCGGATACAGATGCGCGCTATAAACTCGCAAGCCTGAGCAAAGAGGGTGTGAAAAAACTGCGAAGCGCCGAACCCTATTGGCGAGTCGCGCAGGCGAAAGTCGAGGCCGAAGTGCAGCGGTTCATGAGGGGCCCGGCAAATACGCGTCTGCTGGAGGCGCTGGAGTCTCTGCAGCAGGTCAGTCCCCGCTTTTAGCGTAAAGAAGGGTAAACACCCGTACGAAAGCTGATTTGCATTGGATAAGATGTATCTACATCTATACATCTTCGCTAAAATAGTTGTATCTACATCTTTTTATGTACCTTCATCGTCTGCTTTTCTAGCGGTCAGATACGTTTAAGTATTCGGGTCATTTTTGCACGGAGAGTTTCATGCCTACCTACGTAGTGTCTGCGGCCACGGGCCGTCTCACGAAAGAAATGAAGCAGAAAATCGCGCACGGTATTACCCGGTCACATAGTAATGCAACGGGGGCGCAGAGTTTTTTTGCTCAGGTCATCTTTCAGGAGATTCAGCAAGGGGATCACTTTCTCGGGGGGAGTCCGTTGAAGTCTGAACTGATCTTCATTCACGGCCACATTCGGGCCGGAAGGACTGCCGCGCAGAAGCGACAACTTCTCGAAGACATTTCCCAAGTAGTCGTTGAGGCTGCTGATACACAAGGCCGCTCCGTGTGGGTGTACGTATCTGATCTGCTTCCCTCGCAGATGGTCGAATATGGCAAGGTCTTGCCGGAGCCGGGAGCTGAAGCGCAATGGCTTGAGTCGATGTCCGAAGAGGACCGTCGTTATCTGCTGGGAATCTAGTGCGTAATCTACATAAGTGAATGGGCGAATCGGAGGGGGCGTGAGTACATCGATATACACCGAACAACCATCGAAAGGGATGAGACGCGAGGAACGAAAGATCGTGTTCGCGTCTTCGCTAGGCGCTGTTTTCGAATGGTATGACTTCTACTTGTACGGGTCGTTGGCCGCTATTGTTGGGAAGCAGTTCTTCTCCGGCGTCAATGAGACGGCATCGTTTATCTTTGCGTTATTGGCTTTTGCAGCGGGATTTGCCGTCCGACCATTTGGGGCGCTGGTATTTGGTAGATTGGGGGACCTTGTTGGACGAAAATATACGTTCTTGATCACCATCTTGTTGATGGGGGCATCGACGTTTATTGTTGGCATCCTGCCAAGCTACGCGACGATTGGTATCACAGCGCCTATCGCGTTGATTGTACTTCGCTTGATTCAAGGGCTTGCGCTCGGAGGGGAATATGGCGGTGCTGCCACATATGTCGCCGAGCACGCACCCGCTGGTAAGCGGGGTGCATTTACGTCGTGGATTCAGACGACTGCGACACTTGGGTTTTTCCTTTCTCTCTTGGTCGTATTGGGCGTAAGGCTGACGTTGGGCGAATCGAGCTTTGCCGACTGGGGGTGGCGAATTCCGTTCATCTTCTCAATAGTTCTGGTTTCCATGTCGGTCTGGATTCGGCTCAGTCTTCATGAGTCACCGGTATTCCTAAAGATGAAGGCTGAGAATGCGACCTCCAAAGCCCCGATTAAGGAAGCTTTCGGACAATGGTCGAATGTCAGGCTCGTTCTGATCGCGCTTTTCGGTCTGGTAGCAGGGCAGTCTGTAATCTGGTATGCGGGTCAATTCTACGCTCTGTTTTTTCTGACCCAGACGTTGAAGGTGGAGTCAGTTACGGCGAACCTGCTGGTTGCAGGTGCTTTGGTTATCGGCACACCCTTGATTGTCCTGTTCGGATCGCTTTCGGATCGAATCGGGCGGCGGCCGGTCATGCTCACCGGATTCCTGCTTGCGGTGCTTCTCTATTTTCCGCTATTCCATGGTTTGGCACGCTATGCAAATCCTGCTCTCGCCGAGGCGCAGCAGCGCGCGCCCGTGGTCGTGGTTGCGGATCCGGCGACATGTTCGTTTCAATTTAATCCGGTTGGCACGTCTGAGTTTGTGAACTCCTGTGATATCGCCAAGTCCTTCCTTGCCAAGGCGTCCGTTAGCTACAAGAATCAAGCTGCACCAGCAGGTACCGTCGCTTCTGTGCGAGTCGGCGATCAAGTTATTTCAAGCTTCGAAGGGGCGACCCTGAGTCCGGTCGAGCGCAAGGCGAAGCTTAAGGAGTTTAATGGAGCGCTAGGCAGGCAGATAAGCGCGGTGGGATATCCGACTAGAGCCGATCTGAGTCAGATCAACTATCCAATGGTTATGTTGATGCTAACAGGCTTGGTGTTTCTCGTCGCCATGGTGTACGGTCCGATCGCAGCAACATTGGTCGAGCTTTTTCCGACGCGGATCCGATACACCGCGATGTCTCTGCCGTATCACATCGGCAATGGCTGGTTTGGAGGTTTCCTGCCAACGACTGCGTTTGCGCTTGTCGCCGCTACCGGGAACATCTACGCAGGCATCTGGTATCCAGTGTCGATCGCAGCGGTCTCATTCGTCGTCGGTCTGCTATTTCTCCCAGAAACGAAAAGTCGCAATATTGAAGCATAAAGGGAAAGGGCGGCCGGGTTTGGCGGAATATGCCTCGCTACGCTTGGGTTGCCTGAGTACCAGTATGGGATCAGGTATACGTGCTTTTCTCAATCTTGAGGGCCGTAATGAACCGTCCTGAATAGCGGACAGATACTCTCTCGTCGCATCCCCCGCAGCCAGGCCGCGAGGGATGCGACAACGTGCGGTGTAATCCGCGTTGTGTGCGTTGGTAGGGTAAGGCGGTCGTTGAGGTTTCGACCTCGCGGTATTAGGGATTGGCACCCGAAGTGCGCCAATCTTCTTTCAGCTCAATTTGAATACGCTATCGATCTCGACCGCGATACCCATGGGAAGGGTATACACGCCGATCGCGGTTCGAGCCGGCAGCGGTTGGCCTTCAAAGACACTAGACAAAACATCGCAAGCACCATTGGCGACTGCCGGATGCTGTTCGAAGTCGCTTGTCGTTCGCGAATACACGGTGAGCCGGATGCAGCGGCTTATCTTTCCGAGACCAATCGCTTCATCGAGGCATGCAAGTGTCATTAGCATGGTTTGTCGAGCTGCGAAAGCCGCCTGCTCGACATCAATCGAGTCGCCGACTATCCCTTTAATTAGCTTTCCATCCAAAAAGCCGGCCATCCCGGATACGTAGATCAGTCCGTCCGCTTGGCTCACATTTGCATAGGCTCCAAACGGTTTGACTGCGTTAGGAAGTGTGAGATTCGCTTTCCTAAGTCTTGATTCGATGAGTTGATCCATAGTGTCTTGAGAATGGTTTCGTTAGTATGCAATGAAGTTGTGGCGTGCGTGAAGGTCGCACCTTTTACCTTATATGCAACATTTATAAGAAGTCAAGAATTAAGAGATGGGCTCTGGATGTTTCGCATTTCTACGCTTCATACAATCGATAGAACTGAGAAAGCATTTGCTTAGGATTTTTGTGTGGGGTAGGGTGTAGGGGTTCGAACATGCTGTGCGGAAGAGATCGCATTTTGGCGACGCCGACGGAGCAACCGCCCCGGAAACTCTCAGGCAAAAAGGACTGCACAACGCGAACATCTGGAGAGTGATGCCTAGCGCATCCACCGAAGGGGAACTTCTCTGATATAGGGGAAGTGAAGCTCTCAGGTACATGGACAGATGGGGCCTGGACGCCAGTTTTCTGGCGAACACTAAACCATCTGGATATATGACCATGCCGAAAGTCGCTGTGATCGGTGCCGGTATCACCGGCGTCACGACTGCCTACGCCCTCGCCACGCGGGGATTCAACGTTACCGTTTTTGACCGTCATCGTTACGCGGCCATGGAAACATCGTTCGCGAACGGGGGGCAGCTGTCCGCGAGTAACGCTGAAGTCTGGAACAGTAGTGCTACGGTGCTAAAGGGGCTTAAGTGGATGCTCACGAAGGAGGCTCCATTGCTTCTAAATCCGTCGCCTTCGTACCATAAGTATTCGTGGATGGCCGAATTCCTGAAGCAGATCCCGCGTTACGAAGCGAACACTGTGGAGACGGTGCGCATCGCACTACAAGCGCGAGAACACCTGTTCGAGATCGCGAAGAAAGAGAATATTTCTTTCGATCTCGAGCGGCGTGGGATTCTGCACTTCTATGCGGATCGAAAGGGCTTTGACGCGGCGTCCAAGGTAAATAGGCTCCTGCAAGCGGGAGGATTAGACCGTGAAGCCGTATCGGCAAGTGAGATACGCAAAATCGAACCAACTCTACACGGCGATTTTTATGGTGGTTTCTACACACCGTCGGACTCGACCGGAGACATACACAAGTTCACGAGAGGTCTTGCAGACGCGTGTGAACGCCACGGCGTCCGATTCCGGTTCGACTCAAATGTGCAGAATATCACTCCTCTATCCGCGGGAGGCCTTCGGGTTGTGTCAGCGACCCCCGATCAAGAGCAGGTCGATGAGTTCGACCAAATTGTGATCTGCGCAGGTGTGGGGAGCCGTGGATTCGCGGCGATACTGGGTGACCATGTCAATGTTTATCCGGTGAAGGGGTACTCAATTTCGGTCTATCTTGATGACGAGGAGAGCAGGGCTGCAGCGCCTTGGGTAAGCCTTCTGGATGATGCAGCAAAGATTGTGACTAGCCGCTTGGGGGCCGATCGCTTTCGGATCGCTGGGACGGCCGAGATCAATGGCGTAAATCGTGACATCCGTGCTGACCGAGTCGCCCCACTCATCGCGTGGGCGCGAAAGCATTTCCCTGAGATGTCGACTTCCCGAGTCGTGCCATGGGCCGGCTTACGGCCGATGCTGCCCAACATGTTGCCGCGTGTAGGACGAGGCAAGATTCCGGGTGTCTTTTACAATACAGGTCATGGACATTTGGGGTGGACGCTTTCAGCCGCAACTGCGTATACCGTGGCTTCTCTCATGAGCCCAGTTATTCACGATGCCGCGCGCACGGCGACGAAAGTAGCTTGATCTGCTAAACCAAGGAGTATGAGATGTCAGAAATTCCTCAACGAGTGACGGCGACCTTAGAAGCAATTAAGCTCATTCGGGAACTGAGCAAGAGACACGGGAGGTTGATGTTTCATCAGTCGGGCGGTTGTTGTGACGGAAGTGCGCCGATGTGTTTGCAAGAAGGTGAGCTTATAGTCGGCGACTCAGACGTTCGTCTGGGAGAGATCGAGGGCGTGTCGTTTTATATGGGGAAAGCGCAGTACGAGTCGTGGAAGCATACCCAGGTCATCATCGACGCCATACCCGGGAACGGCGGAATGTTCTCCTTGGAGCGGGCGTCCGGTCTACGGTTCCTGACACGATCGCGGCTTTTCTCTGAGGCGGAACTCGAAGCACTCGGAATCGTCCGATAGCTGCAAGGGTCAGCGCCGGTTGAGGCATCCCAAACATCGGCGCTGACGGCTGTCTTTTACGCGGCTTTGTGAAGCGACATATGAAACGTGGCGTTCTCCCGACCACGGGGTCTTCGTGACATCGCTTTGATATCTGTTCTACGACCAATCACAGTGTGCGATTGCAGGTACTGTGGGCCGCTTTGCGGCGGTGCGGAGCAATGCGATCCTGCTCGCGCTGACGTCGTTCGATTGCCGCCGGGAGCGGCTCGATGAGAGTTTGCGTTCACCCTATTGATCAGGGCGACTTTCTGAGGGACGCGGAGCACAACGCGATGCTTGCAGCTAGTCCGTATTTGCTCTGACCATCAGCAGTAGGCGTTACTGTTGCTCCTCAGCAGCACTTTCAGGCGAAGGGATGCGATGGAGGGCGATGTTGTTTGGTAGTCTGGCAAGTCAGACACTTGCGGTTTGATTTGATGACGTACCGGCATACCGGCGCATGAATGCGAGTTATGCTTGGCTGCTGATGTTCTTTTAGGTTGTTGGCCGGAAATGCGTTACATCAATGTCGCCTCTTATGCTTATTCCACTGTCGTCAAACGCGATCCCGGCGAATGCACGTACCCTTCCTGAATATGTTTGTTCGAACGGAGGGCTCCCTTCATCAGCAGTGACCCGCCCGTAAGGTGCGCGATGGGATGTGCGCACGCGTTGCAGCCCACCGCGAAAGCGAACCACGTGTCGGTTACGACGCTCAAGAGCGCAAACATGGCAGCAAATCCGTTATAACTGTCGACGCGATGGGTCTTTTGCTCGCGGTATATATCACGCCGGCCAACGCCGAGGTGCACTTCGCCGCCTTCGTCATGCTCATGCTTGTACAAGTCAAGTCAGATTGATTGTCCGAGATGCCCAACATCGTCTAGAAAGGATGTTTGTGAAGAGGCCGCCCAAGGTCGCGCGGAAATGATGTCAAAAAGCGCCGACGCACCTTGGGTGGTGCGCCGGCAAACCCGTCAGAGCGACGGTACGACTCTCCTCGTAGGGTCGATTCGCGTAAAATCGACGACAATCGATCGGGTTTTTGCTTCAGAAGAAGCCGAGCGGCTTATCGCTGTAGCTGACCAGCAGGTTTTTCGTCTGCTGATAGTGCTCAAGCATCATCTTGTGATTTTCGCGACCGATACCAGACTGCTTGTAGCCACCGAATGCAGCGTGTGCGGGGTAAAGGTGATAGCAGTTGGTCCACACGCGTCCGGCCTGAATCGCTCGGCCGAGACGATATGCCCTTGCGCCATCGCGAGTCCACACACCCGCACCAAGCCCATACAGCGTGTCATTTGCAATCGACAGCGCCTCTTCCTCGTCCTTGAATGTCGCAACGGACACGACCGGGCCAAAAATCTCTTCCTGGAAGATGCGCATCTTGTTATGGCCTTTGAAGACTGTCGGCTGGACATAGTATCCAGCGCTGAGCTCACCTTCAAGGCGATTCTGTTCTCCGCCGATGAGACACTCGGCACCTTCCTGCTTGCCAATGTCGAGGTACGACAGGATTTTCGAGAGCTGTTCGTACGACGCTTGGGCGCCGATCATCGTATTCGGGTCCAGCGGATGCCCCTGCTTGACCGCAGCGACACGCTTGATGGCGCGTTCGATGAATTTCTCGTAAATGGATTCCTGGATCAGCACGCGTGACGGGCTGGTGCAGACTTCCCCCTGATTGAGGGCGAACATCGCGAAACCTTCGAGCGCCTTGTCGAAGAAGCTATCGTCGGCTGCGAGGACGTCTTCGAAGAAGATGTTCGGGCTTTTCCCGCCGAGTTCGAGCGTAACGGGAATGAGATTCTGGCTGGCATATTGCATGATGAGCCGGCCAGTGGTGGTCTCGCCCGTGAATGCCACCTTTGCTACACGCGGGTTGGATGCAAGTGGCTTACCGGCCTCAACGCCAAATCCATTGATGACATTGAGGACGCCAGGAGGGAGCAGGTCCTCAATCAGTTCGAGAAGCACGAGGATTGACGCTGGGGTCTGCTCGGCGGGCTTCAACACTACGCAGTTTCCGGCGGCCAGAGCCGGCGCCAGCTTCCACACGGCCATCAGGAGCGGGAAGTTCCACGGAATAATCTGTGCCACGACACCGAGGGGTTCGTGGAAGTGATATGCAACCGTGTCGTGATCTATCTCTGACAGTCCACCTTCCTGAGACCTAACGCATCCCGCAAAGTAGCGAAAGTGGTCAATAGCCAAGGGGAGATCTGCGGCTCGGGTTTCGCGAATCGGTTTGCCGTTGTCGATGGTTTCCGCGACTGCCAGCAGTTCGAGGTTCGCCTCCATTCGATCAGCAATCTTGTTCAGCAGGACGGCTCGGTCTGCGGGAGACACGACAGCCCATTTTGCTTTGGCCTTGTGGGCTGCGTCCAACGCAAGCTCTACGTCTTGTTCTTGCGAACGAGGAACGTCACACAACGGCTGACCTGTGATAGGCGAAATGTTCGTGAAGTATTCGCCGCCGACAGGAGCTACCCACTTGCCACCGATGAAATTCTCGTACTTCCGTTTGTACGGAAACGCAATCTGGAGATGTTGGAGCTCTGCATGATTCATGAAGAATTGCCTCACTGTAGTTAACTGGTCACGCATCCGGGTTCGATCGCCCAGGTGGTGAAACTGCCGGCCGGACACGTGCGGCATCGCGTCGGGCGGGTGACGCGATTTGATTCAGCGGAAGCAGGGTGGCGCCCAGGGGAAAAGCGCCGACCGCAGTGTCTCGACCGCGAAGGTATGTTCGTTGGTTCCTGCTTTCAAAAAGTGGACAAAATTGCGTTTTTTGCGTTAAGGGGCAAACGCACAACGGCAGCCTAGTTACTGAGCTGCCATGAAATAAGGGGCACATCATATATGCCGCTTTCGAGACGGATGGGCCGCCAGCGCTGTGAAAGAGCCAAATGGAT
>Ga0209564_1003069_pt1 | contig 11861 bp, 12 predicted proteins | sample AraplaCol_mMF_r2_FD_184272 | JGI IMG/M metagenome (GOLD analysis project Ga0209564, IMG submission 184272) | Arabidopsis root microbial communities from North Carolina, USA - plate scrape MF_Col_mMF_r2 (SPAdes) (version 3) | ecosystem: Host-associated > Plants > Roots > Endosphere | place: USA... | reverse complement strand
CCTGCCTGTAAAGATATGTTTTCCATCACGTAAGGGTTTGTTTTCATAAGGGTTACTTTTAGATCGAATAACAAATAGGAGTACGTTTACGAGGCGACCGTTATTGAGCGGTCGCTACCCTTATTTAACCCGGAAGGCTTAAAACTGGCACGCAATTTTGTTGTGTTTGTATAAACAGCAGGATCGTGGCTGGAACTACACAAACCAATATCAGCGCAGGCATTCTCCGTAAGGCCCCTAAAAGTCCCTTTCCAGACACTTTCACCCCCATGCTGGCAACCCTGGCCGATAAACCTTTTGACCATGCCGGATGGCTGTATGAGATCAAATGGGACGGTTACCGGGCCCTGGCATTCATGAACAAGGGCGCTACAGAGCTAAGGTCCAGAAATAACAAATCTTTCAATGAGCAGTTCTACCCGGTATACGATGCGGTAAAGGCCTGGAAACTGCAAGCGGTATTGGACGGAGAGATCGCTGTGATCAATGCCTCCGGACAATCTGATTTCAGCCTGCTGCAGCAATGGCGAAGTGAAGCCGATGGCAGGTTGATCTATTATGTGTTTGACATTCTTTGGCTGAAAGGCCGTGATCTGAGGGGATTGCCCCTATCCACCCGAAGAGCTGTACTGGAAGAGCAGATGCGCAGCGTGCCGGGAGATATTATCCGCTTGAGCGAAAGCTTTGAGGCCAGCGGCACAGAGTTTTTTAACATTGCCAAACAGATGGGGCTGGAAGGCATTATTGCCAAGCGGACCGAAAGCCTGTATTATCCTGGCGAACGCAGCAGGGACTGGCTGAAGATCAAGACCAGCAACCGCCAGGAAGTAGTGATAGGCGGCTATACGAAAAATGAAGGCTCCGGTAAACCTTTCAGCTCACTGCTGGTGGGCGTTTTTGAGAAGGGGAAACTGCAGTATACCGGGAAGATAGGCACCGGCTTTAACACACAACTGCAAAAACAGCTGCTGCAACAATTCAAAGCACTGGAAGTAAAGCAATCTCCCTTTACCATTGTACCGGATGTGAACAAACCTTCCCGCTTCAGGCCTAATCCGCCGAAGGCGAAAGCGATATGGGTAAAGCCGCAACTGGTATGCGAAGTGAGCTATCGGGAGATGACCAGCGACGGCGTAATGCGGCATCCTTCTTTTGAAGGCATGCGGGAAGATAAAGGCGCGAAGGAAGTAAAGCGCGAAGAAAAAGTACCGGTGAAAGCAATTGTGGGCGGGGGAAAACTGGCTACCGGTAAGAAGATCCTGCAACCGGAAAAGCCATCCTCCCGTAAAACCTTTCTGAACCCTTCTGAGGAAACGCAGGTAAGGGAGATCGGCGGTCATGCATTGAAATTCACCAACCTGAGCAAAGTGTTCTGGCCGAAGGAAAAGATCAGCAAACGGGATATGCTGAACTATTATTACCAGGTGGCTCCTTATATGCTGCCGTATATGAAAGATCGTCCGCAATCACTGAACCGTCATCCCAACGGCATTAACGGAAAAAGCTTTTACCAGAAGGATGTAACTGGCAAGGTGCCCGATTGGATCGAACTGTTTCCCTATCACAGCGATGCGGATAACAGGGATAAAAACTTCCTGGTATGCACTAACGAAGCCAGCCTGCTCTACATCGCCTCCTTAGGTTGTATTGAGATGAATCCCTGGAGCAGCCGCATCCAGCAGGCGGATAACCCGGACTGGTGCATGATAGACCTGGATCCCGATAAGAACACCTTTGAGCAGGTGATACAGGCCGCGCAGGTGACCAAACAGGTATTGGATGCGGCAGACGTACCTTCCTGTTGTAAAACATCAGGATCTACCGGATTGCACATCTATATTCCGCTGGGCGCCAAATATACCTATGAACAATCCAAAGAATTTGCCCGGCTGATCGTGAAGCTGGTGCATAAAGAGCTCCCTGGCTTTACCACGATTGAGCGCAAGACGGCTAACCGCCAAAGGAAAATGTACCTTGACTTTTTACAGAACCGGCCGCAGGCTACGATCGCCGCCCCCTACTCTCTTCGTCCGAAACCCGGCGCCACGGTATCTATGCCCTTGCATTGGGAGGAGGTAAAGAAAGGACTGCAAATGAAAGACTTCCACCTTAAAAATGCCATAGCACGCATTGCGCGGGAAGGCGATCTTTTTAAGCCCGTACTGGGCAAAGGTATCAATATGCAAAAAGCATTAAAAAAACTGGAAAGCTTCTATTTTTAAATTTCTCTCCGCATATTTGTGTACGTCTTAACCCAATTTAACGACCGGTAAATAATCTAACTGTGGCATAGCCAACCAAAAAATTTTAATCATGATCCAATTTTACAAACGCATGCCTGCGCTGACGGTGGGTATTGCGATGGCCTGCTCAGGCATCCTCTTCTCCTGCAGTAAAAGCGATGATATACAAGCGGATGACAAAGTCATTTTACAGGAAGACTTTGATACAGCTGGTAATGTGCTATGGAAGACCGGCAATAATGGAACCATTATTACAGCTGTTGAACGCGGATGGTTTGTGGTAAGCTACAATTCAAAAGACATGGGCACATACAGCTTCTGGACGGACAACAATATCTTTCCTGTTAACCAAAAGACCGGGAGTGTAGAGATGCTTTTCCGGCATACAGCCGGACACACGTATGACAAGGCTGGACTGGTGTTCTGGGTAACAAATAATCAGGATTATGTGGCTTTTACGATAGGTGAAAAAGAGTACAGGATCTTCCAGGTGGTAAGCGGACAAACTACAAACCTGGTGACCTGGACGGCATCTACAGCGATCAAGGGAAAGTTCAACGAGGATAATAAATTGAAAGTGGCCCTGACGGAGGAGAAGTTGTTGTTTTACATTAATGATCAGAAGGTAGTTGAGATCATGAAAGGAGCGATGACAACGCTGGATAAGATAGGGTTCCAGATGAGCAAGGCATCCACGGAGGTGGAAAGTAGTACGTTTAAGATAGATTATGTGAAGGTGGCGAAGGAGTAGTGCCTTACTTCACCTTCAGCGTTTGTGCGATCTTTTTGATCTGCGTGATCAGCTCGGGATGTTTATCAAAAACATTACCTGCAAATACGATCATTGTTTTATCATTTCCTGTTACTACCTGGTAGGTGGTCACTGTTTTGCCTTCATAGGTTCCTGTAAAAGTAAGCTCATGCGCGTATTTACCGTTGATGGTGATGTTACGCTCCTGGTGGCTGAGTATTTTTATTTTGCTGGATTTGTATTGATCTAACATTCTCAGTGAGTGGTCTTTCAATGCAGCGCTACCTTTCACGGCAGGCAGGGTTTGCACCAGGATCATATTTTGATAGGGATCGTTGGGATCGTTCTTCCCTCCTATTGTGTAGAAATAGAGTTGAGACATATTTCCTGCATATTGAAAGCCGGTGTTGGATACGTTCAGTGAGTAGTCTGCGCTCGCTGTTGCATCAGGCACTTTATTCGTGTCTACATACAGGGATAAGAGCGCTTTCAGGATCTCGTCCCTGGAGGTTTGATCATTTGCTGGCAGCTGTCCGGTGGCCATTACTGCAAAGTTTTGATCACCGAAGGCCAGCACGATCTGCTCAATGCTGGAGGCGGGAGAACCGGCGTAATAGAGTAAAGCGTTATAGTTCCCGAATTTAAATTCCTTCCGGTAGTACATGGGAGGCAGTTTGCCACTCCTGATCGCATCATCGTATTCCTTGATGATATCGGTTTTCCTGACGTCAAAATTTACAGACTGGCTTTCGAATACCTGGAAATAGGTGTTCCTATCTTTCTGGAATCTTCCTAATTGTTTCTGCAGCTGGTAGCCTTTCGGCTTAACAACCGACACCCTGGTGCCGGGGATCTGCACATGCGCGCTTTGCTTTACTACCTGTACACGATTGGGGATATAGAGCTCTCTTTTTGTTTGTGCGAGACAGCAAACAAATGCAAAACAATATCCGATGAGCAGTGTAAGGTATTTCATAGCTGGCAAATTTAGGCATTAGGGAGCTTATGAGCGAAGCTTTCCGGGGGTGGTGCCAAACTTTTTACGGAAGGCGCTGCCAAAATGCTGTACGGAGGAGTATCCCAGCTGGTCTGACACTTCTTTGATGGGCTGACCGGAGAGCAGCAGCTCTTTTGCATGGCCGAGCTTTACATCATTCAGGTAGCCGAATACGGTATTGTCAAATAGCTCTTTGAAGCCGTTCTTCAGCTTGAACACATTAGTGCCGACGATAGTGGCGAGATCCTGCAGGCTGGGTGGCTGGTGCATATGCTGCAGCAGGTATTCTTTTGCCTGCATGATGCAGTCCCTGTCGTACGCAGATCTTAATACGGAAGACGGCTGTTGATGCGTGGCCCGTTCAAAAGCTTCGGCCTGTAAAGACAGCAGCTCAATGCTTTTGGCCTGGAGGAACAGGTGTTTGTAAGCTCCTTTGAAGCTGCAATGCATGATATCGCGTATACAGGCATGCATGGCGGCCGTGATGGGTAGTCCGGGCTCATGGAGGCAGGCGATGCGCTTGCGCTGCAGCGATTCTACAAAGCGCTCCAGGGTACCGTTCACACCGGTAGCCAGGCTGGTGAAATCAGACAATGTGAAATGTACCTCGAACATTTTATTGGCCTGGTAAGGCTGGTAGTTCACCGTACCGTCTATCTCAGGCATAAAAGTCATACTGTGGCAGCTGTCGGTAAAGGTAAAGCGGTGGCCGCTGACAAAATCTTCAACGGTGCAGCCTCCGCTGAGGGAGAAATGCAGCTCTACCGTATCGGGGGCGTCATAGCGTTGTACCCGGAGATGCTCACGAAAGAGTGTTATATCGCCATAAATGATGTAAATACCGGGCAATGCGAGGTAATGCATCTGTACATCGCCGCTGGCAAAATTGAACGCTTTATATTGTTCGGTTACCGAAGTACATCCTGCGGCAGGGAGCACTTCAAGGAAATTACCGCCCAGGTCCTGCCAGTTGCCTTTACCATCACCAACCATCATTGGCATAAAAAATCCGTTTTGTATTAAAAGTTATCCCTCCTGTATAAAAGATCTTAACGGCAGGAGCGCCACTTTTGTATCAGCAAGATACTTCATATCCATGAACATTGATATTCTATTCGAGAGGGTTTGCTGCGGAGAGGTTTTAAAGGACGCAAGTTTTCATGTGGAAGGGAATAGTGTGGTAGCCCTGGCGGGCGGCCAGGATTTTTGTAAAGCAGTGATGGAACTGATAACAGGTAAACAGGAGCCGGAAGGCGGGTATATACGTATAGGCGGCAAGGATCCTTGTTTATACGACGGTCTCGTGTATACGGCGGAGTGTTGCCCCACAGGCACAATTTATCAGCATATCGCGGGGGACCGGACCAGGCTGCAACAAATGAAAGTGCTGGAAGCGGCAGCTGCTGCCATGGTGCTGGATTTTACCTGGGAGATGCGGGATGGGATAAACAGCCCTTGTGAAATGCTGACAGCGGGGCAAAGGCTGTGTGTAGGTATAGCGAGGGCAATGCTGGAAGAAGCGCCGGTGGTAGTGATGAATGGGATGATTGAAGAGGATGGTGTTTGGGAGGCGGTAAAGGAGTTGGCGAAGGAGAAGATAGTGGTGGTGGCGGGTGAAGGCATGCACGTAAAGCGGTTATCGGATGTTATAGTCGTGTTAAAAAACAACAATCATAAAACAGGCAACAGCTATGAGCGTTTTTAGAGCGTATATTTGAAGATATATCCTTGCTGCAACTCCATGAAACGATTCCTCAATATCCCTCTATTCATTGTTCTTTTCGCCTGCAATGATCATTTAATAACGAAACCTGATCAACAATCCGATGCTGATATACCGCCAGCCGATTCAGTGGAGGCCGGGGAGCCCAGACGCCCGATGCATTTCACGGCCAATGACGTCATGATTCTTGTGAACGAAATTTCAGACACACTGAAGTACACGAAAGCAGCCTTTAAGGAGATCATCGCTAATCATCCCGAGCTGCTGAATGAAATTCCGAAGGACCCTGACAGTACCTATTTTGCCCTTACAGACTACAGCAGATTTGGCAGCGAAGCGGGGCGGGATGAATATTACATGCTATATGCCTACTTTCTGAAGAAAAAGAACGGGATTGAAAGATATGCAGAATGCCGGAGTAAGCTTGTTGACATTTACTCAAATATCAATTCGGTATTTGCATGGATACAGTATGGGGGGACCTATTTTGGACATCAACACTACCGTATTACCGGGTATGCTGAGTTTTCTGTTTACCTGTATAAAAATTTTGAAAAGGGTCATCAACAACCTTACGATATCAGTAAGCAAAAGAACTTGTATACCGAATCGCTCAGACAGCTCATTGCAGCCGAAATCAAAATGGACATGCTAAACAGTTTATTTGAAAGAATGGAACGTGCCAGGGATATGAATTCATTTGTTGACAATATTGACAAGGCGATAACAGACGACTTTTATCTCCGCCAGGCGCAGCAGTTTCAATACCGTCACTACGAGTACTATTAATGCTTCTCCCCTACATACTCCATTGATACTCCCAGCCGAACCAGTTATTTCCGTTACGCCAGTTAAAATATTCTATGTTATTATTTCCCATTACGTAATTATTGACCCCGATGCCCCATACATGCGGTACATTGTTCCTGTCAAAGACAGCGGTGATGAAATGCAGGTTGGGTTTGTAGAAATCCCTGGGTTTTCCCCAATTGGCCTGCCAGCCAGTCCATTGCCGCTCTACCTCGTTCTTGTTGAGGTACACTAGGCCATCCATACCGATACCCCAGAGATAGAGAACGTTCTGGTTATCAGTGGCAGCGTAAATCGTCTCCATCTGGGGCAAGGATCCCCAACCGGTAAACCAGCCACTCCATTTTCCTGCAGAGCGAAAGTTTACATGTACTGTATTGTCCATCCCGATGCCAAAGACGTACACGGTGTTGGCAATGCCAAGAGCCGGAAGGATACTTTTTAATTTGGGAGCAAAGTTCCAGTTGTATTGCCAGCCACTCCAGCTATCTCCCTCATGGCTGTTAAGATACACCGTGTTATCAGTCCCGATGCCGAAGATAAACAGGTTGTTGCCGCGGTCAGCAACAGCGGCAATGCTCATCAGGTTTGGAACATTATACCATTCGCCTCGCCAGCCGCTCCAACTATTTCCCGCATGCCTGTTGAGATATACGGTGTTGTCGGGCGCGATGCCGAAGACATACACATTGTTATCTCTATCCGTAAAAGCGGAAATGCTTGCCAGCCTTGGAGCCTGGTACCAGTTGGCCTGCCAGCTGCCCCATTTATTGTTACTGCGTATGTTAACATGTAGTGTGTTGTCGGTGCCGATACCAAAAACATGCACCGTATTAGAATAATCCCAGAGAGCTGTAACGAACTGCAGATCCGGTGCATTTCTCCAATGGGCGTCCCAGCTGCCACTCCATACATCCAGGTAGCGGCCAGTGAGGTAGGGAGTATTATGAACATCCACTGCAAAGACAAAAAGGTTATTATTGTTATCGCAGACAGGTGTGATCTGTTTAAAAAGCTTTGGGTTAAAGATCTTACTGCTCCAACCCAATTGTTTCCTGGTATAATCACAAATGCTCAGCGTATTCTCATCCATCAGGCAGGGTACGTGCTGGCCAGCACAGTTTACACAATTTTTATTGGCTATCTGCAGGTATCCGCTTGGATCACAGTTGCAATTGCTTTCCTGGTATTCGTCTGCCGCTCCGAATATGTGCGCTACTTCATGCGCAAATACCTTGTGGATATTATCAGGTCCCCAGTTGCCGTTGCTATATTGCATACAGCTTCTTACACCCCCTGCATAAGCAAAATGGTACAAGGGATATTTGGTAAAAAATGCTACGAAGGACCAATCTGTTTTGTTGTTATCCTTTAATTGGTTTGCAAAGGTCACAAGGCTTTCTTCTTTGGGTGGAAAGCCAAGCTGTTGCAAAACCGGATCTCTCCATATCGCTTCACATGGATCATATTTATCGCCGCAGAAATCGGGAGGTGGAGGTATTTCATCTATTGTTTTGATGTGAATATTATAAACGAAAGAAACTTTCGCCTGTGCCTCTGCATGGGTCAGGAACTGCAAGCCCTGCATCACTTCTGCAACGGTTTTTATCGTTTCGTCATATGTGAAGGTGAGGCCGGGCATAGTGCTTGAAACGATTACCAGGCCCATCGCAACAGAGCCGATTAAATAAAGGCTGGTGGCGGTGCCTGTAGTGCGTAAAATTTCATCCCCGCCTATATCGGATGCTCCCAGCTTCAAGGGCGGCTCAAAGCCGGGCGCATCCCAGGGGAGCCCTTCTGTCAGGTCGGCGATGTCTTTCTTTGCAGATAATTTTGCCTGAAATAAATGCCAGGCATCAAATGCAATTTTTGATTTGTCATCAAGGGGACCATACTGCTGCTCCCGGCTGCACTTTAATTTATCGATGTCTGACATATCAGGGAGGATCGCAACAAATATGTACGGGGTGAACTGTTGAGTAATACGGCCACGCAGTAGCTGGATCTCCTGTGATGCGGCTGTTATGTCGAGGGTAAAAAGCAGGATATCGTTTGTCATGGTAAGGGATGTTGGCAAGGAATAAATATACTCATTTTCGCAGATAGCCTGGCTCATCGGTTCTTCGCCTGCTAACAAAAATAGCATTTAACTAATATTATTAGTATTTTCAAGATATTTCCTATCTTTGGGAAATGACACTGTTTGATGAGACGGCCTTGTTTGACGAGGGAAAGAAGCGGTTTACGGATTTTCATCTTCCGGATGCGGATCTGCGTTTATGGGAACAGTTTTTTAGCAGAGAAGCATCGGATAAGTACTATAAAATCTTAAAGGACCATACACCCTGGCAGCAGCGGATGCGGAAAATGTATGATAAGGTATTACCCGATCCCAGGCTGACCGCTTTTTATGGCGGCCAGAAAGGCTTACCCTGGACACCCACCCTACTCGAAATAAAAGAAAAAGTGGAAGCGGAATGCTGTATTGTCTTTGACCGTGTGCTGCTGAATTACTACCGGGATGGTAATGATTCGGTATCCTGGCACAGTGATACCCTTCCCTCGGATGGCAGGCACCATGAAATTGGCTCAGTAAGTTTTGGAGAAACGCGTGTTTTTAAAGTGCGGCATAAGGCGGACAAGCATGGTTCGCGCCTGGATATTCCGCTCACGCATGGAAGTTTTTTGTTAATGGGGGCTACTATGCAGGACCATTATGAACATCATATCCCTAAAACATCCCGGGAGGCTGCAGGCAGGATCAATTTAACGTTCCGGATAGCTGACCTCTCAAAGCCGGTGTACCTCACGAAGATAAATTAAAACGGGTCAAAGCCGCACCCGCAGCAGCTCCTCTCCCAGCTCGTGCAGCCCTTTTAATATACGCTGCTTCTGTTTGTCGGAAGCGAAGGTAAGCCCTGATTTATACTGCCTTAACAAGGATGGATTAAGGCCAATGCGTTTGGCAAGGTTGGTAACATCCAGCATACCAAAATGCTCGAAGAGGCTGATCATATCGTATTTGTAAATGAATTCAAGATGACCGTTGTTGAGCCAGGGCTCCGGGCTGGTTTTGCGGCGGGCGTGCACTTCCAGCACAGCGTGAACGGCATCCTGCAGATCTTTCTTAGCCTGCTGCACATTGACGCCATAGCCGGTAATGCCGGGAAGGGCTTCAGCATAGGCCCCGAAGCCGGTGGAAGAGGCTTCGATAATTACAGTAACCTTTTTGTTCTTCATACGTATCTATTTTAGGGCTACCCTATAAATATAACACTAATGTTAGTTAACACCTGGTTAATGAGGTGATCAGGCTATAATACCTTTTTCAGCTGACTGGGAGAGATACCGTATTTTTTCTTAAATGAAGGATCGGGAGTGAGGCTGACCGGAGGAAGCCCCGGTGATCAGAATTGTTTTACTCATTGTATCGTTTTTAGTGATACAAAGGTCGGGGTGGAATGACGATGGGAGGTTTGTTGAGGAGACCAGATTTTGTTTGCTGGAAAGATCAGGCGGGAGGGAAATTATTTCCCCGCAACAGCCTTTGTTTCCCAGTCTTTTTTGATCCTCAGCAGCATTACCAGGTAAGGTATTTTCAGCGACATGAGGAATACGGAGGTCACCATTGGCACCGTAGGATCTCCCAGGCGTGCCGATATAAGCTTATAGATAGAATAGCCCCAGGACAGCAACGTAAGCGCTGTCACTATCAACGCGATGAGGATAGCCCATTTTTTCTCAAGTAAAATTAAAAGAGGGGACAACAGGTTCAGCGTTGACAAAAACAGGCTGGTGATGAGCGTTGTCAGGACGATGATCTCATCGATGCCCGAGAGCTGCGGCAGCGTATACTCGAAAAAAGAATAAAGAATTTTCAAGACACCGAACGCAGATGCTATCAGAAAAAACCAAACAAGTATTTTCAGGGCCAGCGGCATGAGCTGACGGCGGCGTATGTATGTTTCCTGGAGGAAATCCTGGTCGAAAATAGAAGATTGTTGCTCTTGCATAGGGATAATAATGGGTGAAAATAGGCATAAAAAGGGAGGATTAAAAAAGTGCTGATTAGCTGTTGACTTACAGCCATTTACAAATATTCCGGCAAAATTTCACCGGCAGGATTAATTTTGCCCGCTGGATTTATGGAAAAGATGTTGAAAAAGCGCTTCCGGAAAGCGCGGTATATTCTGTACAAAGAGACGATGATAGATGCACGGGAGCATATCTGGACCTTCATCGGCTCGTTCGTAGGCATTGGATTGATCGGGTTTCTCAACAGCAAATATTTTACGGCCTATGATAACCTCTTCCTGATCGGGTCTTTCGGGGCATCTTCGGTATTGATATATGGGATCATTAACAGTCCGCTGGCGCAGCCCAGGAACCTGATAGGCGGCCACGTGATCTGTGCGCTGGTGGGTGTTACCTGTCACAAACTGGTGCCGGATCTGCTGTGGCTGAGCGCCGCGCTTTCTGTGGCCTGGGCGATCGTGCTGATGCAGGTAACGAAGACATTGCATCCGCCGGGCGGGGCCACGGCACTGATAGCGAATATCGGATCACCGAAGATACAGGCGCTGGGATATTTTTATGTGATAAGCCCGGTGTTGTCAGGGGTGTTAATATTGTTTTTGGTGGCGCTGGTGTTTAATAATGTAACGCGGCACAGGAAGTATCCGAAGAACAGGGAGTGGTATAAGGTGTGGCAGCGGAGTTATGGGAGGAGGAAGTAGCGTTATTATTTACGGGCGATAAAGTAACTTTGGGTATATATCTTACTACTATGGACACAAGAGCAACTATCCCGCCGGGCGCCAGCTTTTATCCCATGATCATGGAGCTTTATGAGAAAAAGCAACTGGCAGCCATTCTTTATGATGATAATGGGGTTACACGGGCCAATGGGTTGATTGAGAGCGTTTTCGAACGTGATGGAAAGCGATGGTTCAGGCTGGAAGACCAGACCGAGATCAGGATAGATAAGTTATATGCTGTGAACGGCCTGTTTTCTTCTGATTATTCAGAATGCTGAGTTGGGAAATACCGCGCGAAAAAAAGTAGCACACTGCTACAGTGTGCTACCAGTATATTTTGCTATTTTCTATTCAGATCCGTTATCAACAGAGGATTCGTCACTTTCATTTCTTCTATCAGCTGCTGAATATATTCAAAGGTTGGATTTTGTTGGATCCTTTCTACTTCAGCGCTTGTAACCCCCACCAGCTGAAGGAAAGTCAGCTCACCATGCGGCGTATCAATCTTCCCTAACTCAGGATCGCGTGCAAACACAAATCCCGTTATTTCAGTGTCTGTTTCAAGTCGTATGGGGCCGTT
>Ga0209564_1003052_pt1 | contig 11906 bp, 12 predicted proteins | sample AraplaCol_mMF_r2_FD_184272 | JGI IMG/M metagenome (GOLD analysis project Ga0209564, IMG submission 184272) | Arabidopsis root microbial communities from North Carolina, USA - plate scrape MF_Col_mMF_r2 (SPAdes) (version 3) | ecosystem: Host-associated > Plants > Roots > Endosphere | place: USA... | reverse complement strand
GTGGTAAATCCGATATCAACGCCCAGTTTGCGGATCGCACCCGCGTACCGATCCTGCGTCTCGCTGCCCGATGTCGGGCTGAAAACGCAATCGACCGATTTTGCCGAACCGAGGACATAACCGACACCGCCACCGACGTCACAAGTCAGGATCCCGATCTTGACGCCGTCACGCAGATCGGGCTCGGCTTGCTGATAGGTGGTGACCAAATCGGCAGCACCGACGCTCGTGGCCAAGGCTTGTATCAGCGCTACGGCAGCAACTGCGGTTGCAATCTTCTTCATCATTTTCTCCTTGTATTGCACGGAGATAGATAGCGCATCGCTATGATTTACCAAGGCCGCTGATGCATGGCTGCCCTTCCGATCTTGCACGCTAATAAAGCCAATTCGGGAGCATCCTCGTCAGCGCCCGGCAGCGCGCCGCCCATCTAAAACAGCTCGATCACAGCCAAACACAAGGGCTCGCCCGATCCGCGACCTCAGACCGATGTTGGTGAGATAGTTCTGCCTTGAGAACCGGGACAAGTAGGCCCGAGAAAACCGCCGTGCATCGGTGGGCCGGGCAACGCGGCGGCAAGATCAGGCCGGAGCGTCCAGGGCGGATGGCGGCAGAAACGCCAGGTTCCCGAGAAAAAGCCCCGCTTCACGCGAGGCCGATTCTCTATTCGCAAACCGTTCTATACCTGGTGATATAGTGGTGGTGGCTTCGGTGCTGGTAAGGCACCCTCCAGCATACGTCGCGGCGGGCGTAGCGCGGTCCGTCATAGTCGTAATCACGGTACCTTGGGCCGTATCGGTAGTAACGAGGCGGTGGCGAATCGTCATAATACCTGTGGCCGCCCGAACCGAACTCGAAATAGACACCTTGGGCGTCGGCAGGAGCACTCACCAGTACTGCTGCGAGGCCGGCCATTGCGATGATCAACCGTTTCATGGTCAGTCTCCTTTCTCTGGAGATCAACGCGCCAGGCCTGCGTATGGTTCAGGTTTTTGAGGTCCTATAGGACCTAAGTCCTACAAGGCCCTACTGAAAAGACGACAAAGGAAAAGCCCCGCGGTGTCGGCGGGGCTCTCTAATATCGTTACACTTCAAAACAACGTGCCTAGGGCGGCACGACCTGAGCGAAAACGCCGGTGGTTCGCTTCTGTTCCCAACCATTGTTCGATTTGTCCACTAAGATCGATGCGCAAACCCGCGCGCCACGTCGATCAGCGCGCGCAACTGTTTCTCGTCACGGACTCCCTGGCGATAAAACTCGATGATGATCGAGGCGATCCGATCGGATTCGTCCGAGGACGCTTCGATCCCCTGCTCGTTGCGGATGTGATCAAGCACCCGATGGCAGACTGACAGATCCTTGGAATGTAGCGGCTCGTCGCGACGACTGTAGCGCTTATGAGACATAATGAATCCCTTCCTTGCCAAGCAGAAAGGAGCCCCGCAACAAGCGGGGCAGATGACAGGGACTTTTGGAAAGGCCAAGGCGGGTGTGCGGATCGCCTTGGAACTGTGCCTAAAACGCGGCGCCACACTATTGGTTCCCACAGTCTTTCTTTGCCGTGCGAAAGGACCGACGGTGGTTCAAGTTCGCCGGAACAGCGTCATTGGCTAGCCGTCTCGGCACTGGTGTTGCTGGAGAATGGCGAGACACATTCACGCCTCGGTCGGCCGTACGGCTGGTATGTATTGTCGTTTGCCCGATAGGACGCATAACGCCCTAGGCACCACGCGACATGGGCTGGATTTCCACTCACCGATCCTGTGATTTCCATTGATGGGGCGGCGAAGGGCGACACGCAGGTGCGGACTTGACCGCTGTAGGAGCGATAGGTGTCACGGGCAGGATCGTAGGACCGGTACCGTGACGCGCACCATTGTTGATGCTCATTCCGCAGTGACGCAGCGGCGGCGTCCGTCGACGCGTCCTCGGACACGGAATTTGCCGCCACGTCCGCCTTGGGCTTGGGTGCTGCGGATGTAACGGGATAGGCCGCCGACACAAGGGGCGCAATCCGCTCGAACTTCTGACTACGTGGGTCAACCCGCTCGGGAGATGCAGTCCAAAGGTTCGGCGTATCCAGATTCGCGAACTGACGCCCATCAGGCATGGCGAGGATGTAAGTGGCGGCCGCAGCCCCGATGAAACAGGCCCCGAAAGCCGAGGCAATGCCGAACAGCATCGTTGCAATCGCTCTCATGACAGCTTCCCTCATGACTGATGCGTGCGCCCTCTGCGCTCGATCTACGGGCCGCACGACGCCTTGAGATGGCGCCTTGCGGATGCCCCGTGGCGAGGCGCAGGCTTGGTCGAGATAATCGCGATCAGCCGAGAAACCCGTGCGAAGGAACTTTGTTCCGCGTCACTATCGTCTTGCAGGCAATACCCGAGCCAAGCACCGCCGGCGGCGTCTATCCGATCGCCGCTGCCCAACAATCATGGATAGTGTCTTGCGTTCGATGTCTCTTCTCCGTGGACGACACGGCGCACGCAACCGCACGGCATCGAGCCGCAGCGTATGTCCTTGACGTCAATTTGATTGGAGTTTGTTGAGGGCAGCATAGCCGCGCTCTCGAACCAGGATCAGTTGAGAACCCGGATAACCTTGCGTGATGAAGGCTCGACGATCACGCGCTCGTCGTTCACGACCGCGTATGCAAACTTCGGATTGTCAGGAACAGGTGTTAGGACAACGGTCTCCGGAAGCGGCTGACCGACGACGATGTTTTCCTCGACGACGACCCGCGTCTGGGGACGCCGGAACCTCGCGGACATAGGTGACAACCGTCTGCGGCGGCTCAAGCATGGCGCCAACTGCGGCACCGGTCACGCCGCCAACAGCCGCGCCCACCGGTCCACCGACAATCGCGCCGGTGGCCGCGCCAACGAGGCGAAATCCTCCCGGTTCCACTTGTCAGACCTCGGTCGGAGAGGAACCCGACTTTCGTCCGAGCGTCGTCTCAGGTGGACGGATGGGGAATTGGTAATGGAATGGCAGCGGGCGAAGGTCATCTCGCCGATGAGGGCGCGCAAACCATTGCTGGAGAGGCGAAGGGAGGAGATCCCGCACATCGAGGGCGCGCAGCCGTCGGACGGATCGCCCTTCGGCAGACGCTACTGCCCGTCAATAACTGCAGGACCGGCCGTCGCTGGGTCTGAAGCCGTCGGCGCAGGCTCGATTCATTGAATCTCCCGGCTCATAGCCTGACGCATTGCCCATCGAGTTCGGGGGCGTCCCGCAGGCCGACAGGAGCGTGGAAAGACTGATCATCGCTCCAGCTGCTACAAATGCCCGAAATCTGCTCATTCATGCTTCTCCTGGCTGCGGCGGTTTACGAGAAAGAGATGTTAGACGAAGCGGCCCCGCGCTAAACCGCTGTCCCCTGCTTCCATTCAAGCTTCACACAACCCATGCGCCGATCAATGCCTTCGCCTCGAACCGGTGGCTGCCAATTGACACCGTGTCAAGCTGAAAGCTCGTCATCTCAAAGTCGCTGATCAATTATCGTCCATTTCATCGCTCGCCGAACCAGTCTCTGGTTTGCAACCCACCGACCCGATTACGGATTCTGACATTTGCTGATAATCTGGGAGCCGCCACGGTCAGGCCTATCCGGCCTCGCCTTATGCAACTATCGCGTTCTTTTCCCTCGCGATGGTCTGGCCGCAACGTTCATGTCGGGCGTTTTTCAGGACCGGCATGAGTCAAACAGTGAGGATGATTATGAGTATCGTCACAATAATGCGTGGATCTTCGCTCGTCGCATCAGTGCTCGCCTTGGCAATAGTGGCGTCACCGGTGGCGCTTCCCCGTGAAGCGATTGCCCAAACCGACATCAGCATACACATAGGGATCGGTAGCAGCCTCAACAGAGGTCGAGGGATAACCTGTAGTCAGGGTGAACGACTGCTTCGCAATCGCGGCTTCCGCGATGTTCGTCGGATCGACTGCCGTGGCAGGTTCTTCATCTATCGTGCGTGGCGAGGCAACACCCGCTTCGAGATCGCAATCCGTCGAACTGACGGCCGCATTGTCGACATGCACCGCATTAGCCGCCGGCGATAGCTGCATATCTCCGGGCTGCTCTAACGAGAACTCGCCGCTTTAACGCCGACGGGACGCACGCGCCTGTGTCCCGGCGCGGGGCTTGGATGACGGAAGAAATTCGCTGCCCCTGACAGAGCTTACCACTTTCGATTTTGTGACAAAGTTTGTGACAGAATTGGCAGAATGGCCAGAGCTCCCGCTTGGGAGTTTTTGCTAACTGCTTACTTTTCTTGAGGTATTTGGTGGGTGATGTAGGGCTCGAACCTACGACCCGCTGATTAAGAGTCAGCTGCTCTACCAACTGAGCTAATCACCCGTAACCGCCGTGTTGCGCGGTGTGAGGGGGCGTATAAACAGGATCGTTCGGCTTGTCTAGCGCCTGCCTGAAAATTCTTTGGTTAAATGCGAAGATTTTTGCGTATGGCTGAAATGCAATGAAATCAAAGGTCCAGCGTTCCGCTTGCGATGCGCACAGCCTGCCCGCCGATCCGGGCATTTGAGATCGTTCCGCCTTCAACATCCATGTGCAGATGAATGAAGGATGGCCGGCCCATTTCCACGCCCTGCTCGATCGTCATACCGTGATGCCCGTCCGTCAGACGGTCGAAATGATGAATCGTGCCGGAGAGCGCGGCGGCAGCCGACCCGGTCGCAGGGTCCTCCACGATCCCCATGCCGCTCGCAAACATCCGCGCATGGAATTTCGCCACATGGTTCACGCCGCCCCGGCAGTAGATATAGGCCGAGGCAAGCGCGCCATCCACGAAGGGAACGGTCTCCTCCCAAAGTTGCGGGTCGAACTCCATGTGCTGCGCAACGCCGACGTCGTGCACCGGCACCATCAGGTACGGCACGCCGGCGCTCCACAAGGACGGTACGTGGTTCTCAAAGCCGATCTCGGTCGTCTTCAACGACAAAGCATTGGCGATTCCAAGCTTGTCAAGCGGCATCGTGATCTGCTGCGACTTCCGCGGCAGGTCGAACTCGGCAAAACTCGCCTCGCCTTCCCGCAGGCGAACGGCGCAACGCACCGGTCCGACATTTTCCTCCAGCACCGAAACGAGATCGATGCTCGAGCCGCCATGCGCCTGCTCGGCGAGAGCGATCGCCGTTCCAACGGTCGGATGCCCTGCAAAGGGAAGCTCCCGCCCGGGCGTGAAGATGCGGATTCTCGCCGTGTAAGCGGGATTACCCGACGGCTGCACGAAGACCGTTTCCGAGAGGTTCATTTCCTTGGCGATCGCCTGCATGGCGTCATCGCTCAAATCGTCACCATCGAAGATAACGGCGAGCGGATTTCCGGCGAGCTTGCGGTCGGTGAACACGTCATAGACGCTGTAGCTTCGCCCCACATCGGCCTCCTGATGGTCTCGATCCTCGTTTCGCCAACCTGCCCGACCGGACGACCGAGCGCAAGGCGTTAAGCGCCGCGCCGTTCCCGGAAGTACCAGTCGATGACGGGGAGCATCGCAATATTGTAGGGGTGTGCCTTCGGGTCGGCCGAACGTATAGCAACCGCGCCGGCAATCTCCTTGTCGTCGGCAACCAGCATGTGTGCGTGGATCTTCTCTATCATGTCATCGGCGGTCAGGTCGAAGCGGAAGAGACGCAGCACAGTCACCGTGCGCCTGACATGGCTTGCGTAGTAGCGATCGCCGGCCCTGGCCTCGTTGAGGTCAAACCCCGTCTCCTCCATCACCTCGCGACGCATATTGCCTTCGACGTCGCAACGACCTTCGCTGACGTCCTCGGGTTCGAGGGAACCGGCAGCGAAATAGACCTGGCCGGGATTGGCCGTATGGCTCCCCATGCGGATAGCCACCAGCGCGCCGTCCGAGGTTTCAAGGACCGGATAGGCGAACAGATGGATGCCGCCTTGCCGGCTCGGTTGGCGGCGCCACCACATGAATGTGGAAAACGGGATGACATGGCCCTCGCCCGCTATGCCGGCATCGGTTAGAGCCAGCCGCTCCTGAAAGACCATGCGGCCGTCGAACAGCGCCGGGTTTGCAGCCGTTTCCTTCGCCCAGTTCTCCCGGATCGCCTCGCGCTCCGCGACATAAAAGGAATGGTCCCCGGCGAGAACGCGAAGGTCCAGCCCAGCGATCGGAAATACGGTCTGCTCCGGCGGCCAGCCGGCGAAATCCTCGGAGAAATGCAGGTTCATATCAAATCCAGTGTCATGACAACAGGGCAATGGTCGGAGGCCTTTGGCCGGTCCCAGCCGGTGCGAGGATAACGCTCGACCTCCTGGCCGGGCGGGAAGACCGTGCGGTAAGGCTGTCCATGTCGAACGATCTCCGGCAGGCGTCCGACATTCGTTCTGGCGAGTGCCTTCGAGAGCCAGATGTAGTCGAGCTGACACAGCCATTGCTCTTCTGGTCCACGGGCATGGTAGAGCGTCCAGCGGTCGAGCGGATCACGGCGGCGCACGACATTCTCCACAAAGCCGTCGCGACTGAAGACGTCGAGCGCGCTGATGCTCTCGACCTGATGCTCGAAGCGGTAGCCCGTTTGGCGGCGCCCGATGACGTCGACGCGCTCCTGATAATCGTTCATGTCACCACATATAACGAACCTCTTGTCATCGGTATGACCGTGAAAGCGGTCCTCGATGATACGGCGAACCGCCAGCGCCTCGGCCCGCCGGATCGGCATGGTGCCGAGCCTGCTGTCGACGCCATTCGTGCGCGGCCCGTCCATCGACTTGAAATGGACCACGTAGAGCGACAGCGCGACGCCACCGATCTCGAGCTCCAGTTCCAGGCAGTCGCGCTTGAAGATCTTGTCGTCGATGCGGTTGGTCAGCGCCAGTTGGTCGTTGAAGAGCCCCAGATCGCGATAGGTGAGCATCGCATGGCTCTTGATCTGCTTGAGTTCGATCTTCTGCCCGTCGCGTGTCTCTTCCCGCATCAGGACCGCGACGTCGATCCCGCGGCTGTCGTTGCCCTCGACGAGATATTTTTGCCGGTAACCGTTGCCGACCATCCTGAAGAGATAGCCGTATTCGAAGGCTTGCAACGCCTCCATGTTGTCGACTTCCTGCAGGCAGAGAATGTCGGCGTCGGCGTCGGCAATCGCGAGCGCCGTCATCTGTCGGGTATCGTCGGTGGAAGCGATCACCCGCGCCTGCTCGAGCTGCTGGTAGACGCCTTCACTGCGCACTTCGAAAAGCTTGATGACCCGGTCTTGGCGCAACTGGTTGCGGAAGCCGGTAAAGTCGAAACGCGTCATGAGGTTTTCGACGTTGAAGGTGGCAATGCGAAGCGACATCGAACATTTCCAATTGGCGTTATGCCATTAGTAGTGGCTAAGCCCCGCTTCGGAAAGACGTTTCGCGATCAGAGACGCCAGGCGGCGCGCGCAATGACCCGCACGCTTTCGCCGACCCGCAAGCGCTCACGGTTGAATGCGCGAAGCACCTGTCCGTCGCCAAGCAGCAACTTCACGGCGTAGCGTTCGCCTTCGTAGAGGATCGACTCGACGCGTGCTGGAACGCCCTCACCAGCAATCAAGACGTCTTCCTGGCGCACCAACACATCCACTTTCGGCTGGTGGCTCGCCTCGTGAGACAGCATGGGCTCGAGAACGCTCCAATCGAGAAGCCTGATGTCACCAACTGGAGATGGAAGAGAGAGAATCGCACCGCGACCGATCAGCCCACCGACCAGCCGGCCCTCTGGCCGGGCGTAGATCTCCGCAGGCGGCGCAGCCTGCAGAAGGCGGCCCTCGGACATGACCGCAACATCAGTCGCAAGGGCCATCGCCTCGCTCTGATCGTGCGTCACATAAACCATGGTCGCTCCGGAGCGCTGGTGGAATTCGCGGAACGTTTCCTCCATCTCTTGCTTCAGGTGCCGGTCGAGATTGGCGAGCGGCTCGTCGAGCAGCACGACATCAGGTGACGAGACAAGGCAGCGGGCCAATGCCACGCGCTGTCGCTGGCCGCCGGAGAGATCGGCGGGACGCCGCTCGGCATGGTCGGCGAGCCTCACCGTCGCCAGCGCCTCGCGCACCTTATGCCGGTACGCCTCGCCGGAGTTGCCGCGCACTTTCAGGGGGTAGCCGACATTGTCTGCTACGCTCATATGCGGCCACAGGGCATAGGATTGGAACACCATTGCCATGTTGCGCCGTTCCGGTGGTAGCGACCTCGAGGCGTCGGCAAGCAGCCGCTCGCCAAGGTGGATAGAGCCGTCGGTTGGCGCCTCGAAACCGGCGATCATGCGCAGAACCGTTGTCTTGCCGCAGCCCGACGGTCCGAGCAGCGCCAGGAAGCCGCCATGCCGCACTTTCAGGGAAAAGTCGGCAACCGCCGCACGCCCGGTACCAAAATCCTTGGCAAGATGGTTGAGGATCAGTTCCGCCACGGTACGACTCCTCTCGGCAGGCGTTTTGCCATCAATTCCAGGAGAAGCATCATGAAGACGACCATAAGAACGACGAGCACGGAGAGCGCCGACGCGAGATCGGAACTGCCGCTGTCATCGAGATTGTAGACGGCGACGCCGAGCGTCTGCGTCCCGGCCGACCACAAAAGTGCGGAAATAGTCAGCTCATTGCAGGCGATCAGGAAGACCAGGATCACCGACGCCCCGGCTGCCGGCGCGATCAAGGGCACGATGATGTCGGCGAGCCGCCGGAAGAAGCCCGCCCCCGAAAGCCTTGCCGCCTCCTCCAGTGCCGGATCAATCTGATGAAACGCACTGACGACAGGCTTCAGGCTAACGGCAAAGAAACTGGAGAGGTAGGCGATCAGAATGATCCAGATCGTTCCATAGAGCGTCACATGCAGGATCGGAAGCGGCGCGGCAAACACCAGAATGAAGCAGACGGCCATGACGATGCCAGGCAGCGAATAGGGAATCTCGATCAGGCTCGACACGATCCGGCCCAGCAGGTCCTTCCGCCGCGTCAACGCGTAAGCCGTCAGCACAGTCACCAGAAGGAGACATAGCGCCGTTCCGGCCGCAAGAGAGAGCGAATTGGCGAAAGCCGTACGCGTGACGGCCTGACGGAAGAGAATTTCGTGGAAGGCGCTTGCCGACATCGTCTTGAAGGTCAACGGCACGCCATAGGCCGGCACGAGTGCACCGGCGAGCAGAGCGAAGAATGGCGCTACCAGCATGAAGAAGATGCAGAGCCAGAGCGGCGGCTGCACAAGGAACTTCCAGCGCCCCAACTCGAAGGCCGCGGTCGCGCCCGAAAGCCCGAGGACGCGATAGTCGCGTCCGCGCAGGGCGCGATCCTGAATGGCAAGCCCCGCAACGGAAATGATCGCGATCAGTGCCGAAAGCACAGCAACATCGCCGAACGTCCGGCTCGTGAAGGCGGAGAACTTCGTGAAGATCAGTGTCGGAAGCGTGTAGATCGAGGCGGGTATGCCGAGAATGGCCGGAATGCCGAAGTTGCCTGTGCAGGATACGAAAGAGATTGCGGCACCGGCAATGATGCCCGGCAACGAAAGCGGCAAGATGATATCGCGGAAGACCCGAAAGCTGCCGGCCCCAGCAAGACGCGCCGCCTCGACACCATCGCGAGGCAGCGCCATCAGACCGGCCCGCAGAGCGAGATAGACGAGCGGCGCATGCTGTACGCCGTAGAGCAGCGAAATGCCCCCGACCGAATAAAGCGGCTGCGGCGATCCAAGCGGAGGCGCAATGTGCAACGCCTTCAGCAGTGGGCTGGAGGGCCCGGACACCTGCACCCAGGCAAGCGCCGTCACCTGCGGCGGGATCATCATCGGTAGGACGAATAGGAAACTCAGCACGCCCTTGGCGCGAATATCCGTCAGCGTCAGCAGGAAAGCGAACATGCAGCCGATGGCAAGAGAGATCAGCGTTCCGAGAACAGCGGTGACAAGCGTGTAGTAGGTCGCCGACCAGAGCGCAGGATCGCTGAGCACCGCACCGACGCCGCCCTTTGCGAGCGCCGCAATGCCTGTTATCGCGAGCCGCGCTAGCGGCAGCACGCTAAGTATCAGGACGACGATAGCAACAAAAGGAAACAGCCAGGCAGGCTGGCTGGTTCCAGGACGAACATATCCGCGCATCTGCTTTCCGGCGGCGATCAGTTCGAGCCGTAAATGCCGGAGAAGGTCTTGAGGTCCTGATCGGTGGTCTTCAGCGCCTCCGCGGCATTGACTGGCAGCACCTTGATGCTGTCACGAGCCGGGAAGCCTTCCGGCAGCTTCATGCCGTTGCGGGCCGGGATATAGCCGAGCTTGAGGAAGCCTTCCTGTCCCTTTTCGGAGAGCACGTAATCGACGAATTTCTTCGCCGCATCGGCACTCTTCGAACTTGCGAGAATACCGACCGGCTCCGTGACGGCGGAGACGCCTTCCGTCGGGAAGACGAATTCGACCGGCGCGCCCTTAGCCTTTTCGCGGATCGGCATGTAGTCGACGATCATGCCGAAGGCTTTTTCACCCGAGGCAACCGACTTGAGCACCGCACCGTTTCCACCTGCGGCGGTCGCGCCATTGGCGGCAAGATCCTTGTAGAAATCCCAGCCGAGGCTGCCGACGCCGGCCAGCGTCTGCGCATGAATGAGGGCTGCACCTGAGGTCAGCGGGCTCGGCATGGTCACGAGACCCTTGGCTTCCGCCTTCGTCAGGTCTTTCCAGCTCGTCGGCTTGAACGCGGCAGAGGTGTTGTAGACGATGCCTGTCGTGATCAGCTTGGTCGAATAGTAGTAGCCGTCAGCGTCGTAGAGTGCCGCGTCGTAGCTGGCAGCTTCCGGCGACTTGTAGGCGAGCAGTGTGCCGGCTTCCTTCAGACGCTCGAGCGTTACCGTGTCGGCGATCAGCAGGACGTCGGCGACCGGATTGCCCGCTTCCATTTCCGCCTGCAGCTTCGCCATGATCTTGGGCGTGCCATCGCGCACCCAGTCCACCTTGACGTCCGGATTGGCGGCCATGAAGCCATCCACGGTCGCCTGTGCGTCCTCGTTCGGCTGGCTCGTATAGAGGACGAGATTGGCGGCGGGGGCCGGGATTGCAAGCAAGCTCGCTGCGAGCAGCGCGGCGGCAGAAACGATCGTCTTCATGATGGATCCTCGGTGGTGGGAGAGCCGTTCCTTAGCCATCGCGGATAACATGATTGTGACAATCGGCTTCGGCACCAAGCCGTCGGACATCTGCCCTTGACCCACCTTCCCCGCCCCTATCTTCTACCGCACGTTTTGACTCGTGCATTTTGGAGGAGCGCAATGGAATACCGGCTTCTTGGCCGTTCTGGCCTGAAGATTTCGACCGTGACGATGGGCACCATGACATTCGGCGGCCAAGGCTGGGCGAAGATGGTTGGCGATCTCGGCGTTAGCGAGGCGCGCAGGCTTGTCGACCTGTGCATAGACGCCGGCGTCAACCTGATCGACACGGCCGACGTCTACTCGCAGGGTGTTTGCGAGGAAATCCTCGGCGAGATCATCGGCGGGCCGCGCAAGAACGGCGTTCTCATCGCCACCAAGGCGCGCTTTCGCATGGGAGACGGCCCGAACGACACCGGCTTGTCGCGCTATCACCTGATCAGCGCCTGCGAGGCCAGCCTGAGGCGCATGAAGACTGACGTCATCGACCTCTATCAGCTTCACGAGTGGGACGGGCAGACGCCACTGGAGGAAACCATGGAGGCGCTCGATACACTCGTGCGCCAGGGCAAGGTCCGCTATGTCGGCTGCTCCAATTTCTCCGGTTGGCATATCATGAAGGCGCTCGGCGTCAGCGAGAGGGAAAAGCGGGAGCGGTTCGTCAGCCAGCAGATCCACTACACGCTCGAAGCACGCGATGCGGAATATGAACTCCTTCCGATCAGCATCGACCAGGGGCTGGGTGTGCTCGTCTGGAGCCCGCTCGCT
>Ga0209564_1003049_pt1 | contig 11908 bp, 9 predicted proteins | sample AraplaCol_mMF_r2_FD_184272 | JGI IMG/M metagenome (GOLD analysis project Ga0209564, IMG submission 184272) | Arabidopsis root microbial communities from North Carolina, USA - plate scrape MF_Col_mMF_r2 (SPAdes) (version 3) | ecosystem: Host-associated > Plants > Roots > Endosphere | place: USA... | reverse complement strand
GGTCATGCCGAGATTGGCGACGGTGGTGCCCAAGGTCGTATCATAGACCGTCATGCCGATCATGATGCCGAGGGTGTAAAGGCTGTTGAAAATGCGCTGGCCGAACTCGGTCTTTTCCGCGAAATGCGCGTCGATATGCAGCGGCTGCGGGTTCAGCGTCAGCAGGCTGAACATGGTGTTGTCCATTTCCGTGACCGTCCGGGTCAGCGGATGCCTGAACTCCTGGCCCACGGAAAAGTCCTCGAAATAAAGTCCGGCCATCGCGGTTTCCTCCCTGTGTGTCTTGCGCTTCTGGCCCGCGCCGGGGCTTAAGGCGGCGCGGCCAGGTGAACTGCTTTTTGCTCTGCGAGCCGTTCGATCTCCTCAGTCGACAGGCCGGCCTCGCGCAAAATGTCGCGGCCATGCTGCCCGAGGGTCGGCGCGGGACCGGCGGCCTCCGGCTGGGTCACGCTCCAGGTCGAGGGCACGCGCATCTGGCGGATGCGCCCCTCAACGGGGTGATCCACGGTCTTGAAGAAGCCGGTGGCCTTGAGGTGCGGATCGTCCAGGATCGTCTCCAGCGTGTGCATCGGCATCACCGGGATGTCGGCGCGCTCCAGGAGCTCGCGCCATTCCGCGGTGGTGCGCGCCAGGAAGATGTGGCCGATCTCCTCGTAGATCTCGTCGATATGTTTCGTGCGCGCCGCGTGATTGGCGAAGCGCGGCTGCTCCAGGAAATGCGGCTGCCCGATCGCTTCGAAGAAGCTGCGCCAGTGCTTGTCATTGTAGATGAGGACGCAGAGATAGCCGTCGCTGGTTTTGTAGGGCTTTCGGTAGCGCGAGAGCAGGCGTGCGTAGCCGCCATGGTCGAGCGGGGGATCGTAGGTCAGTCCGCCCAAATGATCGACCAGCACGAACTCGGCCATGGATTCGAACATCGGCACGTCGATGCGCTGGCCAATTCCCGTGCGCTGCTGGTGCATCAGCCCGCCCATGATCGCATTCACCATCATCAACCCGACGATGCGGTCGGCGATGGTGACGGGCACGTAGCGCGGCGTGCCGTCGCCGGCGGCAGCGAGCAGCGTCGGGATGGTGGCGGCGCCCTGGATCAGATCGTCATAGGCGGGCTTTGTGGCATAGGGGCCGGACTGGCCATAGCCGAAGGCGCCGACATAGACGAGGGCGGGATTGATCGCGGCAAGCGTCTCGTAGTCGAGGCCGAGCCGCGCCATCGCCTGCGGGCGAACATTGTAGACGAGCGCGTTGGCGCGCCTGGCTAGACGCAGCAGCGTGTCGCGGCCTTCCGGCTTCTTCAGATCGAGCACGATGCTGCGCTTGCCGCGATTGGCGTTGTGGAACATCCCGCCCATGCCGGGCGTGCGGCCGGGACCGATCTGGCGGACGATGTCCCCTTCCGGGCTTTCGACCTTGATGACGTCGGCGCCCATGTCCGCGAGCACCTGGGTGCCGTAGGGGCCCATCAGCACCGAGGTCAGGTCGAGAATGGTGAAGCCGGCGAGCGGTCCCATGGGGCCTCGTGAGATGAATTCATATACGTGGAGTTAGAGTTCAGAAAGCGTCGGTGTCAATTCGGCCGAGTCGGCCCGTCATGCATAGAGCCATGCGCAGTTCATATACTTGACAGATAAATTCACATATATGTACATTTTCCTTAAGCAAGAAGTGGAGAGAGGGCCGGACGGTGCCGCAGCAAGCCGCTGCCACCTTCGGCGTGGGGACGCGTTAGGGAGAACCAAATGAAGAAGAACCTGGCTTGGGCTGCCATCGTGCTCACGCTTTCGCTGCCGGTCTCGACACTTCAGGCGCAGGCGCTCGAGCTGAAGGTCGCCGACAGCTTCCCCGCCGGGCACTATCTCGTCCGCTTGCTGCTCAAGCCCTGGATGGACGACGTCACCAAGCGCACCAACGGCGCGGTCACCTTCACCTATTATCCGAACCAGCAGATCGGCAAGGCGGCCGACATGCTGCGCCTGACCCAGTCAGGCGTGGTCGACATCGGCTACATCGGACCGTCCTACGTCTCCGACAAGATGCCTCTGTCGGAAGTCGCGCAATTGCCGGGCGCGTTCGCGACCAGCTGCCAGGGCACGCTCGCCTACTGGAAGACCGCGCGCGAAGGCATTCTGGCCAAGCAGGAATACGCACCGAACAAGATCAAGCTGCTGATGGCCGTGGTGCTGCCGCCCTACCAGGTGTGGACCGTCAAGAACAAGGTAGAGACGATCAAGGATATGCAGGGCCTGAAGCTGCGCACCACCGGCGGTGCGCAGGATCTGACTCTGCGCGCGCTGAGCGCCGTGGCGGTGCGTATGGCCGCGCCCGACGCCTACGAGTCGCTGTCGCGCGGCACCATGGACGGTCTCTTGTTCCCGCTCGACAGCGTCGTCGCCTACGGCCTCGACAAGCTGGTCAAGCACGCCACCGAAGGCGTCAGCTTCGGCAGCTTCATCGTCGCTTACTCCATCAACCAGTCGGTCTGGGACAAGCTGCCCGACGACGTGAAGAAAGCGATGAACGAGGCCTCGGAAGCGATCACGCCGCTGGCCTGCGCCGGCGTCGAAAAGGAAGGCGAAGTCACCAAGAAGCATCTCGAGGACCAGGGCGTCAGCTTCGATCCGCTGCCGGATGCGACGCGCGCCGAGATGAAGGACAAGCTGAAGGGCGTCGGCCAGGAATGGGCGAGCGGCCTCGACAGCCGCGGCAAGCAGGCGTCCGCCGCGCTCAAGGAGTTCGAAGGCCTGCTTGCCGCCGGCGCCGCCAAGTAAAGACCAAAGGGGCGTCAGAGGTGATCAAGCGGGCAATAGACGTTCTCAGCGTGCTGGAGCGCGCGCTCACGGTGATCGCGGCGGCCTCGCTGTTCGCGATCATGGCGCTGGTGGTGGCCGACGTCTTCATGCGCTATGTCATGAACAGCCCACTCTCGTTCACCTACGACCTGATCGGCCTCTATCTGATGGCCGGCGTGTTCTTCCTGACGCTGTCGGATACGTTGCGCGTCCATGCCCATGTCGGCGTCGACATCCTGCTGTCGCGTGCGCCGCCGGCGGGACGACGGATGTCGGAAATCGTCACCGCGCTGACGGGGCTGTTTGTGTTCGTCCTGGTCTCGAAGGTTGGATTCGAGCGCGCGCTGGAGAACTACGAGCAGCATGACGTGCTCGCCGGCGCCATTGCGTGGCCGACCTGGATTTCCGCGGCGCTGGTGCCGTTCGGCTGCGGTGTGCTGGTGCTGCGGCTGACGCTGCAGCTCGTCGGCAATGTGCTGAGCCTGATCTCCGGGCGCGATCTGTTTCCGCTGCCCGCCTTGACCGACGAAACCCGCAGCTTCGAATAAGAGCAGCCAGACATGACCGTCATTCTCGTACTCGGCCTGCTCTTCCTCCTGCTTGCGATCGGAACGCCGGTTGGCTTCGCCATGGGCTTTGCCGGCTCGGTCGGCCTCCTGATGGTCGGCGGCACGGGCACGCTGTTCGGCATTCTCCAGACCGCGCCGCTCTCGACGGTCTCGTCCTATGAGCTGATCACGATCCCGATGTTCCTGCTGATGGCGGACCTCGTCCTGCTGTCAGGCGTCGCCGACGATATGTTCAAGACGGCGTCGGCCTGGATCGGTCGTGTTCCCGGCGGGCTCGGCATGGCGACTGCGCTCGCTGGTGCCGGTTTCGGCGCGATCTGCGGCACCTCGACGGCGTCGGCGGCGACGCTCTCATCGACGAGTCTGCCTGCGATGATCAAGCAGGGCTACGAGCCCAAGATGGCGGCCGGCGTCGTCGCCATCTCGGGCACGCTGGCCATGCTGATTCCGCCGAGCGTGGCGTTGGTGATCTTCGGCTTGCTCGCGGAAGTCAACATCGGGCAGCTGCTGATCGGCGGCATCCTTCCGGCGGTGCTCGTGACCGCGACGATCATGGCGACGATCTACTTCCTGGTCTGGCAGGATCCCTCGCGGGCTCCGCGCGTCGAGCCGGTGTCCTGGCGCGAGAAATTCTCGCTGCTTTGGCAGGTCGGTCCAATGGTGCTGCTCTTCTCGCTCGTCACCGGCACCATCTATCTCGGCATCGCGACACCGACAGAAGCCTCGGCTTTGGGCGCGGCGGGCGCGCTGCTGCTCGCCATTGCCAAGCGCAGGGTGACCCCGGCAACGCTTTACCGCGCGCTGCTGAGCGCCTGCCACGGCACCTGCATGATCGTGACGATCCTGGTCGGCGCCTCGATCTTCGGCTATTTCTTCACGCTCACCCATGTCACGCAGGATCTCGTCGCCTGGATCGGCAGCTTGCCGACCTCGCGCTGGGTGATCATCACGCTGATCCTGTTCGGCTACATCGTGCTCGGCTCGTTCATGGACCAGATCGCGATCCTGGTCCTGACCGTGCCGATCGTGCTGCCGCTGATCAAGACGCTCGGCTTCGACCCGATCTGGTTCGGCGTCATCAAGATCGTCACCGCCGAGGTCGGCATGATCACGCCGCCGGTCGGGCTGAACTGCTTTATTGTCGCGCGCTATGCCAAACGGCCGGTCGCGGAAGTCTTCCACGGCACCTTCCCGCACTTCATCGCGCACCTGATCGCGATCGCGATTCTGGTCGCGTTTCCGTCTATCATCCTCTGGCTGCCCTCGCAGATGGGGCGCTAGGATCGGAGCCCGGCTCCCACCAAGGAGATCAAGAACATGGATTTCGCCCTCACCGATCAGCAGGAAGCCATTCGCGACGCCATCGCCAAGATCTGCGAAGGCTTTCCCGACGCCTATTGGCTGAAGAAAGACCACGACGGCGGCTTCCCGCACGACTTCCACAAGGCGCTGGCGGATGCCGGCTGGCTCGGCATCTGCGTGCCCGAGGAATATGGCGGCTCCGGCCTCGGCATCACCGAAGCCGCGATCATGATGCGCACGATCGCGGAATCGGGCGCCGGCATGTCCGGCGCCTCCGCGGTGCATATCAACGTGTTCGGCCTCAACCCCGTCGTGGTGTTCGGCACCGAGGAGCAGCGCAAGCGCATGCTGCCGCCGATGGTCGAGGGCCGCGAGAAGGCCTGCTTCGCCGTCACCGAGCCCAACACCGGCCTCAACACCACGCAGCTGAAGACCCGCGCGGTCGCCAAGAATGACCGCTACATCGTCAACGGCCAGAAGGTCTGGATCTCGACCGCCCAGGTCGCGCACAAGATCCTGCTGCTCGCGCGCACCACGCCGCTGGAAGAGGTGCGCTCGCCGACCCATGGCCTCAGCCTGTTCTACACCGATTTCGACCGCAAGAAGATCAAGGTCCACGAGATCGAGAAGATGGGCCGCAAGATCGTCGATTCCAACGAGCTGTTCTTCGAGGATTTCGAGATCCCGATGGAGGACAGGATCGGCGAGGAGGGCAAGGGTTTTCAGTACATCCTCGAAGGCATGAACCCCGAGCGAATTCTCATCGCGGCCGAGGCGGTCGGCTTGGGAAAACTCGCGCTGTCGCGCGCGACCGAATACGCCAAGACGCGCACGGTGTTCAACCGCCCGATCGGCAAGAATCAAGGCATCCAGCATCCGCTCGCGGTGAACTGGGTCGAGCTCGAAGCGGCCTGGCTGATGGTGATGCAGGCCGCCTGGCAATACGACAAGGGCCTGCCCTGCGGCGCCGGTGCGAACGCCGCGAAATATTTCGCGGGCGAAGCCGGCTATCATGCCTGCGAGCAGGCGGTGATGACCCATGGCGGCTTCGGCTACGCCAAGGAATTCCACGTCGAGCGCTATTTGCGCGAGGTGCTGATCCCGCGCATCGCGCCGGTCAGCCCGCAGCTCGCGCTCAGCTTCATCGCGGAAAAGGTGCTCGGGCTCGCCAAGTCGTACTAGGCTGCGCGGCGGATCGTCATGAACCTCGCTCATCATCTCCTGCGTGCTGCCAAGGCCGACGCCTCCGCACCGGCGCTGCTCAAGGGATTGACGCCGGTCGCGGATTACGGCCGGCTCGCCGCGACGGTGACGTCGCTCGCCGCATCGCTGCAGCAACGCTTCGGCCTCGCCAAGGGCGACCGCGTCGCGCTGCTGATGAAAAACGTGCCCGACTATGTCGCCTGCCTCTATGCCTGCTGGCACGCCGGCCTCGTCGCCGTCCCCATCAACGCAAAACTGCATCCGCGCGAGGTCGCATTCATTCTCGACAATTCGGGTGCGGCCGTCGTCTTCGTGACCGGGGATATGGCAGGCGTCGCGTCGGAAGCGCTGGCGCTGGGTACGGCCCAGCCGCGCATCGTCGAGATCGGCTCGGCCGAACATCGCCGCATGGAGAGGGCGGACGGCATCGCCATCGCCGACGTCGCCATCACCGATCCCGCCTGGATCTTCTACACCAGTGGCACCACCGGCCGGCCCAAGGGCGCGGTGCTCAGCCATCGCAATCTGCTGGCGATGTCGCTGAACTATCTCGCCGAGATCAACCCGATCGTTCCGGGCGAGGCGCTGCTGCACGCCGCCCCGATGTCGCACGGCTCCGGCCTCTACATGGTGCCGCATGTGCTCGGCATGGGCGTGCAGATCATTCCCGAAAGCGGCCGTTTCGAACCCGACGAGATTCTCGAGCTGACGGCGAAACGCGACAACATCTCCTTTTTCGCCGCGCCGACCATGGTGCGACGGCTGACGGTCGCGGCGGAAGCGGCAGGTGCGACCGCGCCGGGACTGAAGACCATCATCTATGGCGGCGGCCCGATGTACGTTGCCGACTGCAAGGCGGCACTCGCCGTGTTCGGGCCGAAGCTGGCGCAAATCTATGGTCAGGGCGAGACGCCGATGACCATCACCTACTTGCCGAAGTCGATGCATGTCGACGCCGGCCATCCGCGCCATGAGGAGCGTCTTGCCTCCGTCGGCATCGCGCAGGGCGTGGTGCAGGTCCGCACTGTGGATGAGGTGGGGCAGGATGTTGCGCCCGGCGAGGTCGGCGAGATCATCGTACGTGGCGACACCGTCATGTCCGGCTACTGGCAAAATCCGGACGCCACCGCGAACACGCTGCGCGACGGCTGGCTCTATACTGGTGACATGGGCGCCTTCGATGCCGACGGCTTTCTCACTCTGAAGGACCGTTCCAAGGATGTCATCATCTCCGGCGGTACCAACATCTATCCGCGCGAGGTCGAGGAAGTGTTGCTGCGGCACGAGGCCGTCGCCGAAGTCTCGGTGATCGGCCGGCCGCATCCGGAATGGGGCGAGGAGGTCGTGGCCATTGTCGTCCCCGTCGCGGACAGGACGGTCACGCGGGACGAGCTCGACCGGATGTGCAACGCCTGGATCGCGCGTTTCAAGCGGCCCAAGCACTATTACCTCACCGGCGAATTGCCCAAGAACAGCTATGGCAAGATCGTGAAGACGGAGCTGCGCGCGCTGCTCGGCGAGGCTTCCGCGCGCCTCACGCCGATAGGCTGAGGCCGCGATGTCGGAAAGCGCGCTGCCGATCGACTTTTCCGGCCTGATCCGTGAAGGCGATCTCGTGGTGTGCGGGCAGGCGACGGCGGAGCCGGTCACCCTGACCGAAGCGCTGATGGCGCAGGCGGCGCAGCTTCCGCCCTTTCGCATGATGATCGGGCCGGTGTTCTCGGAGACGTTTTCCGCAGCAAGCGCGAACGTGGTGTTCCAGAGCTACGGCGTGATCGGCACTGCGCGGCGGCTTGCCAGGGCCGGACGGCTCGAGGTGATCCCGAGCAATTACAGCGCCTTCTGCGCCGACTTCGCCACGCGAAGACACAAGGCCGATGTCGTCCTCGTGCAGCTTGCGCAGTCTGGCGGCCGCTTCAGCGCCAGCCTCTCCAACGACTATGTCATCGATGCCGCGCGCGGCGCCCGCCTCATCATCGCTGAGATCAATTCCGATGCACCCTTCACCTTCGGTGCGGAATGGCCGGAGGATATGCCGATCCACCGGCGCGTGACAGCGCGCCGTCCGCCGGTCGAATTGGCCTCGATACCGCTCGACGACACGTCCCGGCGCATCGCGTCCCATGCCGCGGGCCTGATCGCCGACGGCAGCACGCTGCAGTTCGGCGTCGGCCGCATCCCCGACGCGATCCTCTCCTCGCTGTCCCATGCGCGAAATCTCGGCATCCATTCCGGCCTGATCAACGACGCCGTTGTCGACCTGATCGAGCGCGGCGCGGTCACGAATGCGGAGAAGGGGATCGATACCGGGATCGCCGTCACCAACCAGGTGATCGGCACGCAGCGGCTCTATCGCTTCGTGCACGAGAACAAGACGGTCGCGGTGCGGCCGACGTCCTACACGCATGGCCAGGACGTTCTCGCCCGGATCAACCGGCTGGTTGCGATCAACTCGGCGCTTCAGGTCGGGCTCGACGGCAGCGTCAATTCCGAGACGCTGGATGGCGTTGCGATCGGCGCGATCGGAGGGCAGCTCGATTTCGTGCGCGGCGCCAATGCGTCACGCGGGGGCAGGGCGATCATCGCGCTGCCGGCGACGGCGTCGGACGGGAGCAGCCGGATCGTCGTCAATGTCGAGACCGTGACGACGCCCCGCGCCGATGTCGACGCCATCGTCACGGAGTGGGGCATCGCCGAGCTGCGCGGCTGCGGCCTTGCGGAGCGTGCGCGCCGGCTGATCGCGATCGCGGCACCCGAGCATCGCGACACGCTGTCGGCTCAGATCCGCTAGGTCACCGGCTGGCTCAGTTCATCATCGCGAACGTCGGACGTTGACCCTCGGCGGACCCGACAATGCCCGGGATGTCGGCCGCTTCGCCGGCGATCATGTGCGACATTCCCCAGAACAAATGCGCGAGGCGGGAGAACACCAGCCGCTCGCGCTCGGCAGGGACGGTGCCCTCGGGGATCGTCACGGTCTCCAAGCCAACCACCTGCTTGAAATCCGGCCAGATCGTCATCGATTGCGCGATTACGGAATAGCAGCGCGGATCCTCGTCGCTCTCGTCGGGCGCCGGCGGCAGACCCGGATATTGCGTCGGCGCAGCGTAGAATTTGTAGGCGCCATAGCCGAGCCGGAGCAGGAACTTCTCGGGGACGGCGACGTCGGCCGCAAAGGACACCAGCCGCGCCTCGCTCAGCACGTCCGCCTCGATGGCGCTGAGATCCGATGCGCGCAGCGCCGAGCAAAAGGCGAGGTCGCGATTGTGCTCGCGCAGCAGATTGGCCAGCGGCTGCTGCTGTTGCACGGTGTCGGTGAGCAGGATGATGGTTTTGAGCATCGTGTGATATCCGTCAGGGGAAGAGGTGGCGGGCGGTCATGACCGCCTGGTCGGACGCATGGGCGGCGAAGAAATCGTTGGCGATGCGCTGGCCCGGTGCGATTTCCAGGATGCGGTGGCGTGCGAGAGCGGCAGCCTCCCGCGCGGCGCCGATGTCGTCCTGCCAGGCGCAGAGCGACAGCTCCAGCCGGTCGTAGCCGCCGCAATCGGCGGCATAGGCGCCGGTCACGGCTTCCACGGTCGCGGCCACCGCGCCGGCGTCGCTTGCCGCGACGTCGCGCAGGAGCACGGCGATGCCGTTGCCGGTCGGGGCTTTCGACGTCATCACCATGAAGGCATCGCGGGCGCCGGTGCGTCCGGCACGGCGGGCCGTGCGAGCGATGCCGGCAAAGCCGGGATCGGGACCGAGATCCAGCGTCGTCGTCTGCCGGTCATGCAGGATCGTGGCGCGCATCGCGCCGAGATCGCCCCTCAGTGAATGATAGGAGCGAGGGAGCCACACGGTATCGAGCGGCACCTGCGAGGAGGTGAGGCTCCACGCCTGATCGAGCAGATAGCCCTCCCAGATCGCGGGATAGGATGCGGCGAGCTGCTGCCAGGCGCGCAGCAGCATTTCGGCGTGCCTCGTGCGGCCGAGATAGAGCGTGCGCGCCGACATCTCCCAGTGATTCCACTTGTGCAGGGCCACGTCGCAGCCGAGGAAGGACGGCAGCAGCGGCGCCTCGCGCAGGCTCGCGTCCACTTCGACGAACAGCAGCGGTTCGCGATATTTGTTCCACATCCGCAACATGAACTCCGCCTTCTCGAAGCAGAGCAGGCGGTCGTCGAGCTGGGTGTCGATGGGCTCGATGTGGCAGGCAAGGTCGAAGCGCTCGAGCGAGTGCCGGAGTGCGAAGGCCGCGGTCGCATCGCCCCCGCGCGGATAGCAGGAGACGATGCGCGGGCGGGCGGTGGATGCTTCGGCGGCGGTGAGGAATTTCGACCAGCCGATGCCGCCCCACCACATCTCGTGCGGGCCCTCGGCGCCGCAGGGGCCGACGGTGCCGAATTCGGTCAGTTTTGATTTCAGGAAATCGAAGCCCGGATTCTCGCTCGCGGGAATGACGACGGCGCAGCCCGGTGTGAGTGAGCGATAGAATAGCTCGGCGGTAGCCCCGCTCGGCGGCTCCCTGAGGATGATGACGCCGTTCCGCCGGCCCTCGTTGGTGCCATCGAGGATCGGAGTGCCGTACTGGCCGGCCAGCCATTCCAGGCGATCGCGCTGGGCCGGACCGAGCCTGATGCCGCCGGATCGCAGCAACCGATCGAGGTCTTCGTGCGTCTCGTCCGTCAAGTCCATGCCCCTTCGCGTCAGCCCCTCGACTTCAACGGCCCAAGCGGCGCGATCAGGCGGGCTATTTCGGCCTGGCGCCGAGCGGGGTGATCGCGACGGAATAGATGGCGATCTCCCGGGCTAGCGGGACGACCGGGATCAGCAGGCAGCCGTCCTCGCTGTCGCTGCGATAATGCTCGCCGTTCCGCTGCATGCCGGCAAAGACCAGGCTCTCGGCTGCGATGCCGATGACGTCCTGACTGGCGGCGGCCTCGCGGATATCGCCGGCGGATTGCATGGTGACACCATGCAGCAGGCCCTCGACCGCGAATTTCGGCAGCGGAAGCGCCAGCATGGCGATCCCCATGGCGCGCGAGACCGGAATGCGCACGCGCAGCTCCCCGAGCCCGGTGCGGTGGATGGCGACCTGCTCCAGCACCGCCTCGCCATGGGCCTGAAACAACCCGACCTGAACCATGCCGCAAGGGCTTTCCTCGAAGACATCGGCGGGCAGGCGGTTGGCGCCGAACAGCGTGTACAGATAGGCGTGGGACGGTGACGTCAGCGCGAAGCTGCCGGCGAGCCACATCGGCGGCCCGGCCGACGTGCAGGCGGCCGAGAGGCCGCGGGCGGTGATCTGATTGCGGACGAAGTCGCGGTCGAGCATCGGCGCCAGCGCCTGCGTGCCGAGATTGACGTCGTGCTTGAGGCCGCCGAGCAGCGCCAGCTCGTCCTCGTCGGGCAGCAGCAGCAGACGCGCCAGCGTCGCGGCGCTCCAGCGTGCAGCGACGTCGGGCGCATCATAGGGCTGCAGGGAAAAGTCCCGTGCGACGTCTCCGGCGCCTGCCGCGAAGGCGCGCGCGCCGGCCTGGATTTCGGCGGCCAGCGCGATCTGGCCGGCGGCGTGCGGGTTGACCTCGCGCAGGACCTCGCCGCCGTCGTAGTCGCGCACCGAACCATCGGCGGAGCAGCAGGCCTGCTCCAGCAGCGCGACATTGCGCGCCAGCATGCGCTTGGCGTGGGGCGTGATCACGAGATCGGAGATGAAGCCTGTCGCGCTGTCTTCCTCGGCGACGTCGTGGAAGGAATCGTCGAGGGAGATGAGGTAGGCGCCGTGGAGGCGGATCTTGATCCCTTCGAGGTCGAAGACCCGCCGGAGCGCCTTCTGGACGCTGCCGGAATAGCCGAGGTCGGCGAGCACGAGGTCGGTGCAGTCGTCGAAGCCCGGGATCGCGTGGCGCAGATAGGCGAGCAGCCGCGCACGCAGGATCGCGGCGAGCGCTAGAAGCTCGCTGCTCTCCATCAAACCGGGCAGCGCCTCGGTCAGCGCCTCGCCGGTCACGATGCCGTTCGGCGATCCGGCGAAGAACGCCGCGACCTTCGGCGGCAGAA
>Ga0209564_1003046_pt1 | contig 11914 bp, 10 predicted proteins | sample AraplaCol_mMF_r2_FD_184272 | JGI IMG/M metagenome (GOLD analysis project Ga0209564, IMG submission 184272) | Arabidopsis root microbial communities from North Carolina, USA - plate scrape MF_Col_mMF_r2 (SPAdes) (version 3) | ecosystem: Host-associated > Plants > Roots > Endosphere | place: USA... | reverse complement strand
ATCATCAACGAATACATCGACGAGCGCTTCCCGCACCCGCAGCTGATGCCGGCCGACCCGCTGATGCGCGCCCGTGCCCGCCTGATGCTGTTCAACTTCGAGAAAGAGCTGTTCGTGCACGTGCACACGCTGGAAAGCGAGCGCAACAAAGCGAACGACAAGAGCCACGACAAGGCCCGCGCCGAAATCCGCGACCGCCTGACCACGCTGGCCCCGCTGTTCCTCAAGAACAAATACATGCTCGGCGACGAGTTCTCGATGCTGGACGTAGCCGTGGCCCCGCTGCTGTGGCGCCTGGACCACTACGGCATTGAACTGTCGAAGACGGCCGCCCCGCTGATGAAATACGCCGAGCGCATCTTCTCGCGCCCAGCCTACATCGAAGCGCTGACCCCATCCGAGAAAGTGATGCGCCGCTAATCGGTGCACTCGCCTACACTGGTCGCTCCCGCGCAGGCGGGAGCCCAGGTGGGCAGCCAAGGTAATCACCCCAGAACCACATGTCCGAAATCTCCACCAAGCCCTACATGCTGCGCGCCATCTACGAATGGTGCACCGACAGCGGCTACACGCCCTACCTGGCCGTCAAGGTCGATTCCTCGACCACGGTGCCGATGGAATACGTGAAGAAGGGCGAGATCGTGCTGAACATCAGCTACGGCGCCACCTCCGGCCTGAAGATGGACAACGACGCCATCCACTTCCACGCCCGCTTCGGCGGCGTGTCGCGCGAGATCTACATCCCGGTCAACAACGTGATGGCCATCTACGCCAACGAAAACGGCCAGGGCATGGCGTTCGAGCCGCTGGTGGGCGCAGCTGCGCCAGCCCCAGCGCCAAAGGCTGAAGAACCCGCAGCACCGGCACTATCCTCTGTCCCCACCGGCCCCTCGCTCGCTCCGGCACCAGCCCCGCACAGCGAAGACGACAACGGCCCGGACGACGGCGGCGACGGCGGCGCTCCAAAGGGCGGACGGCCGACCCTCACACGCATCAAATAACGTATAATCACGACCGTAAAAGTTACGCCGGCTTAGCTCATTTGGTAGAGCAGTTGATTTGTAATCATCAGGTGGCCAGTTCGAAACCGGCAGCCGGCACCAGAAAATTCAACGGCTTACGCATCTTCGCGTAAGCCGTTTGTCTTTGCGCGCTTTCGTCAGGACCAAATGAAAAAGCCCCCAGTCAAAGCTGGGGGCCGAATTAGGGCGGAGGACAAGTCCTCCGGTGATGCATCAACAATCAGACGATTGAGGGATTAGCCGCTGCCTAATCTGCCACTACCTGCTCTTTACGAGCTGACCATGACGGGTGCGTACGCGGGTCTCATCTGGATTTATAGAGCGGGGAGACTCACTCACACTCTTGTGTCCAAGCATAGCCGAATATTTAGGGAGTGTCAAATAGCACTAAAAAGGCAGGCCGCGTCCACAGTCGCCCCCGGAACTGCTGCTTGAATAAGTCTCTTGGCTGCTACAAGAGTTGTACCCGTGGCAAGTAAATCATCTGCTAATAGAAATCGCTTGAATCTGGTCGGAATTCCATCGGGTCCCACTATAATGGGTGGGAAGTGTTGCCTAAAGCTAATTGGGACATCTTTGAGCGAAAAAATTTCCGAGTTTAGCCTTGCCGCAACCTTGCGTTTCTCGGATGGGCTCAGAGGGCTTTCATGCAACATCTGAAGTGCGTCGGCAGCAGAGATCTTAGCGAAAACCCCGGTATTTAGATGGCAACCAAATCGTCGTGCTAGCCTCGCAGCATAGATGTCACTAATGTTGTGCCCGGAGGGCATAGGAACGACAACGTCGTACTGTCCGGCTTGGTCAAGCATATCTTCTATGATCGCGTCAAAGTTAAGGAGGAGGCGGCGAATAGCTCCGAAGGTTGTTGTTAGCCCGTCCTTCCCCTTGAGCGCATAGAGTAGGTGACAGTTATCGCCGACCTTACGCGTTGCTCGGTCGCGGTTCTTGCTTTGTGGGGCTTTGTGTCTTTGGAACGTTGAGTAGACTGTAAGCTCGGGTTGACCCGTTGGGACTTGCTGAACCACAGGGTTGCCATGCCGACCAGTGTTTAAGTGTTGATTGTGAGTATGATCTACATCCACAATACAACCCCTGATGTTTAATCCCATATTAATTAAACTTATCTGTTTTGCAAAAATAAAAATCTATCGCCGGAACCCAAGGAAGTCAGGCTCTGATCGGTCCGAACATCCCCGTATGGATGAGAATGTCCCAAACCTTCTTCATCGCTTGCCCTGTCTCTTGATTTACGAAAAGCGATGACCGGCTACCGTGGGGCCTGCCTAAAAAATAAGGTCGCATCGACTCCCAGGTTTCTGCGACTTGAGCCCATTCCCAACACGGGACTTCTTTCATGAGAAGTAACGGCATGGCGGTGGAAAGCGGAATCATCCCGTCAGCCTGTAGCGGTTTGTTCCATTGGCACTTTACAAGTATGGGTGTTGCACCCGAATTGTAGAGAGGGACCTCAAGTACCTCGGCAGTAATGCGCGCCGCGCAATGATGTGGAAGCGCAGCAACCGACGCGATTACCTCCTCTCCATCTCCATAGGGGCAAGTGATGAATCCATTCGCAAAGTATCGTGTGTGATCAAGTCCTTTGTATCCACATAGCTCGCTGGGGAGGGTAGTTGGGCGTCGTTCGTCATGATTGCTTACCAGCGGGTGCCAACTCGGATACCCATCAACCACAGGGCCACATTCATTAAGAATGGCCACTAATGCATCCCTGCTGCGTGTTCTTTCAGAATCGTCTACATCCCTGGGGCGTGGGACCAAATAGCTCAGGACCTCCTCAAAACCCAACTTTGCTGCTTCGTCTGCTCTGAACGCCATGTGTCACCTCAATTTCAAAAGGAATTAGCACGATATCATAGATTCATGCGCAAAACCAGTTAGTCGTGCGAGAAGTATAAACTTCATGATAAGGAAGAGATTAACCAACCGTGGTTAATTAACCTTGACAGGGTAAGTTAGTTAACCTATGATGGTTACGTGGCTGAGGCTGCTAAACCTGAGGAGGGTACTTATGATTACGGAATTTGGGAGATTTTTGCGAGATTTGAGGCACTCACACACAGAATTGTTGAAAGATATGGCGCAAAATTTGGGGGTTTCAGCGGCATTTTTATCAGCAGTGGAATCTGGGAAAAAGAGCATTCCGGTTGAAATGCAGAAGTCCATCGAGCAGCTCTACGCATTACCACAAACCAAAATTTTAGAGATGCGCAAGGCAGTGGATGAATCCCAGCGGTCGGTGACAATCGACTTGGACAAGATGGATCACACCGCCAGGGGTGTTGCAGTTGCTTTCGCACGGCAGTTTGATCAGCTGAACCAAGCAGAGTTGGAAGCCCTAAAGAAGACTATGGATGCAGTTCGTAATCGAGTGAAGGATGAATAATGCACAGCTTCAAAGCCACGCCGATGAAGCGCTCAGCAATTCGCGAATTGGCCCTAGACCTGCGGAGAACCTTTGGGTTCGAGCAAGATGTGAGGTTCCCAGTTTTGGAGGTTGCAGAGCTCCTTCTGCCGCAGCTTGACCGACATTACTCATTCGAGGTTGCTGAAGCTGACGTCCTGGGATCATCCCATGGATTGACTGAAAGAGAAGGGGATCACGTCACGATCAAGATAAGAGATGACGTGTACGACCTAGCATACGAAGGAGCTGGGCGGGATAGGGGGACCGTGGCTCACGAAATCGGCCACTACTTGATGCACGCGCGGTCCACTACCCTGCACCAACATTTTGGAGGAAAGTTGGACACCTGCGAAGATCCCGAATGGCAAGCAAAATGCTTTCAAGGGGAACTTCTAGTGCCTAAACATTTGGTCAACGGAATGAGTGCTATGAAAGCTGCAGAAGTATGTGGAGTATCCGTCTGTGCGGCTGAATACCAATTGAAGCTATATGAGTCTGGGAAGTAAAAAGCACCTAAGGAGTGGGGACTCCAAAGGTGCTTGGGTAAAAGAAAACTAAATCGATCTCTAGTTTTCTCTTGTAATGCTTGCTCGTCGAGAGCAGCGGAAGTTTAGTCTGGAAACCGCTGTTTTGCAAGTGTCAAGTCGTGATTGAGGTCAAACGTCACGAAAGGAGGATTGCGATGAAAATTTGTCAATATCCTAAGTCCGTGCATGTGAACACGTATAAGCGTTTCCGTAAGGGAAAGTTTGAGACCGTACGTGAGCACTGCCGGTCCGCACGTAGCTAAGCAAACAGGAGGGGGCGGCGGCGCCGCTCCCTTTATGCGAGTCTTTTAAGCGTCCCTTACGAGCCGCTATCTATCTTCAATAGGCCGTTGATGCTGTGCTGTCAACTAAATCAGTTCCATTATCGCGGGAAGAATCGAAGGTCGTCGAGTATCGCTTGCGCGCTGTCACGCGGGGACTCTGCCAAGTACAGTTTATCAATAGCTTTTGAAGGTTCACCTCCCCTGATCAAGGAAAGTAGCGATGCCGCTTTATAGTGCCCGACTACGTCTGCCCCCTCGAATGAGTTCAGATGCGCATAGAACCTAAAAGCCGAGCCTTGTAACACTTGCTCGATCAAGTATTTCAGGATATTAGCCTCGAACAATGGCTGGTACAAACGATCGCTGCGGGTAGTGCGCTTAACCGCTACCGCAAATAGAAAGCCTGAGCCGTCGATCTGATCCTCAAGCAATTCGTGTGCAAATTCAAGTAATCGCAGGTTGTTCTCGTTGAGATTACTCACCGGCTCCTGAAACAAAGACAGATGTGGCGATAAGGGATACGGAAGTCGAACGCCAACAATATCGGGAGAAGAGAGACCAAGCTCCATTCCTTGAAGCTGTAGCGCATGTTCATGCGCTCGAATTCGATTGCGAATTTCTGGCTTGAAGAGTTTTGTTGCATCGTAACCGCGAGGTAATTTGACGATTGCGACCTTTCGCGTTGGCGTCGGAATTGCTCCAGGTGGACATGTGAAAGTACCCGAACTCCAGTGGCCGGACTCCATAAACCGATTCCAGGCTGACGCAGCGTTCCAAAACGCTCCTGCTTCCAGAAGCTCGAACACGTCTCCCTCTACTTTCGCTATAGCAGAGCTTGAGACTTCGAAATGCTCTCCAAATAGTTCTTTACCCGCGCTAATAGCGTTAGTTCGAAACTTCGAAAGGTAGGATTCAAAGCTGCGCGATGGAACGGGGTCGGTATCGCAGCCAGGCATGAACTCCCCGAACGTACAATTCATCGCGACTTGTTGCCGTAGCCTGAATTGTGTGCGTCGGCCTCGGACTGGAGTGCTGCGACGGTCTTCGAAGCACTTCCCAAGAGAGCACGCGGCGCACGTATCGCCATGGTTGAAGTCAAAGGGCATTAGTCACGCTTTCTTGTTGAGAGCTCTCTTGCTATTGCGAAAATGACAGCTAAATCGCTACCCAAACCATTCGCAATACGTTGCATTACATCCAAAGTAGGATTCCGCACACCGCGTTCGACTCCACTAATGTATGTTCGGTCGATTACGGCGCGCGATGCCAACTCCTCCTGGCTGATGCGAAGTAGCTCGCGCTGCTGGCGTACCGCGGCGCCGAAGAAATTGGCCAAGTTCATTACTTTAGATTAACTTCACCGAGACTATAGGTCCACAGACTATCAGTCACGATCAACTAACTCAACTAGCGGCGGAGGTAGCTTCGTTGACTCATCAATCTACCGTTGTTACACTACCCCTATGTCTAAGAGTCACGTCAAGCCCTCGGTTCGAGCCGAACCGATCAGCCATACCGCGGTATCGCTCTTCTCCGGTTGCGGTGGTTTTTGCGAAGGCGTAGAACAAGCTGGCTTCAAGATTCAAGTCGCCGTGGAATTTGATAAGTTTGCTTGTGCCACCTACCGTTACAACTTCCCCAGCACACCGCTTTACCCCCACGATGTTCATGGGTTCTTAGCGCGTGGTACATCACATATTGAAGAATTCAAACTTCAAAACTTAGATCTCGTGTTCGGTGGCCCCCCTTGTCAAGGCTTTAGCCAAATCGGAGCACGGCGGCTTGACGACGAACGAAACGAGCTCTACAAGCAGTATTGCAGAGTAGTTGAGACGCTAAGGCCTCGGGTTTTCTTGATGGAGAATGTCCCGAACCTGGCTCTAATGAACAAGGGACATTTCAAAAAACTTATCCTCGCCCAGTTCGCAGAAATGGGCTACGGAAACGTAGTTATGCTACGTGTCGCGGCGGATGATTATGGCGTCCCTCAGACGAGGCAACGAGTTATTTTTGTCGGCACGCGAGACGAGGATAAATTCCCGTTCGATATGGAATCGTTCTGCCAACAGTTCCTCGAGCCTCTAAAGGTTGCAGAGCCGGTTACGGTGTCTGAGGCCTTGGACGACCTACCCGTTGACGTTGTACATAGCGGGAATGTAATGCCTTACCCAAAATTCAAGAAATACTCATCTTTCATGCGGGAGATGCGGCTTGGGCTAACCGGCAAGATTTACTCCAAAGAAGACAAAAAGAAGCGGGGGATTGGTCGTTCGTCCGCCAAACTTCATAATCATCATACGAAAGAAATTCAGGATCGTAGAGCGCATCTAATCTCTTTATTGGAACCCGGTAAGAAAGCCAATAGCTTACCCAAAGAGATCTGGGACAATAAGCGTCCCGAAAAATGGCGACGTCTTCACCCGGATTGGCCATCCCATACGATCCTCGCTCAAATGCATCGCGATTTAAGCGAATGGGTTCATCCTCGGCTTAATCGCTGGATCACTGTTAGAGAAGCTGCACGACTGCAATCGTTCCATGATGGATTTGTTTTCGTCGGTAGCGAATGGCAGCAGTTGAAGCAAATAGGCAACGCAGTTCCACCGCTTATGGCGAATGTACTTGGCCAGCTCGCAAAAGAAATTTTACAGGTGCTGGATAGTGAAGGACGTAAGGAGCGCAAAACCTCAAAGCCTAGACGTGTCCAGCGAGAACTAGACCTTGTTGATGCCTAGATACCGAATGAATCTCAGGGATTGCCTTGAGTTGGGTAGCAATTTCTTCCATATGTTTAAGCTGACATTCCCAAACAACGATAGTCCGCCATCCCAGTCTAGCTAAGTCTTTAATATTTCTCTGATCGCGTTCTACGGTTGCATTAAGCTTAGCGCTCCAGTAGTCAACCCGCGTTTGAGGAATGTGTGAATGCTTACAGTTCGCGTGCTGATGCCAAAAACAGCCATTTACAAAAATGACAGTTTTATACTTGGGCAGCACCAAATCCGGACATCCGGGCAAGTCACGCCGATGAAGTCTGAAGCGAAAGCCTAGGCGATGGAGTAATTTACGCACAACTATCTCAGGCTTACTATTTTTACTTCGGATAGCAGCCATATTCTTGCTCCGCTGCTCAGCGGTTAATACATCCATAAGCTCTCCTAAAGTACTTAGGTTAAATCGTTTAGAAATTTTATGTCGCTTGTTTCCCAGGTGATTGATTCATTAAGATAATTTAAGAAGCTTCCGGCTCCTAATTTTTGTGCGTAAAGAGAAACTATTGCTTGATATCTATACTAACGCGTCGTTTGTGCAGTACAGGTATCTCCATGTAAGCTTCTAACAATAATGCACGTATGAAATAATTGGCTGAAATTGAATCGCTATTGCTATCACTCAAGTGTTGCGTTAGTCGATCAATCTGTTTTTTCCTGCTGATCGATAGTTCCGCTAGGCTACGGAGTGGAGCAGTTCTTTGTCCCCTTCTAAAATGTCTGAAAGGTTTTTGGCCAGACTGGAGGAGGCGATGGATCCAACCCGTAGAGATGTACTGATTGTTAGCGCGTTGTCGGCCGCAAGTGCCGTGTTGCCGGCCGTCAGCAGTGCATCAACAGATTTACCAAGTAATGATCCGGTCCTTTCCGAAATCTCGATCACAGTCAATGGTAAGGAACAACAACTCCATTTCGATAATCGAACCACCTTGCTCGACGTATTGCGCGACCACTTGCACCTCACTGGGACCAAAAAGGGGTGTGACCATGGGCAGTGCGGAGCATGTACGGTGCTTGTCGATGGTCGTCGTATTAACTCCTGTCTGTCACTAGCGGTCATGAACGATGGCGCGAACGTGACGACTATAGAGGGCCTGGGAACTCCCGACAAGCTGCACGCGATACAACAAGCTTTCGTGAAGCACGATGGCTACCAATGCGGCTACTGCACACCTGGCCAGATCTGCTCAGCGGTCGCGGTGCTCGATGAGATTCAGCAGGGTAAGCCCAGTCACGTGACTGCCGACCTGACAGCGAAGCCGCTGTTATCGGTGGACGAAATCCGCGAGCGCATGAGCGGGAATATCTGCCGATGTGGCGCCTACTCGAACATCATCGATGCGATCACGGAGGTTGCTGGAGGTAAGGTATGAAGGCCTTTACCTATCAGCGCGTGAGCACGCCAGCGGAGGCGGCGCAAGCTGCTTATCGCACACCGAACGCGCGCTTCATTGCCGGCGGCACCAATCTGCTGGATCTGATGAAGCTGGAGATTGAAACGCCCGCGCATCTCATCGACGTCAATGGGCTGAAGCTCGACCAGATCGAGCCGCTGCCTGATGGGGGCTTGCGTGTTGGCGCACTGATGCGCAACACTGATCTCGCTGCCGACATGCGCATTCGCCGCGATTACGCAGTGCTGGCGCGGGCCTTGCTGGCCGGAGCTTCCACCCAGCTGCGCAACCGCGCCACCACGGCCGGCAATCTGCTGCAGCGCACGCGCTGCGTCTATTTCTACGATACGAATATGCCGTGCAATAAGCGCAAGCCGGGCAGCGGGTGTTCGGCGATTGGCGGCTTCACGCGCCAGCATGCGGTGGTCGGTTCAAGCGATGCCTGCATTGCCACGCATCCCAGCGATATGGCCGTGGCCATGCGCGTGCTGGATGCGGAAGTGGAGACCGTGAAGCCGGACGGTGCGGGGCGCGTGATTCCGATTGCTGATTTCCATCGCCTTCCAGGCAGCACGCCGCATATCGAGCATGTGCTGGAACCGGGCGAGCTGATTGTGAGTGTGAAGCTGCCGAAACCCACCGGCGGCCAGCACTTCTACCGCAAGGTGCGCGACCGTGCTTCGTATGCGTTTGCACTGGTGTCCGTGGCGGCGATCATCCAGCCTAATGGCACGGGCCGCGTTGCGCTGGGCGGCGTGGCGCACAAGCCCTGGCGCGTGGAGGCGGCAGAGCAGCAGATGCCGCAGGGCGCAAAGGCGGTGGCCGACCAGCTGCTGGCCGGCGCCAGGCCCACGCACGACAACGAATTCAAGATCCCGCTGGTTCAGCGCACGCTCGCCTCGGTAATGGCAGAAGCGAAGAAAGGGGCATGAGATGAAATTCGCTACCCCAGCTACTACCAACCCTATCGACCAGCTGAAGGTGGTTGGCCGTCCCACGGACCGCATCGATGGCCCGCTGAAGACGACGGGCACTGCGCCTTACGCCTATGAGCAGCACAAGGCTGCGCCGAATGCGGCCTATGGCTACGTGCTCGGTTCGGCCATCGCCAAGGGCCGCATCACGTCCATGGACACCAGCGCTGCGAGGCGCGCGTCGGGCGTGCTGGCCGTTGTCACTGCGGAGAACGCGGGCAAGCTCGGCAAGGGCGATATGAACACGGCCAGGCTGCTCGGCGGGCCGGAGATTCAGCACTACCATCAGGCGATTGCCGTGGTGGTGGCCGAGACTTTCGAGCAGGCGCGCGCGGCGGCTAATCTCATCAAGGTGAAATACGCGAAGGCCAAGGGCGCATACGATCTGGCCAAGGCGAAGGATTCGGCGAAGAAGCCGAAGGCGGAGAACGATACCGAGCCGGATACGAAGATCGGCGATTTTGCCAAGGCCTTCGATGCCGCGCATGTGCGGCTGGACCAGACTTACACCACGCCCGACCAGAGCCACGTGATGATGGAGCCGCATGCATCCATCGCCGCCTGGGAGGGCGACAAGCTCACCATCTGGACCGCGAACCAGATGATTAACTGGGGCGTGAAGGACGTGGCGAAAACGCTGGGCATTCCGAAGGAGAAGGTGCGCCTGGTGTCGCCCTATATTGGCGGCGGCTTTGGCGGCAAACTGTTCGTGCGGTCCGATGCGCTGATGGCGGCGCTGGGTGCGCGTGCGGCCAAGCGGCCGGTGAAGGTGGCGCTGCCGCGGCCACTCATGATCAACAACACCACGCACCGCCCGGCGACCATCCAGCGCATTCGCATCGGCGCCACGCGCGACGGCAAGATTACGGCCATCGGCCACGAGTCCTGGTCGGGCGACCTGCCGGACGGGAAGCCGGAAACGGCGGTGCAGCAAACGCGCCTGCTGTATGCGGGACCGAACCGCATGACGAAGATGCGCCTCGCCACGCTCGATCTCCCCGAGGGCAACGCCATGCGCGCTCCCGGCGAGGCGCCGGGCCTGATGGCGCTGGAGATTGCCATCGACGAGATGGCGGAGAAGCTGAAGATGGACCCGGTCACCTTCCGCATCCTGAACGATACGAAGGAAGACCCGGAAAAGCCGGGCCGCCCCTTCTCGCAGCGCCGCCTGATCGATTGCCTGCGCATGGGCGCGGAGAAGTTCGGCTGGAACAAGCGCAATCCGGAGCCGGGCCAAACACGCGATGGGCGCTGGCTGGTGGGCTACGGCATGGCGGCAGCCTTCCGCAACAACCTGGTGCAGAAGTCGGGCGCCCGCGTGCGGCTGGACAGCAATGGCATCGTGACCGTGGAAACGGATATGACCGATATCGGCACAGGTTCATACACCATCATCGCGCAGACGGCGGCCGAGATGATGGGAGTGCCGCTGAATAAGGTGGTGGTGAAGCTGGGCGATTCGGCGTTTCCGGTGTCGGCTGGCTCCGGTGGCCAGTGGGGCGCCAACTCGTCCACCTCCGGCGTGTATGCGGCCTGCGTGGAGCTGCGCCGCATTGTGGCGCAGAAGCTGGGCCTGGGCGAAGATGCCGAGTTCACGGATGGCATGGTGCGCTCCGGCGGCAAATCGCTGCCGCTGGCTTCAGCGGCGCAGTGGGCAGAGCTGGTGGCGGAAGACAGCATCGAATTCGGCGACCTGGATAAGAAGTTCCAGCAATCGACCTTCGGTGGGCACTTTGTGGAAGTGGCGGTGGATGCTGCCACCGGCGAAACACGCATACGCCGCATGCTGGCCGTGTGCGCGGCGGGCCGCATCCTGAACCCGAAGTCGGCGCGCAGCCAGGTGATTGGCGCGATGACGATGGGCGCTGGCGCCGCCCTGATGGAGGAGCTGGCGGTGGACAAGCGCTACGGCTTCTTCGTCAATCACGACCTGGCGAGCTATGAGGTGCCGGTGCATGCGGACATTCCGCATCAGGAAGTGATCTTCCTCGACGAGACCGACCCGATCTCGTCGCCGATGAAGGCCAAGGGCGTGGGCGAGCTTGGCATCTGCGGCGTTGCGGCGGCGATTGCAAATGCCATCTACAACGCCACCGGCGTGCGTGTGCGCGATTATCCGATTACGCTGGACAAGGTGCTGCACAAGCTGCCTCAAATTACGTGAGGCCCCACAGGCGTTTGGCTTCGCTGGCGATAAGGTCTGGGTACTCTTCCTGGAAGAACAGCTTCGCTTCCGGAATGAGGCGTATGCCCTGCGAGCGCGGGAAGATGCGGTTGAGGTAGGCCGCATCGGCCTGCGGGAACAGCGTGTCGCTGCCGCCCCAAACTATCCGCACCGGTACCGTGCTGCGCTTCAGCAGTGTCTCAACGCCAGCCAGCGGGTTCGGCGTGAGCTCGAGGTGATAGCGGTGATACTGCTCCCTGCGCAGCGGTGAGCTCACCAGTGGCTGCACGTAGTAGTCGATGGTTTCGTTGGCGAAACGCTCGGGATGCACATATACGGCGGCGCCGAAGGTA
>Ga0209564_1003035_pt1 | contig 11951 bp, 11 predicted proteins | sample AraplaCol_mMF_r2_FD_184272 | JGI IMG/M metagenome (GOLD analysis project Ga0209564, IMG submission 184272) | Arabidopsis root microbial communities from North Carolina, USA - plate scrape MF_Col_mMF_r2 (SPAdes) (version 3) | ecosystem: Host-associated > Plants > Roots > Endosphere | place: USA... | reverse complement strand
ATGGTAGCTCATCTATTTTACTAAAGGCAGATATGTCCGGCGTTTTGTAGTGGACAATAGCCTCGTCCAGCTGGTTTCTTACACCTGTTTGGAGATAGCTGTTGAGATATGCCTGCAGGAACAGCTCTTCATTTTCGTTGTTATCAATGTCCACACACTTGATCATTACTATCCTGTCCTCCGTAATGGTGCCGGTTTTATCGGTGCACAATATTTCCATACTGCCAAAATTTGGGATCGCTGTTACATTTTTTACTATCACTCCCTTGCTAGCCATATGCACGGCTCCTTTAGACATGGTAATGCTCATAATCAGGGGCAACAATTCAGGTGTTAAGCCTACTGCTACTGCCAGGGAGAACATGAAAGATTCCAGCAGATCACGCTGATTGACGGCGTTTATGAGGAAAATAAACAATACAAGTATGATGGTTATTTTCATGACCAGCTGGCCAAACTGTTGCACCCCCTTCCCGAAATTCGTTACTTCCCTTTTTTGCTGGAGCTTTTCGGCGATCCTGCCAAATGATGTACGCGAACCGGTATTGATTACAATAGCCTGGGCTGTGCCACTCACCATGCTCGAGCCCATGAAAATAATGTTTTCAGGAAAAGTGAGGTCGTCTGTAGCAGGCGCGGGGCCTGCGGTTTTCGTCACAGGGAAGGATTCCCCTGTTAATGAAGACTGGTTAACATAACAGTCCCTGGATGCGATCACCCGGGCATCAGCCGGAATGAGGCTGCCCGCATTTAGGACAATAATATCACCCGGACAAAGCTCACCGGGAGCCAGTTCAGTGCTTATTCCATCCCTTATTACGGTAGTCTTGCTGCCAACCGTTTTTCTCAAAGCCTCTGCAGCTTTCCTGGCTCCCTTTTCCTGCCAGTAGTCCAAAGCAATGCTTAAGACGATGATCACGCAGATAATGCCTGCGTTGGCCATTTCTCCCATAAAGAAGGCCAGGAGGGCAGCTGTCATCAGGATAATGACCAGCGGGTTCTTTATATGTTCGACCAGCTGTAATAATTCGCTACGGTGTTTATTTCGCTGCAGTTCATTTCGTCCATATTGCTGCAGCCGCAGCGAAGCCTCTTTTGACGTTAGTCCTTTGTCCCGGCTGCTGCGCATTATAGCGATCACTTCGTCCTCATCTTTAATGGCGAGAACTTCTAAGGTATAGTTCTTTCCGCTATACATACATAGTATTGTTTTCTGGAAGGGAGACAGGCCGTTTCCCTAATATCTTTTCCAGGTCTTCCCGGAAGATGACCTCCTTTTCAAGCAGCAAGGCCGCAATAGCATTTAACTCGTTGTTGTGTGCTGTCAGCAAGGCTATCGTTTCCTGGTAGGCATTCGCTATCAGCCTGCGTACCTCCTCGTCTATAAGCCTGCCTGTTTCCTCGCTATAAGGTTTTTGAAAAGCAGTATCGCGTATCCCAGTGGAGTCATAAAAGCTGACATTGCCTATCTTTTTATTGAAGCCATAATACGCAACCATCATGTAGGCTTCTTTAGTAACCTTTTCCAGGTCATCCAGCGCACCTGAAGAGATTTCCCCGAATGTCAGCTCCTCAGCAGCCCTGCCGCCGAGGGCGACGCTTAACTCTTCTTTGAATGCTGCTGCGGTCTTTAGCTGCCGCTCTTCCGGCAGGTACCAGGCCGCTCCCAGCGAACGGCCCCTTGGAATGATGGATACTTTCACCAGGGGGGCCACATGTTCCAGCAACCAGCTTACAACCGCATGTCCCGCTTCGTGACAGGCAATGATCTTTTTTTCTTCAGCTGAGATTATCTTGCTCTTTCTTTCAAGGCCGGCTACTATCCTGTCTATCGCATCCAGGAAATCCTGCTTCTCCACTTTTTCTTTCTTCCTCCGGGCGGCAATAAGCGCTGCTTCATTGCAGATATTGGCGATGTCGGCCCCGGAAAAGCCTGGTGTTTGTCCAGCAAGAAACGGGATGTCTATAGCCGTATCCATAACCAGCGGGCGCAGATGCACTTTAAAGATCGCCTGGCGCTCTGTATAATTGGGAAGCTCAAGGTAAATATGCCGGTCAAATCTGCCGGGACGAAGTAGGGCAGGGTCCAGCATGTCGGCCCGGTTGGTGGCGGCCAGCACTATAACGCCGCTGTTAGTGCCAAACCCGTCCATCTCGGTCAGCAGCTGGTTGAGCGTACTTTCCCGCTCGTCGTTAGACCCCGTATAAAATGAGCCTTTGCCCCTCGAGCGCCCTACGGCATCTATTTCATCTATAAAAACAATGCAAGGCGCCTTTTCCTTAGCACGCTTGAAAAGGTCCCTGACTCTTGAAGCGCCGACGCCCACAAACATTTCCACGAATTCAGAACCGGATATCGAAAAGAAAGGCACCTGTGCTTCTCCCGCTACCGCCTTTACCAGCAAGGTTTTACCAGTGCCCGGCGGCCCTACAATGATCACGCCTTTCGGTATTTTCGCGCCCAGTTTGGTATAAGAGCTGGGGTCCCGTAAAAAATCCACGATCTCTTTTACCTCTATCTTTGCTTCATCCAGGCCGGCAACATCATCAAAGGTTACGGTACTTTTATTATCCATATCTACCAGGGTGGCAGTGGACTTCCCGAAATTAAAGATAGAACTGCCGCCAGGTCCTTCTACACCTGCCCGGCTGATAATGAACCGCCAGAAGATCAGCAAAAGTAACAGGGGAAATGTCCACATGAAGATATCAGGCAGCCAGTTGCGCCTTTTAAGGTAGGTTACTTCTACCTGCCGTTGTATCGGGATATTGGCCTGCGCGGCATCCAGCTTTCTTTCAAAGGCCTCTATAGAGCCGATCTTGAAGAAATACTGGGGTGCATCTGTCAGGCTGGGTTTCATTAGATCCTTAAACCGGGGGTCCTTGCTCAGCTCTTTTTTTATATACACGTCCACGGTCTCATTATTCACCACCTGTAACTTTTGAACTACTCCCTGCTGCAACAGGTCCTTATCAAATTGCTGCCAGCTGATCTCCTTTGCCACCGGCGCTGTGCGCGAAAGCAGGTAGGGTATGATAAGGCCCAGCAATACAAGCCAGTATATCCACATCAGGCCCTTTTTATTTTTTTTAGGAGCAGGTTTGTCTTGTCCCTTTTGCATGATGCTGTTATTAGTTACTTCAAATTTCCAGGGAATGTTCATCCCGGTAAATGACATCCATCATTCCGCAAACTGCCCCTTATCATGGTTCGCGGCCGTAAAAAGCCGCAACTTTAGTTGTATGGAAGAAGTCATCATCAACAATACAGCATATTCCTGCCGGGAAGGAATCACTATCCTGGACGCACTGAAGGACGCGGGTATTGTCTTACCCACCCTGTGTTTTGATCCCCGTGTTAAACCGGCTTCGTCCTGCCGTTTGTGCCTGGTGCAGATAAAAGGTAACAGCCGCTTGCAGCCGGCATGCCGTACCCGGGTTAGCGCCGGTATGGAGATCACCACCCATTCACCTGAGCTGGAAGATTACAGGAAGACCGTTCTTACCATGCTGGCAAAGGATTATCCTTTAACGGTGGTAGCTGGTGAACCGGCTACTGAGTTCCATCAGTGGCTGAACCACTACGGAATAACAGCTGGTCTCTACACGCCTGATGTTTCGCTGCCTGATGATACCCACCCTTACATCCATGTAGATATGTCCCGCTGCATTTCATGCACAAAATGTATCAGGGTTTGCAATGAGGTACAGGGACAGTTTGTATGGCATATGACCAAGCGGGGCGACCGTACCAGGATCATACCCGATTCCAATACCGGTCTTGCGAATAGTTCCTGTGTAAGTTGTGGCTTATGCGCAGAAGCCTGTCCTACAGGAGCCATTGAAGATAAACAACCGCTTCGCTTTGGCAAGCCTGAAAAGTACGTGAATACTATTTGCCCCTACTGTGCTGTAGGTTGTGAGATCAGGGCGGGGATTAAGGATGGACGTATAACACAGGTACTGCCGCTGCCGGATAGTCCCGTAAATAAAGGACATTTATGTGTAAAAGGGCGGTACGCCTGGGAATATGTCAATGCGGCAGATCGGATCATCCATCCGATGATCAGGAAGAACGGTACCTGGAAGATCGTCAGCTGGGAAGAGGCCATTTGGTATACTGCTGCCCGGCTTAGCGCTATCAGGAAGCAACATGGACCGGATAGCATTGCGCTGCTGGGTTCTGCCCGTGGCACCAACGAGGAGAATTACCTGGTACAGAAATTTGCCAGGACTGTGATCGGGACTAACAATGTCGATAACTGTGCAAGGGTATGTCACCAGCCCACAGCCAAGGCCATGACCATAATGCTTGGCGCAGGGGCGGCTACTAATTCTTTTGACGATATAGAAAAAGCCCGGACAATCATGATCGTCGGAAGCAATACCACCGAAAGCCACCCGGTGATCGGCGCCCGTATCCGGCAAATGGCCTTGCATGGGGTGGGGCTGATCGTAATAGATCCACGTAAAATTGAGCTTACAAAATACGCCAGCTGCCATCTGCAGCTGAAACCGGGTACTAATGTCGCATTATTCAATGCCATGGCCCAGGTAATTATCAGTGAAGGGTGGTATGATGCGGATTTTATTGAAAAACAGCTGACAGGCTGGGAAGACTATTGCGCTTTTATTAATGAATACACACCCGAAATGGTGGCTGAGCAATGCGGGGTTCCGCCTGAGCAAATACGGGAAGCTGCCAGGTTGTACGCTGCCAACAGCCCCTCCATCTGCTTTCACGGGCTGGGCCTTACAGAACAAACGCAGGGCACGGAAAGTGTTATGACACTGGTAAACCTGGCCTTGCTTACAGGGAACATAGGAAAACCTGGAACAGGCATCAATCCCCTTAGAGGACAGAATAATGTACAGGGCGCCGCTGTTATGGGTTGCGACCCTGTTGCTTATACGGGGCTCGCACTAGTGAAAAATGAAAAAGCACGCTTTGAAGCACTCTGGAATACTCCTTTGCCTGCATCAAAAGGCCTGAACCTCCTCCAAATGATGGATGCCGCCAGGGATGAGCAATTGAAAGCCATGTGGATCTGCGGGTACGATACATTTTTTACGCTCCCGGATGTTAAGAACATGCAGCAAGGCTACGAAAAGATCGAGTTCGTCGTTGTTCAGGACATGTTCATGACTGCCACCGCAGAAAAATTCGCAGATGTTTTCTTCCCTGCTGCATGTTCCTTTGAAAAAGACGGAACCTTTACCAATTCAGAAAGGAGAATACAGCGCATCAGGCAGGTAAGCCCGCCACCGGGAGATACCAAAGCGGACTGGGAGATCGTCTGTCTCGTGGCAGCAGCCATGGGCAAAGAAGAGTTGTTCCCCTATACCTCTGCAGAAGAAATATGGGACGAGATCAGGCAGGCATGGAAGACGGTATACGGTATTACCTATGAGCGGCTGCAGCAGGAAGGTATCCAATGGCCATGTCCCGGCATCGCTCATCCCGGCACACCTATATTACATACCCAACATTTTCCTGTAAATGGGAAAGTTCGTCTCGAAAGCATTGCATACATACCTTCTCCTGAATGTGCTTCCCCGGAGTTTCCTTTCACATTGATCACAGGGAGGGAGCTTTATCATTTCAATGCTGGGAATATGAGCTACAGAACGCCCAATGCACAGCTGTGCACATCTGATACATTATGGCTTCATCCGGATGACGCCGTGCACCTATCGGTGACGGATAACGAGCCGGTAAAGCTGATCAGCCGTTATGGACAAACCGTATTGCCGGTGCACGTCACCAATTTAGTTGAGAAAGGCAGCGTTTTCAGTGCATTTAGTGCTGCGGGGGTATTTGTTAATAAGGTAACGGGCCCTTTCAGGGATAACTATGTACAAACCCCGGCTTACAAGATCACAGCAGTAAGGATTGAAAAGAGCGGTGCTGTTAACAATCATTCCAATGAATGACAATTGTCATCATTCAATATTGAAGTAGCAACGAATTTAGTTAATCAATTTTTTGTATTCCCAAGCAAAAAAAAACAACAATGAAACACAATGAATTTTGCCAGAGCTGCAGTATGCCGCTCGAGTCAAAAATGGCAGGTACCGAGAAAGACGGAACATTGAGCAAGGAATATTGCACATATTGTTATCAAAATGGTGAATTCACCTCTCCGTCGATGACTTTGGAGGATATGAAAGTATTGGTGAGAAATGAAATGCAGAAACGTAATATATCTGATGATGTCATCCAGCGGGCGGTAGGCGCTCTTCCTTATTTGAAACGCTGGAGGAGTCAAACGCTTAATGCATAACAACGTCTAAAATATTTTTCAACTTTTAAATGATTGACATATGAAACGTAATATCGGCGAAATTGACCGGAGCGCCCGGCTCATTGCAGCTTTATTATTCGGAGCGCTATACTTCGGCGGCATAATAACTGGCACGGTAGGAGTAATATTTTTGATACTTGGCATCACACTTTTTCTTAGCGCTTTGGCCGGGATCTGTCCCCTCTATAGCTTATTGGGAATTTCAACTTGTTCCCTGGGCAGGAATGAAAAGCCTTAATTGAATAAGATGAGGTGTCTGCTGGTGATTTTGTCCGTCATACTCTTTTTATCTGAAACGGGTTACAGGTCTCCCATAAGGCCACGCATCCCTGTAATATGCTACCACGGTATTTACATGAGCCACGGCAAAAAGGGATCTGCACTGGCTATTAGTGGGGACCAGCTGAATGCGCAGCTTAAATCGCTCTATGATAGCGGATATCACACTATATCACCGGGCCAGCTGTGCGACTATCTGGCGAAAGCCGCGCCACTTCCGCTAAAGCCGGTCCTCATCACCTTCGATGATACCAGGGCGGAGCATTTTTCCATTGCAGCCCCGCTACTGGAGCAATATGGTTTCAAAGGAGTTTTTTTTGTAATGACGGTGCCCATTGGCAAACCTGGTTACATGACAGCAAAAGAAATAAGGAGCCTTTCAGACAGCGGGCATGTTATCGGCGCTCACACATGGGATCACCCTTACCTGAACCGGTCCGGCGCCTGGAATTATACAGTACAGGTTGCCCGGCCCAAACTGCTGCTTGAGCAAATAACAGGAAAACCAGTCGTGTATTTTGCATACCCATATGGAGAGTGGAATGAAACCGCCATCGATATGCTCCGGAAGGGCGGCTTTAGGGCGGCATTCCAGCTTGCAGGAAGATTAAGTGAAAAATACCCGCAGTACACAATACAACGTATGATGGTGGATGGCAGATGGTCAGGCCTCCGCCTGCAGCAGGAAATGAACAGGATATTTACTGGCGCTAATCATCTCCGGTAGTAGATATCAATCATTCATACTACATTAGAAAACTTGTTTTTGAATAATGAAAGCTATTTTATATGTATCTGCCCACTACCAATAAAGCCATTGCTTCCATTACAGCTTATACGCAACTTATTATATTTGGTGGCAGCATTCTCTATTTCGGTAGAACGCTGTTCATTCCGTTATTTTTTGGCTTGCTGGTGGCAATGATAATGTACCCGGTTTGTAAGTGGATGGAACAAAAGGGATGGGGGCGAAGCCTTTCGGTTGCTTTGTCTCTGACGATCGTGATGTTATTATTCATAATGCTCATATTCCTCCTGGTATGGCAGGCAAGGGTATTTCTGCATGACTGGCCGCAGCTAGCACGTAAGCTGGAGCTCGTGTTAGCCGGGCTACAAGACTGGATATGGATACACATGGGGGTTTCATTAGAAATCCAAGCCGGATGGCTGAGCAATATGGCTAAGAATGCCGGAAATATTGTAAGCGCAATACTGCAGGGCACAGTTAATACAACCATTAATACAAGTTTTATGTTATTCATGATTCCTGTGTTTGCGGCCCTGTTCCTTTATCATCGCCGGGTATTTGTGCGGTGCCTGCGCATCGTACTCCCTGAAGTCTATAAATCACGACTGGACGGCATCCTGGAACAGGTCATTCATACGTATTTCAACTATATCAAAGGTATGATAGCCGTATATTTTATTGTAGGCACGTTGAATAGCATAGGTTTGATGGCCCTTGGTATACGGCATGCTGTGCTTTTCGGTATGCTGACGGCTATTATGACTATTATTCCTTACATCGGTATTATAGTTAGCGCATTGTTGCCTATCAGCGTTGCCTGGACAACCAAGGGCACTGTCTGGTATCCACTGGGAGTGATCGGCGTTTTTTCATTCGTGCAATACCTGGAAGCCAATGTCATTTTCCCTAAGGTGGTAGGAGCTCAGCTTAATGTCAGCACCTGGGCTACATTAGTTGCTATCCTGGCAGGAGGCATTTTGTGGGGAGCAGCAGGGATGGTGCTTTTCATCCCATTTGTAGCCATTTTGAAAATAGTAACCGACCATATTGAAGGCCTGAGAGGTCTAAACCTGCTGTTAAGCCGTACACCTGTATAACCGATACCAGGATTATTTTTTCACCTGTATAGCTATTTCACGGCCAGACAAAGGTACGCCCAACTAATATCAAACTAATATATATCCGGTATATATCCCGTATATATCCCGTAGTATACTGGTTTATGTCCGGTATCTTTAAACATACAGCTTATCTACCGCTAAACTTCCTTAATACTACAGGAAGAACCTTAGTTCCCCATGAACTTTTTGTGGCTCTCTACTGTTTATTCCCTAAAATCTTATTTTATGGCAACTCTTAATGAAGGCCTTGAAATTACAGGCAGTATTGGTAATCTAAGCGCTTACAAAATCAGGGGATCTGACAAGATCATTGTCCGCAGAAAAGGCGGACCGAAGCGGAAGCAGGTATTGAACTCAAAAAAATTCGAACGTACCCGGGAAAATATGAAGGAGTTCCAGGGTGTTGGGATGGCTGTGAAAGCTATCAGGTCGCCGCTGATACATGTTAAACGCCTGGCCGAACACAATTTCACATCCACCCTGACCCGCATTTGCAAGAAGATCCAGGTGCTGGATCATGCAGCGGAAAATGGCCGGCGAGGTATTTACCTGTCGCGGCACCGTTATATGCTGGCGGGTTTCAGATTGAATAAGCAATATCCTTTTGTGAGCATTGTAACAGGCCCTATAGATGTCAGCCTTAACCGCGAATCGAAAAGCGCCATGATACAACTGCCCCAACTGATAGAAGGCGTCAATCTGAATATTCCCTGGAAGCGGCCTCTTTTCCGTTTTTGTATGTCGCTGGGGATTGTGCCGGATGTTATTCATGACAGTAAGGATTACAACAATTATCCTGCTGAATGGGCCGTTGCCAAGCTGGATACTGCATGGTATTTGGCTACGGAACCTTTTGAGCCGCAAACCCTGAAGCTGAAGCTCGATGTACGGGGAGCCATTAAAGACTCGCAGACCCTGGTATTTGCCATTGGGATAGAAATGGGCGCGCCCGGCGTCTCCGGGCAGGTAGAAGAAGTGAAATATGCCGGCTCGGCCTGCATTCTGGCGGTAGGGTAAAGAAAGCGGAGGTTGCATCCGGACCGATACAACCTCCAAAGGTAAACGGGATCGCTACCAGGCTTTCATGAAGCGCTGACGTTTTAGCATAAACCTTCTAAGCCCGCTGACACCTATATTGAGAAAAGAAGCTATTTGCTCTTCGCCCGCATAATCAAAGACCGCAGGTTTCGTTTGTTTGAGCTTCAGATAGTTTTTAAAAGGGCTCAGATATTGCAGGTCATTAATTCTCTCCTCAATTTCCAGGTTATGCCTGGCCCTCGCGTAATAATAATCTTCCCGGTTTTCCTCATTTCCTCTCAGCGATGAGAACATTGCGCTGTAGTCAAAGTCAATAAAATCGGCTTCCTTTGAGAACACGATGGTACTATGTGGAGAAGTTGGGATCACAAATTCTTCATCCAGCCAGAACCAGGATACAAGCTGCTCGTTTTTATCTGTCTGGTAAAATTCATACGCGAAGCCCTCGAGCAGGTAGCCGTAACAGGGAACCGGTCTCCCAGGTGTTTTCTGTATTCGCCCCGTTATATGCGGAAGCTTTGTTAAGAGATTAAACAGCTTTTGGTTGATCATACTTCAGGTTTAATGTTGGGTTATTGAAGGATCTTTGTTCTATTACCTCCTGGGATTATTGTAGTTCCCATTCTTTATCTTGTACAGGTTGTCTTCATCGATGCCAAGGTATGATGCGATGTACCTTGTTGGTACCCTGTTTTTTTCTACGAGCTCCGGATTATTTTTGACAAAGGCCTGGTATCTTAAGGTTTGGTTGTTGATCCTGAGCTCTTCTGCCCGGGTGACGGCCAAAACGTTGTACCGTTGATTTATAATACGGCCTACCCGGTTGAATTCCAGGAATTCGTCATACAGGCTTTCCAGTTGATCGTAACTGATAGATGCCACAATTGTTGGCTCCAATGTTTCGATATACTCGTTGCTGGGTTCCCGGTTGAAGAAGCTCCGGGGAGAAGTGATTACGTCCAGCTCTTTCATGAACCAGCCGGTTCTTTCGGCCCCGGTATCGTCAATGTAGAAACTTCTTACCAGGCCGCTTTTAATGAAGTAAACACGATCTGATCTTTGGCCATGCCTCAATAAAAGTTCTTTTTTAGCTAGCTCGTCGATCTCAAGCATGCCATGAATGGTGTTAACACAAGGTTGGGGAATGGGGGCTATGGACTCCAAATAGTCTGTGATTTCTTTTACCATGGTAAATGTGGTTTTCGGTTAAGGAATGTTGTGAAATAACATTGTTAGATAGCAAAGTGTTCAATGAACCATTAGTCGCTCATAAAAGGCCTGACTTGCTCTTCTTTTAGCCCGGTATGGGCGCAAAATTCTGTAAGGGTAAGGATCTCACCTTCTTTTTTGCCCAGGAGTTTCCTGACCTCCTGTAAGAAGCGCTGTGCGGAGCGGGGGCTCCAGCCGGTAAGGCGCTCTATGTCTTTAGGGAAGATGGTGATCCGTTTTGGTTGACTCATTTTCATTTTTGATGATTTTATGTTCCGCCATTTACGCCAATTCCGACAAAAGCGCCATTCCTTTTTTTTCGCCTGCTCTTCTGTTTTAGTATTGCACTATCAACTAAAAATTAAAAACATGCTACCATATAATAGCGCCGCAACACTGTTCGGCAAAGGATTTCATCATGATGAGGGCTTAAACGGTGTGTGCCCTATAACATGCTGCAATTTTTTTAATCACTTAAATCAATTTTTTATGGCAACTAAAAACTACAGTAAGAGGGTGGCCACGGCACCTGATTTTGCACGCACCCGCGAGAACATGGCCGAATTTGAAAGGGCCGCCACATCGGGTAAACTGCTCACCGACGCATTCCGTGCCATCGTTAGTGAGTCCAGCGATGCGCGGCAAACTGCACGGATGAACAAGGCAATGTCCAAGGTGATCAAGTCCGACAAGCTGAATGACCGCGGACAAAGGAAAGTCAGCGAGGGTGACCTCCAGCTGCTGAGGGGATTTGAATTCAACGTGGATGCGAAGCTGACCACGGTTTTCTTTCCCCCTCGTACGGTAACAATTGACCGTGCTACGGGTACGCTGAAGGTGGACATCCCGGCATTTGTTCCCAGGAAGATGCTGAAGGCGCCGCCTAACACTACTCACTTCTCGGTGGTGTGCGGTGCAGCAGAGGTCAATTTCGACGTGGGAACACAGAAAGGCGCCAGTACGTCCACCGCTGAGCTGCCGTACGGAAAAGAGCTCACGGAACCTATCAGCCTGAGTAATGTGCTTACTCCCAATAGTACGGAGGCTTTCTTCCTGGTGCTTGGGGTAACATTCCACCAGCTTGTGAACGGCAAGTATTATCCATTGAATAATGGAACGTACAACGCTGTAGCGGTTATACAGGTGGATGCACCGAATCCTTAAAAACAATGTCCGGTTTTGTTTCATGATGTTGTTTTTAATTTAGGCCCCTCTATTCCTGGAGGGGCTTTATAATCTCCTTTTATCGCG